>TBL_comb47_HYPODRAFT_10008270_pt1 | contig 10674 bp, 10 predicted proteins | sample TroBogypolimnion_40_FD_10682 | JGI IMG/M metagenome (IMG submission 10682)
CTTAAAGTATTTAAAGCTTTTCGACATATGCTGCTTAACGCTATAACTCATTAATTATGAAAACCAACTACTCTCATCCTGAAGGCATGACTTATATCCCAGAAGAAATGCTATCTGATACTGCTCACTGTTTAACGACAGGAGGAGACGCGCGTATTGCTTTAGACGCTATTAGTGGCATTAATCAATATGGTTGTCGGCCTTATCCTGATCCTGATATGTTAGCTTATGGCTCATCTACAGCCTCTATTATTTCTACCCAAGGTTATCACTATGCAGATCAGTTACGACAACGATTAGTAACAGCTCTTAAAACAGAATCTGCATCAATAATCTATTGCTATGAAATAAAGCGTATTAGTGAAGAACTCATACAGCTATGTAATCTTCCAGAAACAACTGGCGTGATATTTTCAGCTTCAGGCACTGATATTCATAGTCTAGTTTCTCATTATGTAGGGCGTGAAAACAATTTAGCACCACGAATAATCATGATCGAAGCCAACGAAACTGGAAAAGGAGTCAGTACGGCATTGAGTAGTGGTAACCATTATGAGCTAAACGATGTAATACCTGTGAAGGTCCGCTTAGACGATGGTGAACTTAGATCAACAACAACTATTAATGAAGAAGTTGACGCTCTAGTCACTGAAGCCATCGCTACAAATCAACGGGTATTACTCATAGTAACAGATCAATCAAAGACTGGATTGATTACGCCGAGTCTTAGTTGCGTTTTAGATTTGCATCAACGATATAAAGATAAAATTGATGTGCTCATTGATGCTTGTCAATTTCGTGTAGCGCCTCCAACATTACGCGCTTATCTTGACTTAGACTTTATGGTTGCATTAACGGGATCAAAGTTTCTAACAGGCTCCTCTTTTTCTGGAGCTATACTCTTTAAATCAGCATTGAGCAGGGAGTTAGAAGCGGCCAACAAAACTTTAAACAATAACTCATCTCAAACAGCTAACTTTGGTTTGTTATTACGCTGGGAAGTCGCTCTACAAGAACTTAAATTGTTTCGTTCTATACCTCAAAAATACATTATTACTTTTATTCAAGACTTTACTTCAGCTATACGTCAACGATTACAACAAGATGCTTCTTTTGAGCCATTACCTGTACCAAAAATAGACCGTAGTCCAATGATAGTGGAGCATAGTTGGGATCAACTTCAGACTATTTTTCCATTTTTGCTTTATCATGCAGATATCGATAGAACACCATTAACTGCCGAAGAAACCTTGATAATTTATAAGCAACTCGCCGTTTCTATCAACAACGAGTGCTTCAGTTTAGAAGATCATCATGCAGCTACTGCAAGTTTACGTTGTCAAACAGGGCAGCCGGTTGCATGTGGAAAACGTAATGGTGTAAAAATTAGTGCTTTGCGTTTATGTATCAGCTCTAGGCTAATTGTAGAAGCAGCCTTAGAAGAAAATAACGACCAGTCGATAATTGATGGTGCATTATCGGTATTGGATAAAATAGCTTTACTAATTCAGTTATTACCTATGCTCAAAGCATAATTTTAAAGTAAAAAATTATAACTTATGATGTATAAGCTTTAACTGCTTTTTTCCCTTGCCCCATTGTTTGTAGCATTTGTGTAAGATCAAGCTTTTTTAATTGTCCTAATGCCATAATTTCTTTATCTATTGCTATCACTGATTCAATGCCCACAGCGACTTCTTGCTCATGCTCTGGTTTAACAACCGTTGAAAGAAAAAAATTGAGTAGCTTACGCCGGTCTTTTTCCAAAACAAAAACATCATCCCAAGACTCATTCTTTGCTTTTTTTAGCATAGATTGACTAAGTAAGATTATCTGTTGGAGATTAATAGTTATATCTGGCATGTAAAAATTAACTAACTAGGTTAAAGAAAGAATAATGATGTTAGGTCGATTTTCAATATCTGGAACTTATGGGCATCAAAAATGGCTATCTGGGTGAGTCTCATTACACAAACGTTTATTGTGCTCTTGTTCACGTCTTATGATGGTGGTGTTATGAAGCCTCATTAATTTTTTAACCATGACTTTATTTTGATCGGGGAAAAAATATATTTTTCGTGGATATGTATCGAGCAAATCCTCGGCTAAAATGGGAATTTTTCTTTGTTTGAGATAATTACGCACGAAGTGTGTATTACGAGCACCAACATTATCAACTGTAAAGCTTTTAAGTAGATTAGAGCCGCCGAATATTTTAGCCTCAAGATTTTCTTGTAAGGCACCCATTTCTAGAAGCTTGTTAATGAGAATTTCCATCGCATAGACGCCAAAACATCCTGAGGTATTAAGAGACTCATCAAGATCACTGGTCTCTGGCAACATAAAATGATTCATGCCACCGATACCACTGACACGATCTCTTATACAAGCCGCTACACAAGATCCAAGCACCGTAACTATTAGCATCGGACGTGCCGTAGCGTAATATTCGCCAGGTAATATCTTTACGGCATCAATATTAAAATGGCTATCAAAGTAAAGATTTGGTGCTAGTAATTCATCGTTCAAAGAAGGCATTAATCAGCTCATGCTCATTCATAGTCGAGAATTTCGTTCGGATTGTGCGAGCTCGTATATGGTATTGCCCCGTAACTTAAAAAAATCTGCTGCGTGATGTAAGCTTTCCGAATGACCTGCGAATAATAATCCATGAGACTCTAACATTGGCGCAAAACGCTTTAAAATTTTATACTGAGTGTCCTTATCGAAGTAAATCATAACATTACGGCAAAAAATAACATCAAATGTTCCGTTGATAGGCCATTGTTCATCTAGTAGGTTAAGGGTGCGAAAACTAATAAGGTCACGTAATTCTTTACGTACTTGAACAAAACCATTGTTTTTACCCGTACCCTTTAAAAAAAAACGTTTTAGGGTTTCCGGTGGCAGCTTTTCTACGCGTTCTAATGAGTAAATGCCTGCTCTAGCCTTAGTCAATACATTAGTATCAATATCAGTGGCAATGATCTCGACAGGCGGTTTGTAACTACCAAAAGCATCGATCATAGTCATAGCCATAGTATAAGGCTCCTCACCCGTAGACGCGGCTGAACACCATAAACGTAAGGGCTTTTTCCGCAAACTTAATACATGCTCTTTGAGTAACGGAAAATGATGTGGTTCACGAAAAAATGCAGTGAGATTAGTGGTTAGGGAATTAATAAACGCTTCCCACTCATTTCCTTCATCTTGTTCGACCAACTCCAAATACTCTTGAAATGATTTCATGCCGGTAGCACGCAGTCGACGCCCTAGTCGACTATACACCATGTCTTTTTTACTATCATTGAGCTTAATGCCACTATGTTGATACAACAGTGTACGAATACGCTCAAATTCAGATTGAGTGAATAAAAATTCCTTTTGTTCTGGATCTCTGCTCATGTAGACATTCATTTAGTTAAAAAAAGACATGCTGTGATCAATTTGCTTAGACGTAAATAAAGATAATACGTTACTAAATAATAGTAAGTAACGGGGGCGACTTAACCCCCCCCGTTACTTATGTTAACGTTTTATTTTATTCTAAAACTCAGTCCATTCGTCGTCGCTTTGGCTGCTTTGTTTTGAAACAGTTGACGAAAGTCGTGGGGTAGGTTTATGTGAGGCCTGAATATTGGCTTTGCGTGGTGAAGCTGAAGAGCGTCCGCCTATAGAATCTATACGGAATTGTGACATGGTCTCTGACAAAGTAGCCGCTTGTTCCTCTAAAGATTCAGCGGCTGCAGCTGCCTGTTCAACCAAAGCAGCATTTTGCTGAGTCACATCATCCATTTGAGTCACTGCCTGATTAACTTGCCCGATACCAGAGCTTTGCTCAATCGATGCGGCAGCAATTTCTGTCATAATATCTGTGACGCGTTTTACTGAGGAGACGATCTCATCCATGGTTTTTCCTGCTTCACCCACTAGCTTGCTGCCATCTTCGACCTTCTCCACTGAGTCACCGATCAGGGCTTTAATTTCTTTTGCCGCCGCCGCTGAACGTTGTGCCAAATTACGTACTTCACTGGCTACCACGGCAAAGCCTCGACCCTGCTCACCTGCTCTAGCGGCTTCTACTGCAGCATTAAGTGCTAAAATATTAGTCTGTAAGGCGATACCATCAATTACACTAATAATATCAACAATTTTGCGTGCGCTTTCATTAATAGCCGACATCGTGACGACAACTTGTTGCACCATATTGCCGCCCTTAACAGCCACGTCAGAAGCGGTTACAGCCATCTGTTTCGCTTGCCTTGCATTATCGGCATTTTGTTTCACGGTAGATGCTAATTCTTCCATACTAGCCGCAGTTTCTTCTAAACTTGCTGCCTGTTGTTCAGTACGGTGAGATAAGTCTGCGTTACCAGCAGAAATTTCTCGTGCTGCAGTATTGATAGAATCAATAGCAGAATTAACTATGATAATAGGGGTTACGATTGTTTCTAGTGTTGCATTGATACCTTCTACAATATGACGGAAATCGCCATAATGTTTACTCGCATCAGCTCGAACTTGTATACGTCCTTCTAAAGCTGCTCCAGACAACATTGATGTATCCGCCATGACGGCTTTTAAATTAGCACGAACTTGTTCTATAGTTTCATTAATGAATACCTTTTTGCCTGGAAATCTTTCCAGAGGGGCATTGAAGTTACCTTCACCGAATTCCTTAATACAAGCCAAGGCTTTCTTTTCGTCATTGATATGTCCATTAACCATATCGTTTACTGCTTTAGCCATGATTTTATAAGAGCCTTCAAAACGCGACTCATCGATTAAAATATCGATATCACCTTTATCATGTTCACCGGTCACGAAATGTACGCTGTCAATAAACCCAGACAGAGTACCCGTAGTCGCATTCATGTTTTTTCTAAGAGCCGCAAAATCTCCTTTAAACTCTTCAGCAATTCTAGGTGGTATTTCACCAATAGCAATATGTTCGAGATGACCCGCTACAATGTTCAGCGGTCTAGTAATAGCATCGAGCATATTATTAATGTTTGCAGCCAAATCATGATTAAAGCCTACTTTACCTGTCAGTGAGATACGTGTTGATAACTCCCCGTCAACTGCTGCCTCAACCATCGCATTAATATCCTTTTCAGCAATGACTTCATCGGTACGATCCCGCCATTCAACAACCGAGCCTACCCGTTCATTTTTCTCGGTTAGAATTGGGTTAGCTACTAATGTAAAAGTACGTACACCAACTTGTATTTCTGCGCGATGAGTGCTGGTAAATGCTGCTAATAAGCTACGTTGATGTGCAGGGTTTCTATGGAACTGATCCATATTCGAGCCTAATATGGTAGAGACACTGAAATTAGGCAGTACCTTACGGACATCCGCTTCCGCATTCGTCAACATCGCTGTGACCGATTTATTCATGTAAATAATATTACGATCGTTATCGGCAATCATAACGTTAGTGGTCACATTATCCAGCGCATTACGAATACGTGTATTTTCAGCAGCCAGCTTTTGCTGATGTTCAGTAGTTGCAAGCTGTTCAGTCAAATCAACCCATTCGGCCACCGCACCCAAACGTTCTCCCTTATTACCGATAACGGGGTTAGCTGTTACTTGTAAAATACAGTTACCAATGTTTATTTTGGCAACATAGGTAGCGTTTAACTGCGCGAGCATTTGTGCTTGGTGTGTTGGATTTTTGTGAAAACTGTCGATATTGACACCTATCAGTCGCTCAGCGTTAAAGTTAGGCAACTGCTTACGTATATCAACTTCTGCTTCTTTAAGTAGTTTTTTAACGGAAGCATTGACATAGATAATATTACGATCATTATCGGCAATCATCACGCCAGTACTCACATTGTCTAGGGCTGATTTTGCGCGTTGATTAAAATCGGAGTTAGCCTTAGCTGCTATCAAGGTGTCTATAGTAGCGTTCATATTGTTTTTAAAAGAACTGTATTCGCTTTTACAGTCAGCTTCAATTTTTTCTGGAATATCGCCCTGTGCAATACGCCCCAAATATTTCGTCGTTAAATCAAGTAACTCCTTTAACTCAGTATTAGTATCCTTGTCATGACGAGCTTCTTCTGATTTCTTAGTAAGCGTAGCTTGAGTATTTTTCAATGCCACCATAAGAGGAACGACAATATCAGTACCTGATGTTTCAATATGACCGATAAAATCACCTTCGGTCATGTTATCAATAATTTTTACGGCCTCGTCAATACGAGACTGTACTGCTTTATTTCCAAAAAGTGCCATGTTATTCCCCTTGCTTTACTAAATTGTAAAAAACTGATGAATTTGTAGAGTTTGTATCAGTAAATATTAGGATGCAGCGCTAACAATCATTTCCATTTCATTGGATGACATTAACCGTTCGATATCGACTAAAATAATCATGCGCCCATCTACCGTTCCCAGTCCCGTGATGTAACGTGTTGCAGGTGTTGATCCGAATGTAGGTGCTTGATGGATCATCTCAGGCGTTAGCGCAATAACATCTGACACTCCATCAACAACCATGCCTACGACTTGACCCCCCACATTTAAAACAATGACGACGGTAAATTCGTTATAAAGCACCTTATCCAAATTAAATTTGATGCGCATATCAATTACCGGCACGATTTCACCACGTAAATTAATTACTCCTTTGATGAATTCTGGCGAATTGGCAATCTTGGTAACGGTTTCATAGCTACGAATTTCTTGTACAGCGAGTATCTCGATTCCGTATTCCTCATCACCCAGTGTGAAGGCTAGGTATTCTTTACCAATGACCCCTCCTACTAATGATTCTTGATGGTCTTGCATAAAACCCTCCACTTTTTAAGTTTCACCTGACTTTATTTTATTTTGGTCGCTAATATTAAAATTTTATCGGCAATTTCTGATAGCGGCAGTACATGATCAGTGCATCCCAATTTAAATGCTGCTCCAGGCATGCCCCAAACCACACTGGATTGCTCATCTTGTATGACTGTTTTTGCTCCGGCCTCATGCATGCTTTTCATACCTAAAGCCCCATCTGCGCCCATGCCAGTTAATAAGACACCAATAGCATTAGTGCCTACATTTTTGGCTACCGAATGAAACAGAGCGTCAACAGCAGGCTTATGCCTATTAATAAGTTCGCCATCATTTAATTGAATAACATATCTAAAGCCTTCCTTAATCACTGTCATGTGTTGATCCCCGGGTGCTAAGTAGATATGTCCATTTTCAATAATTTGACCGTGTATTGGAATACAAGCCGTCATTTGAGAAACCAAATCAATATGCCTAGCTAATGACTCACTAAAGGCTGCTGGTAAATGTTGAACAATCAACACGGCATGTGTGTCTGCAGGTAAATCTTTAACGACGTGTTTAATCGCTTCTGTGCCACCTGTGGAAGCACCAATTGCAATTATTTTATGGCTAATCGTTGTTGCTTTTCTTGCTACATCAGCTTTTTGTTTAATAATCAAACTAGTATTAGTGTCTTTACTATTTAAAGCTCTATTGTCTATGCTTCTAAGATTAGCGCGAGCGGCCATTTTTACTTTAGCAATAACTTCATCTGCATAGCTATTAAGCGTACTAATTACATCAACTTTTGGCTTGGCAATAAAATCAACTGCTCCAAAGGTTAGAGCATCCAAAGTAACTTCGGCACCTTTTTCAGTGAGCGTTGAAATCATCACTACCGGTGTAGGTCGCAATCGCATCAAATTCTTCAAGAATGTAATGCCATCCATATGCGGCATTTCTATGTCGAGTGTTAATACATCCGGATTCAATTGTTTAATCATCTCTCTGGCAATAAGGGGGTCAGCGGCCACACCTACAACCTCAATATCAGGGGATGAGTTTAATATTTCAGTTAATATTTTTCTAATTAAACTTGAGTCATCAATGATTAATACTCGTGTTTTACTCATATACTATCCTTTAAATTTTATTCAATCGCTATACCTAGCCTCAACAACTCACAGTAAGAAAAAAAGCGGACATCAAAGACATAAGTTGTTTAAAACAACCATTTTCTTAAGTAATAAGAAGTCTTAAAAAAGTTCAACTTCACCTTCAATAGGAGCATTTTTAAGAACACTCAAGTACTGTTTTTCTCTTTGGGCAATTGTATCGTTATGTAAGTCTTGGATTTTTTTCATGCGCACTTTCCCTGTCTGTGGAAAATAAATGATTTTTCTAGGATAAATATCACCTAAATCATGAGATAAAAGATTTAAGCCTTCTTGCTCAATGTAATCCAATACAAAATCAATATTTTTAATGCCGACATCAGTTAATGTAGGAATGATCTTGCCGCCACCAAATACCTTTAGCTCTAAGTTCTTTCTTTTTCCTCCATTGCTCAATATGGTATTAATTAAATGTTCCATGGCGTAGTTCCCGTAACGAGTTGCTTGCCCAACAATTGCCTCGCTACCTTTTTTTAATTTTTCTGAAGTTGTTATGGGCAACATAAAGTGATTCATACCCCCGATCCCCATCTCTCTGTCTCTAATACAGGCGGATACGCAAGAGCCTAAAACTGTCGTAATCAACTCATTTTCTTGTGTCACGTAATATTCGCCAGGTAGAATCTTGGCGGCAATGAGTTCAAATGTCTTATCCCAGTAGCGATTTATATGTTCAAATCCGATTACCGATGGCCTACTCAATTTGACAACAATATTATTCATGGTGAATTACTTTTCCTGTGCGTATTACATCCAGTTCGTCTATTACTTTATCGTCCATAAATAGTATAAATAACACTGTTTCAGGCTTGGATTTCTAATTCTTCCAATAAACCGAGTAATCTTGCCGATTCTACAAACTTCAGGGAAGGCTGAATAAAGATGACTTTTTTTTGATTTTTGATAGCATCTTTTTTTAATGCAAAAAGTAATTGTAAGGTCGAGGTATCTATCGAGTTGACCTGAGAGACATTGATTTCAATTGCATTATTTTCAGCATAAGATTTCTTGAGTCTTTCGTATAAATTAACGACATTTTGAATATTTAATGTTGCTTCAAGTTTAATAACTGAATTGCTGTCTTTATCTGTCGTAGTGCATGGGTCAGAATCTTGTTCGCTTATTAATAAGTCCACTAGTTCTTTAATTTCATTACCACCATTGCCGATGTCAAAGGATTCATATTCGCTTTTACTCTCTACTTCTTTTGTATCTTCATTAGCGTCGTTGTGTGTGTACATAGGGTCACTAGATATTAGCGCTTCATTGAATAAGTTATTTTTATTGCTAGTAGGCATAATTTATTTACCTTAAAAATCATATCTAAAAGTTTCAATAAGAATTAATAAGCGAAAGTCTTAATGTGAAATCACTTAATTGAAAACGCACTATTAATCAATATATTTTTAACTGTTGCGTAGTTAGTTTCTATTAGGGTACCTAGGTGTAGAATCAAAAATGGCAACAAATAACAGGTCGAAAGTATACCTCATTCTTGGTTTTAGTGATGTTAATTAAATGACTAAATATAGAAAATATTCGCTTATTTTTCAGTAACTTCATTGATTTTTGTCTTTAGTAATAGCAAGGTGATATCTAGATATAAAATATAATTGATGTTGTTAAAGTGAAGTGGTTTTCTAGACTTAAATTAAGGTTTATTTTAATAACCTATGATCGAAATATTAACTATTAATTGAAAATAAGCCGCGCAACCTACGATAAAATTTTGCTTAATTAGCAAAAGGTTGATAATGCATTTTTGTGAATGGGTAGGGCGGGTCAGGGTATGAATAATCTTTACGGACGATTATTGAGTGTTTTAATGGGTAACTGCGGGAGCTTTGAATCAAGTTTATAACTTAATTTTGGTGGCGGAGGGTGCTGGCAAATATTAATACTGAATACTTGAAAACTATAGAAATATTGGAGCTTAAAATAATTCTACATTATCAGAAGAGCTAACTTGGCAGGCATTTTTAGCAGCAATAGCTTCATCAATAGATTTTCCTTGTAAAATAGCATCAAACATCACTTTCTCAGATTCCATAGTATATCTTGATCGTATCTGACTCTGAAGTTCCTGCCATTCACTAGTATTAAAAACCTTGTCTGGACTTTCAACTAGTTTTAATAATCCTCTTAAATTAGAAGTAACATGCTGTAAACATTGTTGCATACGATCATAAAACTGAAATGCAATAATGGCAGTTTGAATTTTTTCTTTTGTTTCTGAGCAGCAAGCCAAGGCTTCATTTCTCGGATCAGAAGCCTCAAGAGACAGCAAATGGTTATTAATCATCTGCATATTTTTAATAATATCTGTGAACGATTCGGTCAGCGTATTTACAGATAAATCACTTTCCTGCAAAATAACGTCGACCTGAACTGCCGACAAAGTCAATAATTTGACAGTCTCTTGAGCTTGATTCGAGTCAGAATTAGGCGCTATTGGATCGTAATTTAGCATGTCTCACCAAACAATAATTTAAAAAAAACCATAGAATTTAAGCGCTTCGGATAACTTGACTGAATATGTGGAATTAATCTCTTTCATATCAGAAAAAATAAAGGTTCTCATTATTTGTAACAAAGAATAATTCATTTGTGAGTCCTTACTGATTACTATAATATTCTAGGCTATCGAACTGCATGGTAACTATAAAAAATGGATATAGCAAAAGAAGTACTACAAAATAAAATTCTCATTGTTGATGATGTT
>TBL_comb47_HYPODRAFT_10008272_pt1 | contig 10673 bp, 8 predicted proteins | sample TroBogypolimnion_40_FD_10682 | JGI IMG/M metagenome (IMG submission 10682)
CTTTATCAAGTATGTTTAGAAAATTTGGTCGTGAAGAGGTGGATAGCCTGCAATGGAAACAGTCTGCCGAACATGTTCGCGAAGTATATTTAACCGCATTAAGCAACTCAAATACAAAAGAGATATGAAATCAGTTTGCCTCAATTTTCAACTGCATCAACCGTTCCGGTATCGCAAGTACAGATTTTTCGATATAGGGAACGACGCCTACTACTACGATGATTTTGCAAACGAAACCTTCCTCCGTAAGGTAGCCGACCAATGTTATCTCCCGGCAAATAAGATTATTCTTGATCTTATACGCAAAAATAACGGTAAATTTAAAGTAACCTATTCATTGACCGGAGTAGTCCTCGACCAGTTCAAATTGTATGCACCCGAGGTTATCGATTCCTTTAAAGATCTTGCAGCTACCGGATGTGTCGAATTTTTATCCGAGACCTTCACCAATTCGATGGTATCATTGGCTGATGCCGAATTATTCGAGTCACAGGTCAAAGCACATGATGACCTTATCGAAGAGCTTTTCGGTGTTCGACCAAAAGTGTTTAGAAATACCGAATTGATTTACTCCGATGAAATTGGTGACCTGGTTCAACGAATGGGTTTCGAGGCCATGATTACTGAGGGGGCAAAACATATTTTAGGTTGGAAAAGTCCTAACTACCTGTATTGCAATGCATTAAATCCAAGACTAAAGGTTTTGATGCGAAATTTCAGGTTCAGTGACGATCTTTCTTTCCGGTTCTCTAACCAGGGATGGAGCGAATATCCTTTGACTGCCGAAAAATATGCCGGTTGGATGGCCAATCTTCCAAAAGAGGAGGAAGTCGTAACTGTATTTATTAACTATGACACATTCGGACAGCTTCAACCAAAAACTACCGGGATTTTCGATTTTCTGAAAAAACTTCCGGAAGCAATTTTAAAGACAGGAGAGCTTAAATTTGCCACTCCGTCTGAAGTTGTAAAGACACTGCAACCCGTCTCAGCGATCCACGTCCCATATCCAATGTCATGGGCCGATGAGGAACGCGACCTCTCCGCATGGTTGGGAAATGAGTTGCAAAAAGAGGCTTTTGATAAGCTTTATCACTTAAAAGAACGCATGAAAAATTGCACAGACACTACAATGCTCAAGGATTGGGACTATCTGCAGACCAACGATCATTTGTATTATATGTGTACAAAATTCTTTTCCGATGGTGAAGTGCACAAATATTTCAACCCTTACGGCACCCCTTATGAAGCATTTATCAATTATATGAATGTGCTGAGCGATTTTACAATCAGGTTAAATGCATTTGTGCCTGTCAGCCTCAAAGATGAAGAGATAGCCCATCTTAAAGGACTCGTGACTGTAAATTCAAAGAAACTTGAATCGACTGAGAAGGAACTTAAAAAGGTTAAAAAAGAGATGGCAACTGCAAAACTGACCCAAAACAAGTTGGCGTCTCCCGTAAAGGTTGAAGCAGTCTCAGCCCCACCGGTAAAAAAAGCTGCTGCAAAAAAAACACCAAAAAAAGGATAACCACATATATCATAACTTGTTAAAGGCAACAGTAAAAAGCTGTTGCCTTTTTTATTATGTCAAAATCCTACCAATTTGGAGGCTTTCCAATTTTATCAAATCGTTAAAACATCTCGAAAGCTACATACGTTAATTAAATTAAACTATTTTTGCGCACTTGTATGATGGGATAATCATTGTCCATTCATATTATTTATGTTAATGAAAATTGTCAGCATGGAATCACAAGGTTACAAAATCAGACAAACGGTTAATTCGGGACCGACCTGGAAAAAAATTGTTGTTGAATCAAATGTTCCCGATGAACTTATGCCTTTGCGAGAATTATCCCGCAATCTTTGGTGGGTATGGAACGATGATGCACGTGCTTTATTCAACGAAATTGATCCCGAGATTTGGGAAAAGTGCCAGCACAACCCGATCGTTTTGCTTGAACAAACCAGCCTGGTGCGGTTTGAAGAGTTAAAATCGAACCAGTCGTTTATCCTGCGGATGAAATCCGCTGAAGGTCTGCTCAGGAAATACCTTGCTGAACGCCAAAAATTATTAGGGCCTAAAATTGCCTATTTTAGCATGGAGTTTGGGTTACATTCCAGTTTGAAGATTTACTCCGGTGGCCTTGGTGTGCTGGCTGGCGACTTTCTCAAAGAGGCAAGTGATTCAAAGGTGGACATGACCGGCGTCGGATTGCTCTATCGCTACGGTTACTTTAAACAAATCATTTCAAGCCAGGGTGAACAGATTGCCCAATATGATGCCGAACATTTCTCGAAAATTCCGATCCAACCAGAAATGGACGAAAATGGCACATGGATAACAGTGAGTGTTGATATGCCGGGACGAACAGTATTCGCTCATGTCTGGTCGGCAAAAATTGGGAGTATTAAACTCTTCCTTCTTGACACCGACTACGACGCCAATCAGGAAAGAGACCGTTCCATAACCCACCACCTTTATGGAGGGGATAACGAAAATAGGCTGAAACAAGAGATCGTTCTTGGTTTAGGCGGAATCAGGTTACTTGAAAAGATGGGTATTGAAGCAGATATCTACCATTGTAACGAAGGTCATGCTGCTTTTATCGGACTCGAAAGGATAAAAAACCTGATCGAAAATTCCGGGTTATCTTTTGCAGAGGCTCAGGAAATGGTAAGGGCATCTACACTCTTTACCACACATACCCCCGTTCCTGCTGGTCATGATGCGTTTCATGTTGACCTATTTACATCCTATATGGGTCATTTGGCCCAAAAATTAAAAATTTCAATCGACGATTTCCTTTTCCTCGGAAAAGCATCTTCAGATGATTCCCATTTTAACATGAGCTTTCTTGCCTCCAACATGTCTCAGGAAATTAATGGGGTAAGCATGTTGCACGGAAAAATCAGTAAAGGCCTGCTTTCTGAATTATACAAAGGATTTCTACCCGAAGAATTGGAAAATGTCGGGTATGTAACAAATGGTGTACACTATCCAACATGGGCCGCATCGGAATGGCAAACCATCCACGCTAAATTTTTAAAACCCGAAGCTCTTGCCGAAGATATCCACGAATACGAGGAAGATGAAGAGGCTCGGGCCTGGAGGAATATTTATAAAGTCCAGGACAATGTGATTTGGGAAACAAAATCCAAACTCCGTGAAGATTTAATCAATTATATCAAACAACGTTTTTCAGATACCCATATCCAGCGCAACGAAAGCCCGAAATATATTGCTGACGTTATATCCAAATTAAACCCCAAAGCGCTGACAATTGGTTTTGCAAGACGTTTTGCAACCTATAAAAGGGCTCATCTTCTCTTCCGCAACCTCGACAGGTTGGCAAGGATTGTTAACAATCCGGACAGACCAGTACAATTTCTTTTTGCTGGTAAAGCTCACCCTGCTGACAAGGCTGGACAGGATCTCATCAAATACATCATCGATATCTCAAAACTTCCTGAATTCATCGGGAAAATCCTGTTTATTCAAAACTACGACATGAACCTGGCCAAAATGTTGGTCAAAGGTTGTGATGTCTGGATGAATACTCCAACCCGCCCACTTGAAGCATCCGGTACTTCAGGAGAAAAGGGTGTCATGAACGGGACCCTCCATATGTCGGTTCTCGATGGTTGGTGGGTTGAAGGATTTAAAAAGGATGCAGGTTGGTCACTTCCCCTTGAAAAATCCTTTGATTCAGATGAACTTCAGGATGAGTTGGACGCAGGATCGATTTACAGTATTTTCGAAAATGAAATTGTACCCGCTTTTTACTATAGAAACGATAAAAATATCCCCATCCTTTGGGTCGATTTCATAAAAAATACATTTGCAGAGGTAGTCCCCCACTTCACAACCCGTCGAATGATGAAGGACTATTTCAAACGTTACTATATTCCGATGTCTTCAAGAATGAAGAAACTAAAATCGGATGGCTTCGCCAAAGCAAAGGAAATTGCTGCATGGAAGGAGAGAATCCTTTTGGTTTGGGATCAGATCGAGGTTGTTAATATCCAACTCGCAGATGGTATTACAAACACCTACAAGATGGGACAAAACTATCCATCCTATATCGTTTTGGATATTAAGGGGTTGGATCCGAATGAAATCGGAGTTGAAGTAATTATCGCCTCAGGTAACGGACAACCTGATTTTGTTGAAAGGCATGAGTTTGCTCCTGTGAAAGTAGTCAATGGGTTTACCCATTATTCGTTCAACCTTACATTGACAAAACCAGGTTCCTATAAGTATGGGGTTAGAATTTTCCCTAAAAATGAGGAGTTACCTAATCGTCAGGATTTTAGAATATTGCGATGGTTATAAATTTCTCCTGACCAAATGGATAAAAAAATACCCCGGATAAATGTCCGGGGTATTTTTTTATTTGAAACAGATACAAGATCAACTACGAATCAAAAAAACCAATCTATTCAATTACAATCTGTTATATAAAAGCCTGTTTAAAAGCTCCTCCTTATGCTTTGGAGAAACCTTTAACAATTCACCGGTTTTAAGTTCAATCATCCCACCATCGGTCTTAATGTACCGAACGACATTGTAAAGGTTCACCAGATGGCTCCTGTGTATCCTCACAAATCCCAATGGTGAGAGGAGGTGTTCAAACTCCAGTAATGTACGACTGATAACCTTTTCGGGATCATCTTTAAAAATGATCCTTGTGTAATTTCGTTTACCTTCACATCGGATAATTTGCTCGACTTTTACGATTGCAAAACCGTTGCTCTCGGGCAGTGCAACAGTGTTCAGATTGTTTTCATCAGGAGAGAACAAGTTGTCTTTCAGAGTTTTGACACGGCTATGATTATCAATATTTGACATTTGTGGAATCCGCATGATCGCCTTGGTTAAATCCTCAACATTCAAAGGCTTCACGATATAATCAAATGCGGAATACTTGAAAGCCTTTACAGCATATTCGCTATATGCTGTGATAAATATCAATTTAAAATTGACAGACTTTAATTTGTCCAAAAGATCGAACCCGGTTCCATCAGGCATACTTATGTCTAGCAGTACCAATTCAGGACCAGATTCTTCGATCAACTTAACCCCTTCTTCAACCGACCCTGCCTCCCCAAGAATTTCAATGTTATCGAGAAATTTCAGAAGCATTTCACGCAATACCATTCTGGAGACATAATCGTCGTCTATTATAACTGTTTTAAGCATATTCTGGAAATTCAAACTTGATGATAAGAGGAGCATCAATCAAGGAAATAAATACCTCTTTCATTTTTACGTCCTATCTTGGATACATTAACAAACAATAACGGAAAATGATTAAGGATGGTTAAAAAAAAACATTTATTGCATATTTTTCCAAAAATGTCTTAATATTGTATTTATGAGAAAAACCATTTTACATCAAATATACAATAAGCTTTCATCAGTGGGCAATTTTTCATTGATCAGGGAAAACCGTAAATTAATTGCTCAATTTATATTAACTATCCTGTTTATTGCCATTGCCACCTGGTTTTTCAAACATCAAAAGTCTGAGTTTAGCCAGGTAAAGGATGTTCTTCTCGTATCCCAAATGCCCTATTTATTGCTTGGTATAGGAGTCACAATAATTTATATAGGTTTACAGGGGTTTATGTATAAAATGGCATTTTCGTCTGTCCACAAAAAAATACCTTTATCATCAACAGTCCTGTTGTTTTTAAAACGTAATTTTATCAGCATTTTCATCCCGGCCGGAGGGGTAACATCACTCGCCTTCTTTACAGGTGATATTGAAAAAAGGGGTATATCAAAAACAAAGATTCATTTTGCCTCTTCAATCTATGCGTTCGTTGGTATCTTGTCGGTTGTCTCAGTGGCTATTCCAATCTTCTTATACGCGCTGATAGATGGTATAACCGGAGCAGGTGAAATCTGGGCAGTTGCGGCTATGCTGTTGGTCGTGCTCATGCTGACCTATACCTACCGTTCCCTGATTACCAAAGGTAAATTGTATATCCTACTCATAAGGTATTTCCCTTCAATGGAGGTTTTCCTGGAAGACATTATCAGCCATACGATTGACATCCGGAGCCTGATTTATACAATACTGACTTCAGTGATGATCGACCTTTCAGGCATTGTGCATATGTATATCGCAATGCTTGCCCTGAACTTTCACCCCTCCCTTTTCTACGCAATGATGGGATATCTCACCGCTGTGGTTTCTGTATTCATTTCACCATTTATGCGGGGACTTGGCGCTGTTGAGGTTTCAATGGCATTTATCCTGACCAGGTTTGGTTATACGGGTATCGAAGCCGTGGCAATCACATTCCTGTACAGGTTTTTCGAGTTTTGGATCCCACTCGTCTCGGGCGCACTAAGTTTTTTGATAAAGATCAACAAACTTCTAATGAGAATCTTACCAGCCCTATTGATTTTTATCCTTGGGATTATCAACATTATCTCGGTGATCACCCCTGCTATTCACGAAAGGGTACAACACCTTCAAAATTTCATTCCAGTTGATGCAATTGCTGCCTCAAACTTTTTTGTTTTGATCGCCGGAGTTTTTCTGCTCCTAACAGCGGTGTTTATGCTCAAAGGTTTGAGAAATGCATGGCGGATCGCCCTTGTTCTCAGTGTACTTTCGTGTATTGGTCATCTTACCAAAGCTATTGATTATGAAGAGGCTATAGTTGCCCTTATGATTGCCCTCATGCTTTGGTATTCAAGAAAAGAGTATCACATCAAGGGAAACCCCAGGTTAAACACCATCGGTATCATGACGGCATCGTTCAGTATCATGGCGGTATTGATCTACGGTACAATCGGATTTTACTTCCTGGATAAAAACCATTTTAATATTGACTTTAATATCTGGCAAAGTATTCGGTACACTTTTCAGAATTATTTTTTGGTGGGGAGCAGCGATCTCATTCCCAACAGTAAGTTTGCCAAAAACTTTTTGATTTCGATTAATATCAGCGGGTTTTTATCCATCTCGTTTTTGTTTTACGCCATAATCCGACCCTATATTTTCACTGAAGAAACCGATCCCGAAGAATTTGCAAAAGCCCGTCACATCCTCGAGAAATCGGGCCGGTCATCTTTGGACTATTTTAAAACATACTGCGACAAAATGGTGTTTTTCCCTGAAAATATTGAAGCCTTTATCGCATACCGTGTAGCGGGGAATTATGCAGTGGTTCTTGAAAACCCGGTTGCCTCTTCGTCGGCTGAGATAAAACAATGTATTCGCCTTTTTGACCGGTACTGTTACGAAAACGGGCTAAAAAGCATTTATTACCGTGTCCCTGAGAATAGCGTTCCGATTTATAAAGAGCTCTCCAAAAAAAGCCTCTTTATCGGACAGGAAGGGGTTGTTGACCTGAATTCTTTTTCACTGGATGGAGGCAAAAACAAAGCTTTGCGCAATGCTTTGAACAAAGTTAGCGAACGTGGTTATAAATGCACCATTCATCAACCTCCGATTAAGGACGGGACGATGCAAAAACTTAAAGCAGTATCGGATGAGTGGTTGCTCACAACAGACAGGAGCGAGATTGTTTTTTCACAAGGTATGTTTGTCTGGGGAGAATTGAAACAACAAACAATTATAACCGTTGAAAATGTGGAAGAAAAAGTAATCGCATTTCTCAATATTATTCCGGACTTTGCCCCGGGTGAAGGGACTTACGACCTGATCCGAAAAACGGATGATGCCCCCAATGGGGTTCTTGATTTTATCCTGGTTGAACTGTTCAAATATTTAAAATTGCAAAATTATTCAACAATTAACCTGGGTTTTGCTCCGATGAGCGGGCTCAACGACCCTCATACTTTCTCCGAGAAATCGATGAAATTTGCCTATGAGAAGATCAAATCATTTGCCCAATATAAAGGGTTACGAAATTTTAAAGAGAAGTTCTTCCCAACCTGGCATAACCGATACCTGATCTACACGAATGACTATGACCTCTTACAGGTGCCCACAGTTCTTAACAAAGTCATAAAACCTGATAATGATTGATATTCATATGATTATGAATAAACAGCGGAAAAGAAGGGACTATATCGGCTTCAATAAAATCTGGCCCTGTGTTTTTGCACTGCTGATGATTTTTTATATTCCGATTCTTTCCGCACGAAGTAACCAACAATTGCAAACCCAACAAACAGAGACCATCCCACTCGATTTTCCACTAATTATTTACCCCACTTTGGTCAAAAATGTGGCAATGCCCATGGTTTTTATGATTTCAGGTGATGGGGGATGGACGAAATTCGACAATGCGATTTGCGAAAACCTGTCTAAAAACGGGTTGGCTGTTGTTGCCCTGGATGCACAGAAATATTTCTGGAACTCAAGGTCACCTTTGGAGGCTTCATTTGATATAGCCCGATCAGTCGGGTACTATATGCAACTATGGAATAAAAAAGAATTTATTTTGTTTGGATTTTCGTTTGGTGCATCCATTGCTCCATTTATAACCGGGAATCTTCCTGAACCTCTTCAAAAGACGTTAAAAGGGATTTATTGCTTATCGCCCGATTTAAAAGCCGATTTTGAAATACATTTAGGAGATATGCTTGGTTTCGGCAATAAAAACGATACCTGTGATGTCCTTGGACAAATGGTTAAAATGAAAAGGTTTCATCCTACATGTATATTTGGTGAAGACGAACCTCCGGCAGTCCGTACAAAATTCAGGGATACAGGCCTGAAAATCATTACCATTCCAGGAAACCATCACTACAACAATGATGCGATCAAAGTTGCAGGAGCGATTACGGATGAAGTCATAAAAACAGTTGTTAAAAACTAAATCATTACATTCCAGCAGTTCTCCTGCTTTTCCCCTCAATATAAGTCATAAACTTCTCGCCATCGGGCGACATTTCAAACTTAGTATTGACCAACCCGTCATCCAATATTGAATAGGTCAGCCTGAAAATCGGCATATTGGGTATCTTACTGCTGGTCATCACGATGGATTTTTCCAGATANGTAATGGAATAGCTGATCGTATGTCCTTCATTGTCAAAATACATGGCATTTGCAGGGTTTCCTGTAAAATCGGGATAAACAATCATTAAATCATTATGGATAATCATGGGTTTATTGTTGGTAGCCGGATATTCGGAATGGCTTTTGCGAACAAGGACCTTTTTATCCAGGTCGAACAAAAACGAAAACGTTCCGCCTCCCTGTCCTGGCTGGCCACTCCCCTCACCACTGAACTCCCCGATTAACCAACTCCATTTATCCCAGGATGGTGCTTGCTGTGCGATACTGATCGACAGGCTACTCAAAAATATGATCGTTAAAAGAAATCCAGTTTTCATTTCAATAATTTTTAGTATCGTTATGATTGATTATCAATATTTTATAGAAATATTGGAAAAGAAACGGGGACGGGTACAGCATGTGCGCTACTTTCCATATCTGACTGAAATTCAAGTCTCCACATTATAGGTAGGGTGTTCTGAGATGTCACTGCTAATTGTTCCATGAATAGGACTACAGGACCTATTCTTTCATCCATTCAAAAACACGGTAGTGTTCGCCGTTCATACCTAAGCGTCGATAAACTTCACGGGCACGCTCATTGGTTTCGTCAACATACAGACGGATCCCCTTTAATGACTCGTCAGCATCCACAATATCGCGGATATAGCTATACAACTGATTGTAAACACCACTTTTGCGATAATTGGGATCAATAAATACCGATTGAATCCAAAGCACGGTCCCGTTGCGCCAGTCGCTCCATTCATAAGTGGTCAGCAACGATCCGGCAACCAGGTTATCAACAACTGCCACATAATAAACTCCATAAGCATCATTTTTCAAAACAGCTTCCACACCTTTTTTAACTGTTTCATCATCCAGCTTATAACATTCTGTTTCCCAGGCCATTTCTACCTGGAACCGGGCAATGAGGTCACGGTCTTCCAATTGTCCTTTACGAATTTCAATGGGCATATCGAGTTGATTAATCAAGTTTTAATACTGCAAGAAAGGCCTTTTGCGGAACTTCAACATTGCCAATCTGCTTCATCCTCTTTTTTCCTTTCTTTTGCTTGTCAAGCAATTTGCGTTTTCGTGTAATGTCACCTCCATAACATTTTGCAGTCACATCCTTACGGACAGCTTTGATCGTCTCACGGGCAATGATTTTTGCCCCTATGGCAGCCTGGATGGCAACATCGTATTGCTGTCGAGGGATCAACTCTTTCAATTTCTCGCACATCCTGCGGCCAAAATTGTAAGCATTGTCGAAATGGATCAATGTCGAAAGAGCATCGACAGGCTCGCCATTGAGCAAAATGTCGAGTTTGGCCAATTTGGCAGGGCGATAACCTATAATATGGTAATCGAATGATGCATAGCCCTTTGAAATACTCTTTAACTTGTCGTAAAAATCGAATACGATTTCACCGAGCGGCAATTCAAAAGTGAGCTCCGCCCGTTCTGCAGTCAGATATTCCTGCTTTTTCAACATGCCACGTTTATCGAGGCATAATGTCATGATCGACCCGATAAACTCCGAACTGGTGATGATCTGAGCCTGAATAAATGGTTCTTCGACCAGTTCAATTAATGTCGCATCGGGCATACCGGCAGGGTTATAGACTTCATAAGATTCACCTGAACGGGTATGGATGAGATAGGAAACGTTTGGAA
>TBL_comb47_HYPODRAFT_10008275_pt1 | contig 10671 bp, 10 predicted proteins | sample TroBogypolimnion_40_FD_10682 | JGI IMG/M metagenome (IMG submission 10682)
GGCCAGGCTGAGGACCTGCGGCTCCGATCCGGGCAGGGGCACCGTCTGCAGGGTCCGGCCGTCGTAGCGCTGCAGCCCGATTTCCGTGCCGATCCACAGCAGGCCGCGATCATCCTGGCAGATCGCGTTGATGGCGCTGCTCACCAGGCCTTCACGACGGCCGAAGGACCGAAGGGGCAGACGACCGCTGCCCTGGGCCAGGACGGCGACCGAGGCGACGAGCGCAAGGATCAGTTCAATCAGGAATTTCATTGGGGCCTGGACTTGCATTTTTCCTGATATCGGCGCCAATTGGAAACCCTAATCGTCACCATTCACCGCATCGCGTCCCCGGCATCGCCCGCGAGCCGGGCGCAGACCGGCGAGGCCAGCACCGACAGGACCGTCACGGTCAGGAAGGCCACGGAGAAATCCCCCAGCTGGGGCCGGCTGTGATGGGACAGGCCGATGGACAGCGCCAGGGCGCCGGAGGAGACGCAGATCCCGGTGGACAGCATCAGCTGCTGGAAGGTGGCATAGAAGCTGGTGGCGGCGCTCATCCGGTCCGGGGGGATATCGGCGTAGGCGATGGTGTTGTAGGCGGTGAACTGGAGCGATTGGAAGAAGCCGCCGATCAGGAGGACGGTGTAGATGGCGGCGATCGGCCAGCCCGGACGGAAGGCGGCGCAGAGGGCGAGGCCGCTGGAGGCCAGCAGCCCGTTCCAGACCAGGGTCCTGCGGAAGCCGAACCGGCGCAGGATGGGCGGCGCCGCGACTTTCATGAGCACCGAGCCGACCGCGGAAACGAAGGTGATCGCCCCGCTGCGCGCCGCGGACAGGCCGAAGCCCAGCTGCATCATCATCGGCAGGAGGAAGGGCAGCGCCCCGCCGGTGATCCGGGTCAGGGAACCGCCAAGTACGGAGATGCTGAAGGTGGGCACCCGCATCAGGCGGAAATCCAGGATCGGGTTCCCCGCCCGCCGGGCGTGGAGGAAGTAGCCCAGGCCCAGCAGCAGCCCCACCGCCAGGGCCAGGACCAGGAGCCGGGCGGAGATGGCCTCGCCGCGGCTGGCCATCTCCAGCCCGAACATCAGGCAGGACAGGGATCCGGCCGAGAGCAGGAAGCCGCGCAGGTCGAACGGACCGGGCGCGGGTTCGCGCACGTCGTCGATGTGGATGGTGGTCAGGACGATGCCCAGGATCCCGATCGGCACGTTGATGTAGAAGATCCAGCGCCAGGAGAAATAGGTCACGAAGAAGCCCCCCAGCGGGGGGCCCAGCACCGGGCCGATCAGGGCCGGCACCATGAACCAGGACATGGCCGCCACCAGATCCTGGAGGGACACGGTGCGCAGCAGCACGAGCCGGCCCACCGGCACCATCATGGCGCCGCCCACGCCCTGCAGGAACCGGGCCGCCACCAGGAAGCCCAGGCTGCCGGACTGGCCGCAGAGGATGGAGCCCACGGTGAATACGGCGATGGCGATCCGGAAGATGGTGCGGGCCCCGAAGCGGTCGGCGATGAACCCGCTGGCCGGGATGAACACCGCCAGCCCCAGCAGGTACGACGTGAGCGCGGCGCTCATGTGCAGGGGCGCGACGCCGAAGGTGCGGGCCATGGAAGGCAGGGCCGTGGCCAGGACCGTCGAGTCCAGCTGCTCCATGAACAGCGCGCTGGCGATGATCAGCGCGGTGGTCCGGTAGCGGGCTCTGCGGCGCCCCTCCTCCTGGCCCAATCCCTAGAACCTCAGCGTCAGAGCCAGCTGGACCCCGCCCGACAGGGAATAGGCGAAGGGACCCGCGGTCACATCCCGGAAATTCAGGCCCTTGTAGAGCAGCTCCGCGCCCAGGTGGCGGGTGAACTGGTAGCCGGCACCCACTTCGTAGTAGCCCACCAGCTGGTTGCTGGTGGCGCTGCCGTAGAACCCGGGGGCGGAGGCGGTGACCTTGAGGTTGCCGCTGGCCAGGCCCAGGCCGCCCAGGACGAACAGGCCCCGGCCGGCCCTGCCGCCGGTGAAGTAGTCGTAGTCGACCCCCACGCCGATCACGTTGGCCGTGGCGTCGAGACTGGCCCCGCCGGAGGTGGCCGAATCGGTCTCGTGCAGGAAGTCCAGCCGCGGCACGAGGGCCTGCCCGTGGCCCAGGCCGTAGCTGCCCTGGACGCCCAGGCCGAAACCGCCGGCGGCGAGGCTGGCGCCGGTCGCGGCGGCGATCACGAAGGCATGGAGAAGCTTCATGGCAAATCCCTATTCAGGTGTGCCTATGATCTTAGTCTATGCCTGGCGCGCCCCGAACGGTTCCTTGAGGCCCAGTTCGTCCAGCAGCTCGAGCAGCCGGGGGTCCTGGATCTCCATGGTGACTTTGATCTTGTCCCGGTTGACCAGCTTGACGAAAAAGCCGATGACCGACGAGGGCATGGACAGGGAATCCAGGATCTTCAGGGTGACCGAGGTGCCGCCTTCATCCAGGATGCCGGTGACGGCCTTGCGGATCGCCAGATAGTCGTCGGTGCTCTTGATATTGCCGGTGAGGGTGAGCTCCCTCGAATCAGATCGGACCAGTTGCATCGCTCGCTCCGCGAAAGACTTTCAGCAGGGTTACGGAATTGCCTTTTTCATTGAAATAAAGGGCATCGGAATATCGGCGCATCATCTTGAGGCCGCGCCCGCTCACCGCCATGCTGACCGCCTCCCCGTCCTGGGGCGGGAGCGGCGTGAAGCCGGGCCCCTCGTCCTCGATCGTGAGCTTGACCAGGCTGTTCCCGCCCTCCTGCAGCAGGGCCAGGACGACCTTGATGGTGTGGGTCGCGCCGGCCTCGGTTTCCAGGAGGTGCTCGAAGTAGAGGCCCTCTTCCAGAAGCCGGCGCTTCTCCCGGAACGGGATCCCCAGGGAGCCGTGTTCGTAGGCGTTGATCAGGGCCTCCCGGAAGGCCATGGAGAATTCCGCGAGGCCGGATTCGTCCAGCCCGGTGCGGGTGGCCAGGAGGTCCTCGAGCGCGGTGCCGGCCCGTTCCACGTCCCCAAGGCGCCCGGGCACGGTCAGCACCTCCTCCCAGGCCGGCGCGGCGTCCACCCGGGCCAGGAACAGGAACGTGACGTCGTCGCCGGGAACCGGCACCTGTCTCCGGAACGCGGACCACAGCTGGTCCCGGCAGGCGCTGGTGGCGAAATCGGCGTCCAGGCGCTCCCGGTAGAGGCCGCCGTCCGGTCCGGGCGCCTCGTTCAGGCCGTCGGTATAGAGCAGGAGGGTCCGGGCCGGGCCCAGGTCGTGCCGGGTGACGACCGGGGCGGCGCCGTATCCGGACAGCGGCGGATTGTTGCTGCGCAGCTTCCGGACCGGCCGCCCCGGCTCGCCCACCAGCAGGGGCGGCATGCCGAAGGCCGCCAGTTCCAGCCAGGGGCCGTCGTCGGGCAGCCAGGCCAGGGTGAAGGAGAAGACCTCGTCCTCCAGCAGCCGCTTGCCCATGACCTCGAGGTAGTGGGCGACGAAGGCCTGGAACCGGAACCGCCCGCACAGGGCGTCCACCAGCAGGTTGAAGGTGTGGGCGCTCATGGAGGAGGTCAGGGCGGCGGCCAGGCCCTTGCCCATGGCGTCGGCCAGGAACACCAGCTGCCCCCCGTCCTCCAGCCGCCGCAGGGAATAGCTGTCGCCGCACATGATGTCGTGGGGGGAGTAGACCACTTGGGTCAGCCACTCGCCCCGGCCGGGGGCCGGGCCGGAAAAGGTCCGGCTGTGGAAATCGTTCTCGAGGATGCTGAGCTCCTTGCGGAACGCCAGCTCCTGCTGGAACTCGTGGTACTTCTCGCGGAACTGGAGCAGCGCCAGCTCCTGCTCCAGGTTCCGGCGCTGCAGGTGCTCGTTCTCCACCAGGCCCACCACCATCCCCACGGCCTGGAACAGGTTGGCGCGGACCAGGGGCTTGGGGACGATGGCGGCGATGCCCAGGTTGATGGCCCGCACCAGCAGCTCGGTATCCATGGCGGCGGTGATGAAGATGATCGGCACCCGGGAATCCTCGGCCCGGATCGCCTCGATCATGTCCAGCCCGGACAGCTCGGGCATCAGGTGGTCGGTGAGCACCAGCTGGGGCGCCCGGGCCCGGAAGGCGGCCAGGCCCTCCTTGCCGTCGGCCGCCAGGATCACTTCCTTGAACACGCCCTTCAGCAGGGCCCGCGCCCCCCGGCGGGTGACCGCGTCATCCTCCACCAGCAGGGCCGTGAGTTCCCGGGAGAACGGGCTGATCCGCCGGACGAGGTCGGGCACGCCGCTACCCGACCCGGAAGTGGTCGAGGGTCCTTCGCAGGTCCTCGGTCTTGGCGGCCAGGTGGGTGGAGACCGAACCGACCCCCTGGGCCGCGGCCTTGTTGTCGTTGGAGAGCGCGACCAGGTTGTTCATGGTCTCGATCAGGTCCTTGGTCCGGGTGGCGATGTAGGTGGTCTTCCTGACCAGGTCGCCCGAGATCTCCACCGAATCCCGCAGGCGGCCCCCGGTGGCGCCGGCGTTCTCGAGCAGGTCCCGGGTCCGCCGGGATACATCCACCATCTGCTCCGAGGCCCGGGCGGTGTCGCTCTGCATCGCCTCGATGCCGTCCACCACGGTCTTGACGTTGGCGTTGATCTCGGTGAGCGAGGTCTGGGTCTTGACGGCCAGCTTGCGCACCTCCTCGGCCACCACGGCGAAGCCCTTGCCGTGCTGGCGGGCGTGGGCGGCCTCGATGGAGGCGTTCAGGGCCAGCAGATTGGTCTGGTTGGCGATCTCCGCCAGGATGCCCAGCACCTCGTTGATGCCCTGGGCATTGCGGCTCAGCACCTGCATGCGCTCGGCCAGCCCCGCCTGCTGCTCCCCCTCCCGGATGACGATGGCCCCGACGCTGTTGAGCGTGGCGACGAAGCCGGCCAGCACCTGCTCGGTGGCCTCCAGGGTCTCGGTGGTGGTGATGGACATCTCCTCGGTGATGTCCAGGTTGCGGGCCACGTCGTGCATAAGGTTGCTGCTGCTCTCGGCCATCTGGCACTGGTCGGCCACGTTCTGGGCCAACTCCTGGGAGATGCCGGAGAGCTGCTGGCTGGAGACGGCCGTCTCGTTGGCGGTCTCCACCGAGTGGGCCACGGTCTCGTGCGCCTTGTGGATGAAGGTGTCGATGTAGCCGGCCATCTGGCTCAGCTCGTCGGCGCCGTCGATGTTGATGCGCTGGGTCAGGTCGCCCTCCCCTTCCGCCAGGTCCTTCATGCGCCGGGTGATCTGGGTGAGGGAGGAGTTGATGCTCAGGCCGATGACCACGCCCATCCCGGCTCCGCAGATGATGAAGAAGGCGAGCAGCCCGAGCATTGTGGTCATCGCCCCGCGGTAGATCCCCTGGATCGCCTGGGGATCGGCGGCCCGCCCGACGGCTCCGGCCATCTCCGCCAGGGACCGCGCCCCGGCCAGGCCCAGGATGACCAGGGCGAAGCTGCAGCCGAGGATGATCATCAGCAGGCGGGTGCGGATTTTCAGCTTCTTCAACAATTCCATCAGGACGACTCCAGACCCGGACAGGGGGGATCCCGGGGGGCCACTATAGGTAACCAAGAAGCCGCCCCCCGGGTCGAGACATTAAATCATCCGGAATCAATAAGGAGAATGGCATCATCAAAAGCGGAGGGCCGATGGCCGAGATCCAGATCTACGTGGACGCCGACGCCTGCCCGGTCAAGGAAGAGGTCTATCGGGTCGCTCGTCGGCACGGTCTTTCGGTTCACGTGGTGGCCAACAGCCGGATCAACATCCCCAGGGAGGCCAAATTCGCCATGGTCGTGGTCAGCGGCCGCTTCGACGCCGCCGATGACTGGATCGCCGAGGCCTGCGGCCCCTGGGATATCGTCGTCACCTCCGACATCTCCCTGGCCGACCGCAGCCTGAAGAAGGGCGCCCGGGTCCTGGACCCCAAGGGCCGCCCCTTCACCCCCGATTCCATCGGCGACGCCCTCGCCAGCCGCGAGATCAGCGCCTTCCTGCGCGACATGGGCGAACTGGGAGGCGGCCCCAAGCCCTTCTCGCCCCAGGACCGGTCCCGGTTCCTGGGCACCCTGGAGACCCAGATCCAGGCCCTGCTGAAGCTGCAGCGCACCACCCCCTGAGAGAGCCCCCATGGTCGAACCCATCACCCCCGTCCGCAAACTCCTGCTCCAGGTGATCGGCCGCCACCCCGGCGCCCACCGGGACAAGCTGCTCGCCCTGCAGGGCGTCACGGCGGCGGATCTGGCCTACCTGGAACAGCACGACCTGATCCGGGAGGCGCGGGAACCGGGCTGCTACCAGCTATCGCACCTGGGGCAGATGGCGCTCAAGCGGATGGGGTGACGATTATTTCCATCGACCAGACTGGTAAATAAGGCCGGGTGTCACTAGACACCAGCAATGGGCATCCCAAAGGGATGAGGCAGGCAACACGGCGCATGGCAACCGGATTGGAGGCGGAGCCTCCGGTTGCGGCATTCACGGATCTCCTTTCCGAAGTCCGTCAGATCTGGGAGGGTGCTCGCGCCCATGCCGTCAGGACGGTCAATACGGCCATGGTCCGGGCCAATTGGCTCATCGGCCGAACGATCGTGGAGGCCCAGCAGGCCGGACGGGAAAGGGCAGGATACGGGGAGGAACTCCTTGCCTCACTTTCCCGTGCGCTCCGCACCGAATTTGGCTCGGGGTTCTCTTTGACCGGTTTGAAATATATGCGCGCCTTCTACCTCGCCTATCCCGACCTGATTTCCTTCCTGCCCGTGGCCACGAGAGATAAAATAACTCATTTAGAAACAACAAAACCATTAATCAGCCACGCAGTGCGTGACCAATTGGAGGCGAACCAGGACTGGAAGCCAGGGGTGCTTCATTCTGCCCTTTCCTGGACGCATTACCGTGCCCTTCTGAAGGTCGACCACCGAGGCGCCCGGGATTTCTACGAAATCGAAGCCATTCAGAATGGCTGGAGTGGTCGGGCTCTGGAGCGCCAGATCGACAGCCTGCTTTTCTTTCGGCTTGCCAAAAGCCGTGACAGGGAAGGTCTGCTGGCACTTGCCAACGAGGGCCTGCGGATGGAGCGTCCCATCGATGCCATCCGGGATCCATATATTTTGGAGTTCCTGGATCTTCCCGAGTCACACCGCATGGTGGAGGCCAAGCTGGAGGAGGCCCTGCTCACCCGGCTGCAGGATTTCCTCCTGGAGTTGGGCAGTGGGTTCGCCTTCCTGGGAAGGCAGATACGGATCACGGTTGAAGGGGATCATTTCTATCCGGACCTGGTCTTTTATCAGACCCGATTGAGATGCCACGTGGTCATCGACCTGAAGACCGCCAAGCTCACCCACGCAGACCTCGGGCAAATGCAATTGTATGTGCGCTATTTCGATGAGATGGTTGCCGAGGACGGGGACAACCCGACCTTGGGGCTCATCCTGTGCACGGACAAGAACGATTCCGTCGCCCGTTTCGTGCTGGGCAAGGATGACCAGCAGATCTTCGCCAGCCGATACAAGCTTCACCTCCCCACGGAAGCGGAACTTCGCGCGGAACTGGACCGGGAATTGGCCCAGCTGGCGCCTACGCGGTCCGTCCGCCGGCCGCGGAGGCCCATGGCGTGAGGATTGGGAGGCCGACTAGACTGGCCTGATGTCGTTCCTTCTTGCTGTCTCCCTGCTCTGGGCCCTGTCCTTCGGCTTGATGCCCCGGGTCAGCCCGCTGGGGGCGCCGTTCGTGGCGGCGGTGCGGTCGCTGCTGGCGTTGGCGCTGTTCCTGCCGATGCTCCGGCTCAAGGGGCTGGCGCGTCGGGATGGGCTGGCGTTGGCGGGGATCGGGGCGTTGCAGCTCGGCCTGATGTATGTGCTCTACACCGCCAGCTTCCGATGGCTCCGGCCGAGCGAGGTGGCGCTGTTCACGATCTTCACGCCGATCCTGGTGGCCTTGGCGGAGGACCTGCTGGCCTGGCGCATGGACTGGCGGGTGCTGGGGGTGGCCACCCTGGCGGTGCTCGGGACCGGGCTGGCGCTGGGCGCCCGGGTGCGCCAGCAGGAACTCCAATGGGGATTCCTCCTGGTCATGGCCTCGAACGCCTGCTTCGCCTGGGGTCAGATCCTTTATCGCCGCCTCGCCCGGCGCCTGGGGCGGCCCGACCACCACCTGATGGGGCTGCTCTACGCGGGCGCGGCCCTGATCACCCTGGCCCTGGCCGGGCCGTCCCACCTCGCCCATCCCTCTGGGAGCCAGTGGCTGGTGCTGGCCTACCTGGGGCTGGTGGCTTCGGGCCTGGGCTTCTTCCTGTTCAACGCCGGCGCCCGCAGGGTGGACGTGGGCACCCTGGCGGTTTTCAACAACGCCAAGGTGCCCCTGGCCATCCTGGCCTCGGCCCTGGTGTTCGGAGAGCACGTGGCGGTCCTGCGGCTGCTGGCGGGGGGCGGGCTGATCGCCATGGCCCTGGCGATCAACGGAGGGATCCGGCCCCGGCCCTGAACACCATCAAATCCAGCCCGGATCTGGCCTGCGGCCATCCAGTCCTTATATTTTCCCTATCCCCCATGATTCCGTGACCCACCCGGCCTTGATATTCCGCTATCTGCATTGGGAGCGGTCCGGCTCCCGGAAAGGCTCGGACCCCGTGGCAAAGCTTGCATTGCGTCGAATCCACCTGGTTTTCGCACTGTCCATGGCCGCCTGCGGCGCCGTGGGGCGGGGTCCCACCCCGCGGACGACCCTCCAAGGGTCGGAGGGGGGGCAGATCGTCTACGGCGCGGTGGCTGGGGCGACCACCCAGCCGGCCGCCATGGCCAAGCTGCTGCACGGGGTCCAGGTCCAGTGCGGCGAGCGACCGCAGATTGGCCGGGTGTTCCGGTTTCGCGGGACGAATTCGGTGGGGGTGTTCTTTTCCGTGACCAACCACCCGCAGGGTGACCAACCGGTGGCTGGACTGGTGATCGCCAGCACCTCCGGACCCGACCGGGTCGAAGCGGCGCTGCTCAGCGACGCCGCCCCGCGCTTTGGCAGGACCGTGAACCCCATGCTCCGGCAATTGTTCGGCGCCTGGCATCCGGACGCCATGGCGGCACCCGCCGGCGGGGCTCCGGCCATTGGGCCAGCTCCCGCCCTCCATAGGGTCGTTCTGCCCGACCGCACGGCCAGTGTCGGCCTTCCCCCGGGGTGGCAGGTGGACCCCAAAAGCGGCGGCGGAACCATGCTTCTCCACGGTCCCCAGGGCGAGGTCGTCATCCTCAACAGCATGTTCCTCGCCCAGGACCCCAATGGCCCGGCCTCCCGGAATCAGCAGCGGATGGGCATGAGGCCACTGCCGGGGACGATCGTCTTTCCGGCCAATGCCGATCTGGTGAACAACTTCGCCCAGATCATCGAACGGCTGAGCCGGTCGAAGGGCTTCGTCCCCGCCGGCCTGAAGCTCGACTACGCCGAGGAGGTCGCCGCGCCCGCAGGTTGTCAGATCGAGGGGGAGCGGTGGGCGCTGGCCACGGGTGAGGTCGATCCCAACGGCAAGGGGCCGCAGCGGATGTTCCGGGTGCTGGGCGCGACCCAGCCGGACCCGTACGGCGATTTCAGCTTCCATGATTTTGTCGCCTATTTCCCCCATTCCGGGCCCGGCCAGGCCAACACGCTCGCGGCCGCCATCTTCTCCAGCTTCCAGGTGGACCTGGCCCTCGTCGCCCAGCGGGCGAGTGCCGAAGCCGCACCGCACATCGCCCGCCTGAGACAAGTGGACGCCGCCCAGCGCCAGGCCGCGCAGGCCAACGCCGCCCGGATCATCGGCAACATCCAGCAGATCGGCGCGAACGCCACGGCCCGCATGAACGCGGTCGGGGCCGCCAACGACGCCCAGCACGCCCAATGGCACGCAGGGCAGGACGCCAATTCCCGGAACACCCAGGCGGTCAGCAACTACCTGCTCAACCAGAGCGTCGTCCAGGACAACAACATGCATGGCAACGGCACCATCGGCCACGGCACCCTCTGGAATGCCACCGCCGATGCGCTGGTGAAGGCCGATCCCAACCGATTCGAATACGTGGATAAACCGAACTACTGGCAGGGCACGGATTACCGCCCCTAGACGGCGCCGTCACCGGAAATATTCGACGCCCGGCCCNGAAGATCTCCATNTCCTTGTCGCCGGGCACGTTCTGCCAGACGTGAGGGGTGTAGCGCTCGGGGTGGGCCATCTTGCCCAGGACCCGGCCGTCGGGGCTGGTCAGGCCNTCGATGGCCAGGGCGCTGCCGTTGGGGTTGTATTCCAGGTCCAGGGTCGGCTGGCCNTCGGCGTCCACGTACTGGGTGGCGACCTGNCCCCGGGCCAGCAGTTCNGCCAGGGTCNCTTCCGGGCCCACGATCCGGCCNTCGCCNTGGGCGATGGCCACGGTGTGCAGGGCNCCGGGTTCCAGCCGGGACAGCCATGGGCTGTGGTTGGCGACCACCCGGGTGCGGGCGAAGCGGCTGGCGTAGCGCAGGTTGTTGAAGGTGAGGGTGGGGCTGTCNGGGCCCAGGGCGCGGATCTCGCCATACGGCACCAGGCCGAGCTTGATGAGCGCCTGGAAGCCGTTGCAGATGCCCAGGACCAGGCCATCCCGGTCCCTGAGGAGCCGGTGCACGGCGTCCCGGACCCGCGGGTTGCGGTAGGCGGCGGCGATGAACTTGCCGCTGCCGTCGGGCTCGTCGCCGGCTGA
>TBL_comb47_HYPODRAFT_10008276_pt1 | contig 10671 bp, 5 predicted proteins | sample TroBogypolimnion_40_FD_10682 | JGI IMG/M metagenome (IMG submission 10682)
ACCATGGCCCTGAAGACGGGAATCCTTCCCGCCACTCTCAACTACCAGCATCCGGACCCGGACATGGGGCTGACAGGGTCGGGCTTCCTGATCCCCTCCGAGCCGCTGGACTGGAAGGGGAGGGAGGGCGCGCCCAGAAGGCTGCAGGTCAACGCCTTCGGGTTCGGCGGCTCCAACTACGTGGTCCAGGTGGAGCAGTCGCTGGACGAGTCGGACAGCGTCCTGGTGGCGCCCGGGCTCGCCTTAGGAGCCACGGTACGATCCGTCGAGACGACAGCCGCTCCTCAGGGGATTTCCTGCTTCCGTACCAGCCTGGACGGGCACAACTTCCGGGTTGGCGTCGTCGCGGGGTCCGACAGGGAGGCGCTTGCCGCCCTGCAGGGAGCAGTCCCCCTTGCCGAGGCCGGAGCCGGCTCAGCCAAGGCGCTCAGGAGCCTGGCGCAGCAGGGTATTTACCTGTCCCGCGAGGACCTGCCGGTTCCGCCGCTCGCCCTGGTGTTCCCCGGACAGGGGTCGCAGTACGGCGGCATGGGGCGCGAGCTCTACGAATCCTTCCCGGTGGTCAAGATGTGGATGGACCGGGCCGCAGCCGCGGCGGACTTCGACCTCCTGCAGCTGATGTTTTACGATACCGAGAACAACCTCCAGAAGACCCGGTGGCAGCAGCCCGCCATGTTCGCCCTGGAGCATGCCATGGCACGTTACCTCACCTCCCTCGGCATTACGCCGGTGGCCCTTGCCGGTCACAGCCTGGGCGAGTTGACGGCCCTTTGCCTGGCAGGGGTCTTCTCCGCGGAGGACGGCTTCCGCATCGTGAACATGCGGGCCATTTGCATGGACAAGGCCGCCGGTCTGAGCGTGGAGCCCGGCATCATGGCGGCCGTGGACGCCCCCCTGGAACTGCTGGAAGAGATCATCCGGGACCGCGAGGGTGTCTACATCGGCAATATCAACTCCCCCAAACAGGTCGTCATCAGCGGCAACACCGAACCGGTGGAAGCCGTGGTGCAAATCCTGAAGGGAAAAGGGTACCGGGCCACCCTGCTGCGCGTCAGCATGGCCTTCCACTCCCCGATCATGAAGGTGATCCATCAGGAACTGGAAGAGTACATTGCCGGCATTGAGATCCAGGCTCCCCGGATTCCCGTCATCTCCAACACGACCATGGCGCCCTATCCTTCGGATCCCGCCGAGATCAGGAACATCCTGATGGCACACCTGGAGTCCCCGGTCCATTGGATGGACAATGTCCAAACCCTTTGGAATGACTACGCAGTCCGCACCTTCGTGGAGGTCGGCCCGGGCGAACCTTTGAGTAACCTGATCGCGGACACCCTGAGCGACCCGACTTGCCTGCGGACTTGCTTCCCCCAAGCGGAGGGGCAGACCTACCGGAGCGCCTTGGCTCAACTCTTCGCCCTCGGACATTTGAAGGTTGGCGCAGCTGCTAAATTTGTACCCCTGCCTGTCTCCGGGAAGGCCCCGGAAGCGCAGCTGAGAACCGCGGCAGGCCCGGCGGCAAGCCCTCTGGCAAACCCTGTGGCTGTCAAACAGGACAGCCCGGCCGGCTCCGAACAGGCGCAGAGGATCGTGCAACGGGAAATCAACCGTTTCGTCATGGAGAATTTCGGCGGCGTCCTCAAGCCGAACATCCTGGAGGCTATCCGCCAGGAGCTGAATCCGGGATTCCAGGAGGGCGATCTTTCTTGCCTCCTGAACCCGAAAGCGTGCGGTGCACCGCAACCGGTTTCCCCGAGACTCGTAGCTGCCGGGAAGCCGGCACCCGCGCCGCCCGGCCCCGCACCCGTGCAACCCGCATTTGCATCCGCGCCCGCATCTGCACCCGCATCTGCGCAACCCGCACCTGCTTCCGCCCCTGCGCCATCCGGTCAGGCCGCTAGCGCCGATTTCGGCGCCGGAGTTTCGAGCAACGGCGACATCACGGAACGACTGATCGGCATCATCATGGAGACCACGGGATTCGAGAGGGATGAGATCCGTCCGGAGATGGATCTGAGGAAGGACCTTTCCATCAGATCCAGCCGCCTCCCGATCATTATGGATTCCGCCGAGCGCGAGTACGATATCACCATCGAACTGGAGGATTTCATCGATGCCCGCACCGTCGGGGACATCGCCCAGAGAATCTCCACCATTGTCGCCAGGAAGGGCGGCGGCACTTCGGAGTCTTCCTCTGCCGCGACTGCCATCCAGGAACCCGCAACGGCTGCGGTTATGGACTCCGCTCCGACGGCCTCGACCCCGGTTGTTCCTACGGCTGCAGTCCCGACTCCGGCAGTCTCGACCCCGGCAGTCATGACCCCGGAAGCCCCGAGCCCAGCAGTCGCGAACCCTGCGGGCGAGAGCCATGATCTCATGGAGCAGCTCATCGGCATCATCATGGAGGCCACCGGTTTCGAGAGAGACGAGATCCGCCCCGAGATGGATTTAAGGAAGGACCTTTCAATCAGGTCGAGTCGCCTCCCGATCATCATGGACGCCGCGGAGCGCGAGTTCGACATCAGCATCGAAATGGAGGAATTCATCGACGTCCGCACTGTGCAGCAGATGGCACAGTGCCTCGCCGCCATCATCGCCAGGGAAAAAGGTGAGAGCCTGCCGGTTGCCACGGTGGCTCTTGCTGGCCAGTTGCCGGAGCAAATCCCGGCACCCCCGCAGGGTGAGGCGAGCCTGAAGCGCCTCGTTTTCAGGGAGGTGGCGCTGGAGTGGCCGGCCGCAAGCCCGATAGCCTTGAGCCCGGGCGAGACGGTCCTGGTACTTTCACCCGATAGAAAGGACGCGATCGCCAAAAGGGCAGGAGAGATCTTCAGTGATGATCACGGGGCAGCGGTAGTTTACCTGCAGTTCCGACCCGGAGATAGCGGCGCAGGAGCGGAGGGGCACGACCTCTTAACCGACGTCGGTTCCGCCAGTGCGGCCCAGGTTATTTCGACACTGGCTGCCCCCGCGGGCCTGGTGATCAGCCTTCCCGAAGGTTGGTCGGAGGGTCTCGGCATGGCCGAGATGGGACGACTCCTCACGGGGTTCCTCCTCCCGTTGCAGGCGTTCCTGCACTCGCCGGGCAAAAAGTTTGTTGTGCTGGTCCATGCCAGGGAGGATGGCGCGACCCCCGGCCGCCTGCTGGCGGAGGGGATGCTCGGGCTCTTCCTGAGCGCGGCGCTGGAATACGCCTCAGTGCAGTTTCGCACCCTGGAAATCGAACGCGGCGCCGACCTGCGCGGCGCGCTGCGTGCCGCCCTGGACCGGGGCTGCCCCGTGGTAGAGCTCATGCAGCGCGACGGGCGGTTCTTCTCCACACAGGGTGAGTTGGCCCCGTCGCTCCTCGGAGCTGGTCCCGGCACCGCGCTGAACCCGGGCGACGTGGTCGTCATGTCCGGGGGCGCAACCGGCATCAGCGCTCAACTGGCGGCAAGCCTCGCGCCTTTCCGGCCCCGTCTGGTCTTTCTGGGCAGGACCTCGCTGGAAGCCGGGAGCGATCCGGACCTTTCCGGGCCCGACCCCAGAGGAACGGAGATCACCCAAACCCTGGAACGGATGGGCTTGCTCGGGATAGAGGCGAGCTACTTAAGTTGCGACGTGACCGACCCCGAGGAGGTCCGCCTGGCCCTGGGGAAAGTAGTGGCCCGTTACGGCAGGATCGACGGGATCATTCACGGCGCGGGAGTCCTGAAAGACGGACTGCTGAGCCAGATGGCGCCGGAGGATTTTGCCCGGGTGGCTGACGTCAAGTTTCTCGGTGCCTGGAACCTGTTCACAGCCGCGGCACCGGCTGGCCTGCGGTTCATCGTTGGTCTCTCCTCGGCGGCGTCCATCCAGGGGAATCCCGGCCAGGCCAACTACGCCGCGGGCAATCGGATGATGTCCGCGCTGCTCAGAAACCTCGCCCGGGAAAACGGCGCCCTGCGCTGCAAGGCCCTGATGCTGCCACCCGTCGACGGTGCAGGCATGGCGGGAGACCCGGAGCTCCGGGAGTTCCTGGAGCGCAAGGGGGTGGCCTACATCCACGCCAGTGAGCTGGCCGGGCTCTTTTGCCGGGAACTCCTGGCGAGCGCGGACGATGACCCCTGGGTCATGTTCATGAGGGGGCTTCCCGCCGTCGGGACGGCGCTACTTGACGACACCACACTTCCGCTCCCCGCCGGAGAGCTCGAGGGGGGGACCGTCTCCATGAACTTCCAGGACTTCCCGCTGATCGGGAAGGTCTCCCGGTTGGACCTGCGCCGCGAGGAACTGGAGGCACTCAGGTCCTTCTCATTGGAGAAGGATCTCTGGATCGCGGATCACCGGCCTCTCACCTTCCTGGCGCACCCTTTGGTCTCGGCCGCCATGATACTGGAGACCTTCATGGAGGCGTCCCGGATTCTGTATCCCCACCTTCAGGTGCGCGGGGTGCGCCGGGTGCAGTTCAAGGAGATGATCTCCTGCCCGCCGGGCGTCCCCCGGCCCGCCCGCATCTCCTGCAAGCGGTCCGGTGACGGCTCGCCCGAGGTCTGGTGTCAGGTCGCTCTCGCCACCCAGGATATCTCTCCCGCCGGGAGACTGACTGACCGTTTCAGCGAGCCTTGTGTAGGGCAGGTAATCCTGGACTGCGCGGGAGGCGGCCTTGATGAGGGGCTGGATGGTTTCCCGATTCGGCAGGAAGACCTGCAAACCGGACCGCTCGGCCCGGGGCAGGTGCTCGACTGGTATGAAGCGCGTAGCGGCCTGGTCGGCAGATACCGCGTACTGGAAAGCCTGGACGGTGCCGGCCCGGGTGCCGTGCGGGGCCGGACCACTTACCGTCAAGGGGGCGATTTCGCCGGATTGCCGGGCGCCCGCTTCCAGTATTCTCCTTACCTTTTCGAGGCCCTGCTGCAGCTGGTCTGTTTCCAGACCGCCGCAACCAACCCAGCCGAGACGCGCTCGATGATTCCCGCGCAGATCGGGGAGATGAGGTTTGCACGGCTCTGCCGGGAAGGGGAGCACCTGGTCCTGGGAGCCCGCCTGCGGGAGATGGACGACGCGGGGCTTTCCTGGGACGCCAGGGGGATTGATGACCAGGGACACACCATCATGCAGGTGCTCGGCATGCGCATGAATTGGGTTTCTGAATGAGGACAGACGTACAGATGAGAGAGCAGGTGGCAGGTGAACCAGCAGAAATAGCCGTCCATACCCTGAAGTGTGCCGCTGAAAACGGCACGGTCCTCTATGCTTCCCTGCCGTTTGGCAGCGCCCCACGGGTGACCGAGGCGGACCGGGACGCGGCCAAGCAGCGCCTGGTTGTCACCTTGTGGGATCATCTCGCGGCAGGTAAAGCCGCACCGGGGAATCGCCCTTTTATTGCCCGGAGTGCAGGTTTCCCGATCCGGCTCAGTTGCGACCGGCTGGGAAAACCCGGACTCCTTTCTGGAGCGGAGCGCGGCCCGGCCATTTCGTTTAGCGAGGGCGGTGGCAGGCTCTGGGCGGCACTATCCGGAGATGTCGATTTCGAGATCGGCATCGACGTGGCAGGATTCCAGGAGTTCCAGGGAAGCTTCCCGTTTCACCGGGTCTTCCAGGCGGAAGAACTGCGGCTTGCCCTGGAACTGGCACATGGGGAGCCCGCGGCGGCTGCGGCACTGCTTTGGTCCGTCAAAGAGGCCGCCGTCAAGGCGCTCGGCTGCGCCTTCCATCTGGTGGAGCCCGGGCAGATCGCCGTACATCCCTCGGCGGATAGGGGAGAGGAGGGCTGGCTTCCCTTTGAGGTGCGCCTTTCAGCTAAGGCACTGGTGCGTTTTCCCGGTGCCGGCCAGTCGCTCCGGGTGCATGCGTTCCCGCAGGAAAGGCTCTGGCTGTCGGTCGCCCGCCTGAACCGGGGACCGGCCTGCCATGCGTGATCTTACCTGCAGGTGCCTGACGGGGCTGGAGGGGATCTCGGCCTCGGACCTCGGACGGCTCTTCCCGGAACCCTCCAGCGCCGCCCCTTTGCTCGCGCTGCTGCAGGAATCGGGGCTCGACGGCTACCAGTTGCGCAGCATCGCCGTGTTTCAGGGGGAGGTTCCCGTTCTCCTGTTGCCGCTCTTTGAGACCCGTTTCGACCTCTCCGCTTTTGCCGAGGGCTGGGTCGGAAAAGCGCTGCAGACCGCAGGCCTGCTGTTCCCCCCGGTTTTCCGCCCTAAAATACTGGGCGTGGGACTGCTGGCGGGAGAGTGGAGCGACATTGGGGTGGACCCCGGGCTCGACGGGGATACCCGCGCCGCGGCGGGGCTGCTCGCCTTCGGTGCCCTGGATGAGCTCGCGCATCGACTGAAAAGCGATGTCGTGGCGCTTTTCAACTTCAACGAGCAGAACAGGCTGCCTAAGGAGGTCTTCACGACCTTCAACCGGGTGCAGTACCGCCCCTGCGCGGTGCTGGAGGTCAACTTCGCCAGCATGGAAGAGTACCTGGGCTCGCTGTCCCGGATCGCGCGCAAGGGGGTGCGCCGCAAGATGCGGGGCGCTTCCGGGGTCCGGGTGGTCCGCAGCCGCGACATCGCACCTTTCCTGGAAAGGATCTACCTGCTTTACCTGAACCTGGTGCAGCGCAGCCCCATGGCGCTCGGCGCGCACAACAAGCTGTTCTTCGAGAAAATCTGCGCTAGGGTCCCAGGCGCCGAATACCTGCTCTATTTCGTGGAGGATGAGCTGGCCGCCTTCAACCTGGTGATCGTAAAGCCCGAGTCGACAGTGGACATCTTCTTCTGCATGGATCGCGAGCTGGGACGCGAGCATAACCTGTACTTCCTCTCCTGGCTGGAGAATGTCCGCACCTGCGTGGAGCGCAAGATCCCGCTTTATTACGCGGGGCAGGGGACGGAGGAAACCAAAGGGCACCTGGGAGTGAGCTTCATTCCGAGTTACATACTGTTCAGGCATCGCTGGCGCGCCTTCGACCGTTTCCTGGTCGGGCAGCCGGGGGCGGTCGGCAGGTTCCTGGGCCCGCTTCGGTACTGGGCCGACGTTAAACCGCGTTCCTGACGCGCATGACCTGTAATTAAATTTTTAAGTGGTGGAGATATATGGCTCAAGAAACTGAATATGCAATCGAAGTCGACCGGCTGACCAAGCGCTACGGGGACCTGCTGGCGGTGGACGACATGTCGTTTAGCGTCAAGAAGGGCGAGCTCTTTGCCTGCCTGGGGCCCAACGGCGCCGGCAAGACCACCACCGTGGAGGTCATCGAGACCATCCGCGCCCCGAGCTCCGGGAAGGTCATGCTGCTCGGCATGGACGTCACCAAGAAAAAGCAGGAGATCGTGCGCCGCATCGGCGTGCTTCCCCAGGGGTTCAGCTCTTTCGACCGGATCACGGTCAAGGAGACTATCCAGTACTACGCGCGGCTTTTCGGCGGCAAGAAGCCCGACGTGAACGCCCTGATGGCGCTGGTGAACCTGACCGAAAAGGCCGGCGAGCGCTACAAGAACCTCTCCGGCGGGCTCCAGCAGCGCCTGGGGATCGCGATCGCGCTGGTGAACGACCCCGAGGTCGTGTTCCTCGACGAGCCGACCACCGGGCTCGACCCCAAGGCGAGGCGCGAGGTATGGCACGTCCTGCAGGGACTGAAGGCGCAGGGAAAGACGGTGCTTTTGACCACGCACTACATGGAAGAGGCGGAGCTGCTTGCCGACAAGGTCGCCATAATCTCCCGCGGGAAGATCATCGCGCTCGACTCACCCGGGGAACTGATAGAGAAAAACGCGGGCTGCTCCATCCTCACCCTGCGCTCCGCCGACGCCAGGGTTCCGGAAATCCTGCGGGCCCTCGGTTTCCAGCCGGTTCTCGACCCGGACAACGACAAGGACATCAAAGTGCCGGTGCATCAAAACGACGATGTGCGGGAGATACTGAACGCCGTCCAGGACGCCGGGGCTTCCTGTTCCGCCCTGGACCTGCGCAGACCCAACCTCGAAGAGGTCTTCCTGAAACTGACCGGTGAGGCGCTGCACGAAAGCGCTCCCCGGGGCGGGGGTGCCTCATGAACCTGCGCGTAATCTACGCCAATCTTTACGTGAAGCTGATCAGCGTCTACCGCGAGAAGACCGCCATGTTCTTCACGCTGGCCTTCCCGATCATCCTGATCCTGGTGTTCGGCACCATCTTCATGAGCGAAGACAACATCGGTTTCCACCTCTGCGTGCAGGATCTCGACCAGACCAAGACCTCGCAGAAATCGGTAAAAACACTGGAGGAGAGCGGGAAGTTCAAAATAACCCGGGTCGATCCGACGGCGAGCGCCGCCCGCTACGTGCAGGACAACAAGGTGAACCTGGTCCTGGTCATCCCCAAGGGGCTGGAGAAGTCCCTGATGCGCAGGATGGCGTTCAAGAACTATAGCGCCAATGCCGTCATCACCTATGTCTACGACCCGAGCTCCTCTTCGGTCCCCGCCAAGGTGGAAATCCTGAACCGGGTTCTCGCCGGGATCAACCTGGAGATCTCTGGGAGCCCCCCGTTTCTCAGGCCGGTGCAGAAGTCGATCCTGACCAAGAAATACCGGTTCATCGACTTCTTCATCCCCGGGATCATCGCCATGGCGGTGATGACCCTGAGCCTGTTCGGCACGGTGGACCTGGACACGGAACTGCGCCAAAAGGGGATCATCAGGAAGCTCTGCACGACCCCCATCACCCGCACCGACTGGATCCTGTCCAACATGCTGTACCAGTTCATCATCGCGCTGGTGGCGACGGCGGCCATGCTTCTGGTGAGCTTCGCCGTGTTCCAGGTGAGCCTGCATCTAAACGGCTGGCTACTGGTCTTCATCCTGCTGGACGTCTTCGCCTTCGTCGGAATCGGGATGATCCTCACCCGCTTCGTGAAGGAGGCGCAGAGCGCTGCCGCCGCCGCGAACGCCATCAGTTTCCCCATGATGTTCCTTTCGGGGAGTTTCTTCCCGATCGAGCTGATGCCAAGTTTCCTGCAGACCTTCGCCAAGATGCTGCCGCTTTATTACGTGAACGAGGGGCTCCGCTCGGCGATGATCTTCCAGGACAACGGGGCTGCGCTGCGGGACTGCGCTGTCATAGGAATTTTTGCCGCGGTGGTCTTCATCGTGGGCCTGATGGCTACGGCCTGGAAGGAGGGGCAGTGACCGCGGGCGCTTGCGGCGCGCCTTGGCTCGCCAGGGAATAATGTTTGGCAAATAGATGCAGGATAAAAAGGGTAAGCTAACCAGGAGACTAAAGAAATGAAGATAAAACTTATTGCACCCTATGATCACCGCGCGGACCTGACCACCAGTCCCTTCAAGCTGCAGAGGGTGAATCTCCCCCTGCTGGCAGCGCTCACTCCACCCGAACATACGGTCAGCTTCGTGGAGGAAGGCTTTGCCCCTGACGACTTCGACCAGGAAGTGGACCTGGTCGGCATCACCGTGCTGACCGAGTTCGCGGTCCGGGCCTACCAAATCGGTGACGCCTACCGCGCCAAGGGGGTGCAGGTCGTCATGGGGGGGATACACCCGACCGTCCTGCCGGAGGAGGCCCTGCAGCATGCCGACGCCGTCGTCATCGGGGAGGCGGAGGGGGTCTGGGCCCAGCTGCTCAAGGACGCCGAGGCCAAGAAGCTGCAGAGGATCTATAACTCGAAAACCCTGACCAACCTCGATGCTCTGCCGGTACCGCGGCGGGACCTTTTGTACGGCACCCAGTCCCGAAGCTACGCCCCCATCCCGATCGGTGTCGAGATCTCGCGCGGCTGCCCCTACGATTGCGAGTTCTGCTGCATCGGCTCGACCCTGGGGCATCAGTACCGGGTCAGGCCGGTAAAGGAAGTCATCGCCGAGTTGGCGGCGGTCGAATCCCCCTACATCTTCTTCGTCGACGACGCCCTGGCGCTGGACCGCAAGGCGGCGAAAGAGCTCTTCACCGAAATGATACCGCTGGGCAAGCGCTGGCTGGCGCAGGGGACGGTCAACCTGGCCGAGGACCCGGGGCTTTTGAACCTGATGAAGCGGGCCGGGTGCCTGGGGCTCTTGATCGGCTTCGAGTCGGTGCAGAAAAAGACCCAGGACGAGGTGGTCAAGATAAAGAATCTGAGCATCGATTTCTACGAGGCGATGCGCCGCTTCCACAACGAGGGGATGGGAATCCTGGGCTCGTTCGTCTTCGGTTTCGATTGGGAAAACAAGGACGTCTTCGACCAGACTCTCGAATTCATCCTGAACGGCCATATCGACGTGGTCCAGCTCAGGATCCTGACGCCCTACCCGGGAACCCGCCTGTACGACCGGCTCCTGGCCGAGGGGAGGCTCTTCTCGACCGACTGGTGGCTGCACGATTATGCGCCGGACACCGTCCTTTACCAGCCCATCGGCATGACCGTCGACGAGCTGGTGAACGGTTTCGTACGTCTGAACAAGCAGGCCTATTCCTTGAGCGCAATGGCCAAACGCTTCTGCGGCATGACCCCTTGGAAGCGCTCGCTGCTCGGTTGCCAGTTGTACGCCGGGGTCAACCTGTCCACCCGCAAGCGTTACTTCTCCGGCCTGAATAACCGGCAGCCGTTCCAGGCACAGCCGGGCCTCTAGGAGTCTGTCGGACTTAACGCAAACAATCTGACAGACCTTCTGTTGATGCGTGCAACCTACTGAAATTGTATGTAAAGTCCCCATTTAAGTCTTGTCTTTGCATAGTCTGCACTGTATATTAT
>TBL_comb47_HYPODRAFT_10008279_pt1 | contig 10669 bp, 8 predicted proteins | sample TroBogypolimnion_40_FD_10682 | JGI IMG/M metagenome (IMG submission 10682)
GCTAATCAATTTACGACTCGTTTTTACTACCTGTGTTTTTTATTCATACTGGCAATTTAATTTAAGTATTTTCGCCTATTATCTACTTTTCCGCTTAACTTAATGGCAGTGACCTTAGGCCTAGTTACCCTCTAAAATGGCCATTTTATCTATGGCGGTCTAAACAATGGCGTGTTGCTTGCCAATAATAGGCATGTAACTTAGCTGTGTCGCTGTCATCATGGGCTTGGCTGACGGTCATAGTAATAAGGGTTTCATTCATGATCTGTAGTCTCTAGGAAGGTTAAATTGCTTGCTTAGCCTATGGGTTATCGCTTTGCATTACTATCTGTAGTAATGCGGATGAGTAAGCGGTAGTTTAAGTTTATGATTAGGTTTTTATGAAATACTAATCGAGCTAGCAAATGACGTAGTGCCGAGAATTTAGCTATTATTCGGCATGGCTTTAAATCTGATTAAAGCAGTAAAGCATCTACAGTCGGAGTCAAGATTGAGTGATTAAAGTTTGGATGAGTAAATGATTATTTGCTTCGAATCCTGTAGGCAATTCCTTGGGGCAACTTAAATAATGGGCCAAAAGTCTTTTGATCTTTTTAAGATGATAAAGTGTTTGATTTAAGTGGGGAAGTCTACTGGGTTGTTTTTGTTAAAAGATTTATGTTTGCCTATTGTAAGTTCGATTGCAATAAAATTTATTATCTAAGTTTTCTTATCTAAGTTTTCTTATCTAAGTTTTTTTATGATATTATGAATTTAGTTTTTTAATTTTTATAAAATATTGGTGGTGAAATTATGTATGAGTCAAATACAAATGATGTAACGAGTGCTTTACAAAACGCTCAACCATCAGTATTTTCAGCTGATACAATTAATACTATTTTAGCGTTAACAACTTCTTCAAACAGCACCGTTCGTTTTGACAATGCCAGTCCAGATGTTAATGGCAATGTTACTGTCGCTGCCGGCGCTGAAGTAGTCTTTGTTGCAAGTTCGGATACTCAGCAAACAACGGTACACGCCCCTGTTAATGCACCTGTTGTTATATTTCAAGGTAGGGGTGGGGTTATTGCAACAATAAATGATGGTGCTACTACTGTGTCTGCACATGCTGCTGGCGTTGTTGATCGCGTTGTAGTGGGTACTGCTGGTAATGACAGCATTACAGTGGGTGATTCCAAAAATACGGATGTTATTCTTGGTACAGGCAATAGCACTGTTCAGGCTGGTAGCGGACATGATACGGTTGAAGCGGGTCTTGGTAATAGTACTATAGTAGGTGGAGCTGGTGATCATACAATAGTACAACTTAGCGGAAATGCTAGCAATTATCAAGTGACTGTCAATAATGGTCATGCAGTGGTTACTAATTCGGGCACTGGGTTAGTAACTGATATTACTAAATCACAATATGTTCAACTTGATAGCGGTCATTCTTTAGTATTTGCTAGTAATACTCAAGATGCAGCGGTAGCTAGCTTGTACCACACCTCTTTTGGGCGTGATGCTGAGTCAGGTGGTCTTGATTATTGGTTTAATGCTGTACATAATGGCGCAACTTTGAAACAAATTGCGACTGGATTTGCTAATTCAGCCGAATTTGCGGGGAGTGAAGGAACGCTTAATAATAATGATTTTGTGCAAAGCTTATATCAACATACCTTCGGTAGAGCTGGTGAAGCTGCGGGAGTAACATACTGGGTAGATGCCCTGGCACATGGTGCAACTAAAGCCGATCTATTAGATCAATTCGCTCAGATTGCCGGTAACAATATTGCGGGTGAGGTTCATACAGAGGCTACGGTAGTTGGTTCGGTGACCGTCGTACAAGGCATTATTTAAGTTATTAGCATGCGTATTGAGGGGGCTTTGGCCCCCTTTTTATTATCTGTTTGTTCACCCCGTTTGCGGGATAATGAATTACTCAATTGTGCCATTGAAGCGTTAACGTCAAATTATTACGCTGATGCACTGCTTGCTGTTGAGTATGTCTGTCGCCGTTACCCATCAAAAAGTATCCCTGCTGTATTACGCGCGAAAATTTTACAAGCATGCTTGCCACAATTAAGCGTTAAGGCCTGGTATAACGCTTGGTTAAGTGATCCAGAAAATCCAAGGTTACAAGATGCTATGTTGAGTGCATGGTTAAGTTCGGGTGCTAATGCCGATGTCTGGAATTTAGGTTGTGCCTTTTTGCCTGAGCGTTGTCGAACCAATACACATTCTTCGTTGATACAGTTACTACATCAATCTAAAGCTAAAGCTACAACAATTGGCGCTTGCTGGAAGTCGGACTTAGCCATAGAAGGTATGTTATTTAGCTCAGTATCTGGGAGTCAATTACAACCTATGCGCTTGATTGTTTCCGATGAGATATCTCAGTTTTATTATAATATTCCTGCTGATGGTAGCCGCTTTAAACTTAGCTGGCCAGAGAGTCACGGCGTGTGGTCGCTTGCAGTTATAAGCGAGGCTTCAGATAAGACTGAGCCCCAGTTACTTCATGGTTCGCCATTAGTCTTTGATGAGCCAACGTCCTCTAGGGTAAAAGACCGTAAGGCTGTTATAGCGTCGAATGACGTTGTAGAAAAGAAACCAGTCGATATCATCATTCCAGTGTATAAAGATTATGCGCTAGTCAAAGCCTGTATTGATAGTGTGCTAGTTAGTCAATCACAGAACATAACCCAAACTAAAGTGATTGTCATTGATGACGCCAGTCCAGAACTAGCCTTGTCGGTTTGGCTTGATTCGCTAGCTGAGTCTGGAAAAATTATACTATTGCGCAATAAACATAATCTCGGTTTTATTGAATCGACCAATCGTGGTCTTCGTCAGTGCACTGAGCATGATGTCGTGTTGCTTAACGCTGATACGCTGGTGCAAGGTGACTGGATTGATCGCTTGAATACGGCTCTTTACAGTGCCATAGATATCGCTTCAGTAACACCTTGGTCGAACAATGGTGAAATCAGTAGCTTTCCTAAGATCACAAAAGCCTCTGCATCCCCCACCTTACCGCAGTTAATTCAAATTGATACTATCGCTGCTAAATTGAGGCGTGCTGGGCATTGCACCGATATTGAGTTGCCTGCATGCTGTGGGTTTACTATGATGATGCGGCGTAGTGTTCTTGATAAAATTGGTTTGTTGGATGGTGTTGAATTGATTCGCGGTTACGGTGAAGAAGTCGATTGGTGCTTACGGGCGCGCGCTATTGGTTATCGCCACTTAGCTGCTACCGGTGTATTTGTCGCCCATGCCGGAACCGCTTCTTTCGGTTTTGAAAAGACCTTACGTGTACACCAAAACCGTGCGGTTTTGGTATCTCGTTATCCAAACTATTACCCTGAATATCACCAGTTCATTAAAAATGACCCGTTAAAAGATGTACGCCAGATACTTTTCTCTGAATTGAAACAATCGAATTCAGAATGGTTGGCGTTTGTTAGCTATGTTGATGAAAAATCCGAATTTGCCACAGTCCTGCCAATGGCGCTGCAGTCTTCTTGCACGCGTATCGCTGTTTGGCAACACCGTGCAAGTTCGGCAAGTGCTAGCAAAATTTTAGTGCTGGCTAGGACCATTGCTAGTTACAAACAGTCAGTGCTTGCACTGCGCCTACTCGTGATCGGCGAAGCAAGTGAAGCGCTCTGGCATACTGGAGTGGTTGATGTTTTGCCTTCTTTAACCAAGCAAGCAACCACGCTCCTTTCAGACGCAGCATTAGTTGGTTTGAGTGGATGCTTAGTGTTGCTGACCGAAAATGGCCAAACAGCTCCAATTGGCATTCCCCATATTCAGCTTGATGCTAAATTTGAACCTCGAGCTTGGTTGGATAGCTGGTTAATTGAGCAAGCAAACACATTACAACATGAGAAAAATCTTGGTGGCGCATGTCTGGTATAACAAAATCTAAACCGAGCCTAAACAAAAAGGCCGTTGCAGCTTGATGAAAATTGAAATGACCACTAAAAAACCAACAAAAGCCACTCACCGCTGGCAGGGTGCTCTCGAAGGATTACATAATGGTTTGCTCTATGGCTGGGTTATTGATACAGAGCAGCTAGATGCGCGAGTTGTAATAGAAATTTGCTTGAATGGTGAGGTGTTCGGTTGCTTAATTGCCGATGTTATTCGTAGTGATTTGGCGATGCGATTCGCAGAAGTCCTACCTAAACATACGGAGTATGATTATTGTCATGGTTTTGTGGCCGATTTGGGAAATTATGCTGATAATCAAGTTGGCGTATTTACAGCACGCATAGCTAATACGGCTGTTGTTTTATCAGGTCATGTTGAGCAGATTAGTGTTGAAAAGTTACCTATGTCCGCTATCAGTAATGTGTTTAGTGACGGTGGATTAAGTTTGCATGGTTGGGCGATTGATCCTCGAGATGATAAGCGCACTTTGACGGTACGTGCCTTTGTAGGACATAAAAAAGTTGCCGAAACTATCGCTAATTTAGTCCATCCAACACTACGTTCATTCGACGTCAGCTCTCATGGCTTTAGCTTGAATTTACCGCTTGAGTTTGCTGATGGATACATTCACCAAGTTCGGGTCGTTGATGAGGCTGGTAACGCTTTAAATGGTAGTCCAGTCACTGTATGCTGTTTTGCTGAGGGTTGTAAAACGTTGCTGCCATCGGCGGAGAACGAGCTACTTAAGAATGTAATCAATAGCTACGAACACTATTTACCTCGAAGTCTCGGTATTGAGTATTACCAGCAATGGTCTGCTTTGTATGAAACAAAAATCACTCCAGCTGAAGGTTCCGGCAAAAAGCAAAAAGATACTGTCTCTGCACTGACAGTGGCTATGATCATCACAGGAGAAGCAGAGCAAGGCGCTCTTAAGCGCACTACAGCAAGCCTAAAGCAACAGCTAGGTGTGAATGTACAAATATTTGTGTCGAGTGAAATGGGGGGGGCAAGTCGCTCTTTGAGTGAACTTCTACAACTTGCGCTTGATTCGCAGTGTGAAATCATAGCTTGCATACGTTCTGGCGATACTTTGTCGTCTCATGCATTGAACTGTGCTCTTGAAGGTTTTGCCTTTCCAAAGGCACAGCTGGTATACACCGATAGTGAATACATGGGTGAGCCTTGGTTTAAGCCTGCCTGGAATCCCGAATATGCGCTGTCCAGTGATTACCCATTGGAGCTCATGCTTATACGCAGCAGTTTACTCAAAGCCTATATTGAAAAAAATCCATGGCCAGAAAATCAAGCTAGACTCTCTTGGGATTTGTTAGCAATGCTCTGGGGGCAAGCAGAACATGCGATTGTGCATGTGCCACACGTGCTTTATCAGTTTCAGTCAGTGCTCAGTAGTGATGAGCAACAAGCTCGAGTCAAGGCTGCTCAACATGCCCTGCAATCTGTAGAGCCGACAGCCTTGCTGACCTTAGATGTTGATATGCCGACAAATACTTGTTTCCAGGCTCGCCGTTTACAGCGTGTGCTTTCTACGAGTGACCGAAAAAAAGCTATTAGCCTGATTATTCCAACACGTGATCAAGTTGAACTTCTAGATCGATGTATTAAAAGCATACAGAAATTTACTCCATGGATAAATCTCGAAATTATCGTCATAGATAACGATTCAACTCAAACGAAAACTAAGGCCTATTTCCGTTCACTTCGTAAACAGAACGTTAAAATATTGTCTATGCCTGGTGCTTTTAATTTTGCTGATTTAAACAACCGCGCAGTAAAAGAGGCTAATGGCGAAATTATCGGTCTCATTAATAATGATATCGAAGCCCTGCATGAGGGCTGGCTGGACGAAATCATCAGCCATTTGCTAGGTCCTGGAGTGGGTGCCGTTGGTGCCAAACTATTGTGGCCTAATGGCATGGTGCAGCACGGGGGCGTGTTACTTGGCGTAGGTAATGTAGCTGGTCATTACGGCAATCGTTTGGCCGAAGCAGACTTTGGAAATCATGGTCGCAATCAGTTAGTTCAGCAAGTCAGCGGAGTTACAGCGGCTTGCCTATTTTTACGTAAGAGCGATTATCTTGATGTGGGGGGGATGGACCCTAGGGCGTTTCCTGTGGCATTTAATGATGTTGATTTGTGCTTAAAGCTTAGAAAACAAGGCAAGACTATCATTTGGTCACCTTATGCTCGGTTACTTCATGCGGAATCTGCCAGCCGTGGGCACGAAGACACACCACAAAAACGAGCACGAGCTCAACGTGAAGTTGATGCATTGCGAGAGCGCTGGGGAGCGGTGTTATTGCGTGACCCTGCTTATCATCCTAGCCTGAATTTGGATGCACATAGTCAGGCATTTGCAGGTCTAGCTATACCCCCGCGAGATCGAGCACCTCGACTGGCTGGCTTAGTTGATCAACAAAATTAATATATCAATGATGCATTATAAAACTCTATCCATTAAACAGACTATTTTTTGAATTACATGTTAGAAAACGGAATATCGACTTCATCAGAGGCTCCTCACCAATTGTTACATGTTGGTTGCGGTCAATTAAGGCCTGAACGCATACCAGCCTGTTTCCAAACGTCACAGTGGCAAGAAATCAGGTTTGACATTGACCCAGAGGTTAAGCCCGATATTATTGGCAGTATTACCGACTTGAATGCAATCGAGAGCGGCAGCATCGATGCTATATGGTCTTCGCATAATCTTGAACATTTAAATTCTTACGAAGTGCCGATTGCACTGGCTGAATTTAAGCGTGTACTCAAGCTCAACGGCTTTGTTTTACTTAGTGTGCCTAACTTGCGTGCAGTTGCGCAGCACATTGCTAATGATCAGTTATCAACGATATTATATCAATCAGCCGCAGGACCGATCACAGCACTGGACATAGTATTTGGACATCAAGCATCGCAAGCCAGTGGCAATCATTTTATGGCACATCGCACTGGTTTTACTTCCAGTACATTAGGTCAATTGTTGCTTGATGCTGGTTTTGATGAAGTGCGAGTCCACGAAGGTCAGCACTGGGACTTATGGGCTATTGCAACCATGCCTTATACTAGCCCAGAACTATTTAACGATCTCGCTGGAGTGTTGCAGTGAAAATTTTATTTATTCATCAAAACTTCCCTGGTCAGTTTTTGCATCTGGCCGCAGACCTCGCCAAACAAAAACGCAACAAAGTGGTGGCGCTAACGATTTACAAGCAGCCCGTACCCGAAGGTGTGGAGCTTAGACCTTATACCTTGTTACGCCAGTCAGCACCTGATACTCATCCTTTATTGCACAACCAAGAAGCGCATATATTACGTGCAGAAGCCTGCGCGGCAGCTGCTCTTCAGCTTAAGCGTGAAGGTTTTGTGCCTGATATTATCATTGCTCACCCCGGCTGGGGCGAAGCTTTGTTTATGAAGGATGTTTTTCCGCTAGCTAAGCTGCTAATTTATTGCGAATATTACTATGCGCTCGAAGGCCAGGATGTCGGTTTTGACCCAGAGATTCCCACGCTTAATTTCGAGCAGCGCTGTCGTCTGCGCCTAAAGAACATCACTAATTTACTCAGCATGGAAATCGCTGATGCCGCTATTTCGCCCACGCAATGGCAAAAGAGCACTTATCCCATTTGGGCGCAGGAAAAAATTAGTGTCATTCATGAGGGTATTAATCAAGCGCGATTGCATTACAATCCTAATGCTAAATTAACGCTAGCTGCGTCAGAGAATCATAATGAAATAAGTTTTAAGCCTGGAGATGAAGTACTGACCTATGTCTCACGTAATCTTGAGCCGGTAAGAGGCTTTCAGGTATTTATGCGCACCTTACCCGAAGTGCTGCGCCGGAGACCCAATGCACATGCCATTGTTGTCGGTGGCAACGACATCAGTTACGGGCATCATGCACCCAACGGATTGAGCTGGAAAGATCATTTACTAGCAGAAGTAGGTGATCAATTAGACATGAAAAGAGTCCATTTTGTCGGCAAGGTGCCCTATAACAGTTATTTGGATATACTCAATGTCAGTCGAGTACACGCTTACTGGACAACACCCTTTGTTTTATCTTGGTCGTTTCTTGAAGCCGCAATTAGTGGTAGCTGCGTAATTGCTTCTGATACCCCACCTGTTCAAGAATTTGCCGAACGACTTGGTGTTGTAACTTTGCCTTTTTTCGATCATGAAATGTTTGCTGACACTTTGGTTGAGCGTTTAAGTGAAAAAAATGAGTCCCGAAAGTTATTGGATTTCCCAGAAATTGATTTGCCGCAATGTTTAAAGCTGCAAAAAAAATGGCTGAAATCCGTATAATAGAGAAACAAAGCTTGCTGACGGAAGCTCGATGCTTAATAAATTGATCGCTATTCCTTTATACTATATAAATTTAATTAATCAGGGTTAATACAAAATATGAGTGAAATAAAAAGCTCCATAGTTACATTGCAACCAGGGATGTTTATATTGCGTCATTCGAAAGACGGTTTAGCTCCTTTATCGATATCTCGAGCACCTAGTCAAAGCTTACCTACAGGTAAAATTGAATCTTTATCGACCCCAAAAACACAGGGGGCAATGTTATATGATGGCTCTGATTGTATTGTTATGCATATCAGTGAGGCATCGGTTAACTTATTGGTGACGGCTTATCTTGCTCAAGCTGATGATCCTGTGCCTTCGCTAAGAATAGATCAAATTGGTTTGGATGTAGAATCACCACAGTTGCAGGTATCTAAATTATTAGCGATGGATGCACCTATTGAAATTAGTGATAAAGGCTTATCTATCATTGGTCACATAGAACGTACAGGAGAGGTAGTGGCCTCTGCTAACCAGTGCCTTGGTGACCCTACAAGTAATCTGCGCCTTGAAGGATTCCAAGTCATGTGGCCTGATCGACCAGAGGGTGTTGATTTAGCCTATAGTGTTTCACTGGAAGGAATAGGCTCAACTCCGATTGTTAATAGTGGGAATTTTTGCGGCACACGCCAAGAAGCACGACGAATTACTGAAATTATGTTTGCATTAATTGGCCCCCAGGCAAAACAATTTGAATTAAAGGGCACCGCTTATTTTTCAGGTGGATTTCAAATGTCACTATTGTCGGGCATGGCGTTGAGTGGACCGAGTGGTCTTGAACACTTAACTGCAATCAATTTGAGTATTAATCCAGCTACTCCCAAGAAAAAAAATGTAAAGAATCCTTGGGAAGAATCATCACAGACCAAGGTTTTTAAAGCTAAAGTTAAAGAAAAGCTAAAATCAAAAAAATAAGTCATTATTATGTTTTTCTCTTTTGCTCACAGTTAAGTTTTTATAGGGTGGATGCGCTGGAGACTATGAAAGTATTCTTTTTATTTCCCCTCTTTAGCAAAGAGGGGTTAGGGGAGATTTGGTATATTAAAATAATCATTAAATATCAGCAGTCTATAATTCGCGATTTAAAAAATCCCCCTCGATCCCCCTTTTACAAAGGGGGAAGCTAAAATCATAATACTTTAACAGTCTCTAGCGCTTATCCACCCTATAGAGCTCTATTTAAAACATGTGTAGATACCAATGCTCTTTGGGAAAGAGGGGTGCTGAATACTTACAAAAATAAATTTCACTATATTTATGAACAAACCTAGAAAATTAATTACCTTCGATTGGGCAATCAAACGATTGCTACGTAGTAAAGCCAACTTTGGCATACTCGAAGGTTTTTTAACTGAATTACTAAAAGAAGAGATTACCATTCTTGAAGTATTGAAAAGTGAAAGATACAAGGACTGTAGAGTTCACGAATTCAATTGTATTGATCTAAAGGTACGCAATCACAAACAAGAAATATTCATCATAGAAATACAATACGATCGAGAATATGATTATTTGCAGCGAATTTTCTATGGGGTTTCAAAAACAGCTATTGAACACATGGAAGAAAGTAAGTCATACGCCAGCATTACTAAAGTGATCTCCATCAATATTTTGTATTTTGATTTAGGCAGCGGTACAGATTACATCTACAAAGGCACTACTCGTTTTATTGGCCTACATAACCATGATCTTTTACAGCTTAATGATAAACAAAAACAACTATTCAAAAAAGATAGTATAGAAGCGTTGTACCCGGAATATTACTTAATCAAAATAAACCGTTTTAACGATATTGCTAAAGACACTTTAGACGAATGGATTTACTTCTTAAAAAATGAAGAAATTAAAGAAAGTTTTACCGCCAAAGGTTTAAAAGAGGCTGAAGAAAAGCTCAGCATAATGAAGCTTCCTGAAGACGAACAAAAAGCCTACGAACATTATAAAGACGACTTGCATTATCAAGCCAGTATGTTTGAATCATCATTTGGTGATGGCTTTTATGAGGGTAAAGCAGAAGGTAAGGCGGAAGGCAAACCAGAGGGTAAAACCGAAGGTCTCAATGAGGCTACAAAAAATATAGCCATTAATTTAGCTAAGGTGGGCACAACTATTGACGTTATTGCTAAGGTGACGTGCTTAACAGAAGCTGAGATTAACTCTATTCTTAAACAATCCACAGAGTGATCACTGATGCGACTTAGACCTCAAGATATAACAGCCTTACGCACGGCGATTTATGATGTTGCTCCCGATACAACGGCAATTCGATTATTTGGTTCACGCTTAGATGATAACGCTCGAGGCGGTGATGTGGATTTGATGATTGATCTTGAAAATCCTGTCGATAATCCTGCTGTACTAACAGCGCGTT
>TBL_comb47_HYPODRAFT_10008281_pt1 | contig 10667 bp, 10 predicted proteins | sample TroBogypolimnion_40_FD_10682 | JGI IMG/M metagenome (IMG submission 10682)
CCAGCACCAAAAGTCACAGAATAGAACGCGGGCTTGAGTGAGTCACTCAAGCGCTCGCGCACTAGTCGCAGCTTGTTCTCGCCTTCAGGTGTTTTAGGAGGAAAGAATTCAACGCTTAGTTCCATGATTTTTGGGCCTGTACTTTTACTACTTTTAATTAATAACGATAGTGGTCAGCTTTGTAAGGGCCTTCCTTAGTAACGCCAATATAAGATGCTTGCTGATCAGACAACACCGTCAACTGCGCATTGAGCGTCTTTAACTGTAAGCGTGCAACCTTTTCATCCAAATGCTTAGGCAAAGTGTAAACACCGATTGGGTATTTATTGGTCCCAACTGCATTCCACAATTCAATTTGCGCAATCACTTGGTTCGCAAATGAAGAGCTCATTACATAAGATGGATGACCTGTACCGCAACCAAGATTCACCAAACGACCCTTAGCCAAAATAATAATGCGTTTCTCAGGCATTCCATTAGCGGCCGGGAAAATCACATGGTCAACTTGAGGCTTGATTTCTTCCCACTTGTATTTTTCAATGCCAGCAATATCAATCTCGTTGTCAAAGTGGCCAATATTACAAACAATGGCTTGATTCTTCATCTTGGCCATATGATCATGCGTAATCACATGATAGTTACCGGTTGCTGAAACGAAGATATCTGCTTTATCGGCAGCATAGTCCATTGTGACAACTCGGTAACCTTCCATTGCGGCCTGTAAGGCGCAGATTGGATCTACTTCAGTTACCCAAACTTGGGCCGACAAAGCTCGTAATGCTTGTGCGGAACCTTTGCCTACGTCACCGTAACCACAAACTACGGCAACCTTACCCGCAACCATCACATCAGTAGCGCGCTTAATTGCATCAACCAAAGACTCACGGCAACCATAGAGATTATCGAACTTGCTCTTAGTCACTGAATCGTTGACATTAATTGCCGGGAACTTCAAATCGCCTTTAGCAAACATTTGATATAAGCGATGGACCCCAGTCGTTGTTTCTTCTGTAACACCCTTTACCTGCGCCAATCGAGTGGAATACCAAGTTGGATCTTGCGCCAGTTTGTTTTTGATAGCCGCAAATAAAATAGTTTCCTCTTCACTAGTCGGATGATTCAGGCAAGCTTGATCTTTTTCCGCGCGGGCACCGAGGTGCAATAACAAAGTAGCATCGCCACCGTCGTCCAAAATCATGTTAGTGAAGCCACCATCAGCCCACTCAAAAATACGATGGGTGTAATCCCAGTATTGCTCAAGAGTCTCGCCCTTGATTGCATAAACAGGCGTGCCATTGGCTGCAATAGCAGCAGCAGCGTGATCCTGTGTTGAGAAAATATTGCATGACGCCCATTGGACTTCTGCGCCCAGCGCTTCGAGCGTCTCGATTAATACAGCGGTTTGAATGGTCATGTGCAATGAACCAGTGATGCGTGCGCCACGCAATGGCTGTCCCGCAGCGAATTCATCGCGAATAGCGATGAGGCCCGGCATCTCAGTTTCAGCAATAGCGATTTCTTTGCGACCAAAGTCAGCCAAGGAAATATCAGCAATTGCGCAACGTGTTGCTACAAAGTTGTTTAAATCGGAAACGGTACTCATGAATGCTCCAGCTAAATACGATCCAATGCTGGAGTAGAAACTCGCTAGCCATCGAACCATGGGTTAGCGAGCGCGGTTGCAATTAGCAAACTCCGTTTAGGAATCTACTCCCTTCAAGCCTGGGGAAGTACTGGTTCTCAGCATTCCTTGCAACGCTCCTTGAAGGTATGGCGAAATTGTAATCAATTTCGCCATATTTCGCTTCAATACAACTACATGCTGCTTATTTACTACTTACAAGCCCGCTGCTGCACGTAATGCGGGCGCCTTGTCGCATTGTTCCCAAGTAAATTCTGGCTCTTCACGACCAAAATGGCCATAAGCAGCAGTCTTGCGGTAAATTGGGCGCAACAGGTTTAAGGTTTTGATAATGCCCCTTGGGCGAAGATCAAAGTGCTCAGAAACCAATTCTGAAATTTTTTCATCAGAAATCTTGCCAGTGCCGTATGTACTCACCATCACAGATGTTGGCTTAGCCACTCCAATTGCATATGACACTTGAACTAGGCATTTCGTAGCTAAACCAGCAGCGACCACGTTCTTTGCAACATAACGGGCAGCATAGGCAGCCGAGCGGTCAACCTTAGAAGGATCTTTCCCAGAGAACGCGCCACCCCCGTGAGGAGCAGAGCCACCGTATGTATCTACAACAATTTTTCGGCCAGTTAAACCACAATCGCCCTGCGGGCCGCCAATAACAAATCGACCAGTTGGGTTCACCAAATAGTTGATGGCGCCCTTCATCAAATGCTTGGGCAAAACTGGCTTGATGATTTCTTCAATGACAGCTTCACGCAATTTTTCAAGAGAAATATCCTCATTATGCTGAGTAGACAACACTACGGTATCGATCGAGTCAGGCTTGCCATCAACATAGCGCAAGGTCACTTGGGACTTTGCGTCTGGGCGCAACCAATTCAAGCGACCATCGCGGCGTAACTGGGACTGACGCTCCACTAAACGGTGTGACAAGTGAATGGGCAAAGGCATGAGCTCAGCTGTTTCATCACAAGCGTAACCAAACATTAAGCCTTGGTCACCAGCGCCCAACTCTAACTCATCATCATGCGCATTATTCACGCCTTGGGCAATGTCCGGGCTTTGCTTGTCATAAGCAACTAATACTGCACAACCCTTGTAGTCAATGCCATACGCGGTGTTGTCATAGCCAATTTCACGCAAAGTATTACGAGCAACCTGAATGTAATCAACGTTAGCGCTAGTCGTAATTTCACCGGCCAAGACTACTAAACCGGTATTACACAAAGTCTCGGCGCCAACACGAGCAGTTGGATCTTGAGCCAATATTGCATCGAGAACTGCGTCAGAAATCTGATCTGACACTTTATCGGGGTGACCTTCAGAAACGGATTCTGAGGTGAAGAAGTAATCATTTGCCATTGCATATTCCTTTAAAAATTAACACAATCTATAGGACAACTCGACGTGCCAGGAACTACAACGGCGACGCTTTAGCAGAATTTTTGAATCGCCCTGCAAGTTGTCTTAACTCGGCGATGGATTAATTCTATCCCAAAAACAGTAAATTCACCAAGGAGCGGACTAAATTTGTCCTGACTGCCAGCATTGAATATCATTGAATAGTGCAAAGTCTATTTCTAAAGCTCATATTTAACGGCATCGGGGCATTACCCCTAGCCGGAGCACAAGCTATTGGCGCTTTTTTAGGGGTGTTTGCCTATCTTGTATCGAGCCATTACCGCACCCTCTTTAGGGAACATTATTTGGCTGTCACAAGCCAGCATCAATTACCCGTGAAGCTCTGGTCTGCCGCTGCCGGATCAGGCATGCTATTTGCCGATAGTTTATGGGCGTGGAAAAACCCAAAAAAATCCCTTGATTTAGTCGAGGTAGTCAACTTTGATATTGTTTCAACAGCTTTTAATGAGGGTCATGGCTTGCTCATGCTTACACCCCATCTTGGCTGTTTTGAGGTGATTCCCCGAATCATTGCCCAACACTACCCTGCCACCATCCTATATCGTCCATCCAGACAAAAATGGCTAAATGAAGTTGTTGAAGCGGGTCGGCGCTACCCAAACTTAGATTTTGTTCCCACAAATTTACATGGCGTACGACAAATGACTAGGGCTCTCAATCGCAAAGAGGCTATAGGCATTCTTCCAGACCAAGTTCCCAGCGGGAAAGAGGGTGTTTGGGTACCCTTCTTCGGTCGCCCCGCTTACACAACGCCACTCCCCGCACGCCTTGCCAATCGCAACCAGACGCCAGTGCTGATGTTTACTGCCAAACGAAAATCACTTGGGCGCGGTTGGTTAATGGAAATGACTAGGCTTGCACCACTCTCCGAAGATGCGGTACTTGCCGCCACTGAAATTAATCAAGCTTTGGAACAAGCCATCCTCAAGGCTCCAGAGCAGTTCATTTGGGCTTACAACCGCTATAAGCATCCAACCGATGCAGAATTGCCGCCCAAGGATTAAACCATTAACTAATTTGTTCAAATGAGATGACCTGGTTACAAAACCTTTTCAACTTTCTAGCGCTCAGCCTGTTGCGCCTGTTTGCCTTTCTTCCTTACACGCTCACAATTTATGTTGGCTATGCCCTCGGATGGCTGGCCTCTCATATACCAAATGAGCGTGCAAAAGTAGTGAAAACCAATTTACATCTGTGCTTTCCAAATTTGAGCGAACGAGAAATCGCCACTCTTGCAATTACGCACTGGAAATTATTTGGTCGTAGCGTCATTGAAAGAAGTCGCATCTGGCTAGGCAGTGGAAAACAAATCACTGACATTGTGACTGTCAAATCCGCTATTACTTTAGGTGACCGGAAGCCGCGTCTCTTAATCAACCCTCACTTCGTTGGACTTGAAGGAGGCTTTATGGCTCTCTCAGTTTTAGCAAGTCAGCATGATTGGCCACGGGGTGCCGGACTGTACCAAAATATGAAGAATCCTTTTTTTAATCAAAAAATGATTGAATGGCGAAATCGCTTTGGGGGCAAGTCAATCGAAAGACAAAGCCGCTTGCGTGATCTTATTCGAGAAATTCAAACAGGGAATTTCATTTTTATTGCTCCTGATATTGACCTTGGCCCAAGAGATTCTATTTTTGTTCCCTTTTTTGGGATTCAAACAAATACCATTACATCTGTTTCACGCTTAGCAAGGCTGAGCGGCGCGGAAGTTTGCCTCATGACAACAACTCTCAATGAAGATCGCAGGGGCTATACCTGCAACATTAGCGCTCCCCTGCCAGATTTTCCTAGCGAAGATGTGGAAGCAGACACTAAGCGACTTAACCAATACATCGAGGAACTTGTTCGAGAAAGGCCAGCAGAGTACTATTGGGTACACAAACGCTTCAAACATAGGCCTCCTGGCGAACCCAGCCTCTATAACTAAAGACAGCAACTGACTACACGGAAATTCTTTTGAGCATGAATTCAAATAGCCCGACACAAAAATTGCGTTTCACTAAAATGCATGGGGCAGGTAATGACTTCATTGTAATTAATGGTATCGACCAAGACCTGAGCAGTATTACTCGAGAACAGTGGAAAAAGCTTGCTCATCGTCAATTTGGTATTGGCGCAGATCAGATACTGCTTGTAGAAAAAGCAACACGCCCAGATGCAGATTTTCGCTATCGTATTTTTAATTCTGACGGCGGTGAAGTTGAACAGTGTGGCAATGGCTCACGCTGTTTTGTTCGCTTTGTATTAGATCAGGGCCTCTCAAGCAAAAACCCGCTACGGGTTGAGGTTGCACACACTGTTTTGACGCTAAAGTCGCATCCAGATGGACAAGTAGAGGTAGATATGGGTGCGCCTATTTTCGAGCACAGTCGTATTCCTTTTAATGCCGATGGCCTAGCTAGCAAACAAGAATTTCATGAAATGCTATATGCGCTACCGATTAGCAATCATCCTGGCGCCCATGATGATTGGGTTGGTGTGGTGTCTATGGGCAACCCTCATGCGGTTCAAGTAGTAGGCGATATCGACAGCGCCCCAGTAAAAGAAGAGGGCCCATTCATTGAAAACCATCAGGCATTTCCAAAGCGTGTTAACGCAGGCTATATGCAAGTTATCAATCGCAATCAAATAAAGTTGCGTGTCTATGAGCGCGGTGCTGGTGAAACACTTGCCTGTGGAACAGGCGCCTGTGCTGCAGTTGTTTCTGGTATCCAGCGCGGCATGCTGGACTCACCAGTTAAAGTCCATACTCGTGGTGGGACCCTAGAGGTAAGCTGGGGTGGGATAGTGAATGGCGAGGCTCAGCCAGTCATCATGACAGGCCCGGCTGTTACCGTCTTTGAAGGCGAAACCGAGATCTAAGAAAGCTTGCTTAAATACCGTACTGCTCGCGATAGGCTTTCACTGCTGGCAAGTAATTGCTTAACTCTGCATCACTAGACGCCATAAGGAAAGCCATCAAATCAGCAAGGTTAGCAATAGCGATTACTGGCAATCCAAATTCTTCCTCAACCGCTTGCACTGCAGACTTATCACCAATCTCAGAGGCGGTACCAGACCTCTCCATGCGATCTAAGGCAATTAATACGGCAGCAGGTTGGGCGCCGGCAGCAAGAATCAATTCCACAGACTCACGCACTGAAGTGCCGGCAGAAATGACATCATCTACGATAACCACCTTACCTTGAACAGGGGCGCCAACAAGAGACCCGCCCTCGCCATGATCTTTAGCTTCTTTACGGTTATAGGCATACGGTACGTTTCGGCCGCCATCAGCTAAAGCAATCGCCGTGGCTGCGGCAAGAGTAATGCCTTTATAGGCAGGTCCATACAGCATATCGAACTCAATCTTTGACTCTTGTAAGGCTTTTGCATAATAACGACCCAAGGCACTAAGACGTGCCCCATCATTAAAACCGCCTGCATTAAAGAAATAAGGTGATAGCCGCCCCGCTTTAGTTTTAAACTCCCCAAACGACAAAACCTTTGCCTCTAGGGCAAAACGAATGAAGTTAACCTGATTAGAATTTTCTGAGCTCATAGACCTATATGTTACGCATCATTTCTGCCAATCTCAACGGTATCCGTTCCGCAGTCAAAAAAGGCTTCCTGCCATGGGCTGTAAAGCAGCGGGCAGATTTCATCTGCATGCAAGAGCTTAAGGCCCAACGGGATGATCTAGAGGATAGCATTCTCAACCCCGACGGTCTTCATGGCTACTTCCATCATGCCGAGAAAAAAGGTTATAGCGGCTGTGGTATTTACACGCCCCATGCACCCGATGACGTTCTCTATGGTTATGGCAATGAAGAGTTTGATGCTGAGGGCCGCTATGTGGAAGTCCGCTTTAAAACTCTCTCTGTGATTTCGGTATACATGCCTTCTGGATCAAGCTCACCAGAAAGACAGGAAGCCAAGTATCGTTATCTCGATAGCTTCCTACCTCACCTAATTAAGCTCAAAAAAACTGGTCGAGAAATCGTACTGTGCGGTGACGTCAATATTGCCCACCATGAGATCGATCTCAAAAACTGGAAAGGCAATGTTAAGAACTCAGGATTTTTACCTGAAGAGCGTGCGTGGCTAACTAATCTGTTCGATAAGGTTGGCTACATAGACGTGTATCGCAAGCTTGAGCCTGAGGCTGGCGAGACCTGCTACACCTGGTGGAGTAATCGTGGCCAAGCCTATGCAAAGAATGTAGGGTGGCGTATTGACTATCAAATAGCTACCCCTACGATTGCTAACAGCGCCCAGAAAACTTTCGTCTATAAGGATGAGCGTTTCTCAGATCATGCGCCCTTAATAATGGATTACGACTTTTGCATCTAGAGATAGACTCAGGAAGCCGCTAATGGGCAAGCTGGGCGTCATGCTTTTTAAATTCGACAATACGCAGTCGAATCGCCAGCCAAATTAAGATTAACACTGGCGCCCCAATAATGGCGGTGCTATAAAAGAAAGCCTGGTAACCAAAGGCATCTACAAATGCCCCAGAAAAGCCTGCTAACCACTTAGGCAACAACAACATCATTGAGCTAAATAAGGCGTACTGCGTTGCTGAATAACGAATATTTGTTAAGGACGATAGAAAGGCAATAAATGCAGCGCTGGCTATCCCGGAGCTCAGATTATCGGCCGAGATCACCCAAATCAAACCATGTAAATCATGCCCCTGGGTAGCAAGCCAAGCAAACAACACATTACTCAATGCCGACAAAATAGCACCTAGGAACAAAATACGCATTACCCCAAATCGCATTGTTAGAACCCCCCCAACAAAAGCGCCCACTAAAGTCATAATGACCCCAAACACTTTGCTCACTGCAGCGACTTCATCTTTGGTGTAACCCATATCAACATAAAAAGGGTTGGCCATAATCCCCATCACAACATCACTGATTCGGTAGATCGCAATCAAACACAAAATGATGACTGCATGCCAACCATAACGACCAATAAATTCTGCAAATGGCTCAACCAATGTTTGATAAAGCCACTCTTTGGCGTTACGTACTTTGGCGAGTTGCGCCTTTACAGGCTCTTTACTTAATAAAGTAGTGAGCACTCCAATACCAATAGAGCCTGCCATACAAAGATAGGCAAAGTGCCATGCATCTACATCGTAAGATCCTGAGCCTGTCTCGACTCGAGCCGCCAGCCATAAAACACCAGCACCAGACCAAATCAAAGCAAGCCGATAGCCTGTTTGGTAAGTGGCCGATAAAGCAGCCTGGCGATCACTATCCGCTGATTCAATTCGAAATGCATCTAAAGCAATATCTTGGGTGGCAGAGCCAAAAGCCACGAGCAAAGCGCACCAAACAATTTTATTTAACGCCACCTTAGGATCGATACCGGCCATTCCAAGAAGACCGATAACAATCAAGATCTGCGCAAAAAGAAGCCAGCTACGCCTTCTACCAAAAACTTTAGTCAAAATAGGAATAGGCAATCTATCCACTAAGGGTGCCCAAACCCACTTAAAGGCATAGATCAGGCCTACCCAAGTCAAGTAGCCAATGGTGCTTCGATCAATGCCTGCCTCTCTCAACCAAAAACTCAGCGTCCCTAAGATCAGCAAGAGCGGAAGTCCAGCAGAGAAGCCCAAGAAGAGCATTCGCAGGCAAGGCCACTCCAGGTAAACCTGAAAATCTTTTAGCCAGGACCGGGCGCCACTAAGCACGACGAACGCGGAACAAGGCAAGACTGCCAAACAAATTTGGCAGCAGGGTTACTTCCCTGCCTTCGTGCAAGATGCAGCGATCAATAATCTCTAATCCAAGGCTAGAAGCCAGCCTTTCAAAGTCAGCGACTGTCAGCACGCGCACATTCGGCGTGTTGTACCACTGGTATGGCAGACTTTTAGACACAGGCATATGGCCAAGTCCCACAGCCAAGCGATGCGACCAGTGCCCAAAATTGGGGAAAGAAACAACAGACTCTTTGCCCACACGAATGACTTCGCGCAGAATCTTTTCAGTTTGATGAATCGTTTGTAGTGTTTGAGACAAGACTACAGTATCAAAACTATTATTCTCAAATAAGGCTAAACCACCTTCAAGATTTTGCTGAATGACATTTAAGCCCTTGTGCACGCAAGAGAGCACACGTACATCATCAATCTCTACGCCATAACAATGCACCGGCTTTTGCGTCTGCAAAAACTCTAAAAAACTTCCATCCCCACAACCCAAGTCTAAGACCTGGCTATTGGGGGCTATCCATTTTGCAATGGCTACGAAATCTGCGCGCTTCATTTAAGGGCCTCGCGCATTTTTCCAAAATAAGCACGAATCAGGTTATGGTAGCGAGCATCGTCCAATAAAAAAGCATCGTGACCATGGGGTGCATCAATCTCGGCATAGCTCACTTCGCTCTTATTACTCAACAAGGACTCCACAATCTCACGGCTACGGTTTGGTGGAAAGCGCCAATCCGTTGAAAAGCTCACAACTAAAAATTTCGCCTGCACCTCTGCCAGAGCTCGATTGAGACTGCCTCCATACCGACGGGATGGATCAAAGTAATCAAGCGCGCGAGTAATTAAAAGGTAAGTATTGGCGTCAAAGTATGTGGAAAACTTGTCCCCTTGATGGCGCAAATAGCTTTCAACCTCGAACTCAACATCAAAGCTAAAACGATAATCGTTTGATTCACCATTAGGGCGTTGCAATTCACGTCCAAACTTTTCAGCCATATCGTCATCAGACAAATATGTAATGTGGCCTACCATGCGCGCCAATCTTAACCCGCGCTTAGGGACAACACCATGCTCGTAGTAGTTACCACCATGAAAATCAGGGTCTGACAAAATAGCATTACGCGCCACTTCATTAAAGGCAATATTTTGTGCGCTCAATTTTGGCGTTGAAGCAATCACGATGCAGTGATCCAGGCGCTTCGGAAACTGGATCGACCATGCCATAGCTTGCATACCGCCAAGACTTCCACCCATCACTGCAGCAAATTTACGAATGCCTAACTTGTCGGCTAAGCGTGCTTGCGTATTAACCCAATCCTCAACAGTTACCACGGGGAAATCTGCACCATAAGGTTTGCCAGTTTCCGTATGAATGGTCATTGGCCCAGTAGAACCAAAGCAGGAGCCTAAATTATTGACTCCAATGACAAAGAAATGATCTGTATCGACTGGCTTGCCAGGACCAATCATGTTGTCCCACCACCCAATGTCATCTGGATCTTCAGGATCTGGGCCTGCGACATGATGTGAAGCATTGAGAGCATGACAAATCAGAATGGCATTACTTTTTTCTGGATTTAACTTGCCGTAAGTTTCAATAACCAGATCGTAGCCAGATAATATGGCGCCACTTTGCAAAGGCAAGGGCTCGGCAAAGTGGATAGTATTTCTAGAGAGGTGTAGCTCGCTCATTCGGAGAGAAGAATACGGAGGCTAATATCAGATGCTTCGGTTGGCTGCTTCTTAAAACCACTCCGAGCAAAACGATGCCAGCGGCCCAAAACAAAACTCATCAACATAGCCGCACGAACACTAACCTCGTCTTGGCCTACCTGCCCTAATGCACTACCTTGGGTTTGGGCAATTCGTAAGGCCTGCTTTAGAGATGCCTCAACT
>TBL_comb47_HYPODRAFT_10008286_pt1 | contig 10660 bp, 5 predicted proteins | sample TroBogypolimnion_40_FD_10682 | JGI IMG/M metagenome (IMG submission 10682)
ACGTCCGGCGGAGCGCTGGCGTGGGCGGTGCTTGACGAGGGCATCAAGGCGCGGGTCAACACGCCCTACACCGCCAACGCGGTCTCGGCGGCGTCGAAAACCGTGCAACTCGGCGCGGGCGAGCGCCCCGGCGTGGAGTTCATCGACGGGCTTTCGGGGCTGGAGCGCCGGCTCTTTGACGCGGACAAGCCGGAGTTCGCCACCATCGAAAAAGGCATCAGCCGGCTCAATTACGGCCTGGCCGCCAAGGACCTCGGCAAAACCACCAGCGACGCCTTGCAGGCCGTCACCCATGACATCACCACCCACTCCATCGGCCTGTTCACCGACACCGCCCACGGCGGCTTCAAGCAGGATTTCCAATTGCTGGTCAACACCCCCACGCTGCCTGCGACCTATCAGGGCAAGGGCGTTTACGTCTCGCGCCTGGGCATGAGCGCCTCCACGGTGCCGTCCGATCCGACCTGGGCCTCGCTGCGTGATTTCAGCCGCCTGTATCGCGACAAGCTGCTCACCTCGGGCGGCGTGCCCTACCTCAAGACCCAGTTGCCGGCCGGTTGGACGGCCGCAACGGGAACCCCGCCGGGCGTGACCGTCAACCGTGCGGCACCACCCGGCGTGGTGCTGCTGCCCACGATTGCCAAGGTGCAGGTGCTCTTCGCCTTGGTGGCCAATGACATCTACGATTACCCGAAAGGCTCGCCGGTTTCCGACGCCAACAATTTGCACGGTCCCCAGGACGATTGGTTCCGCGGCACGCGCTACAAGTACGAGCTGGACCTGCTCTACACGCCCATCGTCACGCTCCACAACCCGTACAATGTGGCCATCGAGTGCACCGACATGCACTTCGAGTTTCTCAATGTCCCCTTCGCCGCCACGGTCTATCGCAACGACCAGCCCCAAAACAACGCGCTCGCCCCGCTCGACCAGATGTTCTACCAAGCCAACGAAATGGGCACGGTCAACAAGCGCTTTGCGATGATCCTGAAAGACAAGGCCACCGATGGCACCCCCGGCGCCACGACCTTCCGCCTGCTGCCCGGCGAGGTCAAAACCTTCTCGCCGTATCTCGACCCCAACCACACCTGGTACCAAGAACACACCAGCAGCCGGATCTACTGGGACTTTGATAGCAATGATGCCGCCACCAATTTCACCCAGAACATCGTGGCAATCCCCGGTTGGCGCGGCGACGGCATCGGCTTCGTGCTCGACTGGTGGGACCCGGCCCCGATGCGCATCGGCGGAACGACCAGGAGCAACGCGACGCCGGCAGATGGGCCGGCTGTCTCGGCTTGGCGCCCGATGACAAAATTCACGTCGTCTTTGCCCCCCAGAGCATGCCGCTGAGCGCCAACAAGTTCGTCGTCCAAATGACCTCCACCCCGGTTGGGGCGACCGCACCGATCACCACCGGCGCGCTCGAATTTGACTACGAGACAGCCACGGGTCTGCGCAAGTTCATTTTGGGCAGTGACTCGGGCACCCTGCGCTACCCCGAGACCGGCGACGTCGGTGCCATGGATATGTTCGACCATGCCTCAATACCGATCAAGGATCGCATCCACACCAAGCCGTTTTGTGTCATCAGCGCCCAGGGCAAGACCACCTCCGGCGGGCGCGACGTGAGTAATGAGGACGGGCGCCTCGCCACCAAGCCGTGGTGCTTCGCCCACGCCAATATCGCCGGCTCCACCCAGAAGGTCGTCACCGAGAATTCGGCGAATTTTTCCCACGAAATCGACTTTCAAGCCCTCAAGGCCAAGACCGGCTCCGCCAATCTGGTGCAGGTCGATCCGCAGGACCGCGGCAATTTCATCTCCGGCCTCACCCCCTTCAATGGCACCAAATTCGGCGGCCTCTATGACATCCCGCTCGCCCCCTTGCAGAATTTCGCCACCCTCAACGGCGCCAATCCCGGCGGCGCTTCCGGCTATCTGCCGCGCTTTGCCCAACCCATCGGCAATTCCTGGGCCCACCCGCTCATCACGCCGAGCAAATTGATGGAAACCAAGAGCGGCGGCAATCTCCTCGACCACTCGTTCCTGCTCAACCTCGCATTCTACGACAGCTTTTATTTTTCCGGCCTGGCCGACCAAAGCGGCAAGTTTGCCAGCGGCAAAACCACTGCCAGCCTCGCCGCGGATTTCGCCGCCGGCAAGTTGCTCGACGACCCGCGCCTGCTGCTGCATCTGCCCGACACCCGCCCCGCCAGCGACCTGGCCGCCGAAGTCACCAAGACCGACTCCTACACCCGTATCGCCGCCTGGCAGTTGATGCAGGGCGCCTTCAACGTCAACTCCACCTCCGTGCTCGCGTGGAAGGCCATGCTCGCGTCCATCCACGACTCGCAGGCCATCATCAACCAGCTCAGCAAAACCGCCAAGCCCCCCAGCTCGAAGCTCGTCAATCTAACGGCCACGAAGAAGGAAGAGGCGCGCATCAGCCGCTTCCGCCTGCCCGCTTCGATGTCCGCGGCGGACAATGGCGACCCCAAGGACGGCTATTGGCTAGGGCCGCGCGAGTACTCGGATTACCAGTTGGAGGCTCTCGCCCAAAGCATCGTCAAGCAGATCCGGCTGCGCGGGCCGTTCCTCTCGATGGCGGAATTCGTCAACCGCCGTTTGGGCACCGACCAGACGGCGCAGTGCGGCGCCTTGCAGCAGGCCATTGATGACACGGCGCTCAACCAGGGCTTTGCCGAGGATCCTGCCGTCAACGCCGGCTACCAGATTCCCGCCAACAAAGTCACCACCTACAAATACCTCAATCCCACCGCGGGTAGCGGCTCAAGCTATCAGGGAGGCCCGGGCTACCTCACCCAGGCGGACCTGCTCAATGTGTTAGGCAATGCCGCCACGCCGCGCTCCGACACCTTCACCATCCGCGGCTATGGCGAGGCCCGCGATGCGGCCGGCAAGATCCTCGCCAGCGCCACCTGCGAGGCGGTGGTGCAGCGTTTCCCCGAATGGGTCGATCCGGCCGACCCGGTCGTCACCGCTCCCGCCAAGCTCACCAGCCAGGCGAACAAGAACTTTGGCCGCCGCTTCCTCATCACCTCGCTGCGCTGGCTCAATACCAACGAAATCTAAGTCCAACCCCTGCCTCCATCCCCACTCCCCCATGCGCCTGTTTTGTATCTGCCTGTTCGTCCTATGCCCTGTTATCAGTCACGCCCAAGAGGGCCGCAAGGTCAGTTGCCGTTTCGTTTGCTTCGAGGGCGCGACACCGCCGCCGCCTTTCATCAACGCCTTCGACAAAGGCATTGAGGTTACCTGCACCATCCCGGCCAACACGTTTTCCGAGCCGTTCGTGTGCTTCGCCAAGGGCAATGTCATCACCTTTGTAACCTCGGACGATCGCAAGCCGCTGGCCGCCGCCACCATCCCGGAGCATGTGAAAGCCGCCATTCTGGTGTTTGTGCCAGCCGTCAAGCAGCCCAGCCCGGTGCCGTGGCGGGTGTTCGTCATTGAAGACACCGTTAAGAATTTCCCCGATGGCGGCGCCTTTGTCGCCAACTTCTACAAGCAGGACATCCGCTTCGTCCTGGGCGAAAACAACATCACTCTCAAGGCCGGCACTGACCACGGCTTCGCCCGCCCGGAAAAACGCGATGCCTTCAACATGGCTCCGGTGATTTTCCAATTCCAGCAGGGTGACACGTGGCGAACCGCCAGCGAAAGCCTGTTGCGCTTCGTGCCCGGCTTGCGCTACCTCATCTTCGCCTATGTCGATGCCGCCTCCGGCCGCCCCCGCATCGCCACCTTCCAGGATTTCATGCCCATCGCCATCGCCCCGGCAGCCAAGCCGGGCATCAAACCGCCCACCCCGGCACCCAAACCCGCAGCCGCGGCAGCCTCCCGCCCCTGACCGCAATTGTAGCGGCGCTCTGTGACCGTCGCGAGCCAATGTGAACCCCTGGAGCGGCGGTCTGTGACCGTCGCCCCTGTAGCGGCGTTCTGTGAGCGCCGTAGCTAAAGAGAAGCGCTTCGCGCCCCCATTCGCAACGACGGTCCTAGACCGCCGCTACAATCCGCCATGCCAAGCGATACGCTCTGGCATCGGCGCTCCCAGAGCGCCGCTTGCCCCGTGCAAAGACGAGCGGGGAATCCCTTGCCATACAACGGCCACCTGCCATAGTGGCGCGCATGACAACTGGCATGGCTATCATGATGCTCCTGGCAGGCGGCGCGGCGACTGCCGGCACCCTCACCGTCACCGGCGGTAAATGCGAACAGCGGACCGGCCCGCTCGGCATCGACGTTCCGAATCCGGTGCTCGCCTGGACCCTCGCATCAGCGCGGCGCGGCGAGCGCCAAACGGCCTATCAGATTCAAGCCGCCAGCGCGCCCGCACTGCTAGCCAGCGGCCAGCCCGACCTGTGGGACAGCGGCAAGGTGGATTCTGAAAAGTCGCTGGGCATCGTTTATGCCGGCAAGCCGCTCAGCTCCGGCCAGCGCGTGTGGTGGCAGGTGCGGGTGTGGGATCGCGCCGGTCAGCCCGGCCCATACGGCAGCCCGGAGGTGTGGGAGATGGCGTTGTTGACGCCCGCCGACTGGCACGGCAAATGGATCTGCGACGGACGCCCGCTACCGCAGAAAGACGAGGATTTCTATGCTCCTGCGCCGGCACCCCTGTTGCGCAAGGGCTTCAAGATCGCCGGCCCGATCAAACGCGCACGCATCCATGTGTCGGGTTTGGGATATCATGAATTGCGTCTCAACGGCAGCAAGGTCGGCGACCACATGTTGGATCCCGGCTGGACCTCTTATGACAAGCGCGTGCTCTATGTCACCCACGACGTCACACCGTTACTGCGCCAGGGCGACAACGCGCTTGGCATCATGCTCGGCAACGGCTGGTTCAATCCGCTGCCGCTGCGCTTGTGGGGGCATCTGAACCTGCGCGAGCACCTCGCCGTCGGGCGGCCGCGCGTCATCGTGCAGTTGAATGTCGAGTATGTTGATGGCACCACCGCGCAGGTCGTCACTGACGAAACGTGGCGCACGACTGACGGCCCGATAACTAGCAATAGCGTCTATCTGGGAGAGGGGTACGACGCCCGCAAGGAGGTGGCGGGCTGGGATGCTCCGGGGTTCGACGAGCAAGCATGGCGCGCGGTGGCCATCGAGACGGCGCCGCTCGGGGCACTTCGCGCGCAATCCGCGCCGCCCATTCGCGTCACCGAGGACCTCCCCGCCGTCAAGGTGACCGAACCCGCACCCGGCGTGTTTGTCTATGACTTCGGCCAAAACTTCACCGGCTTGGCACGCGTGCGTTTCCAGGCCACGGCCGGCACCAAACTCGTCCTGCGCTATGGCGAACTGTTGTACAAGGATGGCTCGCTCAATCCCATGACCAGTGTCTGCGGCCAAATCAAGAGTGGCGAAGGCAAAAGCGTCGGCGGCCCCGGCGCCCCGCCCATCGCCTGGCAGACCGACTCCTACATCGCCAAAGGCGGCGGCGAGGAAACCTATAGCCCGCGTTTCACGTTCCACGGCTTTCGCTATGTTGAAATCACCGGCCTGCCCACAGCACTGCCGCTCGCCGCACTCACCGGCTTGCGCATTCACAGCGACGTGGCCAACGCCGGCTCGTTCGCCTGCTCCAACGAGCGCTTCAACCGCATCCAACAGATGTGCCGCCGCACCTTCGTTTCCAACATCATCGGCGTGCAGTCCGACTGCCCCCACCGCGAACGCCTCGGCTACGGCGGCGACATCGTCGCCACCAGCGAGGCACTTATGTATAACTTCGACATGGCCACGTTCTATCAGAAAAGCGTGCGCGACTGGGCCGACAGCGTGCGGCCCGACGGCATGCTCACCGACACCGCGCCGTTCGCCGGCATCGCCTACTGCGGCGTCGGCTGGGCGATGGCCCATCCGTTGCTCGTGTCACAACTCTACCGTTACCATGGCGACCGCCGCCTGATGGAGGAACAGTATGCAACCGCGCGCCGCTGGCTGATGTTGGTCGAGGAACAAACCCCGGACGGGATTGTCAAGGATGGCATCGGCGACCACGAGAGCCTGGTGCCCGCGCCCGCCCCACCGCTGGTCACACCGCTCTACTTCCAATCCGCCATGATCCTCGCCGACATGGCCCGCACCCTGGGCCGCGCCGAGGACGTGAAACATTTCAGCGAACTGGCCGCGCACATCCGCCAGGCCTATCAACACGAGTTCCTCAATGCGAAACCCGGCGTGGCCGGCCCCGGCACACAGGCGAGCCAGGCTTTTGCGCTCTACTCCGGCCTGCTGCCCGAGGCCGTCGAACCGCTGGCCGTCGAGCGCCTGGTGGAGGACATCCGCGACAAACACAAGGGGCATCTATCCACCGGCATCCTCGGCACCAAGTTCATGCTCGATGCCCTGTCTAACAACGACAACGCCGCCCTCGCCTACGACGTCGCCAACCAGAGCGACTTTCCCGGCTGGGGCTGGATGCTGGACAACGGCGCCACCACCCTGTGGGAACATTGGGCCGGCAGCGACAACACCTTTTCTAACAACCATCCGATGTTCGGCTCTGTCAGCCAGTGGTTCTTCAACTGTCTCGGCGGCATCCGCCCCGCCGCCGATGCCGTGGGCTTCGACAAGATCCTCATCGCGCCCCAGCCCGTCGGCGATTTGCAATGGGTGAAAGCCACCTATCAATCCGCCCGCGGTCCGGTGACCAGCGAGTGGAAAAAGGACGAAAAACAGTTCGAGTTGCATGTCGCGGTCCCCTTTGGAGCGACCGCCACAATATATGTCCCGACCAAGGATGCGGCCAGCGTGACGGAGGGCGGCAAGCCCGCCGGCCAGGCCGAGGGCGTCAGCTTCCTGCGCCTGGAGCGCGGCGCCGCCGTCTTCGCGGTGGCAGGCGGCACTTATGATTTTGTCAGCCGCTGAGCGCCGCCGCACCCCGTAGGCCATGCGCTTCAAGTTTGCGACGGGTTGATTATTTCACGGACAATTTTTACCACTGAGTGCACTGAGGACCACTGAAACCACTGAAATAATAATGAATTTCTTCTCAGTGACCTCAATGGTGCTCAGTGTTTCAGTGGTTTTTTGATCCGCTTGTCCTAAAATTGGCGATTTTTCGACCCTCTTCCCCTTAACTTGACGCGCATGCCCGTAGGCGCGTTGGTCACAACGCGTTGCCACTAGCGGCGGCGGCACCGGGAGACCGCCTAACCCCGCCGCGGAATTGGGAAGCCGGCCTCACGGCTCTTCGAGGTCCTCGTACCAGCGGATGCCGGCGTTGGCATTGCGTTCGAGGTCGGCGATGACCTGAGCGCCGAGCAACAGAATCAGGGCCACCGCTTCCATGGTGAAGAGCACGATGATGATGGTGGCCATCGACCCGTAGATTGCGTTGACCATCGAGACGTTGGCGTAGTAGGCGACCAACAAATGACGGGTGATTTCCCAGAGGATCGCCGCGGTCAGGCCGCCGGCCAGGGCACGGCGGAACGAGACCCTCTCCACCGGCATGATCTTATAGAACAAGGTGAAGAGCAGCACCAGCCCGAGCACGCCGGTTAGATAGAGGAGCAGGCCGAGGTGGTTGTGCAAGGCCGCATCGATGCTGGGCAAGGGGTGGCGGACCTGGCTTTGCGCGTCGATGATCGCGTTGGCGGAGGTGACGATGATCAGGCCGGCGGCGACGATCAGAATGAACAGATAGGGCATCAGGGCCGAGACCCAGAACTTGCGTTTGAGGGTGGGCAGCGGCCGGTGGAAGATAATGGCGATGGAGTCCTCGAGCACGCGGAAGGCCATCGAACTGAAGAACAGCAGGACCCCCACGCCGATCCAGCCGACGAGTTTGCGGTTGTGCAGGAAGCCCGCCAGCACTTCCGATAGCGTGGCTGCGAAGCCCGGGGCGATAAGCGAAACCTCGTTGGTGAGGGATTCCATCAGGATCCGCTGGTCAAAGAAGTGGGAGAACACCACCATCAGCACCGCCGAGAGCGGGATGAGCGAGAGCATCATGTTGTAGGCCACCGCGCCGGTGAGCAGCAGGCCGTGGTTGCGCAGGAAAAACTCCCGCAACACCCGCGTCGCGAAACGCAGCAGGTGCACGGCCAGAAGATGACTTTTCATGGGTGGCTGCGGGTTGTCAGGCGAATGCTGTAAGGGTTGTTACCCTAGAGTCCTTGAAGGGCGAATGCGCGTGCAGTTAGATCAAGCTTTGGGTCTTGTGTCTTGATGTCTTGTGTCTTGATGTCTTGATGTCTTGGGTCTTGATGTCTTGGGTCTTGGGTCTTGGGTCTTGGGTCTTGGGTCTTGGGTCTTGGGCGAAGGCTCGTTAGAATAAACAACCGGGGATGGCACTTCGCTGCAAGGTCCGTTCATAACGTCGCTAGTAACCTGCGCCCGACGATTTGTCAAGGTCAACGGACAGGTCAACGGTAGGGCAACGACGCTCAGGCACGTGTGTGTAATCGCGACAATCCCGTGTCCGATCGGACCTCTGGATGTCGCGTCGCGCCAGGTTGCACGCCATCGACCCGTGGGTCCGTTGCGACAATCCCGTGTCCGATCGGACCTCTGGATGTCGCGGTTCTGGAAAACCAACGCTAGGGACAGCCCCTTTGCCCGCATGGTGGGGGCGCCTGCCCGGTGCCGCGCGGGAATTTCCTGGAAAGACCGCTGGCACGCCGGCCGTATCCGCTGGCACCTATGCAAACTCACCTGAGTCGCCGCCATTTCCTGCACACCACGGCCGCCGCCGGGCTTGGCCTCACCGCGCTGGGCCTCTCGCGCGCCCGCGCCGTCTCGCCCAATGGGAAGCTTCGCGTCCTGTCCATCGGCGTGGTCGGCACCATTGGTGGCACCGATCGGCACAATGTCGCGAGCCATCCCGAGGTCGAGATCGCCGGCCTGTGTGACGTGGATTCCAACTACTTGGCGAAAGCCGCCAAGGACCATCCCGCTGCCTTCACGTGCCGTGACTACCGCGAGGCATTTTCCAAGTACGTTGACAAGTTTGACGCGGTGATCGTCTCGGTGCCAGACCACTCGCACGCGCCAGTCCTGCTCACCGCGATGGCCCATGACAAACATGTCTATGGCCAAAAGCCGCTGGTGCATGAACTCGCCGAGTTGGTGATGGTCGAGCAGGCGCTCAAGGCCAAGCCACAACTGGTGACCCAGCTCGGCAACCAACGCATGGCCAATCCGGGCCGCCGCGCCGCGGTGGAAATCCTGCGCCAAGGCCAACTCGGCAAGGCCATCGAAGCCTATACCTGGACCGGTTCGCCTAACAAGGGCCAGTACTTCAACTACGACAAGGTGTTCAAGGAAAACCCCAGCGTGCCGCCCAATCTCGACTTCGACCTGTGGCTGGGCCCCTGCGCCAAAATGCCCTACTATGATTTGTTAGCCCCGGTGAAGTGGCGCTCGTGGTGGGAGTTCGGCACCAACGGTCTCGGCGATTGGGGTTGCCATATCCTCGACGTGATCTTCTTCGCATACGACGAGTTGATGTCGCCGGTCTCGGTCAAGACCGATTGTGCGGAGCCCGCCGGCAAGGTGTTCCACGTCAACCCGTGCAAATCCACCGTGGTCTATCAGGTCAGCTCCGACAAGTTCGCGGCCAAGACGTTCCCGATCCACTACTACGATTCCAACCAGCAGCCGACCCTCGAGCAGATGCGCATTCCCGAACCGATCAAGGGCGGCAACATGACCGTGGTGGTGTGCGAGAAGGGCACCCTCACGCTCGAAGCCGACGGCCGCCTCAAGATCTGGCGCGACGGCAAGATGGAGGAAGGCTTGCGCATGCCCGGTTTGCCGCCGTTCCCACCGCTCAACCATTGGCACGCGTGGGTGGATAACTGCCTCGGCAAGAAGACCGAACTGCGCACCCCGTTCAAGGACGCCGTGCGCATCACCGAAGCCGTGCTGCTGAGCGTCAAGGCCACCCGCTTCCCCGGCCAGGAACTCCTCTGGGACAAGTCGAAGCTCGCCTTCTCTAACAACGCCGAGGCCACCAAGACTGTCGTCCGCCGCGCCGAGTACCGCAACGGCTTCGGCCCGCCGCGCGTCGGCTAGGGGAAGCACGGAGTGCCACTACAAGGCTCCCATGCACAGAGTTGTAGCGGCGGTCTGTGAGCGCCGCCTGGAGTTTCTACATTTCAGGCGGCGGCAGCGGCGATGGAGTGGTCGGGGGAGGTGAACATGCCCAGTGGCAGAACGGCTTGCGGGTGTTGAATGACCTCTTTGGGCAGCAGGGCGACGAGATCGAGGCAGGATGGGCGCTTGTTCATGGCAGCAGGGCGAAGGTGTTGCGTGCGGGGGGGTGAAGCGGTCCTGGCGGGCGACGCGCTTGGATAGCGATGACACCAGGCTTTCGCGGTCGATGGCCACGTGCAGTTCATCTAACCATTCCATGCGGCGCCCGCAATGACCGCAGCGGGCTTGGCGCAACTCGCCGTGCATGTGGATCACCTCCGTGCTGCCGGCGCGCTCATGCAGGTCGTCCACATTCTGGGTGATGAGCGTGAAGCGCCCCGGCCACGCCTGCTGCAAGCGCGCCAGCGCGTGGTGCGCGGCATTGGGCGTGACGCCGTTCAAGGCGGCCCGGCGCAAGTTATAGAATCGCTGGACCCGTTCCGGATCGCGCGCAAACGCCTCCGGGCAGGCCACGTCCTCCACCCGCT
>TBL_comb47_HYPODRAFT_10008287_pt1 | contig 10659 bp, 10 predicted proteins | sample TroBogypolimnion_40_FD_10682 | JGI IMG/M metagenome (IMG submission 10682)
TGTAGGTAGGAAAAAAGCCGCCAAGATTGCTAAGAAAGCTGGGCAAATTAAAGGCGAACACGTTAAAAAATTACATTCAAGCGACCTTCGCTTGGCTAATGGGATACCCAAAAAGAAATTTAAATGACACAAAAAACTTTATTTATTGCAACCCCCATGTATGGTGGGTTATGTAACGGATCATATACGCTAGGCATGTTGCTAATGCCTGGGGTTTTAGGCGGCGCTGGTATTGGCATGCAATACGCACATATGATGAATGAGTCGCTAATTACCCGTGCTCGTAATAGCTTGGCGCATGACTTTCTAAATACAGACTGTACTCATATGATGTTTATTGATGCCGACATTGGGTTTAATCCTGCCGACATCCTGCCGATGATACAAGCAGATAAAGATATCATATGCGGTTTGTATCCTAAGAAAGAAATTAACTGGGTTCAAGTAGAAGCTGCAGTTAAGGCAGGCGTTCCAGCAGACCAGCTTAAAGACCATACAGGTATTTTTGTAGTTAATGCAGTCAATGGTGAATCCCATATCTCTGCAACCATTGCTGACCCAGTTGAAATTGCTAATGGTGGTACAGGGTTTATGCTTATTAAGCGTGAAGTGTTTGAAGACCTTGCAGATAAAGTGCCTGAGTATATTAACGACATGTTTGCAGTTACTGACGACCACAATCAGAAAAAAGTAATCAAAGAATACTTTGCTACTAGTATTGATTCTACATCGGGTAATCGCTTATTGTCGGAAGACTATCATTTCTGCAAAATTGCAAGAGAAGCTGGCTTTAAAATTTGGGCAGCACCTTGGGCGCAGTTGTCCCACACAGGTTCTTACGTGTTTAGCGGTTATTTACCAAGGGTTTAATCATGGCTACTAATGAATTAGAAATTTGCACAATCCACAGCTATGCATTTCCAAAAGGCTTTAATTGCAGGGACTGCATTGCTGAGAAAAAGGCCAAGCCACATGATATGGTTAATCACCCTAAGCATTACACTAGCCACCCAAGTGGGGTTGAGTGCATTCAAATTACTGAGCATATGGGGTTTAACTTGGGTAATGCTATGAAGTATGTATGGCGTGCCGATGAAAAAGGTAATGATGTTGAGGATCTACGTAAGGCAGTTTGGTACATTAACCGTGAAATAGCTAAGAGGATCAAATAATGGAACCTATTCCATTTGCTGGCTGGGTTGATTTTGACCCCCCTAATAAGACAGAAATCGAGGGTATTTTGAAGGATATGCTTGGTGATGACCCTCAAAGTGGAATAAAATATATAGTATTGGCCGATGGTTCGGTCTATTATTTCCGCAAAGAAGGAGACCGATATGCCTTATGTGAACAAGCCAAGACCCTACAAGCATGAGTATGAAATGTATGATGGAACACCAGCCGTTAAGAAGAAGCGGGCCGAGCGTAATAAAGCTCGCCGTATGCTTGAGAAAGCTGGAGTCGTTCACAAGGGGGATGGCAAGGATGTCGACCACAAGACTCCTTTATCCAAAGGTGGTAAGACTGTCCGCAGTAACTTGCGAGCCGAGTCTGCCAGCGCCAACAGATCGTATAGCCGAAACTCAGACCATACAGTAAAGCGGAATAAACCTAAAAATGGAAATAGTCGATAACAAAGCAATTGTAATAACTACACGCAGACCGAACCTAATAACTGAATGTATACCTAAAAGCGAAGTAATTGATACAGAGGGTGACATACATAAGGTTGCTGTTCATTGGGGTTTAGAAGAAGCACAAACCCTTAATAAGCTGAAGATAAAAAACATTCCTTCGCCTATTAATAAAGAATACAAATGGCCTGGACTTTTTAAGCCTATGGCGCACCAAATAGAAACTGCTAGTTTCTTGACCCTAAACCAGCGTGCTTTTTGTTTTAATGAACAAGGTACTGGAAAAACTGCGTCGGCTATATGGGCAGCAGATTATCTAATGGAAACAAACCGTATTGGTCGTGTACTTATTATCTGCCCACTATCTATTATGCAGTCGGCTTGGCAAGCAGATTTATTTAAGTTTGTTATGCACCGTAAGGTTGCCGTAGCTTATGGGGATAGACTTAAACGTAAAGCTATTATTGATAGCGATGCACAGTTTGTAATCATTAACTATGATGGTGTTGAAATCGTAGCCGATGATATTGCAAGAAACAATTTTGACTTAGTTATTATCGATGAAGCTAATGCATATAAAACTGTTACTACGCAGCGTTGGAAAACCCTTAACCATATCTTAACTCCACGCACTTGGCTATGGATGATGACTGGTACGCCAGCATCACAAAGCCCTACTGATGCGTTTGGTTTAGCAAAGATGTGTGTGCCCGACAATGTACCTAGATTCTTTGGTTCTTTCCGTGACCAGACTATGGTCAACGTAAGCAAATATCGCTGGCTACCTAAACCCGATGCCCAGCAAACTGTATTTAATGCACTACAACCCGCAATTAGATTTGAGAAAAAAGATTGCTTAGACCTACCAGAGGTGACACATGTTTACAGGGACGCCCCCCTTACTGCGCAACAGGAGAAATACTACAAACTCCTCAAAAAAGAAATGCTCATGGTCGCTGATGGAGAAGAAGTCAGCACTGTCAATGCTGCTATTAATCTCAATAAGCTGCTTCAAATTAGCGGTGGTGCTGTTTACTCTGATACTGGTGCTGTTGTTGAATTTGACGTTTCTAATCGGTTACGAGTTATCGAAGAAGTTATTAACGAAGCTAGCCACAAAGTTCTTGTCTTTGTACCGTTCACGCATACAATAGAACTACTCAGTGCGTATTTGAGAGGGGCAGGTATTAGCTGCGAAATTATAAATGGGGCTGTTCCCGTAAATAAACGTACTGAAATTTTCAAGAAATTTCAAGAAGAATCTGAGCCACGTGTACTTCTTATACAACCCCAAGCAGCTTCACACGGAGTCACACTAACAGCAGCAGATACCATCGTCTGGTATGCACCAGTAACATCTATTGAAACTTACTTGCAAGCTAATGCTCGTATTGATAGGCAAGGTCAAAAGAATAAGATGACTATAGTGCACATTAAGGGTAGTCCCGTAGAGACAAAGCTGTATCATATGTTGCAAAATAAGCTTGATGTTCATGAAAAAATAATTGATTTATATAAACAAGAAGTAGTTGACACAGTAAAGTAGTTGTTGTAGTATTAATTATCGGGCAAAGATCCGAAATAACTTAAGGAAAACGAAATGATACAAGATGCCGAAACGGTAGAACCCATTGCCAATATAGATAAGCTAGTCGAAGTCTATATTAAAATTCGTGATGCACGTGATGAAGTGCGTCGTGAAGCAGATAAAAAAGAAGCTGATTTAAACGAGCAGCTAGAAATTATTTCCCAGCAGATACTTGAGGTTTGCAAGCAGACTGGTGCCGACAGCATTAAAACACAACACGGTACTGCTATGCGAGGCGTCAAGTCACGTTTCTGGACTAATGATTGGGAGAAGTTTTACGAGTTCTTATTTGAACAAAAAGCCCCCGAATTATTAGAAAGAAGAATTCACCAAACCAACATGAAGCAATTCTTGGAGGAGAATCCGGACATGCATCCCGCCGGCCTAAATGTGGAACGCACATACGCTATAACTGTAAGGAGAAGCAAATGAGTAACGTCGCCTTGTTCAACCAAAATCTACCCGACTATCTTAAAGAAGTCGAACTTGATGAAGTCACTAAAGCCCTATCGGGTGGTGGTGAGAGTCAAACTAAACGCATTGCGCTCGGACCAAACAAGTTCGTGCTTAAAGTAAACGGCGCTGAGATTTCAAAGACCAACACAAACAAGTTGGAAGTTGTAATCGTTAATGCATCTAAGCATATTTCCAGAACATTCTATGCAAAAGCATGGGACCCAAAAGCTGATGCAGCTCCACCTGATTGCTGGTCTAATGATGGCGAGAAACCTGATGCTTCTGTTAAAGAGCCACAAGCGTCAAGCTGCACAGGATGTCCACAAGACATTAATGGTTCTGGTCAAGGTAGTACTAAAGCCTGCCGTAAGAACCGTCGTATTGCTGTAGCTTTAGCTTCTGATTTAGGTGGTGATGTTTATCAAATGACATTGCAATCCAAGTCAATCTTCTACGATATGAAAGACCCTGGCGATTTAGATCACATGCCATTTAACCAATACGCTAAGTATGTTGGCTCACAAGGCTACAACTTAATTAACTTGGTTACTGAAATGCGATTTGATGAAGACTCAACAGTCGGTAAGTTGTTCTTCCGCCCAGTACGCTTCTTAGAGAAACACGAGTGGGAACAAGCTGTTAAGTTGAGCGAAACCCCAGCAGCTAAGAATGCTATTGCTATGACTGTCGCACAAACAGATGGTGTTAAGAAGTTAGCTGCGCCTACTGCAGCAGCAAAGGCAGAAGCCGACCCTATTCCTGAGCCTAAAAAGCGTGAGGAAAAGAAAGCCGAGCCTACACCTAAGCGTGACTTAAAAGCCGTGATGAGCGGTTGGTCTACTGACGATTCAGAATGAGTCTAAGAGGCTACAGCTATCGCTTGGTCAAAGCAGTTCAAGCTGCTAATCCTGAGTTAATCGGGGTTCGGCTTGGACAGCATTGCATAGCCAAAGATATACCAGTATGGGAAGTGGCAGAGCTATTTAGCGTTTCTCGTATGTCGGTGTATCAATGGTTCACTGGGGCTTCAAAACCTCACCCACGCAAAGCTGAATTAATAAAGAAGTATCTATCGAAGTAAGTCTACGGGGGCAGCTAGCTTGACGGAGCGAATAGGGGTATTGCCGAACCCCATGCTGCCCTTTTCTTTTCGGTTCTGAGGTTATATGGCAACAACAGATCTACTGACGCATTTACTCGCACCAGAAGGTGAAGGGTATTATTGTATCGTCGGTTTACGGCAAGACGAAGTAAGACCTAAGCAAACATTCCATGCAACGCTTGCAGAATGTGCTACCAAGATTGATGAATTATTGCAAGAAAAATGCAATGTGTACTTTGCTTGCGCTAAATACAAAGACCCTAAAGAAGGGCGTATTCAGCCTAATGGCAATATTATTAAAGCTTTTTGGATTGACGTCGATTGTGGCTTGGGCAAGCCATATGCAGATCAAGTTGAAGGCTTATCGGCTCTCAAGGAGTTCTGTGCAAAGGTGCACCTACCTTTGCCGACGATAGTCAATTCAGGTCGTGGTATTCATGCTTATTGGAGATTGTCTAGTGTAATTGACCGATCACAATGGAAGCCTATTGCTGAACGACTTAAAGCACTATGCGAAGAATACGAGTTTCATGCTGACCCATCACGTACTGCTGATAACGCATCTATTTTGCGTGTGCCTGAAACACTTAACTTTAAAGATGAAGAAGGTTTACCTGTAGAAATACTATCGGTTGAACCTGAGCTTGAGTACGAAGCAATTAAGTCTGTAATTGGTGTATTAATTGCACCTGATTGGGTACCGAAGAAACTTGATGAAGTAACTAAAGCACTGCTTGGTAATAAAGCTAGTCGGTTTAAAACCATCATGATAAAAACACTTGATGGCAAAGGCTGTGCTCAGCTTGAAAACGTTGTAGTAAACCAAGACAGTATTGAAGAACCATTATGGAGGGCAGGCCTGTCTATAGCGGCAGCCTGTATAGATAGCGATGAGGCAATTCACCAAATTTCCAGTGCGCACCCGGACTATTCGCCAGAAGCGACGGAGAGAAAGGCCCGCTCTACTAAGGGTCCCTACACTTGCGAGACGTTCCAAAAAATTAACCCATCGGGATGCGAAACGTGCCAGCATAAAGGCAAGATATCGTCGCCGATACAGCTTGGATCCGAGATCTTGGTTTCGGAGGATTCTATCATCGTTGAGAAGACGGAAGATGGTGGGGAGGAAACGTTCGATATTCCAGAATATCCATTTCCGTATTTTAGAGGGAAGAATGGCGGAGTATACGTAAAGATTGAAACCGAAGAAGGCGATGATGCGCTTAATATTTACGAGCATGACTTTTATATTGTTAAGCGTCTATATGATCCCGCTAAAGGTGAGTCACTTTGGTTTAGACTACACCTTCCTAGAGATGGCGTAAAAGAATTTTCTCTGCCTATTACTGACGTAATGGCACTGGATAAGCTAAAAGATAAGCTAGGCTTTCATGGTGTGCTCGGTGGTAAGAAGCAAATGGAAGCAGTTATGTCCTACGTCATCACATCTGCTAAAAACCTACAACATAAAATGGAGCTAGAAGTTATGCGTAATCAATTCGGCTGGGCCGACAAAGACACGAAGTTTATTATTGGAGAGCAAGAAATATCTGCAGATAAGATAGCGTATAGCCCACCTTCTACTGCCACTGGCTCTTTAGCTGACCATTTAAAGCCAGCGGGTGACTACGATGCTTGGAAGAAAACAGTTAAGGTATACGACGCTCCTGGATTTGAGCCGCATGCGTTTGGCTTTTTTACTGCATTTGGCGCTCCACTGCTTAAGCATTTGAACTTTAAAGGTGGCATCATTAACTTAATTAACAATACATCGGGTACTGGTAAATCTACTATTCTTAAGATGTGCAACAGTGTTTGGGGTCATCCAGAGGAGCTTATGTTGCAGTGGAAAGATACAATGAACTCCATTATTCACCGTATGGGTGTAATGAATAACTTGCCTGTGACTATTGATGAGGTTACTAAGCTGTCTGGAGACCACTTCTCTGACCTAGCCTACAGCGCATCACAAGGTCGTGGTAAGAACCGTATGCAGCAGCATGCTAACTCTGAACGTATTAATGCTACTAAGTGGGCAACTATTGTATTGTGCAGTTCAAATGCTTCTTTCTATGACAAGCTGTCTACTCTTAAGTCTACACCTGATGGTGAATTCATGCGTTTGTTAGAGTACAAGATTGATTTAACTGGCAACCTTACTAAAGAAGAAGCCGATGTTATATTTAATCGCTTGTACGATAACTATGGTCATGCTGGCGTTGAGTATGCTAAGTATTTGGTAAACGACCTAGAGGCAGCTATCGACCTAGTCATGCAGGTTCAACAGAAGTTGGATAAAGCGGTCGGCTTAACAAACAGAGAGCGCTTCTGGTCAGCTATCGTTGCATGTAATATTGCTGGTGCTTTGATTGCTAAAGATTTAGGTATTATCGACTTTGATATCAAGCGTGTATATGACTGGATTGTTAAAGAATTAAAAGTTATGCGCACCGAGATTAAGGCTCCTACACAAAGCCAAGCTAGTGTGATTGGCGAGTTCATGAACTCACACCGTGCAGCCGTATTAGTTATTAATGGCGAGGCCGACAAGCGTTCTGGAATGGAGCAGCTTCCTATTCTTGAGCCTAAGTTCAATGACTTGTTTGTCCGTATTGAACCAGATAATAAGCACATCTATATTAATGCCAAGCAGTTCCGTAAGTATTGTTCTGACAATCAGATTACTTTAAAAGATGTATTGACTCACCTGCAAGCAGATAAAGCGTACTTGGGGCAAGTTAAGAAGCGGCTTGGAAAAGGAACTAAAATTATTTCATCTTCTGTAGATGCATATTTGTTCGATATGAATAACCCGCATTTCCATGAAACTGAACACTTCATTGAAGAAACTAAGAGCGTTACTATAGATGTTGATTCACGGACTGGACTTCCGAGTTAATTGGAAGAATTTTGTAGTTGGTTCCTCCTTTTTTATTCCGTGTTTGGATACAGAGGAGGCTTTAGCCACAGTCTTAAGAACTACAAAACGCTTAGGGTATATAGTAAAAACTAGGGTTGTTGTGGAGAAAGGGCTAGGGGGCTTGCGTATTTGGAGGATTAAGTAGTATTATTACTCCGTAGTCTCTCCTTGGACTACTCGTTCGTTTCCTTCGGATATTTCCGTTTACCCCACCCTAGCGGTGGGGTTTTTTATTCGTCAGGGTTACCGTAATCACCCATGCTGCTCAGCTCACCAATCAGCTTCTTGTTGATTGGCATACCACCAGTACTATCAGCTAGAGCACGCTGCTTAAATCGGGTTCTTACAGAGCTACTTAGATTCTTACCAGTAATAGCTAGAGTTGGATGTGTTGCATTAAACTTAGCAACCTTGTCTAATACTTTGTCAGTCATATCAGTATCGCCATTATCGATAGACATAAAGAAACCGTCCAGTAATCCTTGGCGCTTATTAAGAATAGCCTGTTCAGCAGTCTTCATTTCAATATTAGCTTTTTGGCGTTGTGCCAGGCGCTCTGGTGTAAACCCTAATGCTTGTGCTGCAACTTCTGGGCCGGTAATATCGCCTACAAGCACGTTGCCACGCAAGGTTGTAGCTTCGCCTTCTTTACCTAAGCGGATACCTTTAAGGATATTCTTAACCAATGCTGGGCTAGCAGTCTCCATTGCACGCTCAATATGGCCCTCATTCCACTGCTTAAGTGCCTCGGCTGAGCTAACCATTAGACCTGCAGTAGGGCCAAGTAAGTTAACCATCATGTTCTGTACGGCAGTAACTTCGTCAGGGCTCTTACGGCTATCTCTGTACCACATATCGTTTAAAGATAGTCGGTCGGCTACGTTAGCACCAAGTACTTGAGAAGCTACACCACGAGAAATAGAGTCGCCTACAAAGCCGCCAAAGGTCTTGTTACACCAGTTTTTAAACCAGTTATCAAAATCAAACTCATCATCATCATCGCCAAATACAGCATGCATAGCATTCATTACCCCAGATACCATCCACCATAAGGGTAAACCCGTAGCCCCAGCAAATACCGCAGTCATGCCGAGTGTTCCAGCTAAGCGGTCACGTGCTTCAGTTCTAGTATCTTTAATATATTGGTGCACTTTAGCATCAAGTTCTGCATCAGATAGTGGTGGCAAACCAGGTTTATTTACTCTGTGGTCGTCCTTAATCTGATAACGTATATCTTTAATCTCATCCTCGCTATAAGACTTACCAATATATTCATAAGCACTACGTGCTAGCAGGTACGTCATTTGCTGAGAGAACTGCTTGAACTGTAAGACTATCTTGGCTACTGGGTGCTGAAACCAGCGTGGCTTATTCAAAGTAGAATAGTCAAACATAGACTTATAAGTTAAGTCTTTAGCAATACCAATAGCCTTACGGCGTGCAGCTTCTTCTGAATAGCCATCTTTTTTAGCTTGTTCATAAGCCATATCAAAAGAAGACATAGCTACAATTTCACGGTTAAACTTCTCAGCACCATGGAAAGCGCCACTTAACCACTTCATTGCGGTGTGGGAATGCCCAGTATATAAGTTAGATGGCGCCTCGGCTAAGCCTACCAAGTCATGCGACAAAGTGTAGTCAATCAAACCGTCGGCTAAGAACTGGTCATAAGCAGCTTGTTGTGCCTCAGTAAAGATACCTGGCTTATTGCTAAGCGATGGGAAAGCTATCTCGCCATTCTGGTCTTTAAATCCAGTGCTAATAAATTTCTTAGTATATTCACCCATCTTAAGTGCAGTCTTAGTCCAGCCATATCTAGCAGCAACTACAGGCATACCTACTGCTGGAACACCTAGCATGTTAGTGATTGCTGATGCAGGTGAAGTCATAAACCACAAGAAAGATACATTAGATAACACCGATGGAATAGCGCCAGTATCGGTTGGGCTCATGATATAGCCAAGGCGTTGTTCTAGTTCACCAAGGTACTCGGCTTCAATCTTGCCTTCTCTACCACCTTTTTGCTGAGTAGCTTCTTTAGCAGTTTGGATATCACTATATAAACCACGACTATATTTATAACGTGATTGCTGATAAGCCATATGGAAAGCTGAGGATGTAAATGCACGAAGCATATCCTGATCCATACCAGCGGTACCCTTACGATTCATAAACATCTTACGAATGCTTTGGTCAGGCAAAGTAAGCAGATATAACTGCTCCAAGCTTTCTTCTAAATTAGTACGCAGCTCAGTAGTATCTTTACCTGCAGTGGTATTAATAATATCTTTTAGCTCTTTTAAGAACGTGAAGTCTTTCATGTTCTCAGACATAAGTTTTTGAATAGAGTTACGTGGCTTAACTTCATCGCTGCTTAATGGTCGGCCAATTTGTTTTTCAAGCTCGGCTTGGCGCTTAACTTGGAACGCATTACGAGCTGCAGCCGATTCAAACGTATAGAACTCTTTCTGTTTACCAGATAAGAACTGAACTGAATAACGACCAAAACGACGCAATGGGAAGTACGGCTCAATTGAATGCTGCTTGAAATGGTCACGCAGTTTCTTAACCTCTGGTTCTTTTTCTAAGTCAGCGGTTTCTTTTGCGTATTGTGGGCTGCGGGTATCCATAGTTGTACGCAACTGAGACTTCTTATTCTCAACGATATTATCGATATAGCGCTGTAAGCTCTGGCTATAGTAGTCACGTACTGTGGTATAGATTTCTTTACCCTTTTCATCAAGGGAGTTCCATGCATTATCCAAAGATGGGATACCAGTCTTACCTTTAGATGGGTCTTTAGCCTGCAAGGTAGAGTCAAGCATAATGCCATTTAGTTTTTTGGCTTGCTCTGGGTTATCCCGCTGGTAAATCATCCACTTATTAACGATAGATTTAGTGGACTCAAGCATGTTGTTGCGTTCATCCAACATACCTTCGACCTTAGCAATGAAAGTTC
>TBL_comb47_HYPODRAFT_10008288_pt1 | contig 10658 bp, 13 predicted proteins | sample TroBogypolimnion_40_FD_10682 | JGI IMG/M metagenome (IMG submission 10682)
TGGAGCCGGCGCAACCCCTTATGGCGCTAAATTAGCTACAGGCGGATCCGTGCCCGAAGACGAAAACCCCGTGGAAATTATAGCTGCGGGAGGCGAATATGTTATTCCGCCTCGTATAGTGCGTCTTATCGGTAAAGGTGATATCGATTATGGGCATGACATCCTCGACCATTTCGTGGTCGAATCTCGTAAAGATCTTATTAAAACGCTTCAAAAATTACCTGGGCCAAAGAGGGACTAATGACAGAAATTAGATTAGGTACGCCTGATGACGAAGCCGCCATGCTGGAACTGGCTCTTCGCGCTTGGGAAGAAAACGGGATAAAAGACGTTAACCCAGAAAAAATGTTGGGCATGATCCGCCCCGCATTATATCTCTGGGAAGGCCTAGTCGGCATCATTGGTGAACCCGGTAAAAAGATCGAGGGGGCGGTCCTTTTAAGGGTCAGCCGAATGTGGTATTCAGATAGCTTAATGCTAGAAGAAAAAGCTATTTTTGTCGATCCAGAGTTCCGAAACGCGAAGGGCGGCCGCGCTAGAAAGCTTTGTGAGTTCTCCAAAAAGGTAGCTGATGAGCTTGGTCTACCGTTGATTATTGGGGTTCTGTCGAACCACAGAACAGCGGCAAAAGTAAAATTATATGAGCGTTCGTTTGGTCCGCCTGCGGGTGCTTTTTTTCTGTATAATGTCCATACTGGACACGAAGAGCATATGACGGAGCACTAAGATGGGTGGCAAGACCGGAACGACGACGTCTAGTGTATCTATTCCGCCCGAAGTATTGGCGCGATATAACGCCGTTAATGCTAAGGCGGATACAGCTGCTTCTCAGCCGTTCCAGCAATACAGCACCGACCCTTCCGCATTTGTCGCCCAATTAAATCAGCAACAACAACAAGGCATTTCAGGGACCAATCAATACGCGAATGCCGCTCAACCTGCCTTTAACACTGCTCTTGGTCAAACCAATCAGGCAAGCGATACAATTGCTAGAAATCAATATTTAGCTCAACCATCTTTTAACGCAGCCGAAAATCAAACAGTCAATGCAACGCAGGCAATGCAGGGCGCAGCCAATATGGCTCAACCCGCTTTCCAGAATGCTATGTATGGAACGCAGGCCGCATATGGTGGCTATAACCCTCAAGCATACCAAAGTGGTGTGCAGGGTTACATGAACCCATATTTACAGAATGCCGTTGGTGCAACAGCCGCTCAATTAAACAACGTCAATCAGCAGCAACAACAATCTTTGCTTGGCAATGCTGTTTCTCAAGGCGCATTTGGTGGAGATCGTACCAATATTGGTATGGCAAACCTCATGAACCAACAAAACCTTGCCATGGGTCAAACTATTGGCGGAATGGAAAACCAAGGTTATCAAGCCGCGGCTCAAAACTACATGGCTGGCCTTGGTCAACAGGGTGCGCTTGCAAATCAAATGGGCCAGCTCGGCGCGCAACAACAGGCAGCTGCATTGCAAGGTCAGCAGGCCGTCCTTGGTGGCGCAAATCAATTGGCAAGCCTTGGTGCGGCTCAACAAACGGCGGCTTTGCAAGGCGTCCCTCTTTCTCTTGGCGCTGCAAATCAAATGGGTCAACTTGGTGCGCAACAACAAGCAGCCGGCCTTCAGGGCGCGCAAGCCCAACTTGGCGCCGGCACGCTTGGTCAGCAAACCGAGCAGGCTGGCAAAACTGCGCTATACAATCAATATCAACAGCAGCAAGCTTATCCATTCCAAGTCGCTCAATTCTTGGCGGGCATTGCTGGTATCACAGGTCCAAACTCTGGATCGACCACGACGACAACGTCGCCGACATCATGGTTTGGCTCGGACGAGCGCATCAAGCATGATATTAAACGCGTTGGCACGGCCGATAATGGTTTGCCAATTTACACTTTCAAATATAAAGGCGATCCAGCCGAGCAAACGCATATTGGTTTTATGGCACAAGAGGTCGAGCACGTTCATCCAGAGGCTGTTGCTGAAGACAAACATGGCATTAAATACGTTAATTACGATCGCGCAGCGCGCTACCGCGGCGGCCTAGTCCGTGATTCGGAAGGTGGCGCTGTTACGTCGAGCCACATGGGCGAAGGTTACGCTATTGGCGGTGATGTTGTATCAAATAACGATATGGCATCTATTCTTGCTTCGCAGCAGCAATCCTACGCGCCGTTCCAGCAATCTGGCCTTTATGGCGCTACAAGCGGTGGAATGCCGGGTAGTGGAAAGGGTTATATTCAGCCTGTAAAATTACCTGTTGGGCGTTTATCTCCTGCAGCACCACCTAGAACTGGTGAAGGCGAAACATTGGCTGGCGACATCCATGAAGCCGCCAATATGGGCCAAGATGTTCAGAAGCTTAATCAATACCGCAAAGACATTATGGGCCAGAAAGCCAAGGCCGCAGTTGCCGCGACGGATACAGCTGCCGCGCAGCCCGCTCAAAGCGCAACAGGTCTGGAATGGATCAAAGATTTATTTGGCGGTCAACCGCAACAAGGCGCATATCGTGGCGGCCTAGTGCATGCCTATGCCGATGGCGGAGACGTCTTGCCTTATGATCAAGAAGATCCAATGTCTGACATCGTCAAAAAAGGCGAGAAAGATCTTATTACATCTAAACTTTTAAAACCAACAACAACGCCAACTTCTGGTTCAAGCACCGCCAATGATATCGGCACCGCAGTGGGCCTTGGCAAAGATGCCATGTGGTTAGCGTCTTTGTTCTCCAATGGCGGCCGCGCGGGATTTGATGATGGCGGAACGGCTGAGGGTGATGATGTTGTTGGAGCAATGGGTCCCCAACTTCCAAACAATCCTAATTACTATAAAGCTCGGGCCGTCGAGATTGCTAAAAATGTCGGCATTGATCCAGCTGATTTTGTTAAACTGGGCCAAGGTGAAAGCGGTTTTGTGCCACATTCAGGTGATGACAATTCTTCGGCCGGTGTAATGCAAAACCATATTGGCGGAGCATCTGAAAAATATCCGCACGGTGGCCGAGGCGATGAGTTTATTGCCAAGTATGCCCCTGATGAAATTAAAGCAGGAACGCCAGAACAAAAGATTGCATATCTTAACGCGCGCGAAACTCAAATTCCGCAAATGCAAGATGCCGCTGAATATATCAAGGCAAACGGCGCACAGCCTTGGACAGTCGCTAAACAACAGGGTTTATTCGGTGCTACGCGTGAAGCGGATATGCCAGTACGTGGTGGCTTAAATGCACAAGCCGTGGGTGCTCAGGGCGCGCAAGGTTTTCAACCGCCAGAAGCTGGAGCGCAGCCTAAATCGCTCGGTGACATGCTTACAAGCGAAAGCACTCTTATACCTCTTTTGTCGGGCCTTGGCGCTATGGCTGGATCCAAGAGCCGTTATCTTGGTTCGGCTATCCTCGAAGGCATCGGTGCAGGTGCTAAGGGATACGAAGACGTGCAAGCAAATATTGCAAGCAGAGGTCTCACCAACGCGCAGCGCGATGTTCAGTCAACGATGGCGGCTGGTAACGCTCAAACTATCGCTCAGAATGCAATGTTTAAGGGCCCAGACGGTCAGACATATGTTATGACGGCACAAGGACCAATGTTGCACGGCCTGTGGACGCAACAACTTGCTCAGGGAAAATACATACCAACGGTCGGTTACGATCAAATGGTAACCATGATTTCTCGTATTCCCGGCGCGCAGCCGGTAAGCGGCGGCCCCGCACAGGGTGGCGCCCCTACACAAGGCGGTGCTATGTCGCAAGATCAAGTGACGCCTCGACAAGTTGCCCCAGTCCCCGGCGCTGGAACCGTTAAACAAATTGCAGGTTCTCCCGGTACAGAGGTGGGAGACAATGGTAAGGCTTTGGCAGAACGTACATACAATACATCTCTTGTTAATCAGGCCGACTATGCCGATAAAAAAGCCAAATCAAATGAAATTGAAGCGGCAATGCTGGGAAAAAGAAACGCTGCTATTGAGCAAGGTAACCAAACTAATCAATTGGCAAGTGCTATTTTGTCGATTGATAAAGATGGCTGGAACTCAATTGGTCCAACGTCTCCATTACGCAATACGTTTTCCGGTTATTGGAATGATATACTACTTAAAGCTGCGGGAACGGCTGGCTATACTCGCGACCAGATGAAGGATTATCTTATAAATCCAGAAGATATTGGATCAGTTCAAGCGGCTAAAAAAATTAGCGCAGCCCTTTCGTTCGCTGGTGCAGATGCCAATATGCAGCACTCATTAGGTGGGTTACAAAACGCTAGCGCAATGGTTCCTTCGACAGAAAATTCTTATGAGGGAGCGGTCGACAATTTGTCTGGGATGTTTGTCAATAAACAGAGAACGATCGATCAGTACTCATATCTGCAAAATCTTAAAAACCATGTCACATCGTTAGGTGGACCCGCAATGCAAGATCGCTATAATGCACAAGATGCATTAAATGGTTTTGCATTAGACCATAGCGACGCGCAATATGGCACCGAAAAAGAACGTCTTAAAAAAGTTCTTTCACGTCGCACGCCTTCTGGAAGTTCCTATTTTAACGATCTGTATACGGGTAAAAAGAGCATTCAAGATCTTGAAAAAGCAATGCCCGGTATTACCCGTTACATGCTAAATAATTGAGGTAACAACATGGCTGCTCCTGTAGTAGACCCAGATGACGCGCTTCTTGATAAGTTGGCCGGTATGCCATCTGCGCCAAGCGCAAGTACTACACCTCGTCACGCATTGAGCGACGATGAAATACTTGATCAATTGTCTGGACGCCCTGCCCCAGCTCCCGCGGCCGCTCCCGCTGCTCGTGTTGCTCCCGCTGCGCCTGACAATACCGATTACGAAAACATGACCCTTGGCCAAGCTGCTTATCAAGGCCTTGGCAATTTAGGATCAAGCGCGAAAGGCAAATTTCAAGCCCTTGGCCACGCTGTCATGAACCCGTCTGAAACAGCATCTGCGATTGGGCAAGTTGGCACTGGATTATACTCCAAAGCCAAAGGCATGTTTGTCGATCAAGATCCTGCAGAAAAAGCTAAAGCCGAAGCCGTTGTTAACGCGCTTGGCCAGCACTACGCCGACACATATGGATCTATGGCTGGTTTCAAAAAAACGCTTGCTACAGACCCGTTTGACATTGGCATGGACGTCGCTTCACTTGTTCCCGGCGTTGGCGCTGCTGGACGTGCCGCGGGCCTTACAACCGAAGCAGCTGGCGCAGCCGGCAAGCTTGCCCAAATTGGTAGCGCCGCTGGCAAGGCTGCCTCTATGCTTGATCCTGTGCAGGCAGCCATTGCGGCCGGATCCAAAGCAGTTGGCACTGCAGGAAAGGTCGCAGATTGGACAGCAACTGGAACGCAATCTGTTCTCAGCGGCGTTCCTAAAAGCTTGCTCAATGTGGCGCGCGAAGCAGGTGGTACTGGTGACGTAGAAAATGCATTGGCATTTAAAAAATTCCAAAGAGGGCAAGGTAATATTTCTGACATTGCCGATACAGCAATGGATGGTGTTGATGAATTAAAGCAACAAGCAACTCAATCATATCTTAATGATAAGGCCAATCTGGCCAAGTCTCAAGTTCAGTTACCTATGGATAAAATTCAAGCAAAACTGGACGAATTAAATGACTTTATGAACTCGGGCGGAACATCTAATCGTTTCTCTAATATGAGAGGAACCGTTCAAGACATCAATGATCAAATTAATGCAACAAGGTTCAGTCAAGACCCTTCTGCTCGCACTATGATTGATTTAGACAATTTAAAACAATCAATTGGCAGCTTAGCTGGCAATGCCCCCGGTGCTTTTAAGGGTAAAATTGGCGATATTGCTGCATCAATTCGCGAAACAATTGCAGACCAAGATTCCAAATATGCTGATATGATGGACAATTGGGCCAGCTGGAAAGACGATCTTAATAATTTTCAAAAAACATTGGGTCTTAATAATAAAGCGACCGATGCAGCACGTCTTGCCAAATTGATGAAAGAAGCAAAAGGCGACCATATGCCGCTTATTAACCAATTGGCTCAAACCCAATCTGGGAAAACTTTGCCTTATATGCTTGCCGGTATGGCCACTCATCCTTGGTTTGCAAAAGGAACACTAGCACAATTTGAATACCCTGCAGGGTTCATTGGCGCCGCCATGGCTCCCGCTGCCATACCTCACCTTGTTGGTGCTGCAATAGCGTCATCTCCTCGCATTAGCGGCGCCACGCAATACGCCGTCGGAAAGGCTGGTAAATATCTTGCTCCAGTTGGAACAGCTGCCGATTACGCAACCTCTGTTCCGGTGACGTATGGCGCAACGCGCCTTGGCCAAGAAGAACTACAACACGCCGCCGGTGGCCGCATTGGCCGTAAGACGGGTGGCGCTGTAAGAAAAGACGCTAAGGCAGAAGCTCATCGCTTGATTGCTTTATCGGAAAAGATTAGAAAGAGACAGGCTAAACAAACCGAGCCTTTATTAAATTTAGACGACACCACCGTCGCTAAAGCACTTGAAATAGCAAACAGAGGTAAATGATGGAAAATCTTGAACTTGAATTAAAATTGACTGTCGCGCACGTTAACATGGTTTTAAAGCACCTCGCTAAAGGTGCTTATGAAGAAGTGTCCGATCTGATTCAACTTTTGCATGGGCAGAGCGCGCCACAGGTGCAGGCTGCAGTAATAAATGCAACGGCCGCTGCCCCTGTCGCAGAAGAACCTGCGGCATCTGCTCCTACAGAATAAAATTCTGATACGACAATTCACGAATGACGTATGCCTGCTGCTTTGACGAGTAGCGGGCTACGTCAAATGAATCGAAATTGTCAGATAACCACATTACCATCATTGCAAAAATCATGCTGTCGCCATAATACGCAATAACGTCAGTGGCTGGGTCAAAGTCGGCCATTCGTTCGGCTATTCGACCTTCAAATCGGCGCACGTTCTCGTTTCCGATCAAATTATCAAACATTGGTAAATCACAAACATAAATGATTGATTTCCCGAATGTCGAAAGTTCTTCTGGATCAAACCGAGTGTTCGGGTTCGGAACAAACACTCTCTTGTACTTCTCCATCTATAAATTCCTGTTCTATTAACCAAAATTGCCACAAAGGCATTTCACTCTTAACAATCTGAAGAAGTTCGATGGCTTCATCGTACTCCATGCCCTCGTCTATTAGCATAGATCCACGGCTCAAGAAACCTCGTTGTTCACCCATGAGACAATAATAAGTCATTTTCGGGTTAGCTCCGCATATTTGCGTTGAAGATCTGTCACCATAGCTAAAGCGTTATCACGCTGTGTTTCAAGCCTGACAACTATTTTTTCCAAATCTGCAACCCTTCGACGAAGGTCAATGATATGGTCCATTGTAACTTTATCCGCATGGCGGTCGGCTGGAGCGTAAGGCCCCAGCCATCCTTTTTCTGTCATTGATTAATCGCTTGTGTTATATCCAAGTTAACCTGCGGCATACTAGGGCCTGCATTGGCGCTTGCCAACTGGGCATATCCTCCAACGTCATCCCAATGGTCTCTAAAGTTTGCATCGCCGGCTAAGATGCGCCCTATCTTGAGTGCAATCATCTCAAGCGATTCACGTTGCATGTCATTAAGAGCGTTCCAGTTTTTACCGCCGCGCATGACGTCTTTTAATCCTTGGCTCATAGTTGCGTTGTCGCGGTAATTTCCATGGGTCTTTTCACGATTATTAACTAACATTATTTTACTCTCCATTTTGTTAAGTTCTTCAATTTGTCGGCGATCAGCTGCAGCCAATATGCTCGATATTGACGACGTGACGCCATTTCCGTTTGAAGCCTCTGACGAGCCTCCCGATCCGCCTTCACTTGATGCCATTCCGCTGTCGGGTTCATCTCGCGTTGGACGTAAAGCTCCGACAAAATATCGTATCGTTCCTCCCAATCCCGTATCACTTTGCGAAGGCGAAGCTCCTCCTTCCTCGTCCCGATAGTCGGTTGTGCTTCTATTAAATTCCACCTTTTATCATCCTTTCCTTGCACACTATGGTTACCCTTTAGCTTCGCGTTTTCGACGCGGAGATCTGCATTCTGGCGCACAAGGCGCTCGTAATCTAACATGTTAGGCATTATTCCAATCCTTTGGATTTATAAGACGATATGTGTTCCCAGACTGACCTTGTGCACCCTTTTCAAAAAAAGCCGTGACATCGATCGCATTAACGTCTTTGAGTTTTGCTATCTGTGCGCGAACTGTAAATTTTTTAACGTCAACCTCTTCTGACATTTCTTCATACGCACCAGAGAATGGTTGGTATTCGTAACGAATAAAAAGCTTAATCCAAAGGATCTTGGCCGATGAATTAAGCTTCTTATAATTAATCACTGACAGGATAGTGGGGAGCATTACTCCCCTCCTTTCTTAGGCACTACCTTGAGAACCTCGAAGCACTTGCCGTCCTTGGTGCACGCGGAGAACAGTTTGTATTGCTCTTCGGTGATGCCGTAGGTAGCAAACAACTTGTCAAAATCCATTACTGAACGCTGAGACAACGAGACCTTGACGTCGTACTGATCGCCTTCGACCAACTCTGTGCCAAGCTCGATGATCTGAGCCTTGAGAGCCTTTCTGGCATCTGCAGCAGCTTTTTCTGCGAAGTCTTGATCGGCGTACTGGTCGGCGAGGGAACGGTTTGACATTTGTAATCTCCATCTACATCTAAAATCTAAAATCTAATCAGCACCGCGCTGATGAATATGGTATAGCGTACAAAATTTTATTCGTCAAGCGGCTTTTTAGCGACGACTAAAATAATTTTTATAATATATCCAACTATTCCCAATGCCCAAAAAAATGCAATCATTTCAGCTATTTGTCTTTTATCCATAATTTTTCCACTTCCTTTTTTACGTGCGGCCTGAGCAATTCCGGTAATTTATTTAACGCGTCTACCCTATCAATTTTTGTCTTATGCCGCATGATTCTCTTGGCTTCTCGATATATGTAGAACGTGCAGCAGGATTGTATGGACGGACACTGGTCTTCAAGCCTTTTCGCCCCTTCCAAAACGGCATCAATCGCGCTACTAGGCCTCACCCCGTTCGGCCAAATAGTCTGCGAAAGCATCGATAGCTGCGTCCGCTCCGAGCGCGATGCAGACGAACGCCCCTGCTTTTTGCGCTGCATTTAAATACTCCTGTTGTCCATCTTGCCATTTAGACTTCGTATGATCCCGGCGTTTAATTTCACAAACGAATGCGGGATCGCCAGGGATTATAACGTCCGATGCTCCTTTGGTCATGCCTTCCGCCCTCTCAAACGCCGCCTTTGACCACGTCCTTTGTCCTTCGTTGCGTGGGTGTAAAGCAATTAGCCCATACGATTCACTATACCAAGTTCGCAGCCTTGAAAAAAACGTTACCTGCTCGAGCGTCTCGCTCGGACATTCGCCGCGGAAGCTCATGTCGCCATAAACCAAAATGTCACTGGGGAATTTCATCCGCCCTCCGATTGTAAGCGTGAACCTTATAGAACTTCGTATTAGGGTCTTTCTGGTATGTGATCGTCTCAGGTGGCTTGCCGCCTAGCCCAAGAAACGCGGCTCTGTCTTGGAAACCTGACGACCACGTTGGTGCCTTGAATACCCAGAACGCAAACGTCCTATATGGCGTCGTCACGTTAATGCGCCAACATTCTCGGCCCGATTGGCTGATCGTACTAGCAACCTCCCAGTTCAGCACCTTGTCCGTCTGACGCCGAGTAGGGTCGCCCTTCTTCTCATTAAAAGCAGCGCGAAGCTTCTCGTTCGGGTCGACGATCTCGCCCTTGCATTCTGCGCAGTACCTAGCCGCTATGTCGTTGTCAGCCTCACAGTGCGGGCACTCCTTTGCTGTCCATCGATACGCACATTGGACGAGCTGTCCGCCGATTAATATTCGACTGCCGCAACGACGACCGTAATGTGCCGGCACATCTCCGTATTCCGATGGAATTGGATTACCATCAAGGTCACAAAAGTATCCGCTGGGTGATACGTTATATCCCGTGTCGTTTGGTCTTGCCTTGAACTCATTTTCAGCCTCGCATAATGGGCACGTGCATTTGATGTAGACAGCCTCTTCCTTGGACTTGATCGTCCTAATGGTCGGGTCGAACAAATCACCGTCTGGGCAATGCCGCTCGATGTTTTCGGCATAGTCAAGGATCAGGCAATCGTCCTTCCCATCGCTGACCCGCAAACCACGGCCGATGATCTGCTGCAACAAGCCGACCGATTCTGTCGCGCGTAGCATTGCGATCAAATCCACATGAGGCGCATCAAATCCAGTCGTCAACACCGACACGTTCACGATGTACTTAATCTCACGCGCCTTAAAACGAGCTATGATGTCCGCGCGCTCCTCTCTCGGCGTATCGCCCGTCACGATCGCAGAAAGCTCCTGTGGGAGACTGGCAAAGCACTCATAGGCATGTTGCACCGTCGCGGCAAAGATCATCACTCCCTGCCTGTCTCTGGCCTGCGCGACCACGTCTGCGATGATGTCAGACGTTGTCCTGCCCAATCCTACATACGCACGATCAACATCGGCCGCGTCGAACTGCCCACGGCTATTCAACTTCATATCCAGTGTGTGATAGCTCTCGGCGTGGATCTGCCCCACAACGGGCTTAGTGAGGTA
>TBL_comb47_HYPODRAFT_10008289_pt1 | contig 10658 bp, 8 predicted proteins | sample TroBogypolimnion_40_FD_10682 | JGI IMG/M metagenome (IMG submission 10682)
CTTCCCCCCTACTGCGCAGGGGGGACACAGCCTACCGAATTTTGGAGCAACGTATGGAAAAGATCACCCTGGACGGCATCACCCTGACACTGGCAAGCCCCATCGAACTGCCGCTTCGCTGGGTGGGGGACGAGGAACTGCTAAAGCAGCTGCTGGCGGCATGGATGGTGATCGACGAGCGCGACATTCCCTTCAACCCGCGCCTGATCGGCAAGCCCGGAGTCGGCAAGACCACCCTCGGCTACGCCGCCGCGAAGCGGTTGGGCAGAAAGGTCTACCTGTTCCAGGCCACCATGGACACGCGCCCCGAGGACCTGATCGTCACCCCCGTCATCGGCCCGGCGGGCACCATCCAGTATGCCGCCTCCTCGCTGGTCTCCGCCATGCTACAGGGTGGCGTGCTGATCCTGGACGAGGGGAACCGGATGAGCGAGAAGGCCTGGGCCTCGCTGGCGCCGCTTTTGGACGACCGCAGGTACGTGGAGTCCATCATCACCGGCCTGAGGATTCCGGCGCACCCTGATTTCCGGATCGTGGTCACCATGAACGAGGATTCCTCCACCTTCGAGGTACCGGAATACATTCATTCCCGGCTCCAGCCGCAGATCTATATCGACTTCCCTCAGGCCGGTGAGGAACTGGCGATCCTGAAGGAGAACCTCCCGTTTGCCGGCCCCGCCATCCTGGGGTACGTCGTCGATTTCCTGCAGCGCGGCCACGCGGCGGACGAGCCCTATTCGGTGCGCGACGGCATCAACATCGCGCGCTACGCCCTGAAGATGATGGCGGCGACCCAGAAGGACCCCCGCGAACTGCTGCCGCTAGCGATCGAGCGGATCCTTGGGGAAGAGGCGCTCAGGTACTTAAAACTTCGTTGAGTGGTCGAGTCGTCAAGTCGTTAAGTCGGAAGACCGAACCTTTCTCGAAAGCTTGATTACTCGACCACTCGACCACCCAACGACTCAACGATTCTCCCAGAGACAAATAATGCCCGACAGACTCCACCTGGAAAACTTCGGCCCGATCCACGCCCTCCCGGTCCTCCATTACCGCATGGAGTTCGCCCATCTGGTGCGCGAGGCGGTCTGGGCCCTGAAGCCCGACTGCATCGCGATCGAGTTGCCGACGACCATTGAAGCGCAGTTCCTGCGCGGGGTCCGACGCCTGCCGGAAATCTCCGTGCTCTCCTACCAGGCCGACGAGCAATCTGTCTACCTGATCATCGAACCTGCCGACCCGCTGGTCGAGGGAGCGCGCCTCGCCCTGGAACAGGGAATCCCGCTGCACCTGGTGGACGCCGACTTGGACGGCTACCCGGCCCACGACGAGCCGCTCCCCGATTCCTATGCCGTGCAGCGCATCGGCCTGGAGCCCTTTTACCGCGAGGTCGCCGACCGGTATCGCGACACGCCCCCCGCCGAGGAGGACCTGCGCCGGGAACGCGCCATGGCCTTCCGGCTGCAGCAGCTCTCCGCTGAGCACGACCGCATCCTCTTCATCTGCGGCATGTCGCACCTGGAGCGCATCCGCGCCCTGCTCGCCCACCCCTTGGCCCAGCCGCTGGTCCGCGCCAGGCGGGAAGGGATCACCCTCTCCAACCTGCACCCCGATTGTTGCCAGGAGGTCCTTGCCGAATACCCGTTCCTGAGCGCGCTCTACGAGACCCGGCGGTCCCCGCTCCCTCCCGAGCCCGAGTCCGGCGGGCCGACGCTCAGGAAGAGCTTCCACGTCTTCGAACTGATCGCGGGCGGCAAAAAGGCGATCCCCGAAGAAGCGGCGCTCGCCGAGTCGGTGCAGCGCAGCGCGCGCCGCCTGGGCGCTGAAGGCGAGATGCCGGACCGCCAGAAGATCATGCTGCGGCTTTTCCTTGAGGCGGCGCGCCACTACAGCCAGGAGACCGGCGAAAAGGTGCATTACTGGCAAAAGCGCGCCTTCTTCCGGTTCGCCCGCAACTACGCGCTGCTGTCCCGGGCGCTACTACCCGACCTGTTCCAAATGCTCGCCGCGGCCCGCGGCTGCCTGGACGACAACTTCGCCTACGCCTTCTTCCGGCTCGCCTCCTGCTATCCCTGGCAGCGGGAGACCAGCGACCTGCCGACCCTGCGGCTCAGCGCGGCGGACCTCTGGTCGGGCACCCGCAGGATCCGCTTCAGGCCGAGGGAGCAGCAGCGGGTCAAGGGGCGCTCGGCACTCAAGATGCTGAACCGGAAAAAGGAGCGCACGCCCGGCGACTGGCTGAAAGGGTTCGACGACCCCTCCATCTGCTCTTATCCGCCTGAGGATCTCACCATTGAGCAGTACGGCAGGAACCTAAAGAAGATCGGCGCCCGGCGTCTGAGCGAGGCAGAGGGGCGCTGCGAGCCCTTCTCCGCTTCGCTTCTGGATGGCATAGACATGCGCGAGACCATCCGGAACCTGCACGAGGGGAAGATCTACGTCAGGGAGAACCGGCGGGTGCGGGGCGGGATCGGTTGCGTGGTGGTGATTTTCGACGAGGACCGGGAGGGGGACAGGTTTCCCTACTGCATGACTTGGCTTGGCGAGCACGACCAGGAAAGCGACATGGCTTTTTACGCGACACCGCCTTCCGACAACATCGTGGGTCCCGGCATTTCCCGTTGCGAGTACGGCGGATTTCTGCTCTCCTACCCGCCGCGCCGCATGTACGACGTCTGGAGCGATAGAGATTACCGCGCGGCTCATGGGAAGGGTGAAGTGCTACTGCTGGCGGCGCTCGATTATTCACAGGAGAAAGATGTCATCTACGCCAGCGCGCATCCCCCGAGAGGTTTCATGAAGCAGCAGGCGTCCAGGCTGGGCAAGCGGATCATCTACCTGCCGCTGGGGAGCCTCTCGCCGGTGACGCTCAAGAAGCTGCGGGTGTTCCACATACTGTACGGGCATGACAAGCGGAAGATCGCGAAAGATTATGTCTGGTGAGGGGGGTTAGAGAAAGACCGGCTTGCTACTTTAGGGTGAATCTATACCGCTACCTCAAGCCTGAACCCATCATAGTGCAACCTTGGGGCTTTATTCTTGCCGTGCTTTTCCATTTCGATCAAATCCATCTCTAAGAGTACTTTGATATCTTCCGAGATATTTTTCATATCCCTTCCCGTGATTGCAGCCAGTTCCTTAATTGATTCGGGCTGTTTTTCGCGGATAACCTTCAGTAATGCAAAGCGTTGAGGTGTCATAGCCTTGCGGAATGCTTCAAAACTGGTGAAGCTGAATTGCGGTTCCTCCGGCGTGACCTTTTCACCACGGATAACCGCGTCCATAATTTCGACGCTCTCACGCATCATCTGTTCGTGTGATTTGATGGTGATGGTTTTAAAGGTCGCTTTCATATTTCCCCCTTCTCATAGGCCTCAATATCGGCCTCAAAATCTGCCATGAGCTGAGCCGGCGTTGTAAACACGTAGGAAAGTTCCTTACCCCAAATGTGACGATGATCGCCTTTGCCGCGTTCGTTATCATATCCAATGACCCTAACGCCGTTTACGATGTAGACGAATGAATATTTTAGGCCATGAAGTGTGTGTTCCGATACTGGAACGCTCCATATCCTGATCTCGGTGATATGGCCATCTGCGTTGCGCCCCTTTTTGTGCGCCAATAATTTCGCTTTTGCTTTTATAGTTGGCATTTTAAACCAATTGTTGTCAGGCGTCAACCTTCATGCCGCCCAATTACCCCTTGCGCAGCACCCTCTTGTCCCCCAGCCGGATGGTGAGCTTCTCTTGGTCGAAAAATTCCAGCAGCGGGATCATGAACTTGCGGGAAAGCCCGGTCAACTCCCGGAAATCGTTAGGCGTGATCTCCCCCTTTTCCCTCAGGTAGGTGACGGTCTTCTCCCGTATCTCGGCGATGGCCCCCGGCGCGTAGAAGATGTCACCCTTCACCTTGACCACCCTCCCCTCCCGGCAGAGCAGATTGGCATGGTCCAGCAGCTGCTTTTCGGTGCAGTGGAGCGCGTCGCAAAGCTCCTTCAACGTCGGCGGCTCGCTCCACCCTTTTTTGAGCGCCTCCTCCAGCATGGCCTGCTGGCCGGCCTGATCCTGGGTCAACCCCGCTTTGCGCCCCGGGAGCCGCACGATTTCCCGGTCCGAAAGCGCCGCGCCCTCTTTCTCCATGCTGGCAAGCAGCGGACCGAAGAACCGTGGATCGCTGCGCTTGGGTATCCGGGATTTAAGCTCCTCCTTGCCGATCCCCTCCTGCATCGGGTTCTCGGCGAGATAACTGCGCAGCTCGTCGGCAAGCTTCTGCTTCAGCGCCGCAAAGGCGTCCCTGCCCAGGAAGACCCGCGGCTCTTTCACCACCTGGAGCGCGGCGCCGCCCGAAAGCAGCGGCCCCAGTGCTGCGTCGATCCGCTTCCCCGACATGCCGCTTCGGTTCACCATCTCCTCAAGGGAAAGTCCGGAGAACAGCGCGGATTCCACCAGGAGCCGGATCCTTTCCTGATCGCTGCCGGACTCGGCTGCGGAAAGCAGCTCCAGCGCCTCCGCGGAGCGTCTGCGCCTGCGCGGGGGAGCCGGATCGAGGACCGTGCCCCCGCCCAGGGTCGCCTGCGGCGAGTAAGTCCGGACCACGAAAGGGTCCCCGGGCAAAAGCAGCACGGGCCGGGCCAGGCGCAGCTGCACGAAGCAACTCTCTCCCGGTTTCAGAACGTCGCGGTCCAGCAGTATCAACTTGGCCGGCACCTCGTAGGTCGCGGAGTGGAACCGCAGCGTGGCACGGTGCTTCAGGTCCTTGGGAGCAGAAGGAAGGTAGTCGAGCCGCACGTCGACCGCGCTGGTCGGGTGGTACAGCCCCTTGGGCACCACCACGTCCCCGCGCTGCACCTCGGAGTGATCCACCCCCTGCAGGTTCACCGCCAGCCGCTCGCCGGCGCCGCCGCGCTCCACTTTGTGCCCGAAGGACTGCACCCCGCGCACCCGGCAGGCCTTGCCGTCCGGCAGGACCTCCACCTCGTCGCCCACCGAGATGCCACCGGACAAAAGCGTCCCGGTCACCACGGTGCCGAATCCGGTAACGGTGAATACCCGGTCCACCGGGAGCCGGAAGGGCGCGTCGGTCCTCTTCTGCTCGATCTCGCCGGCAAGCTTGGCCAACTCCAGCTTGAGCTGCGGTATCCCGTCGCCGGTGCGTGAGGAGAGCGCCACGATCGGCGCCCCGGCCAGGAAGCTTCCTGCCAGATAGTCCCGCACCTCCTCGGTTACCAGGTCGAGCCAATCAGGGTCCACCAGGTCCTTCTTGGTGAGGACGACGATCCCCCGCTTGACGCCCAGGAGCGTGCAGATCTCCAGGTGCTCGCGGGTCTGCGGCATAATCCCCTCGTCGGCGGCGATCACCAGCAGCACCAGGTCCATGCCGCCGACGCCGGCGACCATGGTCCTCACGAAGCGCTCGTGACCCGGGACGTCGACGATCCCGAAGCGCAGGTCCCCCGGCAGCTCCAGGTGGGCGAAGCCCAGCTCGATGGTGATGCCGCGCGCCTTCTCCTCCTTCAGCCTGTCCGTGTCGATGCCGGTCAGCGCCTTCACCAGGGAGGTCTTGCCGTGATCGATGTGCCCGGCCGTGCCGAGAATCAGATGCTTCATTACGAAGTACTCCATAAAATCTGAGAGAGTCTGAGAGGCAAAACCATTTGCCACGGAGAAAATCTGAGAACGTCTGAGAAATGCATAAACGGGATAAACCTCCGGTAGCGAGTGTGCCAGGTCAGCTTTCCCGAATTGTTTTACCCTTTTTACTTCTTGTTTTCCTCAGATTTTCTCAGGTTTTCTCTGTGGCCAATGATTTTAATCTTTGAACTGCAGTTGATAGAGCCGGTAGTAGAGCCCCTTGGCGGCCATGAGCTCGTTGTGGCTCCCCTCCTCCGCCTTTTCGCCCCGATGGATCACCACGATGCGGTCCGCGTCGCGTATGGTGGAAAGCCGGTGCGCCACCACGAGGGTGGTCCTCCCCTCCATGAGCCCTTCCAGTCCCTGCTGGATCAGGCGCTCGCTCGCCGAGTCCACGCTCGCCGTCGCCTCGTCCAGTACCAGGATCTCGGGATCGAAGGCGACCGCCCTGGCGAAGGAGATCAGCTGGCGCTCCCCGGCGGAGAAGTTGGCGCCGCGCTCGCGCACCTCCTCATCGAACCCGTTGGGCAGTTGCCGGATGAACCGGTCCGCTCCGACCACCGCCGCTGCCTGCTCCACCCTTTGCAGCGCCTGCGGATCGCCCAGTGAGATGTTGTAGGCGATGGTGCCGGTGAAGAGGTAGGGATCCTGCAGCACCACGCCGATGCGGGAGCGCAGCGACTGCAACGCCATCTCCCTGATGTCGGTCCCGTCTATGGCGATGGAACCGCGGTTTATCTCGTAGAGCCGGGACAGGAGCCTGGTGACGGTGGTCTTGCCGCCCCCGGTCTCGCCGACCAGGGCCACCTTCTCGCCGCGCCTCATTTCCAGCGAGAACCCCTTCAGGACGTAATCCTCCCCGCTGTAGGCAAACCAGATGTCCTTGAAGGAGATGCTGCTAAGCCCCCGGGCTCTTCCAGCGGCAGCAGGCTCGGCCAGGCGCGCCTGGGCGGGAACCGGCGACAGCGCCTGCGCGGGGGACGGCGCCGAGGGCAGCAGATCCTCGGACTGTTCCTCTTCCTTTCGGTCCAGCAGCCCGAAGATCCGCTCAAGGGAGGCCATGGCGCCCTGCATGACGGAGTATTTCGCTGACAGGTCGCGGATCGGCGAGAAAAACCGCTCGATGTACTGAATGAAGGCGACCAGCGCACCGAACGAAAGGGCGCCGCTCACGATCTCCCCGCCGCCGTACCAGATGATGAGGGCGACCGCCACCGAGGAGAGCGTTTCCACAACGGCGTAGAGCGCGGCATCCCAGGTGATGACCGGCAGGTTCGCCTCCATGTAGGAAGCGTTCAGCCTCTTGAATTCCTCCGCCTCGTCCTTTTCCCGGTTGAAGAGCTGCACCACGGCCATGCCGCCCAGGCTCTCGGCGAGGAACGAGCTCAGGTTGCCCAGCCGCACCCGCACCTGGCGGAAGGCGACCCGCATCCAGTTCCTGAAGGCGAATGCGACCCAGACCAGCAGCGGCAGGACGGAGAAGGTGACCAATGAGAGCCGGACGTTCATCCAGAGCATGATCCCGACGATGCCTGCAAGCACCAGGATGTCACCGACGATGGTGACGATACCCGCGGCGAACATCTCCCCTAGCACCTCGATGTCGCTGGTCAGCCTCGACACCAGGCTGCCGACCGGAGTCTGATCGAAGAAGCGCGCGGAGAGCCGCTGGATATGGGAAAAGAGCTCGACCCTGATGTCGTACATGACCTTCTGGCCCACGTACTGCAGGATGTAGATCTCGACGAAGGTCAGCAGCGATTCGGCGAAAATGACACCGAGGAATCCCGCGGCGAGCCCGGGCAGGCCGGCCATTTCGCCCTTCACGATATGGTTGTCGATGGCGAGCTTCAGTATCCAGGGCTGGACGAGTTTGGAGGCGGCGACCAGCGGCAGCATCAGTAGCGCCACCAGGATCAGTCGCCGGTACGGCAGTACATAGCGGATGAAGCGCCGCATCAGCCTGCGGTCGTACATCTTGCCGACTATCTCATCCTCGTAAATGCCGCCGAAGTGCATAAGGGTCCTTGTTGAGGTTTTACTTTTGCGACGTTGCTTTCAAACGGTGAACCTTTACAACCTCTCGATCTCCGCCTTCAGCTGCTCCTCGCGGTAAATGGAGGCGTAGCGCCCCCCCAGGGCCAGCAGCTCATCGTGGCTCCCCTGCTCGGCAATGGTGCCCTCCTCCATGACGAGGATCTGGTCGCAACCGCGCAGCGGAGAGAGCCGGTGCGAAACGATCAGCACGGTGCGCTCCCCGTAATAGGCGGAAAGCGCCGTAAGGATCTCTTCTTCGGTGTCCGCATCGACCGCGGAAAGTGGATCGTCCAGGATCAGTATTCGGGGTTCCTTGATGAGCGCCCGCGCGATGGCCACCCGCTGCTTCTGCCCTCCCGAGAGCGTCACCCCCCGTTCACCCACCAGGGTGTCGAAGCCGTCGGGAAAGCGCGCGATGTCCCCGGAAAGCCCGGCGGTGCGCGCCGCGCGCTCTATCTCTTCCTGGCTCGCCCCTGGCTTGCCGTAGGCGATGTTCGCCCCGATGCTGCGGGAGAACAGGAAGCTCTCCTGCGGCACGAATCCGACCGCGTCCCGGATGGCGGCCAGCGGAATCCGGTTCAGGTCGATGCCGTCGATGAAGAGCGAGCCGTCGGCCACCGGGAAGAGCCGCGGTATCAGACGCACCAAGGTTGACTTGCCGCTGCCAACCACACCGACGATCCCGATGCGTGCGCCCTGCGCGATCTTCAGGTTGACCCCGCGCAGCATGGCGGCGTCGCGGTAGGAAAAGTTCAGGTTGCGGAACTCGATCTCCCCCGCTATGGGTCCCGGGTCCACCGGGGACACGGGATCGGTGACCTCGGCACGCGCATTCAGGATCTCCCCCAGGCGCGACATGGAGGCCGCCCCGCGCTGCAGCATGTTGAGAATCCACCCGAACAGGATGGTGGGCCAGACCAACATGGCAAGGTACCCGTTGAAGGCAACGAAACTGCCCAGGGTCAGATCCCCGCGTATCACCATGTTCCCCCCCATGAAGAGGACGACCAGGGTCCCGAGCGCGCCGGTCGCCGCCATGACCGGAAGCATCCCGCCGCGCAGGCGCGCCACCCCCATGCTGGCGTCCAGGTAGCTGGCGCAGACCTGGCTAAAGCTCGCGATCTCCCCCTCCTCGCGGCAGTACGCTTTGACGACGGCGGCCGCCGAGACGTTCTCCTCCACGGAGCTGGTGAGCCGCGATAGCGCCTCCTGCATCCTCTTGGAGCGGCGAAACATGGAGGCGCTGATCCTCTTTACGATGAAGACCATGACGGGGAAAGGTGCGATAGCGCAGAGGGTGAGCAGCGGCGAGATGCTGGTCATCAGGAAGACGGCGGCGGCGTACACCACCACGGTGTTGATCAGGCTCAGCACGCCGAAGCCGAGCAGCATCCGGACGTTGGTGAGATCGTTGGCGAGCCGGGAGAGTATGTCTCCGGTGCGCCAGTTGGAAAAGTAAACCCGGTCCAGGGACAAAAGCTTCCCGTAGAGGTCCTCGCGCATCAGGAACTCGATCCTGCGCCCCGCGTTCAATAGGGTGGTGCGGGAGAAGACCCGGACCACTCCCTGGGCCACCGCGGCGGCGGCGATCAGCGCCCCGTAGCGGCCGGGCGTCATGCTGCCGGCGCTGGGATGCTGCATCCCCTCGATGGCGAGCTTCATCAGCCAGGGGATGGCGAGCCCGCACGCGTTGGTACCGATGAGCAGCAGGCAGCCCATTAGATAGGCGCCCCAGCAGGTCCGCATGTAGCCGTAGAGTCTGTTTAATTCGCCGATGACACGCACCTCAAGCATGATAACACTCCGATACTATTATTCCATTTCACCACAGCTGTCAAAGGATTTGCCCGGCGGCAAGGGGCGGCCTTCTTGTTTTAAAATTACGTAAACCTCACCTAAGCATTCCTTCCGGGCCGTTAATCCCCTACTGGGGGCGGATGCAGGGGGTTTTTGTAATCCATTATATTTCAGCAGGTTGAGCCGAGGCCCCGATCGGGGCTACTTTGTTTTAAAATGGACTGTATTTTTGCCCATTTCGGGTTGTCGCACTGCCGGTATATTCCGTCTTCATTGAGCATCCTCCACAAAAACCTTGCTCTTTCAACCAGTTCCCATGAAAAGTTATGCTTGCTTTTTTGTTTTAAAATGGCGTATATTCCCCAAAATTCCACTGAGCGCTGCAGTTGCCCTGCACCCCACTCTGGTCCGCACGCAAAATAAAACGACGTTCTTGCCAAACCAATCAGCTGCGCAAGGATGCTGTTGCTTTTTTGTTTTCAATGAGCGTATGATTTACCGTTTTCCGCCCGAGGAACCGCAGCAGGCAGATGGCTCCGATGGTTCGAGCAGTTCCGCCTCTAACTCAAAGTTGAAATCCAGTCGCGAGGTTTGCCGTGAAAAACAAGTTGATGCACCTCTCCAACGAGACCATGAACGTCGGCTTCGTGAAGAAGGTGGAAGCCCTCTCCGGCACTTCGGTGCGCCGCTGCTTCCAGTGCGGCAAATGCTCGGCGGGCTGCCCGATGTCCGGCTTCATGGAGCATCCCCCCAACCGGGTGGTCCGTCTGCTGCAACTCGGTCAGTGGGAGCGGGTGCTGGCGGGACGCTCCATCTGGTACTGCGCATCCTGCGAGACCTGTACGACGCGCTGCCCGAACAAGGTGAACCTCGCCTCCATCATGGACGCCCTGAGGAAACTCTCCTGGGATGCCGACGGCCCCTCCAAGGAGAGCTATGTCCAGCTGGCGAACCGCCTCTTCATCGAGAACATCCGCACCTACGGCCGGCAATACGAGCTCAGGCTGGGCGCCGCCTTTAACATGAAGAGCGGCCAGTTCCTGAAGGACCTCATGCTGGGGCCGAAGCTGCTCTCGCGCGGCAAGATGAAGCTGTTCCACTCGAAGAACAAGAATCTCCCCGAGATCGAGGCGATTTTCACTCGGATCGAGGAGATGCGCAAGAAAGGGGAGGCGCTGTGACATCAGCCAAGAAACA
>TBL_comb47_HYPODRAFT_10008292_pt1 | contig 10656 bp, 7 predicted proteins | sample TroBogypolimnion_40_FD_10682 | JGI IMG/M metagenome (IMG submission 10682)
GAGAGATAGCTGGTTTAGCTTTTGTTGGTAATGCAGTAAAAGTTACTCCAGTTGGCAAAGTTGATATTGTTAAACCAGCCACAGACATGCAAAGTGGAGAAAAAATTGAGACTTTAGCTGAGTTTGGTATTCATCCAACTGTTGCTAAAATTCGTGATCAATTTTTAGCAGAATTATGTGGCAAAAAGCAGTTATCACATGAATCATTATTGACACCTGTAGATTTGGTTTGGGGAAAAGAATATCGAGCTTATTTAGATGATTTTTGGAAAAAACTGGGTTTTATCTAAGATTCTAAGAAGGTGGGCGCAGGTTTTAACTAGAGCCAGCATCCGGTGTTGGTTCTTCAGCTTTGATAAGATCCGCTTTTGCTTGTTTTTCTATTTGGTTAAGCAGTTGCAGTTTATCAGGTGAAAGCACCGGAGTTTGACCAATTTGCATTTCTAGTTGTTTAACTGTATCGATAACTTGTTCATACTGTTTTGCATGATCTGATTTGAGTTTGCTAGAGGCTTTGTTTTCGTCATCAATTACCGACAATTTTTTAATAATACCTCTAACGTTTTTGTTATCAACTTTTTGCAAGGTGCGACTTAAGTCTGCAACAACCGCATCATGAGCGATAATGGCAAAATCTGTTACTTTATCTGAAAGTTCGATCTGAAGTTTCTCAAGAGTTTTTAATTTTTCTTGAATACTCAAAATGGTAGCGCTGCCTCTACGTAATTCGGCTTTTTCTGCATCGGTTAAAACAATGTTGTTAGTTGCAAGTTGAGTTGCTAACTGATCAAAGAATTTTTCTCGATGTTGTATCCACTCTTGTGACTGTTGTAACAATAGGTTGTCTATATTACCAAGTTCTTGTTTGAGCTTATCCCTGATTGCTCCTATGCTTTTTTCTGATTCGCGTAGTGTAAGCAATTGCTGATGCAATTCAGCTAAAGTGTCCTCAGCAGGATTATCCAGTACGTGCAATTCGGTAAGTATAGATTCTATATCGCCACGTTGGTTGGCTATAGTATCGAGTTTGGCTCCAGATGCATTTAGAGCGTTTTGAATTGTAGCGATCGTTTTAAGAGATTGTTGAACAATAGAGCTAGGATGTGAATATGCTTCCTGTATTTGATCTGGTGATAATATTGAGTCAGGTGAAGGCTTATCTTTTTTGCTAGCAGTTGAGTGTTGCTGGGTATACTTATGCAACTCTGGCATATCAGGACCAAGCAGTGAAAACAGTATTCTAGCGTATGATGACATAAATTCTGCTGGCATGGATTTTATACTTATCTCCTTTTTAGATCTTATTATTATAAGGTAGTTTCCTAAAAAAAAACAGCTCTAAAATTTGTTTATGAGCTTTGCATAAAAAACAAGATCGATAGTTAAGAAATCCGGTAGCCGCAGGCTTTAGCCCTATTCACTACATTTATGGGTAATGAATAGGGCGGCTACTGGTGTTTTTATGCCAAATTTTATTTTTTTACCTGTGCAAAGGAGATATTCCTTACTCCATGCGGAACGTGACAAGTAGCTACATGTTGGCTCGCAGAAATACAGTTAATTTCCCTGTCATCAAAGAAGATATCTGCGTTAAATGCACGTAAAAACTCCCCTTTATCCGCCTCACCCAAGAACAATGCCTCATCAATGCGAATTCCCCAGGAGCGAAACGTCCAAATTACACGTTCATGTGCTGGCGCCGAACGAGCCGTAACTAAAGCAGTTCGAATTGGACAATTTTCACATGGTAAGCGTTGTTGTAAATTATGCAATGCTGCCAAAAATCCTTGCAGTGGACCGCGAGATAGTGGTTTTAAAGCAGCCTGTTGTTCGTTCTTTAAAAAAGCTTCTAGCCCTTGGTTTTGATAAATTTGTTCCGCCTCATCGGAAAATAAAACCGAATCGCCATCAAATGCAATCCGTAGTTGTCTGGAAGAATTGGTGCTACTTTTGGAAGGTAAAATGGTGGCAGCAGCGCATCCGGCCAGCAAAGTTTCTTTTACATCGGAAGAATTGGTAGATAAAAACAGATGTGATTTAAAGCTTTTAGCATATTGATAGGTGCTTTCTCCGCTGGTGAAAGCTGCGCGTGTAATATCCAGAGCATAATGTTTAATGCTGTTAAACACGCGCAAACCTGTGTCGGCACTATTGCGTGATAATAGTATCACTTCCACGTAATCACCGTAACAATTAAGATTTAACAATTTTTTTACGAGTGGAAAAGCCACTCCAGGTTCTAAAACATCATTTTCATGTTTAATTTGATATTGCGCATAGGCTGCTGTACCTTCTTTTTCATAGACTTCGTTGCTGGCATCAAGATTAAACAATGCGCGTGAGGATATGGTGATTATCAGTTTTTCATTCATAAATTATTTTCTAATTATCAGATAGTTGATAATTATAATTAATGTTGTTAATGATGTTTTAATATTATCCAGTTTTTATTAAAACAAGGTCGAAGTTGTCTTAGTAAGCTGTCTCTTTGGTTTTCAATTATATCAGATTTTTCTTTGACATGTTTTATACAACCAATTAGGTGCACTGTTTTTTTAGCACGTGTTAGTGCAACATATAACAATCTCCCAGTCTCGTAAAAGCTCTTTTTTTGTTCAACCAACTGTAAGTATTGGTAAATCTGATCTATTTTGTTGCCACTTGCCTCAATTGGCGCCAGGAGCAAACTACTGCCACCATGTACTTGTGGTCGCTGGAACCATAACATTAGTTTACGCTCATCAAATCGAGTTGCGCGATCTATCCCCGGAATAATTACATGATCAAATTCTAAGCCTTTTGCTTTATGAATGGTCATAACTTGGATGTTTGCTATTTGGGTTGTTGGTGCATAAAGCTCGCAGAGTTTTTTTTGCAGTACTTCTATATCAAGCGAATTGGTTTCAAGTAATTCTAAATAAATCTTTGCATGTTCTAGTTCTGCTTCAGAGTTAACTGTTGCTGGTCCACCAAGCTTAAGCCAGGCTTCTTCTACTAGATCACGCCATAATATGCGGCCACATTTTGCCAGAATTGGTTCAAGCATTAATTTGAATTTTTGAGCTAACTCTTTGCCGTTTGTTGATAAATTTAGATTATGATAATTGCATATATTATCCCAAATAAGTTCAGCATTACCATTTGCTATTGTATATAAATCTTTTAAGCTCAAACCGCACCAGGGTGCACGTAAAATTGCTAGCCAGGCAATGCGATCGGCAGGGTGGAATAGGGCGCGTGTTAAAGCAAATAAATCGCGCACTACTATACTAGCCTCTAAATTTTCAAGTTCATGCGCTTGATAGTTTAAGTTGGCAGTACGTAAGCTCATGATGATTTCTTGCAAGTGACTGCGTGCTCTAACTAAAATTGCAATACTTGCTTCCGGATTTTGTTGCTGCAATTTTTGAATAATACTGACTACATGTGTTGCTTCTGTAGCGGTATCTGTGTTTGCTAAGAGTTCTACTGTTACTTGGGAGTTTTGCTCTTGTTTTATTGCAGTGGATGGTCGAAATGGTACGCTGCCAAAACCAATATCAGCCATTACTGGGAAGATTTTGGCAAAGTTGATATTGATCCAGTCAATAATGTTTTGGTTTGAACGAAAATTGGTGGTCAAAGTTAATGGTTGCAGTGGCAGCATTCCCATGCCGTTTGTTTGTGCACGCAAAAACAGTCCAACTTCTGCTTCGCGAAAACGATAAATTGATTGCATTGGGTCGCCAACTACGAATAAAGTACGGCCATCACCTTGTTGCCAGGTAGCAATTAATTTTTCAATGAGTCGATATTGCGCTACTGCAGTATCTTGAAACTCATCTACCAATAAATGCTGAAGGCGATAGTCTAGGTTAAGTGCCAGTTCACTTGGTGCATCACTCTCGCCCATTGCGCGCAATGCTGCCATGGAGATTTCGGCATGGTCAGTTACGCCGCATTCGTTAAATATTACTTTTAGTTGTGCGGCTAATAGGGGTAATAATTCTAACAGCGCTTCTGCCATTTCCCATTGTTGATCGTTATAGTTTGGTGGCGGCGAACGCAGTAAATTTTCAAGACTCATCCGGAAATTTTCATGTTCGCTAAATTTTGCCAGCAAGCTTTCCATCCGTTCTTTCATTAGTTTAAATAACTCTTTTTCTTGCTTATTACGTCCAGCAGCTTGTGCTGGAAAACCGTGTTCTTTGGTTATTTTTTTGCGCCAAGTAAATTCTTGGGTCAACAAAAATTCAGCCGTGCCCTGTAAGGTTTGTAATTCTATACTGTAAAAATTTTCTGTAGCAGTAATTTGCTGCAAAAACAGTGGTGGGTTTTTATGATTATTTTTAGAAAATTCTAACAATTCGTATAGTTCTTTTTGCAAATTTTGTGGGAATAAGGCAAGACACCGCTCTAGATTTTCTTGAGCAATAGTTTTAAGAGCCGATTCCATGTTTTGGCGTAGTTCTTTTGTGTTTTTTAAACCAACAATATGTGGCAGCCATTGTTCACGTGATTTTAGCATGGTGATAAATAAGTTTTCTGCACGTTGCCAATCGTTATCAAGATGTAACAATAAGGTTTCTAAATAATGGGCATATTCTGGTAGATCCGAGCTTTTTAAAACTGCTCGTGCTATTTCTAGGTAATATATTTCTGCTTCTTGATTTTGGATAATTTTTGGATCGATACTGAATTTTGCAAGTATTGGCACGCGGCGAACCAAATGATTGCAAAAGGCATCAATAGTTTGGATACGTAACCGCTGTGGGTTTTGCGTAATATTCCAAGCATAAGTTTGATTTTGTTTTAGAGCAGCTAATGCAAGTTTTCGGGTGGTTGCTTCATATTTATCTTGAGCCCGAGTATTGTTTGTGGCTTGTTTTAGGGCGCTAACGATGCGACTTTGCATTTCGTGGGCGGCTTTACGGGTAAAGGTGATGGCAAGAATTTCTTCTGGAGCTTTTACAGTTGCCAAAAGCATCAAATAACGCTGTACGAGTAGGCTGGTCTTGCCAGAACCCGCAGGTGCTTGAACTATAAAAGATTTGGTTGGATCTAAAGCAAGCTCGCGTTGCTCTAAATCTAAAATTGGCGCATTCATCGAGTAAAATTACCTCTCAATCCATAAGATCACCGCATGCGAATTTCCCGCACGGGGCTCTTCAAAAATAGTAGTTTACATGACTAAAAATTTTAGATCTAGCTGCTGCTCCTAAAAATACTTTGCACAGGACAAAAAATAAAATTTGGTATCAAAACACCGGTAGCCGCAGGCTTTAGCCTGCGTTAACATGGTATGGTAGCAACCCGCATCACGCAGGCTAAAGCCTACGGCTACCAAAAGCGCTAGATACTTGTAATGATATGCCTTTATGGACTATCTAAAATTTACGAAAAATATTTCTTCTTTGCACCCAAAACCTGCTAAAATCAGTTCATCTACTAGTTAGCGGGAATTACTGCTTCAGAGGTATGTATCTAATGCAAGCTCCAAAAAGTTTTCGTTGTCATATTGGAATTTATGGTCGACGTAATGTTGGCAAATCCAGTTTAATGAATATGATTACCCGCCAACAGGTTTCTATTGTTTCTAAAGAAGCTGGAACTACTACTGACCCAGTTGAAAAGGCAATGGAGTTTTTACCACTTGGTCCGGTATTACTTATCGACACAGCAGGCACTGATGACATTGGTGATTTAGGGAAATTACGCATTGAAAAAACTAAAAAAATATTTGATCGTACTGATTTGGCCGTACTTGTTACTGAAGCAAATGTTTGGACAGAATTTGAAGAAAAAATTTTACAAGAATTTACGAAAAGAAAAGTTCCTATTGTCATCGTACTAAATAAAATTGACCTTTATCCTGTTGACCCAACTATTATCGAACGCTTTGGTAAAAAACATTGCGTTGTTCTATCTACGCAAAATCCAGATAGCCTAATGTTATTAAGAAAAGCAATTTTAGAAATCGCGCCTGAAGAGTTCTTTAATAATCCAGTTATTTTACGCGATATTTTAGGACCCAAAGAAATTGCTATCCAAGTGATGCCGATCGATAAAGAAGCGCCCAAAGGACGTTTGCTCTTACCGCAAGTTCAAGCATTGCGTGATTCACTGGATGGCGATGCTATTAGTATTGTAGTTAAAGAAAGTGAGCTCCAAGAGGCATTTAACGCTTTAAAAGTTCCACCAAAATTAGTAGTAACAGATTCTTCTGTTTTTCATTTGGTCAAAGATATTGTACCAAAAAATGTTTGGCTAACTAGTTTTTCAATTTTATATTCGCGCCTCAAAGGTGATTTGGTTTCACAAACACTAGGAGCTTTGACTTTAAAAAATTTAGTTCCAGGTAATAAAGTTCTCATTAGCGAAGCGTGTTCACATCACCCAATTACAGATGATATTGGTCGCGTAAAAATTCCGCATTGGATCAATCAATACGTTGGTGGCGAACTCGATATCACCATCCAGCAAGGTCACGATTTTCCTGCTAATTTAAAAGACTATCATCTAGTAATCTTATGTGGCTCTTGTATGTTTAATCGTCGAGAGATTTTAAGTCGTATTATGTTGTGTCATGAGGCCGGAGTTCCATGCACCAATTATGGTCTAGTGATTGCTTTTTGTTTGAACATGTTAGAACGCGTGTTGGAACCATTTCCAGAAGCCTTAAAAGTATTACTTGGATAATTATATGTTAGACACAACACTTATAAAAAATGACATTGAACAATGGCTACGCGAAACTGACACACAGCAACTCAAGACATTATGGAAAGCTGCTAATAATGCGCGTGCCAAGCATGTTGGTAATGCCGTACATTTACGTGGTCTGTTAGAAATTTCTAATTACTGCATAAGAAAATGTACCTATTGTGGTATCAACAAAGAACGAGATACGGTTTTACGTTATCGTATGAGTGAAGAAGAAATCATGACTTGTGTGCACACCATTGTTGAGTACGGCTATGGCACCGTTGTTATTCAGGCTGGTGAAGATTATGGTCTAACTAAGGATTTCATTGCTCGTATTGTACGAAATATCAAAGAAAACACTTCTCTTGCAGTTACACTGAGTCTGGGTGAGCGTACGCACGAAGAGTTACAAGAATGGAAAGAAGCGGGGGCTGATCGTTATTTACTGCGCTTTGAAACGTCTGACAAAGAATTATATCGATTAATTCATCCTTCTTTAGGCATTGAAGAATTACCACTGCAACGTTTTCATATTCTAGAACAATTGCGCAAATTGGGTTATGAAATTGGCAGTGGCATAATGATTGGAATTCCTGGCCAAACTTATCAAATTTTAGCCAATGATATTGAAAAATTTCGCGAGCTAGACTTGGATATGATTGGCGTTGGCCCTTATATTTCTGGTCCAGAAACAGCTTTAGGCGTAGGTCTAATTGATATTCCTGATGTTGGCGCTGAACAAGTTCCAGCAACAGAATTAATGACCTATAAAGTAATTGCTCTTGCACGCTTAGTCTGTCCGCAAGCAAACATTCCAAGCACCACAGCACTTGCAACTTTGAATCGAGCATTTGGACGTGAACAAGGTTTAAAACGCGGCGCCAACATTGTCATGCCTAACGTAACACCAACACATTATCGTGAAAAATACGATGTATACCCGAATAAAGCGTGTATCAGTGAAACAGCGCAAGCTTGCTCAATTTGCATGCGTCAACGTATTGAAATGTTAGGACGTGATGTTGGGCATGGCTTTGGTGGTAGAAAAATAAGCTAACGCTAGCAAGTCACTGAGCTTTTTTTGATTGCTCAATGTAATGCTCTATAATTGCTGGTACTTTGCCCACGGTCATTTGCGAATGGATATCTTCTCCAATTTTGACTACCGGTGCTAATGCGCAAGTGCCTAGACAACGCGATACTTCTAAAGTAAACATACCATCCGTTGTTGTTTCCCCTTCTTCAATACCCAGTTCTTCACGAAATTTATCTAACACTGCCTCTGCACCTTTTACATAACAAGCAGTGCCTAAGCAAATGCTAATAATAAATTTACCACATGCTTTGAGGCGGAAATAATGATAGAAAGAAGCCACGCCTGAAACTTTAGCTGCTGGAATTTGCATTAAATAAGCAACGGCATCCATTGTTTGGGGCGACAAATACCCGAAGTGATCCTGTACTTTATGCAGCACAGCAATTAATTGACTAGCTGGCTTTTCTTCTTTTAGACATTGGTTAATAAACTGTAGTATTGTTTCTGGAAGTATTTTGTGACTTTCTTCAATAATAGAATTAGTTGGCTTAAGGCAATCTTTTCCACCGCAGCAACAAGATGTTAAGTTATTATTCATTTTATTCCCCTTCTTGCTCTAGGCTTGTAGCTAGTATGAAGTAATTTATGCGCCATTTCTCCGCCAGGTAAACCCAAAAATTCTTTATAAAGCTGCTGTACTGCCTTGTTTTCATGTGAGCGACGTATCTCTTTATGTGAATCAATAGAGTACAAAGCAGCAGCACGTTTAAGTGCGAGATCCGGATCCAAAATACTATAACCATGGGTTGGGTTTGGGTATGGTTGACCGCCGCCACCAACACACCCACCCGGACATGCCATTACCTCAACAATGTGGTATTCTTTTTCACCAGATATTACGCGATCTAAAACTGTCTTGGCATTGACTAAACCATTAGCAATAGCTAGATTCAAAGTTAAATTTCCAATTTTTAAAGTTTCTTCACGTAAACCGGCAACTGGAGCGCGAACATTTTCAAATTCAATTTTTTCTAGAGGCTTGCCCAAAATACTTTCGGCGGCTGTACGCAAAGCAGCTTCCATAACACCACCTGTCGCTCCAAAAATAACGCTAGCTCCAGTTGACTCTCCTAAGGGTGGGTCAAATTCACCATCAGGCAAACCAGCAAAATCAATACCATAAGACTTTATCATCCAGTTGAGCTCACGCGTTGTTAAAACTGCGTTGGTTACTTTTTGACCGTCAAGTGTAAATTCAGGGCGCTCCATCTCAAACTTTTTTGCCACACAAGGCATGATCGCTACTACAAAAATATCTTTTGGGTCACGCTTAATTTTTTTAGCGTAATAAGTTTTTAGAATAGTTGACATCATGGTCATGGGTGAGCGACAAGTTGACACATGTGATAAAAGTTCAGGATAAAATCCTTCAACAAAATTGATCCAACCAGGAGAACAAGAGGTGATATGAGGCAATGGCTCCCCTTTTTTAATTTTTTCAATTAATTCATGTGCTTCTTCCACAATAGTTAAATCTGCCGCAAAGTCTGTATCAAATACTGCATCGAAGCCAAGGCGGCGTAAAGCAGTTACCATTTTACCAGTACACGGTGTTCCTGGCACAAAGCCAAACCCCTCACCAATAGCTGCACGAATGGCTGGGGCTGTTTGCGCTATAACAAATTTTTTTTGGTCATTGATAGCCTCCCATACACGATCAGTATGACGCTTTTCTTGAAATGCTGCAGTAGGACAAACATTAATGCATTGGCCACATTGAACGCAAACGGAGTCATCCATGTTAGCACCATAGGCAGGAGTAACTATGGTGGAAAATCCACGATTCTGTTGGCTTAAATTTGATACCCCTTGAATTTCGCTGCACACTCTAAAACATCTACCACACAATATGCATTTTTCAGCGTCACGTACTACAGAAACACTAGAATCTTCTAGTGGGTGGCGTTTACGCTTGCCCTCAAATAAGCGTTCGCGTACGCCCATACTATAAGCTAAATTTTGCAGTTCACAATTTGCATCACGTTCACAAGTTTGACATTCATGTGGATGGTTGTCGATCAATAACTCAATGATATCACGGCGTGCTTGACGAATTTCCGGAGAATTGGTTTGCACTTCCATACCTTCCTGTACTTCAGTACCACAAGAAGTGATAAAAGAGTCTATGCCCTTAACTTTAACGATACAGACACGGCATGAGCCTTCAAGGCTTAGTCGTGGATGGTAACAAAGTCGTGGAATATTAATGCCTATTTTTTCAGCGGCTTGCATAATCGTTGTTCCCTTAGGAACAGCGATTGCCTGATTGTCGATGGTTAAATTTATATTTGTTGTCATGTGGGCCTTTAACTTTTTTTCACTGCATTGAACCGGCAAGCTTTAAAACAAGAGCCGCACTTGATACAGCGCTCTTGATCAATAACATGCACTTGTTTCCTCTCACCTACGATACAATTTACCGGACAAACACGCGCACAAGCAGTACAACCAACGCATTTTGTTGGATCAATTTCATAGCGAATTAATGCGGTACATTTTTTGGCTGGGCATTTTTTATGGACAACATGTGCGATGTATTCATCATGAAAATGTTTTAAAGTGCTAAGCACCGGATTAGGAGCGGCTTTACCTAAACCGCATAATGAAGCTTTGCCAATCAAATTAGCAAGCCTTTCGAGACGCTCGATATCTTCCAATGTTCCTTTCCCATTGGTGATACGCTCTAAAATTTCCAACATTCTCAATGTTCCTTCACGACATGGCGAACATTTACCGCAAGATTCATCTTGCGTAAAGGCTATAAAAAATTTTGCGACATCTACCACACAATCATCTTCGTCTAAAACAATCATGCCGCCACTACCCATAATGGAGCCAGCAGCCATTAAATTATCATAATCGACTATAGTGTCTAT
>TBL_comb47_HYPODRAFT_10008293_pt1 | contig 10655 bp, 9 predicted proteins | sample TroBogypolimnion_40_FD_10682 | JGI IMG/M metagenome (IMG submission 10682)
CGCTACTGATCTGCGTACCGTCCGGCTGGCGGTCATAGGGGGAGCCAAGAATGGCCTCGTGAATTTGATCCAGTGTGCGTTGCGTGGCTTCAAAACGGCTTTGGCTAGCCACCCCCGTCAGCGACCGTAGGGCAACGGTGCTGAGCACAGCCATGACAGCGATCACCACGACGAGCTCCAGCAGCGTGAACCCGCGTCTGCGATGGATCATATGATGAATACCTGTTTTCATGGTTGCCCGTGCCTGTCTGTGACGAGGAGAAAAAGGAGGAGGTCATCATTCCGGTCTGAATCGCTTGGCGACCGCACATCGAGCGGCGTGTCGATCGTTCCATCCGGACCGGCGGAGACCAGCCGCGCGTCCTGCCAATCGGGAGTGCCGCTCACCGAGGGAATTTGAAGAATGATCGGGCGGCCCCACGCGTCAGGCACGGCCGGAGCGCCGTCAGTTCCGTAATCAGATGTGAAACCCGTCGCGGCCTTGACGGCGTACTGCGCGCCAGCGGGAGCAACATACGGACCGCGCCAACCCAGACCAGTCACGGGATCGAAGCGCTGCAGCGCAGGAGAAAAACCATAGGCGGCGAAATTGTTGGTGGCGAACAGATCCGCGATCACATGGGGAAACAAGTTCTGCCGTTCGCCGAGATCTTGCCACAGGCCGGCGCGTCCGGGTGTGCCGAGTATGGCATCGCGCACCGTGTTCAGCGTCGTTGCGGTGGCGACTTCCTCTGCGGAACGATCCTGCCCTGCACCGGCGAAACGAAGCGTACCCAACTGCGAGAGGACCAGCCCCGCCGTCACCATGAGCACAGCGAGCACAACGGCCACCTCCACCAGCGTGAACCCCTGCTTGCGGTTTTCCTGCGAAGGAAGATGGCGTTTATACAACGGCATATCGGCCTCTGACTGTTCTGCGATGTCTTCTGGTATGGCGGACCCCACTGTGTCTTGGGGCCCGCCGGATCTTCATCATTTACGTTTGCGGAACAGGGTCTGTCGCAGCTCACAGCCAGACCAGCCCCGTTTTCAACACATCAGCGCTGGGCAGTCACGCGGTAGTTACCGAGACACTGACTGAGCGTGCGGCCATCGGGGGCGAGTCCGCCCGCGAGCGAGGCCTGCACGCCGGTGGGGTTCACACGGATCAGGACGATGGTGCGGCCGTACCGCGAAGAGTCCTTCATGTAGGCCTGCGGTGCCGTGATGATCGTTTTGCCGATCGCCGTGCAAGCCGGTCCAACGCCGAGGGCCACAATGACATCGCCGTTCGGATTCTTGCCGTTGGGAAACACGCTGTTGTAGATCACCGTGGCACTCGCCGCATTGGGATCCGAAGGAACAGCCGCACCCGTATAGTTGACCTGAGCGACCGAGAGATCCGCTCCGCTGGCGTTGATGTCACGCTCGTAAACCCCGCTGTCACTCGGCGGAGAAGCGGCCTGGCTGTGATCCATCACGGTCAACGTAGTCGAACCATTGCTCAACTGCCCCAAGAGGCCGACTAGACTTTTCTTTTGGTTGGCGGTGAGCGTCGTCATGGCCAACACGCCGCTCAGGTTTGAATCCAAACCGTTCGTCGCGCTGTTGGCGCCATAAAGACCGGTCGGTGCTCCTCCCGACGTCGATTCCAACAGGGAGTCGAAGTGATCCGGCCACATCGCCTGCGTGGTGTGGTAGACGAGCATGTTTTGCACGACGTCCTGAATCGATGTCGCCTCGTTGGTGTACGTCGCCATCGTGCGAATGAAGGCGAGACGCGGAACCAAGAGCATCGCCAGAATCGCGATGATCGCGACGACGACGACGATTTCAATCAGCGTGAACCCGCGGCGAATCCTCGACCCCTCTTCGCGAGCCTGGATTTCAACGGCACTCGTGCGGCCGTTGCAACCTTCTCCAACTTTGTTTGAACGTGTGCTCATCTCTTCATCTCCGTCTCGGCGGGCTTTTCTTATTGGACAAACTCAACCGGCGCCCACTCGTTGACCGGTTGCGAATGTTACGTCAGTTCACAATACGATCATTCTGCGTGGAATAACCGGGCAGCAGAAAGGAGCGAAACCAGATCGCTCTCGGCGTCGCGTCGGGCGTACGCCAGAGCTGCCGGAATTGAGTGTGCGGAAACTGCGCAGAGCAGTTGAACGGCATGTTTCAGGCGTCAAATTGCCTGTGAACCACGCGGTCGCCGAACGAGCCGGTATCATTACCAGAAGTGACTTCATGTGGGACCTCTCGTAAAATGAAATTGTTGCGAGTACATTCTCGCATCAATCTGGCGATGCTTATCGCAAGTCGCGGGCCAATACACTTCCTGTCCCCATGCATCTCGTCGCAACTTATTAACCATCCGTTTTTTATGAATATATTTCAACCCTAATGCAGTCCTCGGTACGTGTGCCCTCAATGGGAAATTAATTTCCGCTTATTCAGATAAACAACAAATACGTCCAGTCATCCAGCCTACCCTTGGAAATTCANTTTCGGAACCCTGCTGATGAATCGGAAAAACAATCGGGCACGGAACGCGAGTCCCGTGCCCGTTCACCTGAGTCCCAGCAATATACAACCTACCTTGAAAATCTGTCATCGGCTTTCATTTTCACGACGGGAAGGTCTTTCATCTTTTCAAGCCACCCAATCCTCACATTCTCTCGGTTGTCGTACCTCGGATAAAACGGCTTAATATCAATCAGCGGAGTACCCTCAAGCATATCAACGTCCTCGATTTCGACTCTATTCCTGATGATGCTTCGTAATCTCACAGTCGAGAGCCCCAATTGATTGGGTCGTTTGGGTGCCTTGGTCGCAAAAATTCCTCGTTCCACAGTATCCATAAACGGGATCACTCGCAGGGCATAATCGTTGATCAGATGGAACCGATAGATGAGCGTGATATGCGAGAATCCAGCGAGATCCGAAAGACCTTCCACATAGTCATCGAACAGATCAATCCACCCCGCGACACCTTCAGCAGCAATGGGTTGGATAGGCGTGTTCTTTGCTTCGACATAAGGTGTATGGATGACTCCAATGGGTTTCAGGGAGATTTCGTTCATGACAGCCTCTTTCATCACAGCCTCTTGCCCGTCTCAGCAAAGCCGAGACGCTTGAAGATTTCGAGCACCTCAGCCGTTTTCAAATAATCGAGGAAAGCCTGAGCCTCAGCCGGGTTCTTCGCGTTTTTCGCAACGCCGCCCGCCAGTTCGATCGCCGAGCCCCCTGGCGTCTTATACTCCGCCAGCGTCGTCAGGCCCGCATCCTTCGCGGCAACGAGGTCAGAGCCGTAGACGAACCCGACATCCACCGCGCCCTGCCGCAGCCACAGCAGCACCTCGCGGACGTTCGTGCCTAGTACGAATTTTGCGCTGGAGGACTCCCACAGCTTCTCGCTTTCAAGCAGCTTCTTGGTGTAGCGTCCGACTGGCACCGACGCGGGATTGCCGATACCGATCTTCCGGGCATGCGCCAGCCAGGCGGACAGGCCTTCGCCGTTCGGCGTGCAGCCCTTGCCCATCACGGCGACCAGCGTGTTCCCAGCAACGATGCGGACGCTCTCAGCCTTCACGACCTCATCTATGTTCGTCTCCGAACCGCCGAAACAGTGATCCGCGCCGATGAACACGTCGCAGGGCGCTCCCTTCAGGATCTGCGTGCGCAGCATGCCGGTCGAACCGTAGACGAAGGTGAGTTTGACCTCGGGGTGCTCCCGAGCGTAGAGCGGTTCGACAGCTTTCATCACATCCGTGAGACTTGCCGCCGCCGCTACGAAAAGGCCTTCCGCCCATGCGGAGAACGTCATCTGACTAGCCAGCATCATTACCAGCAGAGTTCTCATTGTTCACCTCGTTATTCCCGCCGTTACGCGTCTGTGGACAGTCACAGGCCCGCACGGCATGAGGGTTATCAACCACAACCTATACACGCGCGATTGAACAGAAAGGCGCGGTCGCCCAGATCGGTGCGGGGTACGGGATAGCTGGCTTTTTGGCTCTCGATCCGTTTGAGCAGCTCAATGTAATCCGCTGGCAGTCCGTGCGCGACAGCCCCCGCAACAATGTGGTCGAGATACGCTTCGCTCGGTCGCTGCGGCTCGCCACAAATATCCCGTTTGAAGATGAGCGCCCGATACCGGACACCGCCAGCAGCCACGACGTCCACCGGACAAAGAAAATAGGTTCCGGTGCCGTCCATCCGCACGTCCTGCCACGCGTCCAGGGCGTCGGCATCGGATAAGGAGAGCTTGTAGACCACGCCCCAAACCTCCTCTCCAGCATAATGGATCACAGCAGCCTCTCCGCTGTCCCAGACTCTCGAGTGCCCGAAGAAGGCCAAGCGATAGTCAGCCAACCGCGCGACGGCCACAGCCTCCGGCTTGCAGCACCGGGCAGCGATCTGCGCCGGATTCATATTCGAGCCGTAGACGAAATAGAGCTGATGGTCGCTCGGTTGGAACGGGTTCATAGCGAAGCTCCTTGTTGGACGAATTAAGGAGGTCAGGAGTCCGCATTCGGAAGATCCGCTGACTCCTGAACTCCGACTAGACTTCGTCGACGCCGACGATCACACTCGACGCCTTGATGACCGCGTAGGCTGTCTTGCCCTTCTTCAGCTTGAGCGCCTTGCAGGCGTCCTGCGTGATCACCGAAGTGATCCGTGTTCCTCCCGGAAGTTCCAAAACCACCGAGTTGTTGACCGCTCCCTTTTTGATCAGTTTGACAACGCCTTTGAGTTGGTTTCTAGCACTGAGTATCATTTTGTTTCTTTCCTTTGTGATTTGCACGCTACGGGCCACAGCCGCTCACGAGATCAGGTATTTCGCACAAGGCTCGCCGGCCTCGAGTGCGTCAAGAATCTCTGTGATCGCGTCCGTCGTCACTCCGCCGTACCAGAAGTTCTGCGGGTAGATGACCAAGGCCGGCCCACGGTCACAGACCTTGAGGCACCCGGTCGAAGTCACGATCGCGTCCAGACTGCGGTCGAGAATCTCTTCCTCAAGCGTCTGCATGAGGCTGCCGCTCCCCTTGGTGCGGCAGACGCCCTGCGGCGCCCCGGCCATGCGGAATGAGTTACAGACGAGGATGTGATAGGTCGGCTTTTTCATCGGGAATACCCTTCTGAGTTAGGAGTTTGAATTTAGGAGTTAGGAGTTGAGAACCGAGAGTCGCCATTTTCTTTCACGCGCAGCAGCCCATGCCGTTGCCGCCGCATTTGTTGCCGCCGCCCCCGCACTGGCGCGCGTGGGCGGGTTCGAGCTTCTTGAGATCCGCGCCGGTGTAGATGGAGTTGAGGCAGGTGTCGATTAAGCCCGACCCGCGCACCAGGAGCAGCCCCTCTTCGGCCAAAACCTCTTCGGGCTTCGAGCCCGCATCCGACACGAGGATCGCGCTGCAGTCGCGCAGCACCGCGGCCATCGCGCGCCAGCGGTTGTCGCCGCTGCCAGCCTGCGGCATCGCCCGCGTCCCCACGCAGCCGAACCGTCCCGCCGACCGCTTCTCGAAGATGTGCAGCTCGCGGGCGTCGCCCAAGTGGCCGTTGACCAGCAGTCGCTCATGCGTGGCCACAGCCACATACGGCCTGCCCGGCACGATCCAGGTGCGCTCGCCGACCACGCGGTCTAACTCGGCGTGCAGGGACGGATCGTCACGGCCCAGCAGACCGACGGCGTCCGCGCGGCAGCGGCGGCAGTGCGACATGAGCGTGATGTCCTTCGCCACTTCGGCGCGCACTTTTTCGGTTAGGCTTGAGCTGGGCGGCAGCATGCTCTCGAAAGCCGTGTCCTCCGTGATCAGCACCGGGATGACATTCATGATATCAGCGCCCAACGCTTTGACCTTCTTTGCAACCTCAGGGATATGCGCCTCGTTGATGCCGGACAAGAGAATGCTGTTTATTTTGACCAGCATGCCTGCCGCTTTCAGCTTGGGGATGCAGCGCAGTTGCTCGTCGAGCAGTGCCTGCGCGGCTTCGATCCCGCGCAGGACACGCTTGTGCTGGCGAACCCAGGCATAGATCTTCGCGCCGATCAGCGCATCCACTGCATTGACCGTGATCGTAACGTGGCTCACGCCGAGTTCCGCCAAGCGGTCGATTTGATCGTAGAGATTAAGTCCGTTGGTGGAGAGGCAGAAGATCAGGTCAGGATAGGCCTTGTGAATCAACTCCAAGGTCTTGAGCGTGCGAGCCGGGTCGGCGAACGGATCGCCCGGCCCAGCGATGCCTGCCACCGCCAGATGCGGGGCCTTCTCCTTGACGCGGCCGAGGTAACGCAGCGCCTCTTCGGGCGACAGCACCGCACTCGTCACGCCAGGACGGCTCTCGTTGACGCAGTCACACTTACGGTTGCAGTAGTTACACTGAATGTTGCAGTCGGGCGCTACCGGCAAATGGATTCGCGCGTATTTCCCGGCTGAGCCGTGGTTGAAACACGGGTGGCGTTCTGCGTTTGTATTCATTGCGTTTGTCCTCTTCTAAACATACATGAAACCGATCGGCGAGTTGTCCTGCTTGGCCTGCATCAGCGCGTTGCAGATCAGGTCGAACAGGTTCTGCGTGCCGCGGTAGCCGACGTGCAACTGGCGCTGCCCGCCGATGCGGTCGTGGATCGGGAACCCGATCCGCACCAGCGGCGTGTCCAGTTTGCGGGCCATCTTGTAGCCCTTGCTGTTGCCGATGACGATGTCTGGCTTGAGCGCCTCGGCCCGTGCGAAAATCGTGTCGTAATCGGTGTCGGACAGCACCTCCATCTCGCCGGGAAACAGCCGCTGCGCGTCACCCGTGACAGCCAACACCTGCTCCTTGAACGATTCGCTCATGCCGCCGGTGGCGCACAGCACGGGATTGATGCCGATCTCGTTCAGCAGCGAGGCGAGGCCAACCACCAGATCCTCCTCGCCATAGACTACTGCGCGTTTTCCAAAGAGGTACTTGTGTCCATCCACATAGCTGTCCAGCAGTCGTCCGCGCTCGAGGGCGTGGCGCTCGGGCAGCGGACGTCCGCTGAGCGCACTCAGCGCGTCGCACAGGGCGTCACTCTCGCGCAATCCGATCGGCAGTCCCAAGCGGCGGCACGGGGTGCCGAAGGTCTCTTCTAACCACTCTCCGCCGCCCGCTACCAGGGATCGACCGAGCTGCAGCGTGGCAACGGAATTGGCACAGGCGGCGATCCGGGCGACGGGCGTTCCGCCCACTGGCATTCGATGGTATTCTTCCCAGGACGGGCCGTCCAAGGTCTCGGAGTAGTCCGGCACCAAAATGCCGTCCAGTCCGAAATCAGAGAGCAGATCCCTGAAGTAGCGCAGGTCGGCGGGCGAGACAAAGCCGGGCAGAAGGGTCACCTGATTCGGGAGCGTCGCGCCCTTCTCCTTGACGATGCCTGCCAGGATGCCGCATACGGCGGCGTGAAAGCCGTCCATGTGCGTGCCCTTGTAGCTCGGCGTGGAGGCGCGGATCAGCGCGGGCAACGGCACACCTTTGCGGGCGGCTTCGTACTCTCGCAAGAAGAGCGCCACGTCGTCGCCGATGGTTTCACTCAGGCAGGAGGTGCAGACGCCGATGGCGGCGGGACTGTATTGCCGGATGAGGTTGTCGAGGCCCGTGCTGAAGAGCGCGCTGCCGCCGAAGACCGTGGCGGACTCGACGAAGCTGCTGGACGCGATATCCATGGGCTCGCGGAAGTGGCTGATGGTATACCGACGTATGTAGGTGGCGCAGCCCTGCGAACCATGGATAAGCGGAATGCAGCCCTCCACGCCTCGGAACGCCACGCAGGCTCCGAGCGGCGCGCAAACCTTGCAGGGGTTGACGGTGACGGCTGCCGCCGCCACCGGGGGAGGAGTTAGGAGTGAGGAGTTAGGATTTTTCGCACCCTTCCCGATTACACCTTCAGCTTTCGATGTTCGGCGTTCGGCGTTCAGCGTTATTTGAATTCCCTTTTCACTGACCTCCGACCTCTGACCTCTTGCGCTTTGCCACACGGGCGTCATGAGGCTGGCGTAGACCTCCTCTGCGAAATTCAGCATGCCCTTGTATCCTGCGAGCGGCAGCTTGCGCTCGTGGTTGTGGTCGCAGAAGGCCATGCCCATCTTGAAAGCGATCGGGCGCTCCTTGACGCCGCCAATGAACAGGTCCGCGCCGCGCTCGCGGGCGAACGTGCTAAGCTCGACCGGGTTGGAGTCATCCACGATGATCGTACCCGGATTGCAGAGGCTGGCGATCGTGTCGTAGTCCTCCGGACGTCCGGTCTGCGAGCCGGCCACCACGGTCTCGATGCCGATCAGGCGCAGGGCTTTGATGAGCGAGATGGTCTTGAAGGCGCCGCCCACGTAGATCACCGCCTTGCGACCGGCCAGCCGCGAGCGGTAGGACTCGATCATCGGCAGCAGGCGGGTGACCTCGTCGCGCACCAGTTCGGCGGCCTTCTCGTGCAGCGCCGGATCGCCGAAGAACGCGGCCACGTCGTAGAGCGCGGCGGACATGTCCTCGATGCCGAAGTAGGAGACCTGCTTGAACGGCACACCATAGGTCTCCTTCATGTGGTGCGCCAGCGTGGTCATGGAGCCCGAACACTGCACCACGTTGAGCTTGGCGTGATGGGCGCGGCGGATATCGTCGACGCGGCCGTCCCCGGTGATGCGGGTGAGGATGTGTACGCCCATGCGGCGGTAGTACTCCTCCAGAATCCAGAGTTCGCCCGCCAAATTGAAATCGCCGAGGATGTTGATGCTATAGGGAGGCACGGGCTCGGCTGGTTCGAGCGTGCCGATCAGGCGCGCCAGCGCGTCGCAGGCGGCGGCATAACCGTCTTTCTTGGAGCCGCGGAAACCCTCGGAGCGCACAGGCAGAACAGGGATACCGGTCTCCGCCTCCAGCTTTCTGCACACGCTGTCGACATCATCGCCGATGACGCCCACGATGCAGGTGGCGTAAACGAAGGCGGCCTTAGGCTTGAAGCGGGCGATCAGGGCGCGTAGTCCTTGCTCGAGTTTCTCCGCACCGCCGAAAATCACGTCGCGCTCGCGCAGGTCGGTGGTGAAGCTGAGTCGGTGCAGCTCGGGTCCGGAGGAGACCGTGCCGCGGATGTCCCAGGTGTAGGCCGCGCAGCCCGCAGGCCCGTGGACGAGGTGTACGGCGTCGACGATGGGATAGAGCACCACGCGGGAGCCGCAGAAGACGCACGCGCGCTGGCTGACCGAGCCGGCGAGGCTCGGCTTGGCGCAGGAGATGTCGGCCTTGCCGTCGGTGACGGTGGCGACCTGTGCGCGGCGTTTTTCCAAGACTGCGGTGCTCATGCTCGTACCTCTCATTTAGGATTCAGGAGTTAGGATTTAGGAAGTGCCGGCAAGTCCATCTCAACTCCTAACTCCTAATTCCTAAATTTCCCTTGTCATTCCACCAACTCCATCTGCGTCTCCGGGCAGGTGGCGTCCTTATGGTCGAGGATCGCGTTGAGGATGCGCTCCAGCAGCCGGATCGCTCCGGCGTAGCCGACGAGCGGCATGTAGCTGTGCCCCACGCGGTCCATGATCGGAAAGCCCACCCGAATGAGCGGCGTCGCCTCATCGCGTGCGATATACTTGCCGTAGGTGTTGCCCATCAGCAGGTCGACCTTCCCGTTCTTGATCCACTGGTGCATCAGGAACATGTCCGCGCTGGTGCCGTTCTTGATTTTGGCCTCCGGAACGTCCGTCAGCACCTTCTCCATCCGCTCCGAGAACGCCTTGCCCGGCGTGCCGCTGATGACGTAGACGGGGCGCATGTCGATATCGGTTAAAAACTCCGCGATCGAAACGAGCTGGTCGGGGTCGCCCCAGAGCGCCACGCGCTTGCCCCAGAAGTACTGCTGCATGTCGGTGATAAAGTCCACCAGGCGACCGCGCTCGTCCGCGATGCTCTCCGGAATGGGTTTGCCCGAAAGGTCGCTCAGCTTCTGGAGGAAGCGGTCCGTGGCCGAGATGCCGATCGGCAGGTCGAGCGTGGTGTAAGGCACGCCACACTTGACTTCCAGCGCCTTGGCGCCCTCCTCGGAGGCGAACGAACCCAGCGCCAGCGTGTGCTTGTTGCCGCCGGACGCCACAAGCTCCGCGATCGGGGTGCCGCCCTTCGGGTACATCTCCGCGTGGCCCGTCATGGTGCTGTCGAGCACGCCCGAGGTGTCGGGGAAGACCGTCACCGGAACGCCCATCTCTTTGGCGATGCGCTTGATCTCGCGCATGTCGGAGGGCTCCACCCAGCCGGGGATGATGTTGAGCGTGTCGGTCTTGGTCGCGGTCTTCTCCGGCAGGCCGCGCACGATGCCCTTGACCATGTTGGAGAACCCGGTGACGTGAGAGCCGATGTAGCTCGGCGTATTGGCGTAGATCACGCGGCGCCCCGCCGGGATCTTGCCCTCCTCCTGCGCCTTGCCGATGATCTGGTTGAGATCGTCGCCGATGGTTTCGGAGAGGCAGGTGGTGTGGACCGCGATGATCTCGGGGTTGTACACCGTGAAGAGCGTGTCGATGGCGGTGAGCAGGTTGGCCTGTCCGCCGAACACCGAAGCGCCTTCGGTGAAGGAGCTGGTGCCGGCCACGACCGGCTCTTTGTAGTGGCGGGTGAGCGTGCTGCGGTGGTAGGAGCAGCAGCCCTGCGACCCGTGGCTGTGCGGCATGCAGCCG
>TBL_comb47_HYPODRAFT_10008294_pt1 | contig 10653 bp, 4 predicted proteins | sample TroBogypolimnion_40_FD_10682 | JGI IMG/M metagenome (IMG submission 10682)
GAGAGTTCTGGGACATGGCAGCAATAAAAGCCGAAACGCGCGATTTGCACAGGGCGCAACTTGCGGCGCGGGCGTGTCGTTTTGCGTCACGCACTCACGGCACGCGCAGGCGGAAGAACGTGGCCGGCGAACCAGGATTAAGCGGATTCGTGAAATTCACCGCGCCGCCGGGGCCGAACTGGTTGGTTGCGATGGCCGACCAATTTATCAGCGGCAATGCGAGATTCGTTGCGGTCAGCACGGAATAGTTTGCGCCCTCCGTGCCGTTCGTGCCGGTGATGACCAAACTGCCGCCGATGATTTGAATGCCCGTGAAGTTCGGCGGCGTGGTCACCGCCGCGAGCGGCGTGGCGTTCGCGGGCGCTGAATCTTCGCTTACGCCGTTAGTGTTTACGGCGGCGACGACGTAGGTGTAATTCGTGCCTGGGAGCAAGTTCGTCTGCGTGAAACTGGTCGCGGCGAGATTGCTGGCGACGAGTGAATACACCGCGCCATTGTTCGTGGAAACTTTCAGAACGTAGCCCGTTGCTCCAGAGGCTTCGCTCCAGTTCAACGCAATCTGCGCCACGCCGCCCGTCGCTGTGAGGCTGGGAATCGCGGGCACAGGATTTTGTCCGGTGATGCGATATGTCTGAACCCGCGTCCGTCCGTCGGCATTAGTGCTGAAATAAATTCGATCGGTTTGCCCGTCGGGCATCTGCACGGTGACGACGTTGTTGCTCCAGATTGTCGTCGGCAGCGCGTCGCCGGCGAGATGCGGAAAGAGCAGGATTTTGAAATCTGGCGCAACAGTGCCGCTGCGTGAAACGACAAGTCGTTTGGTGCGATTGCCGAGCGCGTTGGTCGAATCAATGATCTGGATCGGCACGGAAACGCCTTTGGCATCCAGCACGCGCACGAGCAGGCGCGGCTGCCAGCCATTTGTGTCGGCGGCGTGATAAATCACGGCATTCGTCGCGTCCGGCGCGGAGATGAAAGTCATGTCTGGATTCGGATCATCGAAACCCGAGATGGGATCCAATCCGATGGTGTTGACCGACCAGTCGTAAGTGTGCGCGGCGTTGTCCTTCTGGATGTCGTCCACGATCAGCGCGTAAGGCTTCGCGCCCCGCAGCAACATCGTCGTGCGAAACGCGCGTTGCACCGGATTGAACATGGCCGGGTTGGCGCGGATGTAATTCGTCATCCATGCATTCGCGCCGGTCAAATCGCTCGGCGGCGAATACATCAAATCCGTCCAGCGCCAAGGCGTCGTGAGGCCGGTGCCGACGTAGCTGGTGTAAGGCTGATAACCCGAACCGCTCCCCAGATTCGCCCAATCCCAGGAATAATCGTAAGCCGGTTTGGCGTCGCCGGAGAAAAGTGTCGCCGCCGCCTGTCCGCGAAATTCAACGAAGTGTCCCGGCAAACTTGGCCAGTGATTATCTCCTGAAGTCCCGGCGTGCCCTACGCCGTCAATCAGGATGGTAGAGTGTCCGTCATTCTCCGTGAGGTGATAGCCCGGGTCGCCGAACCACACGCGGCCATGCGATTGCAGCGTGAAGTTGTTGCGGTCGGAATGAAGATGCCCGAGCGACATCGTGTCGAAGCGGCAATCGAAGTCGAGCTGCATCGCGTTCGTGCCCCAATCCGATCGTGCGACGCCGAGTCCGCGCTGCGGATCGAATTTGCCGAGCGAAAGAATCTTTGCCGCCGCCGTCGCCGCGAAATTCGGATTGTTGGTCAACGGCGCATTGCCGAACAGCGCCTTGAGGAGCGGGAATCCGTTGTTCGGCGTGTAGGCGCGGTTGTTTTGGAAAACTGAATCCGCCAGCGCGTCGTCGGGATACACAAATTTCATAAGATAAAAATAAACCATCGGCGTGCCGTAGCTCGGATTGCCCCACGCGCCGCCGTCCTGATGATCGAACATGTAAGTGCCCCACGGCGCGAGCATGTAAAAACCCTGCTGCTGCGAATTGTATATGCGCGTGGTCACGAGAAAGTTTTCCCCGCGCCGCGACAACGCCAGCGCCGCAAGCGACAAGTTTCTCATGCCCATCGCAAAATAACCGTTGCCCTCGCGGTTGCAGCCGCCTTCGGTGATGCCCCAGCGCGTGGTGAAAGTTTTGAGCGATGCGGCGTTCGTCGCCAAGGCCACGGCGTCAAAGCCGGTTTCACCCTCGATGGCTAGTTGCGCGAGAATCAAATGGTCGTGATGCGAACGCCAGTTCGTTGAATCGGTGTAGTCGGGTTCGTTCCAGCCAATCGTGTGGCGATTGGTAGTCATCAACGAAATAAAATTCCGCGTCGTCGCCCGCTGCGATTCGGACATCCAGTTATACATCAGGTCGTAGCAGAACCCGAGGTCCGCATAGACATCCGGCGACAGTTCGCCTTTGCTCGTCGAGGGAAGGTTCACATACCAGCTCTGATGGCAGGCCGCCGCCGTGGCGACTGCCGTGGCGAGTTGTTGCAGCCGCGCCGTGTTCGTTGGCCACAGCCACGCAAGATAGCACGCGGAGGACAGCGGTCCGTAAAGCCCAGAATCGGCAGCGCCATTCAGAAAATCCGCCGAGGCAGTTTGCTGTTGGACAAGCGCCATCGTGTCCACGGTTGCATCGCCCGTAGCGAGATGCGCGTAGGTTTGGCCGACGATGCTCGCCGCATTGTCTATCGTGTTTGAGACGACGGCATACAAACCATAGGTCGCCTGATAAATGCCTTCCTGCACGATGTCGTCATTGGTCGCGCGCGCCTGCATCGCCGGTCGGTCGGCGTCCGTGAAGAAAATTCTTGGATGCACATACGGCGGCGGCGTGGCGGAAAATGTCCGCACCGACGGCGGCGGCAGCACGCCCGGACTGTTGGACCAGATGTTGACCCAGACATCATTCGTCACCAAAAGAGCGGAGTCCGAAGCCACGATGCGCAACTGATAAACACCCGGCAGCGAACACGTCGCGGTGGTGTTGGTCGTGGCCGCGTTGCCGAAAGTCACTGTTCCCGGCCCGGTGACTTTGCTCCAAAAGCTTGTGACAACGCCCGGCGGATTTGGCCGGCCATCATCGGCGATAATTGCCTGCAAGGTGACTTGATTCGACGGCCATTGCAGAATCGGCGCTGTGGTCCACGCAGACAACAACGGCGGGAGATTGCTTGCCACACTGATCGTTACGTCCACTGAACCGGCAAGCAAGCTGTCATTCGCCGTCAGCCGCAAAACGTAAATGCCGACGTTCGTCGGAATCGTCACGGTCGTGTTGATGTTCGTCACGTTGCCGAAAGTCACCGCCACGTTGCCCGGACTGCTCACGCGCGTCCACAGCGTCGTCGTGAGATTCGGCGGGTTCGGAATGCCGTCATCCTCCACCCAGCCGGCGAGCGAAACCGTTGTGGGATTGGTTGAAAGCAGGATTGTGGACGAAGCCCACGCGGCGACAACCGGCGCGCTGTTGGAAAAAGCATTGACGGTCACTTCGTCCCAATTGCTCAAAACCCCGTCGCGCGCCGTGCAGCGCAGAACATAAATGCCGGTGTTGGTGAACGTCACCGCGGTCGTGGCGTTCGTCGGCGAACTGAACGTCGCAAATGAATTGCTCGGCCCGCTCGTCTGCGTCCAGAGATTCGTCACGCGCCCCGGCGGATTCGGCAGGCCGTCGTCGCTGATTGCCGCCGACAAAGAAGACGCAACACTCGTTGCACCGTTCGTCCAGACAAGCGATGTCTGCGTCGCGCTGACGGCAATGAGTGGTGCGTAGTTCGTCGCGTTGCCGAGGTTATAAATCTGTGCGACCTCCGCCGCTTGCAATGCGTTGGTGAAAACCATGAATTGATCTAGCGCGCAAGCCGTCGCGCTGCCACTGCCACGCGCGCCGATGCAGAGCGTCCCCGCGTTCGTGAAATTGCCGAAGAGTGTGGCGGAATTCGTCAGCACCGGCACGCCGTCAATAAAGACGACCGCGTTGTTGATTGTGCGCCGGAAATCCAGCGCGCCGACGACGTGATGCCATTGATTGTCGAAGACGACGTTGTTCGGCGTCATGCTCACCCAGCGCGTGTTGTTGGGCTGATAGCCGACGGTGAACAGAATCTTGCCGCCGCTCTGGGTCGAGAAGTCGAACGTCTCGCCGCTGCCGCCCAGGCCGCAAACGCGGACGAACGTGGCGCTATTCGTGTAGCGCACCCAGAACGCCACGCTCAAGCCGATGGTGTTCGTGATGTCGCCGAAAGTTTGCGTGACGGCGTTCGGCCCGACGCCGAGATAGTAACCGGCATTAAACTGCCACGCGCTGCCGGTATTTGCCGATGCGCCGTTGGTCAACACAGGCAGCGCGCCCGAACTTTTCAGCGTGCCCCAGAAAGCAGTGTTCGTCGTGGCTGCGTTCGTGATGGCGTTGTTGCCGGTGACGAGCGTTTGATCCAGTTGAAACAAAATTGCCGGTGCAGCCGCCAGCTTGGCGACCGCGACTAGGAAACACAACAGGATGGAAAGGCGGTGCATAAATAAATTGGGAATCGCATACAAGATGGCACTGAATCACACGCAAACGAGGGGCAAACTTGCGTCAATCGCGTGCTGAATTGCGTCAAAGTTTGACATGCTGTTTCAGCGCCCATTCGCGCCAGGCGGTGGGCGCTTTGCCGGTCGCGCGGCGAAAGACCTGGTTCAACCGGCGGCGATCCGGCAGGCCGGACTGTTTGGCAATGGCCTGCAAGCTCGGCGGCGGATTTTGCAGGAGCAGTTCCTGCGCGCGGCGGACGCGGTGCTGGATGAGATACTCGTGCGGCGTGTGGCCGATAATTTGCCGGAAACGCCGCTCCAAAGTGACGCGCGAAATCTTCACGCGCGTCAGCACGTCGGAAATGTTGATCGGCTCGAAACCGTGCGCCCGGATGAATTCCACCGCGTGCGCCACCTCGCGATCCTCAATGGCCATCGTCGCGGTCGAGGCGCGCTCCGCGATGCCGAGCGGCGGCACGGTGACGGTGAATTTTTCCAGCCGCTTGCCGGACATCAAATCATCGAGGCACGCGACCGCCAGGCTGCCGAGCAGCTCGTGGTTTTCCAGCGACGCGCTCAGCGGCACCGGACATTGCGGCAGCACCTCGCTGTGGTTGCAAGTCGTGATCATCACGAGGTCGCGCGGAATTTCGAGGCCGACCTCGCGGCACGCGGCCATCAGCTCCGGTGCGTCCCAGTCGTCCATCAGCGCGACGGCGGCGGGCGCTTGCAACGTCCGCACCCAGTCGGCAAAACGTCGGCGCTCCTCGGCGCTGATCGGCTGCGGCAACGCTGGCTGCGTGGTGCGCAGATGAAACAACTGCGGCTTCAGCCCTCGCGCCTTCAATGTTTCTTGAAACGCGATGAACCTTTCCTGAATGAAATGTCCGCCCGGCACGATGACGCAGCCGATGCGCCGGAAACCTTTTTCCAACAAATGTTCCGCCGCCATCCGGCCCAACGCCTGATAATCATGCTTCACCGACGGCACGCCCGCGTCGGGCAGCCACGATGAAACGTTGACGATGGGAAATTTGATCTTCTTCGCCTCGCGCTTCATGGCCTCGGAAGTGATGCGCACGATCGCGCCGTCACAATCCAGCGTTCGCAAAAATTTGAACGCCGCCACCGACGCCTCCGCCGAGAACACAAACCGCCACCGCCCCGTCTCCTCCGCGTGCCGCGCGATGGCCACGCAAGCCAGATTGTTGATGGATTGAAAAACCGGCAGGCCGATCAGCGCGATGCGTTTTTGCTTGGGTTTCACGACGGTTAAATTGCTTCAAGCTGGCGTAAAAGCCAGCGAAGCTTTGCGCGGTCCTTCCGGCGCGGTGAATTTCGCGCGGCGTTCGCCCAACTCCGCCGCCATTCCCAGCCGGTCAACTTCCATCGCCGCGAACAGCACCGCGAACAGCCCGTGCGTGTCGTTGTCGTAGAACGGTCGCGTGACGTAATACTCCTCGTCTTCCGTGCACATTGTCCCCGCACAAATGTCACGCACCGTGCCATCGTCCTCAATGCGCGAAGCCAGCGCTGACCAACCCAGCTTGGCAGAGGGCAAAAACTTTTGCTCGTCCAGCCAGCCGTGCTGGATGCCGCGTGTAAAAGCCATTACAAAGATTGCCGTGCCAGAAACTTCCTTCTGCGAATCCGTCCGGTCGAGCACGTTGAACCAGAAGCCGTCGTCCGCTTGAAGTTTCAGCAGCGACTCCGCGTGCATCTGAAAATGCTTCACAATGGCCGTGCGTTTTGTATGCGTCGTCGGCAGATGTTGCAGCACGCAACTCATCGCCCAAATCGCCCAACCGTTGCAGCGCGACCAATGAGGCAGCTTCACCGGATTGTCCGAGTAGCGCGCGTGCATGTAGAGCCGCGCGTCTGCGTCCCACACCTGTTCGTTGAACGCGAGCGTCTGGCTCGCCGCGTCATCCAGAAATTGCGCGCGTGACTTTTTATCCTTCGCCAGCAACGCCGCCTGCACGAGAAACGGAATGCCCATGAACATATCGTCCACCCACGTCGTGAATTTCACCGGCGTCGTCCGTGTGTATATGCCGCTGCTCGGCAAACGAATCTGCTCATGCCGCGCGTAGTGCAGCATACGCCCCATCCATTTTTCGTAAGCCGTGCGGTTCGCAAAATTTTTCTCCGTGCGCAGCCGTTGGATGAAAGGCAGCGACGGAGCGAGCGTGAAATCCAACAGCGGCGTGTCAATAATCCAGTGATTCGCCGACTCCACTGCGTTCAGTGTCTTCACCTGATGCTCGACGAACGGAATGCCTTCGAGATGAAAATTGCAGAACCGATTTGCGTAAGCCGCGTATTTTTTCTCGCCCGTCGCCTCGGCCAGCAACTGCATCGCCCACGCCGTGCCGCCATTGTGATAATTCCAGTTGTAATTCGTGCCCCACGGCAGCGGGTCAATCAGCCCACCGAGAATTTCAATCTTCGGAATCGTCCACGTCACCGGCGCGTCGAGGCTCGGATACATTTTGCCGAAAACGAATTCATTTTCCGGCGGCAGCACTTTGTCCAGCGCGCTATGCTTCGCAGGAAACGGGCCGATGACCAGCCAGTTTGTCAGTTCGGAAATCTTTTTATCCACGTTAGATACGCCACGCAAACCGATCTGGGAATGCACCGCGCCGTTCACCACCGCGCCCTTGTGGCTTGGCGGCTGGAGATAAACACGCCACTCGCCGCCGCGCGTCTCAGACTTGATGAGCAGCGTATTCGCGCCCGCTTTCAAATTGGCGACGAACTCATGCGACATCTCAAAGCTGCGCTCGTCGCGCCGCAAGTTAATTTTCCGCGCTCCAGCCAGCAGATAAACTCGCTTGCCGTTCAGCCAGATTTTGCAGGCGTCGCTGTGCTCGATTTGGATTTTGATTTTGCCCGCCTTCGGTGCCGTGAGCTGCGTCCAGGCAAATGCCACCGCCGGGCGGCCCAAGCCGAACGTGCGCCCGAAATCCACGAAGTGCATCCGGTCGAAAGTTCCGTTGTTCGGCGCGACCTCCAGCCGGTAGGCGAAGGGTGTGTCGCGAATGAGTTTGTCGCCGATGAGCCGGGCGGCTTCCAAAGGTTGTTTCATAATTCAATCTCCTGAAAATGTTTTCTTAAAAGTTCCGCGCATTGCGGCGCGGCGGTTTCATCCGCTTCCTCCAGCAACACGCTGACGCCACAATTTTGCGAGCGGACAAATTCCAAAACCGGCGCAAAGTCAAGTTGTCCGCGCCCGGCGGGAAAGGTTCGCAGCGCACCATTTTCAAAAACAAAATCCTTCGCGTGAACCACCGCAATGTCATCGCCCAGCAAATCCAACGCCTCCGGAACGATGAGCGCTTGCTCTCGAAAATTTTCTACCGAAAACAGATTGGCCGCGTCAAAAACCACCTTGAGGTGTTTTGAACGAATCATGTCCAGCAAGCGCCGCATTTTTTGCGTGGTGGAAACCGTGTGGCAATGCACTGCTTCAAACCCAACCGTCACGTCAAATCTTTCTGCCTCGGCCACGAGTTCGGAAATGCTACCGAGCATATCATTGAAAGCCGCTTCGCCATGGTTCGCGGGATGCGGCGAATAGTCTGCTTTCACCGAACCACTTTCCAACGCCACGATGCCGCAGCCAAAATCGCGGGCGAAGCGCAGATGATCCTTGAAAAACGCCATCAACTTTCTTCGCGTCGGCAAATCAGGATGAATCGGGTTGATGTAGCAGCCCAGCACCTCAATGCCGACGCCATGCCTCGCAAACGCGCCGCCGATTTCACGCGCCAGTTCGGAATTCAAATCACCGGCGCGCAAATCCAATCCCTTGATGGCCTTATTCAACGCGAGTTGCACGCAGAAAAATCCCTGTGCCGCGATGCGCGCCGCAAGTTCATCCGCCGCCATCCGGCCAAAATCATGCGCGCGAATTCCCAGTCGCAATGGGGCTTTTCCACTGCGTAACGACGGTTTAGTTGGCTCTGCCAAAATCATTTTGTATCCAGAATTTGCTTCCCGTCGCGCGATACGCTGACATGCGTTTGCTGATTTTCGTCCGGCGTGAATGAAATTTCATCGCGCTGCCCGTTCCAATCCACCACCGTCTTGCCATTGCTCACAGAAACCGTTGGCAATTTTCCCCCGGCACGAACTGGCAATAACAACACGCGATAGTTCGCTTCCATCGCGCGGCGGTTGATAACGAGCCGGTCATAAAATTGCGCCTTGCCATTTTTATCTTTCGGGCCTTCGACTCTCGCCACCTGCATGAGCGGCAGCGCATCGGCGCCGCTGTCCTCCATGCCGAGCGTCGTGACGAGCAGCAACGGTTCGCCGGGCTTCGGCGTGATGGCGGGCTTGGCCTCGGCGGAATCCAATTTCGGATCGCCGTCTCGAAACGCGAGCGCGATTTGATTTTTCGCAAGGCCGGAAACTTCCGCGCGCCACACGCCGCCATTCAGCATCGCCGCCCATTGATACAGATGCGTGGCGTCATCTTTCTTCACGTCGTCCACGACGAAGCCGTAGGAATTCGTTCCACGCACGAGGCCTACTGTGCGGAAGACGCGGTGCATCGGATTGAACGGCGCGCGGCAAGTCGGCATATAATTCGCGTAATTATATGTGGACCACCACGGACGCATCTTGTAACGCGCCGTGCCGGCAAAAATGTCCAGCACGCGCGGCGACGGCTCGATTTCCCAGCCGAGACTTTTCAGATGTTCGCTCCATTCCTGCGGCGGCTGGCCGAGCCAGCGATAGCTGTAAGCGTAGGTCAAATCCGAGCTGCCGCTCGCTGCGGACTTGCTTTCGGTCGCGCCGAGATATTTGGCGGCGGCGTTCCAACCGAGAATTTTATCGTCGGGCAGCGAGACGGCTTCGGATATTCCATCCACCTGCACGAGGTTGTAAAAATTGCCGTCGTAAGTTTGCATGAACGGCGATTGCGTAATCCAGTCCACTCCAAGCGCAGAAAAGTGAAACATTCCCGCGTCCGCGTGATGATGACCCGCACCGAGATAATGATCTGGCCGCACCATCATGTTCATCCACGCGGCATTCTTCGTGCGGTCGCTGTAGCTGGAAAAGACGCCGTGAACCGGCGCATTGAAATCCAGCGGCAAATTCAAGTCAGCGCGCGTCGTGACTTCAAAATCAGAATCGTAAAGCACGCCCGGCACAAATCCCGGATACGTCGGGCTGGGGAGACGCAGACGCTGAACTTTTTTTACCTGCTCGCGGTATTTCGCGGCGTCAAAGTTTTGAATCGCCCAACCACGCGTGTATTCGTTCGCCGCCTGATCCGGTGAATCGGTGATTTTCGTCAGCAGATAATCGGCGATGCGTTCACGTGGAAAAAATGATTTCAATTCGTCCGTGAACTGCGGTGCAAGAAATTGTCGGCTGTAAGGCTCGTATTGCGTGCCGCTGTTCACCGTGACGCGACCACTCGGCGAAGTCATTTGCGTCTGGCCTTCGAGAAGTTTCCGCAGATGAGGATGACCGAAATAGTTTTCACCGCGCCGCGCCGAGGCCACGAGCGAGAGCGTGATGAATTGAAAACTACCGGGCGTCTTGCCGTTACTTTCAAAGACCACGCCGGAATCATCTATGCCGAAATCGCAAAACGCGCGCACCGTGTCGCGACCGGATTCCCATGCCTCGCGGTCGAAGCCTTCGAGACCCTCAATGGCCGTGAGCGCGATAAACTGCGGCAAGTCCCAGCCAACCCAGTTCACATCGCGAAAACGCACCGTCGAATCTTCGCCGTAAGCGCGCCGGCCATAAGTCGCCTTGGCGATGACGCGGCGCATCGTGTCCTTTTGCTCCGGCGTCATCCACTTGCCGCCGAAGTCGAGCGCGAGGCCGAGATTCATGTGCGCCACGAGGCCGTGTATTCCGCGCCACGCCGTCGTCGCGCCGTTGCCGTTGTTTTGTGCGTCGCCGAATTCGGAATCGCTCATCGCGCACCACGAGTCAATCAGCGGCTCGCGCAGTTTGTAATAATTCGCAATCGCTGTCGCCGCCTGCTTGCCGTGCGCGTCATCGCCGGTGAGCAGGCAGTAGAGCGCCATCGTTGTGAGACATTCAGGATCGTAGGCGACGTGGGAATTATAGATGCCTGGCTTCTGCCCTTTGAACTGCTGCGCGTTATTGATCGTCGCAATCAACTCCGGCCGCAC
>TBL_comb47_HYPODRAFT_10008295_pt1 | contig 10653 bp, 8 predicted proteins | sample TroBogypolimnion_40_FD_10682 | JGI IMG/M metagenome (IMG submission 10682)
CTTAAAAATAGCAAGCTGACAACCAAGATTAACTTTTTACGCAGCCACATTTACAATGATGGCGACAAGCGTTTAAATGAGTTTATTCTCGACATTACCGACTTAAATGTATAACTATCACACAAGTGGCTTTTACTGATTTTATCCAAACAAGTCATTTACATACTCAGAACAAATGACCTAGCTTAAAAAAAAGCCCTCCCATAAAACTATCGGGAGGACTTATAGAGGAGGACTTTTAGTCATTTGAACATTCATCAATATCCTTGATGAGCCTGTACAATTGTACTGGCGGCAAGACTATAACGACTAGGTAACTAAATTACTCGCACTAGGTATATTTGTCAAACCATAGTTGTACAAAACATGTACAATATACATCTTAGAAATATTTCCAACACAATGAGGCGCAAGCTATGAATATATTAATGACCGGTGGAACTGGCTTTATTGGCCGCGCCTTATTAAATAGCCTACTTAAAGAGGGTCATAAAGTGACCGTCTTAAGCCGAACTCCTGACTCTGTAAATAAAATAATCGGCAATGAACTGAGCAGCTTATCGAATCTTGATCAATTGAGCTCGCAACAACACTTTCAAGTCATTATTAATCTTGCTGGCGCACCTATTTTTGATAACCACTGGAGCGACGCCCGTAAACAAGTCATCAGAGACAGTCGCATTAAACTCACCGAGCAATTGCTAGCCTACATAGAACGAACAAGCGTTAAACCCGAGTTATTAATCAGTGGCTCTGCCATAGGTTATTATGGAGACCAAGGCAATAGCGTATTAAACGAAGTATCGCCCGTGCATTCTGATTTCTCACAGCGCTTATGCGCGGACTGGGAAAGTACCGCCCAACAAGCTGAGCGATTTGGCGTCAGAGTATGTCTGATTAGAACAGGCTTAGTATTAGCCCATGATGGTGGCTTATTACAACGCATGCTTCGTCCTTTTAACTTAGGACTGGGCGGCACCTTAGGTAATGGTCATCAATGGATGTCCTGGATACATAGGGATGATTGGATCAGCATCGCAAAAATCATGATCAACAACCAGACTATGCAGGGCGCTTATAATGCAACAGCACCTCATCCAGTGACCAATAGTGAGTTCACAAAAATACTCTCGCAGCATTTAAAGCGCCCAGCCTTATTACCTGTACCCGCTTGGCTATTGAAATTACTCTTAGGTGAAAGGTCAGATCTAGTCTTAGCGAGTCAGCGGGTGCTGCCGGAGCGCTTATTAGCAGAAGGTTTTTCTTTTCAATATCCCGATCTGTTATCTGCCTTAACTGAAATCAGCACTCATCATGAATAAATCGCTCTATACGCAAATTAATCCAGAAAAGTTATTACTGAGCAAATGGACGGCGGTACAGTCGCAGCAGAAAGAAAAGCACTTTCTAGTAACTGAAGTGATTAGAAATGAACAGCAACAAATTATCGCGTGTCTGTTAGAGGCTGTCATTAACCATCGTCAATATGAACTTGATTGGCGACTACTCAAAGACATCAGCCTGTGGTTACCAGGCTGGCGTTAACTTTATTCCGCATAAAGTCTATCAACGAGGCTTTTAAACCATAGAGGCCTCGTTAATAATATATACATGGCAATAGACCCTACTACAGGAACCGGTGCCGTATCTAAAATCATTAGCAACAGCAATACGAAAAAACATTTTATTCGAAGCATCATATAGTGGGATACCGGTCTATTTAAAAGTATAGCAACGCATTAACTATAAACCCTCAGTTCAGAATCTATTAATAACAAAAACAAATCTGCAGATAATTTAGCACTTCTACAAAGCCTATTTATTAGCAATAAATCTTATAAAAGCACCTATCTGGTAATTTAATTGTATCTTGTCAGCTTTATATTTTACAATTCAAGGCGGTATTTAAGTTAACTGGACGATAATTAGCTAACAAAGAATAAAAATCGCCCTTAAACTGATCACACATAAAATAATATTTGGAGGATAGTATGTTTAAAATTCGTGCACTGGTAACAGCGTTAGCCTTAATTGGCTCTATTTCAGTCGCTACAGCCTGGGAAACCTTACCAACGACAGCACCTGCTCCTGCTGACAACCCAACGACAGAAGAAAAAATTGAACTAGGTAAAATGCTTTATCATGATCCACGCCTTTCTTCTACAGGCACGGTGTCTTGTGCTTCTTGCCACAACACTATGCTAGGCGGTGAAGACAATCGCCCTAACTCTATGGGTGTAAATGGCCAAACCGGTGGCCGTAGCGCGCCTACGGTTTGGAACTCAGCGTTTAACGCTGTTCAATTTTGGGACGGTCGTGCGGCAACTCTTGAAGCGCAAGCAGCAGGTCCTGTCACCAACCCTATAGAAATGGGTATGAAAAGCTGGGATGACGTAGTCGCTCGTTTAAAAAGCATTGAAGGTTACGATAAAGCATTTGAATTAGCCTTTGGTAAAGATTCTATTTCTAAAGACCATGCTACTAAAGCCATTGCCGCTTATGAAAGAACCTTAATTACGCCTAACAGTCCTTATGATAAATATGTCGCTGGTGACAAATCTGCTTTAACGGCACAGCAAGTAAGAGGCATGGATAGTGTGCAAGAACTAGGTTGCACCAGTTGCCATAGTGGACCTGCCTTTAATGGCCCAGGAATGTTCCAGGCTTTTCCTGTGCATAGCAACCCTTATTTTGCCGCCAAATACCATTTCAAGAATGATAAAGGGCTAGCAGAAGTCACTAAAAAAGCAGACGATGAGCATTTATGGAAAGTACCCACTTTACGTAACATTGCTTTAACAGCGCCTTATTTTCATAACGGTGCAGTTAAAACGCTGGATGAAGCAGTACTGATTATGGCAAAACTGCAATTAGATAAAGATTTAACTAAAGAGCAAGTGGCCGATATCGTGGCTTTCTTAAACAGCTTGACAGGTGAATTTCCTAAGCAAAAAATGCCAACTTTACCTGCCACACCGGGTAGCACTTTCAATTAATTTATTTTAATTCTAGCCATTAGAGCAGGAACTATCAATCCTGCTCTAATTTTTGTAAAAACTATGATAAAACTACTATAAATACCCCTTCAAGTACTTACATCACATTTAACATTACTACTCTCACATAATAATCAACTTACTTTGACTTCTTGATACAAGGCCAAGCTGTCAGCTTTTTTTACACTTTCAAATACTCAACTACCCTCCTATCTAGTGAACGATAGCCAAGCAGTTTAATCTTAAAAATCATCACCAAAGCAAGCTAATTGCCGATTTTAGTTCAGCTATTACGAGAAAAACTCTTAATAAGTAACTTCTTGACGCTATTAGCATTTACAAAAAACTGTCAGCTTTTTTTACAACTTCCATCGTTTTCTTCTCGTATAAACGCTTCATACTCAAGAAGTCCATCGTAACTGACTGTAAATAATATCCTTTATATAACATGGCACATATTCTGCTAAATATACAATGTATCAACTTACACCTGTGTATATCTAGATTAGATTTACTGGTTATTTTTAAACGCTTTACATGCTCACAATACAAAAGAGTCCTTATGTATTGTGAGTAAATTACATTTGGAGAACCCTTATGAGTAATATTAATAAATCACTACTATCACTGGCGTTGGCAGCATGCTTAGCTATCGCCAGCACACCCACTATGGCCTACAGCACTTTTTCTATCGATCAATCTAATAGTAATAATTCATCAAACGCCACAATAGCCGACAGATTGACGGGGAATTATTTTGAAACCATCACCTTCGGCAATGGTACTAATGGCATTGCTATAGGCGCTTTCAAATCGTCAGTCGCTTGGGATTTAGGTCAGATTATTAATGATACGACCAATACAAACACACCAGCTGGCTGGAATCACCCCACAGGTAATGGCGAACAGTTATATGCACTTTCCTTATTTTCTGGCACCTTTATCACAACCGGTCCTACTACAATATTTACAATTGGCTCGAGCACTCAAGCTAGTTTTTTTAATCTTTACTATTCGACTAGCACTGCTTTACCATCTTTTTCAAATACGACTAACGGAGGAAATTTTTATACCACAAATTTAGGTGGCATTCTTATTGGTAGTGGCTCAAATATCATAGGATCGGGCACAGAAACGTGTACTTCAGCAAGCCAACCAGGTTGCGGTCACTTTTCCATTAGTTCTACTTTCCTCCCCATTAACAATAACTATTTTATGCTGCCCTCACCTTTTTATAATACTGAGTACAATGGCGGGCAGTTTAACGCGGTTATCCCTGTAGCAGGGGCTACTCTAAAAACTAATGGTTCTCTTGATGTTACTTTCGGCAATATACCAGAGCCTGCCAGCCTTGCTTTAGTGGGATTTGGTTTATTAGGCTTGGGATTTGTACGCCGTAAACAACATTAGTACATTCTGTACTTATATAGAAAACATAATTATATTCATCACAAATCTATTTTTTCTAAAGCATCTAATACCATTCTTTTGGTGGTCACAATCTTCCCCTGAAAATTACTTGTAAATATCAGGGGGAGCTATCACTAACTTAATACAATTTTTTTATTAGCAGTCAATAACCGTAAAATATTTGGGTACACAATGGATAGAACCACTTATTAATGAAGCAACATCAGTCCAATCAATCAGGTGAAATATGCAAGATGGCGTAAGATTTTCGGCAACTGAACAAGAGTTTAAAGCCTCTTATCAATTACGCTATAAAGTATATGTAGAGCAAATGGGGCGCTTTAAAGACATGGGCAACCATGAACTTAAAGAATTAAAAGATGAGCATGATGACTACGCTAGATCAATCATCGCCATTAAAGATGGCGTAGCTATTGGAACTTTAAGATTATTTTGGGGGCAAGATAAAAACTTTTCACCTTGGTTAATTGACGCCTATCATTTATCGCTTTTTTTAAAAGAATTGGACCCACAACAGATTTGTATTGTTGAGCGATTAATGGTGGATCAATGCCATCGAGGTGGCAGCGCCACCTTACGCATGTATAAAGAAGTCATGCATTTTGTACTTGATCATCATATAGAAGCCGTATTACTCAATTGTGAGCCACACCACTTAAATTCTTATTTAAAACTAGGCTTTAAGCCCTTTGCTGAAATCTATTCTTACCCAGGGATTGGACTGGTTATTCCGATGGTTTTAATCACAGGTGACTACGAACATTTAAAGCGTATTGGCTCTCCATTCTACATATTAACCAGAGAAGAAGACTTTAGTCATTGTCGTCTTGTCGGTGTATTACAAAACACTATTGCACAGCAGACTAGTATTGTCAGTCAATCAACCTCAGGAAAAGCAGCATTTCTAAAACAAATATATGATAACGCTGGTCCTTTACTGACTACAGAAGCCAAAATATTCAACACGCTCAATGAAGCTGAAATTGAACGTATACTAGAAAAGAGTCATATTATTGAATGTAAGCAAGGCACACATATTATTGAGAAAGATAATACTGCAAAGACCATGTTTATATTACTCTCTGGCATACTAGAAATTCTACGCGATGGGCACTTACAAGCTGTCATTTATCCCGGCGATGTTATCGGGGAAATATCTTTTTTCTTACATGTGCCACGCACAGCAGACATAGTTGCAGCCACCGACAACGTCAAATTATTAAGCCTTGATGAAGCGTCTATGTCAAGGTTATTAAAGATAGACCATACGCTTGCCAACAAGATTTTAATAAATATTTGTCGTAATTTATGTACACGGGTAATGGGTGTTGAGATTCAACAACTCAACACCCACAGTTAGAATTAAAGCTAGGCGATTATTGGTACACTTCTTTTCACCTATAAACAGGACAGCACTATGCCTATTTTTGATTATGACCTAGCTTTTTCCAGAAACCATGGTATTACTAGCGCCACGGATCAAGCCCGCTTAAAAAATGCCACTTACGCTATTGCCGGTATGGGCGGAGTAGGCGGTGATTACTTGATAACTTTGTTACGAGCAGGAGTCGGGCATTTTAAGATATCAGACTTTGATGAATTTGAAGTCGCTAACTTTAATCGTCAGTATGGCGCGACTATGTCGTCTGTAGGCCTTAAAAAACTAGACATAATGGTTAAGCTTGCTGTAGATATTAATCCTGATGCCGTAATAACAACCTATGACAACGGCATTAATGAACAGAACATCGATGATTTTTTAACCGGTGTCGACGTTTTTATCGATGCCGTCGAGTTTTTTGAAATAAAAACTCACCGATTACTAGTTAACACTTGTATGGAGAGAAATATCCCCGTCATCTTCGGAGTGCCTTTAGGCTTTGGCGCAGGAGTATTAGTATTTAAATCAGGAGGCATGTGCTTTGACGACTACTTTGATATTGATTACAGCACGCCACTGGGTTTACAGGCCTTAAAAATGGCCATAGCAGTAGCTCCTGCAGGCTTTCATCTTAAATACATACTACCTTCTGCTTTCGATCTTGATAGTCGTAAAGCACCTAGCATTTCAAGTGGCTGTAAATTGGTGACAGGAATTGTCATCAGCAAGGCAATACTTGCATTAGTACATCCGCAAGAACTCAAACCATTACCTCATTACACTTGTTACGATGCTCGTCTTAACCGACTAAAGAATGGTTATTTATGGAAAGGCAATAAAAATCCGTTACAGCAAATAAAGTTCTTGATAGCTAGGAAACGATTAGGCATTTAAAAAACTCAATACACTAGCCATTTGATTTAGCATCTGTAGTTCATAATTATGAGTCTTGTTTACTTTTTAGCTTTTGTACTACTCCCCACAAAAAAAAAAATAAACCCTGAAAAATCTTAAACTATCGCTAACAATTTTCTTGTGCAGATTTTTTTCTTTATTTCGCACCATACCTACTGAACTTAATCAGTCCAGCAGGAATAATGTGTTAATTAACGCTATATTTTGTGATAAATATCAGCACCTTCATCCAGGAATTGTTTAGACTTTTCATCCATCCCTTGTTTTAGTGCTTCATTTTCATCTTCAATGCCTTTTGCTGTTGCATAATCACGCACGTCTTGACTAATTTTCATCGAGCAAAAATGAGGTCCGCACATAGAACAGAAATGCGCTACTTTAGCTGAGTCTTTAGGCAAAGTTTCATCATGAAATTCACGTGCCTTTTCAGGATCAAGACCAATATTAAACTGATCTTCCCAACGGAATTCAAAGCGGGCTTTAGACATGGCATTATCACGAGCTTGTGCGCCTGGATGACCCTTAGCTAAATCAGCCGCATGAGCGGCAATTTTATAAGTCACGATACCTTCACGCACATCTTGCTTGTTCGGTAAGCCTAAATGCTCTTTTTGAGTAACGTAGCACAACATAGCACAGCCATACCAACCGATATTCGCTGCACCTATAGCTGAGGTAATGTGATCATAACCAGGTGCTATATCAGTCGTCAAAGGACCTAAGGTGTAAAAAGGCGCTTCACCACATTCTTCTAGCTGTTTTTCCATATTGATTTTAATCATGTGCAAAGGCACGTGACCTGGACCTTCAATCATGGTTTGGATATCGTGTTTCCAAGCGATTTTTGTTAACTCACCTAAGGTTTCTAGCTCGCCAAATTGTGCCGCATCGTTGGCATCATAAATAGAACCAGGACGTAAACCGTCACCTAATGAGAATGACACGTCATACGCTTTCATGATTTCGCAAATTTCTTCAAAATGCGTATATAAAAAGCTTTCTGTATGATGCGCTAAGCACCATTTCGCCATAATCGAACCACCGCGAGAAACGATACCGGTCATGCGTTTAGCGGTAAGCGGTACATGGTGTAAACGTACACCGGCGTGAATGGTAAAGTAATCGACGCCCTGCTCTGCTTGCTCAATTAAGGTGTCGCGAAAAATTTCCCAGGTTAGGTCTTCAGCTTTTCCGTTAACTTTTTCTAGTGCTTGATAAATAGGTACAGTACCGATAGGTACTGGAGAATTACGCAGTATCCATTCACGGGTTTCATGAATATTTTTACCCGTTGATAAATCCATAATGGTATCGCCGCCCCAGCGTATACCCCAAAGCATTTTTTCTACCTCTTCATCGATAGATGAAGTTACCGCAGAATTACCTAGATTGCCGTTGATCTTAACTAAGAAATTGCGACCTATAATCATAGGTTCCAATTCAGGATGGTTAATGTTGCAAGGGATAATCGCGCGGCCTCTTGCTACTTCCTCACGCACAAATTCAGCGGTAATAACATCTGGGATAGCAGCTCCGAAAGAATCCCCCGGATGCTGGCCTTTCCATAAGTCACGCATCTCTTCCATCTTTTGGTTTTCGCGTATTGCGATAAATTCCATTTCCGGCGTAATAATGCCTTGCCTTGCATAATGCATTTGCGAGACATTGGCCCCAGCTTTAGCACGACGTGGTTTACGAATATGCTCAAAGCGCAAGCTTGCTGTTGCGGGATCCTCTAAACGCTGACGACCGAACTCTGAACTGGGGCCAGTTAATTCTTCAGTATCATTACGTTCTGCTATCCATGCTGAGCGAATAGCACCGAGTCCTTTTTTCAAATCGACTTCAACATTAGGATCAGTATAAACACCGGAAGTATCATAAACATAAAGTGGACCGTTCCTTTCTACTGCACCAAAATGAACAGGCGTATCAGACAAATTAATTTTACGCATAGGCACTTGAATGTCAGGGCGACTACCCTGTACATAAATCTTTTCAGATGCGGGATAAGAATCAATTTTTACACTGCTGGCAGTTGTAGCCTCAGCAGTATCATTTAGAACAGCGCTCATGTCTTTACTCCAATAACAATAAAACAAGGCGCAGGGAAGTCTGGGCTTTCCTACGCCGGTATTAACCGGGGTCAGGTTCAAAGGGTATTTCTCAGCCTTACGTTCTATTTAAACGAAAAGCACCCCTAGCCTTTACGGATGTTGGACTAAGTTAAAGGATAATGGTACAGATTGCAAGTAAGAACCCATGCAGTCTACAATAAAATAATGATTAGCCCTTATTAGATGTAAGTACTAATCACATTATACTTAGTTTTCTTAGTTGTTATTATTCAGTAGCAATCTTAAGATATTTTACGCTCTTTACAAAAGTCTTTTAAATACGCTAAAAAGCCATCCTTTAATTCTTTGTGTAACAAAGCCTGTTCTACCGTTGCTATTAAAAAGCCTAACTTAGAGCCGCAATCATAACGTTTGCCTTCAAATTCGTAAGCCAGTACAGTCTCATCTTTTAATAAGCTTGCAATCGCATCGGTTAATTGAATTTCACCACCCGCACCGCGCTCAGTGTGTTTTATTTTATCAAAAATAGCTGGTGTTAAAATATATCGACCCACAACCGCCAAATTAGACGGCGCATATTCGGGTTTAGGTTTTTCAACAATGAGTTCGATAGGAGCTGATCTATCTATAAACTCATTAATCTTCACAATCCCATAACTAGCCGATTCTGAGGGATTAATGCGCTCCACACCCAAGATAGACGTTTGTTTTTTATCGTAAAGTTCAACCATCTGCGCCATACAGCCACGCGTGCCATCTTCGACCATATCATCTGCCAAGATGACAGCAAAAGGTTCATCACCAATAACTGAGTGGGCGCAATAAACCGCATGTCCCAAACCTAATGCTTCTGCTTGACGAATAAACACAAAAGATACATTAGGCGGCACAATACCACGCAATAATGCTAGCAACTCCACCTTACCCCTTTCTTCTAGTTCTTTTTCTAGCTCATAAGCCTTGTCAAAATGATCCATAATGACATTCTTACTACGCCCAGTAATAAATATCATGGTATCAATGCCGGCGGCTACGGCTTCTTCTACCGCGTACTGAATCAACGGTTTATCTACAATAGGTAACATTTCCTTTGGGCAGGCTTTGGTTGCCGGTAAAAAACGAGTCCCTAAACCCGCGACAGGGAAAACAGCTTTAGTAATCTTTTTGCTCATGTTCTATTTCCATTATTTTAATTAATGAGAGACAAGGAATATGTCTTAAATCTTAATTTGAAATCTTATACAATACTAAACGCGACCGTATTGATCATTAAAACGAACAATATCATCTTCACCTAAATAACTACCTGATTGTACTTCAACTATTTCCAAGGGAATAACACCTGGATTTTCAAGACAATGGATAACCCCTAAAGGGATATAAGTAGACTCATTTTCAGTTATTAATAACGTCTCCTCACCCTTAGTCACCAAGGCTGTACCTTTAACAACTACCCAATGCTCTGCTCGATGATGATGCCTTTGCAGGGACAACTTAGCACCAGGTTTAACTATAATACGCTTAGTCTGATGGCGTTCACCGCAATCAACCAAATCATAGTTGCCCCATGGCCTAGATGCTTTTCTATGTAAATCAGCTTCACTACGCCCCAGTTGTTTTAATTGATCAACAATGTGTTTGACCTCTTGAACTCTATCTTTCGGTGCAATCATCACGGCATCGGCGGTTTCAACGACCACTAAATCATGCACGCCAATAACAGCAACCAATTTACTTTGGGCATGGATAAAAGAATTATGACTATCAACCGTTAATACATCACCGCTAATGGCATTGCCATTAGCATCTTTGTCAGTAACATCCCATAAAGCTGACCATGAACCTACATCAT
>TBL_comb47_HYPODRAFT_10008296_pt1 | contig 10653 bp, 11 predicted proteins | sample TroBogypolimnion_40_FD_10682 | JGI IMG/M metagenome (IMG submission 10682)
CTCCCCCTCCGGGAGAGGGGACTTAAGTCATAGGTCTCCCGTGATTGCCGTGATTCCCGTGATCGCCGTCTTCCAGTGATTCTGATGCTTCAGGCGGTTTAAAAAAGGTCAATCTGGAGTCGGCCGTCCCTCCAGATTGACCTGCTTGAGGCTAGAACAGTTTCAGAACTGACTGCGCTGCCTGCGATGACATGGAGAGCGATGTGGTGCCCAGCGACTGACGCGTCTGCAGCATCAGCATGTTGGCACCTTCCTGATTCATGTCCGCCAGGGTGAGGTTGTCCGCACCCGTTTGCAGCGTGCTGATCATGTTGTCGGTGAAGCCCTGGCGCGTGGTGATGATGTTGAGGTTGGCCGCCAGGGTCTGGGTGTTGGTGCGTAGCGCCGTGATGGCCGTGTCCATCCTGGCCGAGTCGGCCGTGATGGCCGAGGCCGATTGCCAGTTGCTGTTGCCGGTGCCGCCGGCAGCCGTGAGGCTCAAGCCCGTGGAGTTGCCCAGGAAGCCGACGACGTTCAGCGCCGAGGAGGAGTTCTCGTTGAAGACCACGGTCAGGGTGTTGGTGGCGCTGAGCATGTTCAGGCCCTGGAAGCCCGAGTCTGACGACATGTTGTCGATCTGGCTGCGGATGGTGTCGTACTGGGCCGCCAGTTTCGACTGCACGTTGGTGTCGCTCGTGGAGAGGGCCGACTGCGCTATCCCCTTTGCCGCCTGGATCAGGCCGGTTATCGCGGTAATCCCGGCATTGGCGGCACCGACGGTCTGGACTGCGTTGGACATGCCGTCTTTGCGGTCCGCCAGGTCGCTGGCCCGCTGAGTGGCGCTCTGGGCGGCGAAGAAGTTGGTCGGGTTATCCAACGCACTGTTCACCTGCTTGCCCGAGGAGAGCCTCTGCTGGGTCCGATTCAAAAGTTGACTGGTATTCTGCAGGTTGAGGAGATTGGTCCTCATCCCTGCGGTCAAGGAAATATCGCTTGTTGACATGGTGGTTCTCCCGTTCTGGATTGTCCGGCGTTCTCGCCGGTGACTGCGGCGGCCGATGCCGGGAGTCCAGCATCTTGTGTGCCGCGCTAATTTGATTACACCAATGATTCCGGCGGTTACACCCGTTCGAGGCAGTCCCAGCACCGCCTCGCAGCTCGAGCGACAAGCTGAGATCCCGAGCGCATCCCTCTCACCCAGCACGATCTTACCGACATCTGCTGAAATCCCAGGGTAAAGAACCCTTTCCCTGTCCCTGGCTGCGGCACAGAGGGGTGAGGCCTAACACAGATCAGCCTGGCGCAGCTGCCAGAGCCCGGTGATACCGGGTTCCCGGCAGGTATCGCCCTGGCTTGCCGTGTGGCCGCAATGCAAAGCGCCACGCCCTGTCAATAAGCCGTCACCCGTGCGGTGCCGCCCAGGGCAAGAGTCTACCCTTCCCCTGTCGGCACCGAACCGGTGACTCGTACTCCGCTTAGGCCCTGAAAACCCCGTTCCTGCCATAAAACTGACACCTTACCTTTCCGGCCCGAGGGCACCCCCCTCCGGCCGGTCTTCAACCAAAGCTTAGGACAGCTTGGGTACCGGTTGCGCCGCCGCTTGGAACAACTTGAGTACCGACTGTACCGCCGCTTAGAACAACTTGAGTACCGACTGCGCCGCCTGCGAGGACATGGACAGCGACGTGGTGCCCAAAGACTGACGCGTCTGCAGCATCAGCATGTTGGCACCTTCCTGGTTCATGTCGGCCAGGGTGAGGTTGTCGGCGCCGGTTTGCAGCGTGTTGATCATGTTGTCGGTGAAGCCCTGGCGGGTGGTGATGATGTTCAGGTTGGCCGCCAGGGTCTGGGTGTTGGTGCGCAGCGCCGTGATGGCGGTGTCCATTTTGGCCGAGTCGGCGGTGATGGCCGAGGCTGTTTGCCAGTTCGTGTTGCCGGTCCCGCCGGCTGCAGTGAGGCTCAAGCCCGTGGAGTTGCCGAGGAAGCCGACGACGTTCAGCGACGAGGAAGAGTTCTCGTTGAAGACCACGGTCAGGGTGTTGGTGGCGCTGAGCATGTTCAGGCCCTGGAAGCCCGAGTCAGAGGACATGTTGTCGATCTGGCTGCGGATGGTGTCATACTGGGCCGCCAGTTTCGACTGCACGTTGGTGTCGCTCGTGGAGAGGGCCGACTGGGCGATCCCCTTTGCGGCCTGAATCAGGCCGGTAATAGCAGTAATACCGGCATTGGCTGCACCGACCGTCTGGACCGCGTTAGACATGCCGTCCTTCCGGTTGGAAAGGTCGCTGGCACGCTGGGTCGCGTTTTGAGCTGCGAAGAAGTTGGTCGGATTGTCCAGAGCGCTATTGACCTGCTTGCCCGAAGATAACCTCTGCTGGGTGCGGTTCAGAAGCTGGGTGGTGTTCTGCAAGTTGAGAAGGTTGGTTCTCATTCCTGCGGTCAAAGAAATATCGCTTGTTGCCATGGTGGTTCTCCTTTTCTGGATTGGTCCGGCGTTCTTGCCGGGCTCTGCGGCGGCCGATTACAGCTGTAAAGCACATGGTGTGCCATTCCACCTAAGCAGAAATATTTTGGTCACTGTTTTTTCGCGTCGTGTCAGAGCCAAAATTCCATCCGTACTCATGGTAACCTAACCGTACTGGCAGCAAACAATTGGTATCAGATCTATCCTTGGGTCGTGTCACGTATTCAAATTTCCTTGTTTTTCCTATGAGTAATATCAGCATGGGGACGGCTCCGTGAGTCAGTCTTGCTGTCAACTACTACGTAGAACCAGCACCTTTGCCGATACCTCCTTGGGATGGCCGGATATTTTGACCAAAAGCTGGACTGGGGGCCTGCGCAAAGTCATATTCTTGACATTGCCGAGACGGTTTTATGCCTGCCCCTCCGGGCAGCAGCCCGGCGGCTTCAACTCGCCCGCGCGCGCCTGCCGTTGGGGGTATCGGAGACTGAGATGGGAAGCTCGGTGTCGAGGGAATTCGTTTTGCGGCACGGAGTGGATCGGAAATCGGGAATTCTGGAAGGTGACACGAGGGAAGCGAGATCTTGAGCAGGACCCGGAAGGTTCTGTCCTTCCCGGTCTGCCTGACAGAAAAGGCGCAGGCAGCCGCGGGACGTGGTGGTGACGGCAGCCGGAAACCTCCCCAAAAGCAATTCCCGGCTTGAAGGCGCGCCCTGCCTCCGGCGAGCGGGTCAGGTGAGCGCGGGGCGCTACGCCCGCCGGTAATCGGGACCGAGGTGCATCGTGCCGGCGACTTCAGAGAACCAGTCTCCGAACAGCAATCGCGCCAAGCATGACACCAGCAGCACGCCTACGAACAGGAAGGCCAGCACGACCAGCAATACCATTCCCCGTAACGCTTTCCATAGTCCGATTATGAACATCATGATGGTACCGCCTTTGGGGCGTTTCCCCGTTTCCGTCAGATGGGCAGCTCTTCAAGTCAGAAGTTTTTCGCAGCATACTCTGAAACCCTTATCGGGTGTATCGGCTGAGATCTAAAGCTTTTTTTGGGGCGCAGCGAGAATTGCCACTGTCATAATTCCTGCCGCAGACTGTCAGCGCTCCGCTGCCACTGTCAAGGAGAGCGGGCATCCCCACCGTTAGCGAGGAACGTGATACAATCAGTGCAAGGATTAGACCTGAGAGGAAAAACTGGCACACCGCTCAGGGGCTTGTATTGGGTTCTATTGGAGGAAGAGATGATTGCTGACGATTTTCTGCAAGGCGCAATTTCCGGGGAGCGAATCGGCGGGCACGTCCGTGCGCTGGAAGGTGTGAGGCATCCGACAGCGGCGCCCGAGGCGCTGGATAGGGCCGCCGATTATCTGGCGCAAACCCTCGGGGGACACGGCTACCAGGTGAGCGAGCAGTGCTTTCCGTACAGCGGCCGCAGCTTTCGCAACATCATCGCCACCCGTACCGGAAGGCGCCACCCGGAGGAGCGGGTCGCAGTCCTGGCCCATTACGACACGGTCGCCGGCACGCCGGGCGCCGACGACAATGCCTCCGGAGTCGCGGTGCTGTTGGAACTTTCCCGGGCGCTGGCGCCGCTGAGCTTTGAGCGGACCGTCCACTTCATCGGCGTGAGCCTGGAAGAAAACGCGCACGATGACGATCACGATTCGGGGACCCGGGGGAGCCGGGCGCTGGCGGATTTCGCACGCAGTAACGGCTGGGACCTGACGGCAGTGCTGGTGCTCGAGTCGGTCGGGTTCGCCGGGGACGACGTGCTGCAGACCGTGCCGCCCGGAGTACCGATCGCGGTGCCGGAAGTAGGGAATTTCATCGCTGTCGTGGGAAACGAGCGCTCCCGGGAGCTGTCGGATGCAGTGGTGCGGGCAGTCGAGGCGCACCGGATAAAACTTCCCCATGTCGTGCTGACGGTCCCCGGAAACGGAGAAATGCTCCCGGACAGTCGGCGCTCGGACCACGCGCCCTTTTGGGACGAGGGTTTCAGGGCTGTCATGCTGACCGACACCACGAACTTTCGCAACCCCAATTACCACCGGTCCACTGACACCCTGGCGACCCTGAATCTTGGATTCGCCGCGCGGGTCTGCCATGCCACGGCCGGAGCCCTCCTGGAGCTGGCCGGAGTTATCGATCCGGCAAATTAGAGGCAGGCAAGGCCTTGCTAAACTGAGTACTGCAAACCAGCCGAGTTGGAACGCTGAGGTTCGGAGGCCGGACTGTCCTCATCACTCGACGACCATCTCACCCTTCTGCAGCCTCTTGTAGTAAAAGTTCTGGCCGTACAGCACCGCGACGGGGTTGTGGCCGGTGACCCGGTCCTTCACCACCAGCGTGGTTACCGGCGCCTGGGAGTGCTTATTGAACAGCATGTCGTGCCCGACACACAGACCGACGATGATGTTCATGTCGGTTCCCATGGTGTTGCAGATCTCGGCCTGGGCGATCGGATTGCACGCCGGCTCAAAGGTGCCGGGCCGCACTTTGTCCGCTTCCTGAAGCCCGAGTTCCTTCTTGTCGATGCTGCCGGCCTTGCAGCAGACGCTCAAGGGGGTAAACCCCTGGGCCTTCAGGATCGCGGAGAGCCGCTCGCTCTCCTCCAAGAGGCCGATGCAGGTGGCGATGCCGATCTTTTGGTACCCCATCAGCTTTGCGAAGGCGATGGTGTCTTCCACCCGGGTCCAGCGCGCATTGACGGCGTCGGAGCCCGGTATGGGCTGGTAGCAAAGGCCCTCGACCCGCGCCGCGACGAAGGCGATCCTGGCATCCTCACCCTCTCCTTTCAGTAGCCCGACCGCCTGCTCAACCTCGCCCGCATGGGTGTCCGCCGGGCAGTTGCCGGGACGGGGCGGCGCGGTGGTCGGGTCGCCGCTCCAGCAGTTGGTCGTGCCGTTTTTCTGCCACACGGCGCTGCAGCGCGAACAGGTTACCTCGGCAGCGTTCTCCTCCCCCATAAAGCCTCCTTTGGTCACACCTCTCCGGTGGACTCTTCCTGAACCAGCACATAGGGCGAGACGATGAGGCAGAGAAAATGCTTCCCCTTCTCAGCGTCCCAGCTCTCTATCTGCCGGGCCGTCGGTTTGCCGATTAGACCCGAGACAATCCAGCGCTCGATGACCTTGACGTCATCAGCCGCCACCACCGCGCCGACCTCAGCCAGATCGAGCAGGCCATCGACGATGATGAGATGCCCCCGCTCCAGGTGAGCCCGAAGCATAAACCATTCAGCCACATCTATCTTTGCTGCAAGCTCCTGCTGTGTAACCTTCGCGTGCTCAGTCACCCTGTTCCCCCTACATTATTCTGCGGTTTACTCGAAAGACTTCTTGAATTCGGCCACCAGCTGACGCAGCTCTGACACCTCTTGGCGCAATTCCGAGACCTCCTCCTCCAGCCGGTCCAGTTGACCGCTATCGACCGCGGCGCGCCCCCTGGTCGCCCCCGACTCAGGTACAGCCTCATAGGACGAGAGGTCCGGCTCCCCGGCGAAGAGATGGCAGTTGCGGGGCTCCTTACGGCCGGGCTGGCGCGGCAGGCGTGCAACGACGGGTGGGGTGCGCTCCATCAGGTCGTCCAGCACCGCCTCGACCTCGGCGAGATCGGCGAACCCGTGCATACGCTCCGCCCGGGTTCTCAGTTCTCCCACGGTCTGAGGACCCCGGACCAGGAGTTCGCACAGTATGGAGAGCTCGGCCGGCGAGAAGCGGAATTTCTCCACCAGTGCGTGCCGATACTTCGACACCCGCCCGCCGGCTCCGGAGAGCAGGGCATACTGCTTGAATCTCAGCGAGTCCAGCGCCTTGATGACCTCGGACTCCTCCAGATTCATGGCCGGATCCCGGTTGGACTTCTGGTTACAGGCGTTCACCAGGGCGTTGAGTGAAAGCGGGTAATACTCAGGGGTGGTGAGTTCCTTTTCTATCAAGGAGCCGAGCACCCGCACCTCTATGGCATTGAGAATGACTTCCATGCTTATCTCTCCTTTTATACTTTATCCAGCCCAAGCCGGAGCCCGAGCCCGAAGAAGAGGGTCCCCGCCACACGGTTCATGCGGCGCGCCAACAGGCTGTTCCCCGCTAGATACCCCGCCAACTTGGCGCTGCTGATGGCGAGAAAACCTTCCCACACCAGTGATAAAAGGATCAAGATCACCCCGAGGCTGACGAAGGTGGCGAATTTGCCGGGGGCGCGCGGGTCGATGAACTGCGGCAGGAAGGCGAGGAAGAAGAGCGCCACCTTCGGGTTGAGCAGATCGACCACGATGCCTTGCAAGAAGATCTTGCCGTCGCTCACCGGCGCCTGCTGCCCACGCTCCGACCCGGAAGGCCCGCCGCTATCAAAGAAAGTCCTGGCACCCAGGTACATGAGGTAGAGCGCTCCCGCGTATTTCACCAGGGTGAAGGCCTGGGCCGACGCGGCCAACACGGCCGAAAGTCCGAGTGCTGCGGCCAGGGTATGCAGCAGGGCGCCGGTGCAAAGGCCCCAGGAGGAGAGCAGTCCGGCACGGCGCCCCTGCGCCACGCTCCTGGTCACGATGTAGACCGTGTCCGGCCCGGGCATCACGTTGAGCGCGACGCAGGATGCGAGAAAAAGCGGCAGGTTGGTGACTCCATTCATGATGATCCGTCCTGTTTTATTTCCTGCTGTTCACCAGGTAGATGCCGCTCAGCACGAGCAACCCGCCGATGGTTTGAGCCACCCCGAGGGTCTCTCCCAAAAGCGGGATGGAGAGGAGCGCCGTCACCACTGCCTGGGCGAGCAGAGAGACCGAAACGGCGGACGCCTTCAGGTGCCCGAGCGCGTAGTTGATGGCCAGCCAGCCGACCAGGTGCGAGACCAGGCCGAGCCCGACCAGGGCCCACCAGCTCCGGGGGCTGAAACCGGTCAAGGTGAACCCCATTCCCAGGTTGACCGCCAGCAGCAGCACGGCTCCGACCACCACCGAAACCGTCATGAAGGTCAGGGTATCGTTGCGAACCCGCGCTTTCTGCGTGGTCAGCAGGTAGGCCGCGTAAAAAAAGCTGGCCGCTATGGCGAGCAGGTCCCCGTGGTTGAAGCGCAGCTCCCGCCAGCCGCTGGAGCCGACGATGAGCGCCATGCCGAGCAGGGAGAGGGCGAGCCCGAGCCAGAACCTCGGCGCCAGCCGTTCCCTGAAGAAGACCAGCGCGCCGAGTCCGACCCAGATCGGGGCGTTGTTGGCCAAGAGTGTCGCGGTTGCCGCCGAGGTGAGCAGGAGCCCCGCGTTCCAAAACGACAGGTCGATGGCAAAGAGCACTCCGCCCGCCGCCATCAGCAGCAGGTCGTGGCGCGCGGGAAGCGGTTTGCGCACCAAAAGCCGGGCCACCAGGAGCGGCGGCGCCGCGAAGCACAGCCGGTAAAAGGCGGAAACCGTACCGGGCACCGCGGCAAACTTCACGAACAAGGCCGAGCAGCCGATGCAAAGGATGCCCAAGGCGAGCGCGGCATAGGCGAGGCGGGTCTGTTTCATGTATGAGTCCGCCTGTGTATTCATTTCGGCTACCGCGCAAAGGTACTAGATTCGGGAGCCGGGATCAATGCAAAACCGGACCGAAAGGCGCATTTCGCACCCGTGCCCAGCATTTCCGTCGGACAGCGTCACACGGGAGAGCCGGGGCCCTCTTCAGAAAGCCGTTGGCTTCTTTGTGTTGTATAACACTAGTATATTTGCTATGGTGTGCGGTGCCGCAGAGACGGGCAGAGGCCAACCGCTTCAAGAGGAGATCGCATGCCGGGCACGTCAAACTTCAAGAAAGTCGCCAGAACCATTAAGATATTCGCTGTAGCTCAAATCGGCCTGGTGGCGATGCTTGTCTATATGGCCATCCTGTTCCAGGGTAAATTCCAGTCGATTGGCAGGGCTGAAGGCTTCATGTATGCAGTGATCGTATCCTTCGTGATCCAGATGCTGTTCTTTTACCCGACCTACAAGTTCTCAGGGAAGGAAGCGGAGCGCGACCTCTCCCTGACCTCCACCAACCTCGGCACCGATGAGATCAAAGTGCTCACCAAGAAGAAGCGGTACAGCGACATCATCAAGTTTTCGGTGTTCTGTTTCTTCACCATGTTCATCCTGCAGGCCCCCAGCGTCCCCCTCATCCTGAGCATACTCTACTTCAGCTTCATTCTGACCGTTCTCAGCTACTTGCAATGCTACAACTTCGCGGCAAAAAAGCTGATGAAACAGGGGAGCGCACCCCGGGATTGAGCAAAGTGGTGTGCGCCTGCCGGTTCTTACTTGACTGATGACTTGGCGCGTATCTGGTGGATGTGTTCCTCGGGCAGGCCGAGCCACTCCAGGAACCCCTGATGCCCCGACGGGTTCTCCCGCTCGAACAGGTTGTGCCAGTGACCCATTGCCTCGTCGTCCAGTCCTACCGCGCGAAACCGCCTCGTCCATTCTTCCACCGTTACCCTTTTCTCCATTTCCGCCTCCTTTGTTCCTGCTCTGCATTGTTTCACAACCGTGAGACTGCTGTAAAGTGCAAGTGGTAGAATAGTTCGGCAGCTGCGTGGAGGGGCACCCGAGCTTTGCCTGGCCGCGCCACATATCGTCTACTTTCGGCAGGTTGGGCGGCACGACCTCAGGCTGCGGAAAAAACTTGTACCGGGCCGTCGATTTTGCTGGACTAGCGGGCACGCTCACACGTAACATTCACCTGATAGCATTGGGCTAAATAATATAACGATAAAGAAGGAAATAGCGAAATGGCGACTGCACAAAAAGGCGACAAGGTACGTATCAATTACACCGGCACACTCGAAGACGGCTCCATTTTCGACTCGACACTCAAGGAAGCCGGCTGCTGTGAGGACGATGACTGCGGCTGCGACGACGAAGGTTGTGACGATGACGGCTGCGGCTGTGAGTCGGGACCGATGGAACTCACCATTGGCGCCGAGGATTTCTTCCCCCAGGTCGAAGAAGCGCTGATCGGCATGGCTCCCGGCGAGAAAAAGACGGTCACCATTCCCGCCGAGGACGCTTTCGGCGAGTACGACGAGGAAGAGGTGTTTTCCATCAGCCGCGACCAGCTGACCGGCGACATCGTCCCGGAAGTCGGGATGGAGCTGGAGTTGACCGGCGACGACGACGAGCCCGTCGAGGTGACCGTCGTAGAGGTAACCGACGACACGTTGACCGTGGACGCCAACCACCCGCTGGCCGGCGAAGACATCACCTACGAGATCGAACTGCTCGAGATCCTCTAGGTAGTGGCTGCGGCAGCGGACGTAGCGTAGAAATGGGAAGGCGGTCCTGCGCGGCCGCCTTCCTCTTTTCCGGGTACCGCAAAGCTATCACCTTATGCAACTTCCCTTAGCTCCCCCTCGCCCTCCGGCAGAGGGTAGGGGTGAATAGAACCAAGAAGAGCCTCCTCTAAAAAGATGACCACTTCTATGAAAGACACCTCCATACCTGAGGGAACGCCTGCGCTGGCCGGCCCGGGAAATCTCCCTTGGCTGCCCGGCCAGGTGCCGCTCATGCTTGCGCCCATGCAGGGGCTCACCAACCGCGCTCTGCGCTCGCTGTTCATCTCATGGGTGCGCCCGGACGTGGTCTGCACCGAGTTCATGCGGGTGAACCCGGTGGCGGCCAAAAAACGCCTCGCTCCGGGAGACCTGCGCGAGATCAGCCCCTCGGAGGGTGGCGTGCCGCTGATCGTGCAGCTGATCGGTCACGGCAGGGAGGCACTGGTTTCCGCTGCCCAATCCGCCCAGGATGCCGGTGCCGCGCATATCAACCTCAACATGGGGTGCCCGTACGGCCGGACGACCAGCGGGCTCACCGGCGGCGGCATGCTGAAGCGGCCGGAGCTCCTGGAAGAGATTATTCCGGCGCTGCGCGAGGCCATCACAGGAACCTTTTCCGTAAAGCTACGCGCGGGCTATGACGACCACCGGCAGGTGTTCTCCCTGCTGCCGCTTTTCGAGCAGTCGCGAGTCGACTTCCTGGTGCTGCACCCCCGCACTGTGCGCCAGGCGTACAGCGGCCTGGCGGACCACGGCATCACCGCTGAAGTCGTGAAACGGACCCATCTGCCGGTCATCGCCAACGGCGACGTCAGGAGCGCCGCCGGCGGGTTGCGCGTCTTGCGGGAGACCGGTGCGGCCGGGCTCATGCTGGGCAGGGGCGGGATCGGCGATCCGATGCTTTTCGAGCGGTTGCGCGGCTGCGCCTC
>TBL_comb47_HYPODRAFT_10008297_pt1 | contig 10652 bp, 9 predicted proteins | sample TroBogypolimnion_40_FD_10682 | JGI IMG/M metagenome (IMG submission 10682)
GGTAGCAAGAGTCATTGAGTTCGGCTCTGGACAGGCGGCATTCACGGCTTGCTCAAACCATAACTGAAACAGTGGCATTGGATCAGCAGGAACATCTGCCTCGGAGAGTTGTCCAAGGGTGTAGTTTTTACGAAGTTGAGCAATAGGGTCCATTTATTCAGTATAAAGAGAAGCTATGACAGAAGACAAGGTTGAGGTTAACTTAGAAGATCGACGTTTCGGTGGCGTAGCTCGACTCTATGGCCCAGAGCTGCGTGAACGCTTTCGGCAAGCAACAGTTGTAGTTGCTGGTCTAGGTGGTGTTGGATCTTGGGCCGCTGAAGCGCTGGCTCGAACCGGTATTGGTCATTTAGTCTTAATTGATTTAGATCATATTGCCGAAAGTAATACCAATAGGCAATTGCATGCTCTAGAGGGTGAGTATGGGAAAGCTAAAGTTCAAGCAATGGCTGAGCGTGTGCGTCAAATTAATCCTGAGATCGGTTTAACTACCTTTGATGAATTTTTAGAGCCCGATAATTTAGATGTGTTCATTCCGGCTAATGCTTTTGTGTTGGACGCCACAGATTCAGTGCAGACCAAAATCGCTTTAGCAGTATGGGCTAGAAAAGATGAGCGTGCGCTCGTGATGTGCGGTGCTGCTGGTGGTAAGTCAGACCCTACTTCAGTACGCTGCGATGATCTATCCAAAACAGAACAAGATGCTTTGTTGGCAAAGGTACGCCAAGGTTTGAGGCAAGACCATGGGTTCTCTAGGAATCTGAAGAGAAAAATCGGCATTCGTGCTATCTATTCTCATGAGCCTAGGGCTGGTGCCGCTAGCGGTGGACTGGCTTGCTCTGGCTATGGATCAACTGTGATGGTGACCGCTGCTTGTGGGCTAGCTGCAGCCGCCGAGATTTTGAATCTCATTGCTATGNGATCAATAAAAACTGCCACAAATCCCTAAGGGGATTCCCTGTAGGAAATTACTGATTCTTTTGCCATCTCTCTTTTATTTTCCCGCTTCTGAACTTCTGAATGCTGGTTAGATAGAATTTTTACGCCCATTTTTAATCTTTTAATCACTTTGGGTATTTCTATCCTCTAGTGCTTCTGCAAACACATCCCTAGACTTCGCTCGGTTGGTAAGTTGCCAACGATAAATCGAAAGGAGGTCTCTTTTGCAGACTGAACAACATGGCCTGAAACGCCACCTCAAAGTGCGACACATTCGTTTAATGGCTTTAGGGTCAACGATAGGTGTTGGACTATTTCTTGGGTCAGCAAGTGCTATTCAAATTGCGGGACCCTCGATTCTTTTGGGTTATTTACTTGCGGGTATCGTTGCTTTTATCGTACTGCGCGCGCTCGGAGAGATGGCTGTGCATGAGCCTGTTGCTGGCTCTTTCGCAGCTTACGCGAATACCTATGTTGGGCCGCTTGCTGGTTATATGGTGGGCTGGGGTTATTGGACCTACTGGATTGTTGTTGGTATTGCTGAGGTGACTGCGGTTGGCATTTATATGGGCATTTGGTTCCCTGAAATGCCGCAATGGATTTGGGCGCTCTCATCGATTGTGATGATGGGCCTCATCAATCTCATCGCTGTCAAAGTCTTTGGGGAGTTTGAGTTCTGGTTTGCTTTGATCAAGGTGGTTGCAATTGTTGCCATGATTGCACTGGGCGGATCAGTCATTCTCTTTGGATTTACAAATGATTGGCAGCCAATTGGTTTAAGTAACCTCTGGCAGCATGGTGGATTTTTCCCTAATGGGATTTCTGGGATGTTGCTCTCACTACAGATGGTGCTATTTGCCTATGTGGGTATTGAGATGATTGGTTTATCTGCTGGCGAGGCTGAAAATCCACGCAAAACTATACCGATGGCAATTGATTCATTGGCATGGCGAATCTTGATTTTCTACATGGGAGCGATCCTCGTTATTCTCGCAATCTTCCCTTGGAATGAAATTGGCCAACAGGGCAGTCCATTTGTTGTGATGTTTGAGCGCATTGGTCTGCGTGAAGCTGCAGGCTTAATTAACTTTGTCGTTATTACAGCGGCGCTGTCATCGTGTAACGCAGGTATCTTTAGCGGTGGACGATTGTTATATGCCCTATCTGTTAACGGCTATGCGCCATCGTCATTTGCCAAGTTATCAAAGTATGGCGTACCCCATCGCGCTGTGATAGCTACCGTTGCTGTCTGCATGACGGGCGTGATCTTGAACTACTTTGTCCCTGATAAAGCCTTCCAGTACATCATGGCTGCTGTGACTTTTGTTGGTTTGATGGTATGGATCGCCATTCTGATTACCCAAATGAAATTCCGCCATTCTTTAACTAAAGCGCAAGTTGCTGAGCTGAGCTACAAAGCGCCTTGGTCCCCCTATTCCTCATGGTTTGCATTGGCTTTTATTTGCCTAGTAGTGGTCTTGATGGGCTTTCATGAGGATGCGCGGATTGCCTTGGTATTGGGTCCGTGTTTATTGGCCGTGTATTTCGTGATGTTTTATATCGCTGGACTGCACCACAAAACAAAACTGAGTCGTAAATTTAAATAAAGGAGATTGACATGATTATTGGTGTGCCTCAAGAAGTTAAAAATAATGAATTTCGCGTCGGGCTAACCCCTGGAAATGTTAGTGGATTATGTAAACAAGGGCATTCGGTCTTAGTCCAGCGGGGCGCTGGAGCACAGATTGGCTTAAGCGATGAGTCCTATCGTACTGCTGGAGCTACTTTAATTAATAGTGCTGCAGAGGTTTATGGCAAATCAGAAATGATCATTAAAGTAAAAGAGCCTCAGCCACAAGAGTGTGCGATGTTGCGCGAAGAGCAAATCTTATTCACCTATTTACATCTTGCGCCAGATCCTGCACAAACTCAGGCTTTGATCAACTCTGGTGCAAGCTGTATAGCCTATGAAACAGTTACCTCTATAAATGGCGCACTTCCTCTTTTGGCGCCGATGAGCGAAGTAGCGGGCAGAATGTCAATCCAAGCGGCAGCGTCACATTTAGAAAAAATACATGGAGGGCTTGGTGTATTAATGGCTGGTGTCCCGGGCGTTGCTCCTGCCAAAGTAGTGATATTGGGTGGTGGAGTTGTTGGACGAAATGCGCTGCAAATGGCTGTAGGTATGGGGGCAGATGTTTGTATTTTTGATCGTGATATCGAGCGCTTGCGTCAGATTGATGCCCTTTATGGTAATCGTGTCAGAACCTTTTACTCTGACCCTCTTTCCGTTGAGCGTGAAGTCTGTGCAGCAGATGCAATCATTGGTGCGGTGTTGTTGCCGGGTGCAGCCGCACCAAAGTTAGTCACTCATGAAATGGTGGGTAAGATGCGATCAGGATCCGTAGTGGTGGATGTGGCGATTGATCAGGGTGGGTGCTTTGAAACCTCCAAGCCCACCACTCATGCAGATCCCACATTCTTAGTGGACGGCGTCATTCATTATTGCGTTGCTAATATGCCAGGTGCAGTTGCTAGAACATCAACCTTTGCCTTAACGAATGCAACCTATCCTTTCGTGGAGATGTTGGCTAATCGTGGAGTGATGCAAGCATTATCTATGAATCACCACTTACGCGATGGCTTGAGTGTGCATCGTGGCATGCTTACTTCTGAGCCAGTTGCACAAGCTCAACGGCTGGACTATGTCCCGGCCGAAGAGTTGATGGCTGCTTAGTGGAGTCCTAACTTAGATCGGAAATTAAGGAGGCTAGTGTTTCAGGTGTGAGGGTCTTGACATGCATGGGGTATTCCTTATGGTCACAACCAACCATCATCTGGGCACCGGCCTTCAAGGCTATTTTCATATCCTCTGTGAGATCAAAGCGCATGAAATGAACTGCTGAAGTCTTCTCTTGCGTAGAGCGCTCTAAATCCTCATCTGCAATCGCATATACCCGTGGCTGACCTTCAACCTCAATAAACATTTGATGCTCAATCCCCACTAATTTTGCTAACGCTACTTTGCGATCTGCCTCATTAGGATATTCCAACATCATTGTGGCTTTGAAATCAGAACCATCAGGTACTAATGGGTTGTAGGCATTTAATTCATCCTGAATGCCCTCTTCTTCAAATGTTTTTTCAACACGCAACATTTCTTGAATTTGATAACGCATTAAAAATTCATTCTCAAAGATCATCGTCAGGTGATCACCAAGATGAACAGTGCGCAAGCGACGCTCTGTGATAGCTTTTTCACGAAAAGCAGGGCGCTCTTTGTGATACGCCTCTAGGCTTAAGAGGCTATCGATGGTAATTTTCCCCATACTGCTGTATTCCTATTCTGTTAACTTTTAAATTTAGAGACCATATGCTTTTGCAAGCAATGTCAGTGGATGTGCCATTTCTGATTTTGGTAAGCCAAGTTCTTCCATGCCTTGTTCGATATGGTGACCTGCAAGTTGGCAATCGGAACTAATGTAGTTCGGCTCTTCTTCAGCCATTCTTTTAAACACGGGCTTACCAATCTTCATCGCCGTCTCATGAAACTCTTTCTTCACGCCCCAGGTACCGGAGTGTCCAGAACAACGCTCAACCACATTGACTTCTGTACCTGGTACTAAGCGCAATGCTTCGGCTGTTTTTTGACCCACATTTTGTACGCGAGAGTGGCAAGCCATGTGATAGCTCACGTGACCGAGCTCTGTGGAGAAGTCTGTCTTTAGCAAGCCATCAGAATTACGAGCTACAAAATATTCGAATGGATCCCACATCGCCTCTTTCACTAATTGAGTATCTTCACACGCAGGGAACATCAATGGAAGCTCTTGCTTAAACATCAGTGTGCAAGATGGAATCGGCGTCAAGATAGCATATCCCTCACGCGCTAACTTAGCGAGCTTTGGAATATTTTTTTCTTTATTTTCTGCAACAGATTCTAGATCGCCCAATTCCAGCTTAGGCATACCGCAGCAGGCTTCCTTGTCTACAAGTGCATATGGAATTTGATTGTGTTTGAGAACCTTAATCAAATCTTGACCAATCCCCGGTTCGTTGTAATTAATGTAGCAAGTAGCGTAGATAGCAACTTTGCCGGGGGTCTTCTTGCCATCAATGACGGGTAAGTTTTCTGATTTCTCTGCAACCTGAGGGAAGGTCTTGGTGGCGTATTCCGGAATCCAAGCATTTTTATCAACGCCTAGAGCGCCCTCCATTACGAGACGCGCAAGACCTGTACTATTCACTGCATTCACCGCTTGTGTCACGATCGGAATACCTGCGAAGTGCCCAAGCTTATCGGTGGAGGAAAGTAATTTATCGCGGAAGGTGGCTTTATCGTCTTTGAAGTTAACCGCCTTAGCGCGCAACATTAAATGAGGGAAGTCGATATTCCAAGGATGTGGTGGCACATAAGGACATTTAGTCATGTAGCAAACATCACAGAGGTAGCATTGATCGACTACCTGTTGATAATCGGCCTTATCCACTTGCCCCATCTCTAAGTCTTCAGTGGCATCAACTAAATCAAAGAGGGTGGGGAACGAGCCGCAGAGGCTGACGCAACGACGACATCCATGGCAAAGATCAAATACTCGTTCCATCTCGTTTTCGAGATCCGCTTTGTCGTAAAACTTTGGGTTTTGCCAATCTAAGGGGTGGCGGGTTGGAGCCTCTAAACTACCTTCGCGAGTTGTCATTTGTTTCCTCTATGCTTGTGTGTGACATTCATCACTTTTTGTATGTTCGTAAGTGTATGACCCAGGGGCTTAATAGCCAAATTGTATTAATTAACAATATTGATAGAAAATACCTAACTAACTGAATATATGGACTTTTCTGCTTTAACGCTATCTGCTGGGGTGGTTGCCTTGGCTGAAATGGGGGATAAAACCCAATTACTCTCTTTGATGCTTGCGGCTCGCTACCCCAAGCAGGCTTTCCCGATTATTGGGGGTATTTTTATTGCTACGATTGCCAATCATGCCTGTGCTGCCTTTTTGGGTCAGTGGTTAACAACTTTAATGAGTCCAGAAGTCCTTAAATGGGCATTAAGTCTAAGTTTCTTGGGTATCGGATTATGGCTTTTGGTGCCCGATCACATTGATGATGCTGCGGGTACCAAGGTCTCGGACCGGGCTTTCCAGGTATTTTTACTCACGGTCGGTTTATTCTTCTTGGCTGAGATGGGGGATAAGACCCAGATTGCAACGATTGCGCTGGGCGCAAGATATTCAGATGTTTTATCAGTGACGATTGGCACTACTTTGGGGATGATGTTGGCAAATGCGCCGGCTGTTTGGGTGGGTCAGAAATTTACCAAACGCATGCCAATCAAGTGGGTGCACGCGATTGCAGCAGCCACATTCATTGCGATTGGTATTGCCACACTAATCTGGAGTTGAGTTCAAGGGCGACTAAAATTGCTGCATGAAAACTGATCTGCCACAGAGCTTTCGTAGGCTCGAGTACCGTCCTCCAAATTACACCTTCGGGCAAGTTGAATTAGATATCGCATTAGATCCCGCAAGAACGATTATTAAAAGTCGACTTGAGGTGTTGCCGGGTAAACATCATGAGGCTGGAACGCCTTTGGTATTGCAGGGGCAAGAGCTCGAGTTTGTGAGCTTGCGTATTAATGGTGAGGCCCATCGCCATTTTGAATTAACACCAGAAACACTCAGCATCCATTCTCTACCTAATGCTGGTAAAGATCCCTTTGTGGTTGAAATCATTTGTATTTGCGTCCCTGAGAAAAATACGACGCTCATGGGCTTGTATGTTTCCAATGGGAATTTCTTTACACAGTGTGAGGCAGAAGGCTTTAGAAAAATTACCTACTTCCTTGATCGACCTGATGTTATGGCCAAGTTTCGCGTGACCTTGCGTGCGCGCGAAGCGCAATGCCCAGTGTTACTAGCTAACGGAAACTTAATTGGCACTGAAAAGCTGCCGAATGGTTGGCATAGCGCTATCTGGGAAGACCCGTTTCCAAAACCATCTTATTTGTTTGCACTAGTAGCTGGTACGCTGGAATGCATTGAAGAGACAATTACCACTAGTAGTGGAGCAAAAAAATTACTGCAGATTTGGGTTGAACCTCATGACCTCAAAAAGACCCGTCATGCGATGGATTCTTTGATTGCATCGATTCATTGGGACGAGGAACGCTATGGCTTGGAGTTAGATCTTGAGCGCTTCATGATTGTTGCAGTGAGCGATTTCAATATGGGCGCCATGGAAAACAAGGGCCTGAATATTTTTAATACTAAGTTTGTATTAGCACAAGCAGAGACTGCGACTGATATTGACTTTGCTAATATTGAGAGTGTTGTAGCGCACGAATATTTCCATAATTGGACCGGCAATCGTGTCACATGCCAGGATTGGTTTCAGCTTTCATTAAAAGAAGGTCTTACGGTATTTCGGGATCAAGAGTTTTCTGCGGATCAAATGGGCAGCGAATCCGGTAGGGCGGTAAAACGTATTGAGGATGTGCGGACTTTGCGGCAACTTCAATTCCCTGAAGATGCGGGACCTATGGCCCACCCAATTCGTCCTGACGAGTATCTAGAGATTAATAACTTCTATACGGTAACCGTGTACGAGAAGGGCGCTGAAGTGGTGCGCATGTATCAAACCTTGTTGGGGGTTGATGGTTTCCGCAAAGGGATGGATTTGTATTTCAAGCGCCATGATGGTCAGGCAGTTACTTGTGATGATTTCTTGGCGGCGATGGCTGATGCTAATGGGCGTGATTTAAATCAATTTAAAAATTGGTATGGTCAGGCTGGCACCCCACACGTTAAGGTCGAAGAGGAATATGATGCAGCTAAAAAGCTTTATCAGCTTACCTTAACTCAAAGTTGCGCAGCAAGCCCTGGTCAGCCCGAGAAGAGGCCTTTTCATATTCCATTGAAGATGCGTTTATTAGCTGCTGCCAATGATCATGAAGAACGATTGCTTGAGCTCACAGAGGCGAAGCAAACATGGACTTTTGACAATGTCCATGAGCGACCAGTTCTATCGCTGAATCGAAATTTTTCAGCCCCGATCCACTTAGATTTTTCTCAAAGTGAAGCAGATTTATTGACTCTATTTTCAAGTGATGATGACGCATTTAATCGCTGGGAGTCTGGTCAGAAATTGGCGATGCAAATGATTTTGGAAAATCGCTTGCCTGATGAGAAATTAATGAATGCCTACCGTGATCTCCTGGTGGATCCCGAGTTGGATCCGGCCTTTAAAGAGCTTGCATTGACCTTGCCTGCAGAATCCTACTTATATGAGCAGTGCGCTAGTGTTGATCCGCAACAAATCTTCCGGTCGAGGCGTGCATTTCGTCGGGCTTTAGCTAGTGGCTTACGCTTGGAATGGGCTGCTCTTTATCAACAAATGCAAACGCCTGACGGCTTTAAGCCTGATGCTATCAGCGCAGGCAAGCGTGCCCTGAAGAATTTGGCTTTAAGTATGCTAATGGAGGCGGATGCATCAATCTGGTCCGCAATGGCAGTCAATCAATATAAAGCTACTGACAACATGACTGATCGTTATGCTGCGCTAGCCGCCTTGGTGATACATGGCTCAAAAGATGCAAAAGAATGTCTAGCTGATTTTTATCAACGCTTTGCTGATGATCCTTTGGTAGTAGACAAGTGGTTTGCTTTGCAATCGAGTCGTCCACCCATAGATGGCGCCGAGCTAACCCTGACAGATGTATATCGTTTGCGGGAGCATGTTGCATTTAAGATGAATAATCCCAATCGTGTGCGCAGTGTGATTCACACATTTTGTATCACCAATCCGGCAAGCTTTCACCAGGCTGATGGTAGTGGTTATGCTTTTTGGGCTGAGGCAGTGTTGGCGCTCGACCCTCTTAATCCTCAGGTTGCAGCCCGCTTGGCAAGAGCTTTGGACCGTTGGCGTCTTTTTGCCCAACCCTATCAAGGCAAGATGCATGCTTATTTGGAAGAGGTAGCTGCCTGTAAGACCCTGTCTGCTGATGTCAGAGAGGTGATTTCTAAGGCATTGGGGAATTGATAATATGCAGTGGATTAAATGATTGATCTGCTCGTTTTGATCAGTGCAACTTCTCGCTGAACGCAATTCCAAGCTTAAGTGCGAGTGCTTGTAGTTTCTTGTCATGCGTCCAAAGTAATGCATTTTCAGACAGCATTGTTGATGCAAGCAATGCGACATCAATAGCCCCGCACCCCGATTCATAAAGTTTATTTTTTTCTACAAACTGAATCGCCTCATCGGCCGTTGCAACGGTTGCCTGGCGCAATTCTTTTAGTTGATTAAGCGTTCTTAATCTCGGTGCTGGAGGGGAGCCGCAGGCTAATTCAAGAATGACAAGTGGATGGCAAAGTATTTGATCATTAAGCAAGAGTGTATTTAATGATGTACTCGACTTTCTGAAATGAGAAATCCAAACTGATGTATCAGCTAGAACCATACTCATGCTGATTGATCATTCTTTAAGCGACGGCGAGGGATGTTTTTCATTTCTGGAGTGGAGCCACCCAAGGCAGCTAAGCGTTTCCCAATTAAAACTCTAGCAAAAACATTCATTGCCTCGCGTATCAACTCGGCTTTATCCATGCCTGGCTCAGCTAACTCGACCACCTTTAAATAAAGGGCATCATCAATGGTTATGGTTGTTCTCATCTCTTAGTCCTCATCAATATTGATGTATTTTATCATCAAAAATTACATCAAATTATAAGGATCCCTGAGAATGAGTGAAATAAGTTGTCAAAGTTGGGCTATAAAACTCGTTATTAAGTCAGATTTAGCCGAGAAGAGGCAAAATAGAGCTTAATTTTGAATGCAACACAGACAAGTGCCATGGAGAATCATTTTTTGAACGCCCCAACCAGCTTAAAGACGAATTTCAAGCAATACCTCGGGATGACTAAGGTAAAAGGTGTCGCCGTGCCTGCTGGTCTGCAAGAACTTTTATTGGCAGTTGCCGACACTTGCAGCACCCTAAGTCATGAAGTGGCGCAAGGTGCTTTGATTGGTTTATTAGGATCCGCCGGAACCGGTAATGTGCAGGGCGAAGTGCAGCAAAAGTTAGACGTGATTGCGAACGATCTTTTGATCGAGGGCGTGCAGGGTTGCACATCTTTAGCAGGCTTAGCGTCGGAGGAAATGGAATTGCCACTTCCCGTGCAAGGCACTGGCGACTATCTGCTCTTATTTGATCCATTGGATGGCTCTTCGAATATTGATGTCAATGTTTCTATTGGCACCATCTTTTCTGTATTACAAAAGCAAGATCCGAAAGCGCCATTGCAGACTGCTGATTTTTTATTGTCTGGTCGTCATCAAGTTGCCGCTGGTTACGTGGTCTACGGTCCACAAACTACCATGGCGTTGACATTGGGTGATGGGGTAGTGATGTTTACCTTAAATAAAGTGAGTGGTGAATTCATTCTCATTAAGCACTCCGTTGAAATCTCACATTCCACAAAAGAGTTTGCGATCAATATGTCAAATATGCGTCATTGGGCTGAGCCAGTGCGTCGCTATGTTGAAGAATGCCTTGCTGGCAGCGACGGTGAGCGCGATAAAGATTTCAATATGCGCTGGATTGCTTCTATGGTTGCCGATGTCCATCGCGTGCTTTCCCGTGGCGGGGTTTTTATGTATCCCTGGGATCAGCGCGAACCGCATAAACCTGGAAAATTGCGCTTAATGTATGAAGC
>TBL_comb47_HYPODRAFT_10008300_pt1 | contig 10651 bp, 8 predicted proteins | sample TroBogypolimnion_40_FD_10682 | JGI IMG/M metagenome (IMG submission 10682)
GGCCGCAGCCTGTGGATATCCATGCACGGCGGCGGCGGCGCGCCCGCCGAGGTCAACGACCAGCAATGGCACAACCAGATCCGCCTCTATCAACCCGCGGAAGGTCTCTACGTCGCTCCCCGTGCCCCGACCAACAATGGAACCTGTGGCACGAGGGCCATATCGACGACCTCTTCGACCGCCTGATAGAAGACTGCGTGTTGCTCGCGGGCGTGAACCCGGACAAGGTCTATCTTATGGGTTACTCGGCCGGCGGCGACGGATGCTATCAACTCGCGCCGCGCCTGGCCGACCGCTTGGCCGCCGCCTCGATGATGGCCGGCCATCCGGGCAATGCCTCGCCCCTGAGCCTGCGCAACCTGCCCTTCGCCATATACGCCGGCGGCGAGGATGCCGCCTACAACCGCAATAAGATCGCCGCCGAATGGGGTGCCAAGCTCGATGAGCTGGAAAAACAGGACCCCGGCGCCTATGTCCACCGGGTCAATGTCTATCCGGGCCTGGGCCACTGGATGAATGGCAAGGACGCCGAGTCCGTGCCGTGGATGGCCAAATTCACCCGCAACCCATGGCCGAAAAAAATCGTCTGGTGCCAGTCCGGCCGCACTCATGACCGCTTCTACTGGCTGGCCTTGCCCGAAGGCGTCGCCAAGGGCGGCCTAACCATTCGGGCCAGCGCCGACAACAACGTCATCACCCTCGACGCGCCCGAGGTCACCCAGCTCACCCTGCGGCTCAACGACCGCCTGGTCGATTTGGACCGGCCCCTCAAAGTGTTGCTCAACGGCAAGACGGTGTTTGAAGGCAAGGTGCCGCGCCAGGCCGACGCCATCCTCAAGTCGCTCCAACAGCGTTCCGATCCCCACAGCGCCGCCACCGCGCTGCTGGAAATCAAGGGCTGAGCGGTCCACCCCCCGTAGGCGCGTTTGTCAAAACGCGGGGGGGCGTGTTCCCGCTTGCACGTTGCTGCCGCCACTGTTCCTCGCGTGCTGCGACATTCACCATTTGGGCGAGCCGGGGACTTGATAGATCAAGTTCATCTTAGCCGTGTAATCCTCTTCAATCCGTGAAATCTGTGGTGAAAAACGGCTCCCCTGCCGTTTCCATTTGCCTTTTTAGGTTGAAAGACTCGCCGCGAGACGCGGCGATCACGGCCTGCGGCGCGACGCCGCAGCCACTTGGCGCGCTAACACGCCGCGAGGGCCTGGGCCAGATCAGCGACCAGATCGGCGGCATCTTCGAGGCCGACGCTCAGGCGCATGAAGCCCTCNCCAATGTCCTCGGGATAGTTGAGCACGCCGAGTTCGGGATGATTGCCCTGTTGCGGATAGTATTGGACCAATGACTCGGCATGGCCGAGGCACACGGCATGCGTGATGATTTTGAGAGCGGCGAGGAAGTTGAAGCACTCGGCAGACGACCCTAACAACGCGAAGTTGATCATGCCGCCGAAACCACACATCTGCTTCTTGGCAATCTCATGTTGCGGGTGGCTTTCCAACCCAGGGTAACGCACGAACTTCACCTTGGGATGGGCTTCCAGAAAGCGCGCGATCAGCAGCCCGTTCTCACAGTGGCGTTGCATGCGCATCGGCAGGGTCACCGCGCTGCGCATCAACAGCCAGGCGTTGAACGCGCTGATGGTGCCGCCCAGATAGATGCTGGCCGCGTCGCGGATGCGCGTCATGAGGTCCTTGCGGCCGATCACCGCGCCGCCCAGCGCGTCGCCGTGGCCATTGACGTATTTTGTCAGACTGTGGACCACCAGGTCGGCGCCCAGAGCCAGCGGCTTTTGGGTGACGAGCCCGGAGAACGTGCTGTCCACCGACAACAACACGCCGGCCTGTTTGGCGATCGCGGCGATGACCGCGATATCACTCAGGTGGGTGGTCGGATTGGCGGGAGTCTCGATGTGAATCATCTTGGTGTTAGGCCGGAGCGCGGCGCGGACCTCCTCGGGGTTGTCGGTGTTGACCAGCGAGAGCTCGATGCCGAAGCGCTTGCCGAGGTGCTCGACGAGGAACCCGTGGACGCCGATATAACAAATCCGCGAGCTGATGAGGTGATCGCCGGCGCTGAGGAAGGTGAAGAACATGCCGGAAACCGCCGCGATGCCGCTGGCAAACACCACGCAATCCTCGCCGCCCTCCATGCCCGCGAGGCGCTCCTCGAGGTAGCGGGCGTTGGGATGGCGCGAGCGCGGGTAGTTGTACTTGTGGGTGTTGTCCCAGGCGAAGGATTCCGGCAGCGTTTCGGAGGTGGAGTTCAGCTCAAAGCTGTTAGCCATGACGATCGGCCGGCGAATCGCCTTGGTTTCGGCGTCCACGCCCTCGCCGCAATGGATCGAGCGGGTGGCTAGGCCGAGGTCGCGGGTGTCTTCGAGGGGTAGGTTCATGGGGGTTGGGTGGTGCTTGGTTCGTGTTGGGTGTCGGGAGGATCCGCAGGTGTCTGTCGGTCCGGCATGGGATTGCCGTCCTTGTCATAGTTGTCTTTGAAGTGGTCGAACTTGGAGGGGTTGAGCATCACCACCAGGGCGGAGACCACGACGGTGCCACAAAGCAACAGGGTCGGCACGCCCGCGAGGTTGGAAAGCATGCGGATGCCGTCGATGCGCGCGTATGTGATCATGATATATGCCAGCACGCCGACCAGCGCGCCCCAGAAGATTTTCAGGAAGCGGCTGGCTTCGGGGCTTTCCGGGGACACGCCGGTGGAGCACAGCCCGCCCATGGTGGAGGTGACCGCCGCGGCGCTGGTGATGAACGAGATGAAGCAGACGAAAAGAAACGCGGGGGTGATGAACCTAACCAGCGGAAAGTGCTCCATGAAGGCATACATCACGCGTTCATCGCCCTGGGTCTTGAGGACCGTCCACAGGTCGGCGTGCTCGAAGAGTTCCAGATGGATGGTCGCGCCGCAGATGATGGCCATCCAGATGCCCATGAAAATCGCCGGCAATAGCAGGCTGAACACCAGATAGGTTCGCACCGTGTAACCGTAAGCGATTCGTCCGAAAAACAGTCCGTTGAGCGGTGCCCAGGCGCACCACGCCGACATATACATTTGGGTCCACTTGTGCGGCCACGGATCGTCGTGCGCCGCACCGGTGAACAGCGCCTTCTCGAAGAAGTGACTGAGGAAATTGCCCAGGCCCTCCACCGCATAACTCAGGATGAACTGAGTCGGCCCCAACAGGAAGATGAACGCAAGAAACAGTACGAAAAGTACCGTCTTGAAGTTGGCGAGAATCCGGATGCCCTTGGTTAGCCCGGTGATCGCGGCACCCGTGTAAGCCCCAACAATGGCCAGGCACACCGAGCCCAACAGGAAATTCGACGGCTTGCCGTGGATTCCAAAATAATAGTTGATGCCGCCGCCCAATAGCAGCAAGGCACCGCCCAGCGATGCCGCCATCGCCGCCACCAGCGCATAGAGGCACACCGCATCGATCAACTGGCCCGCGCTGCCGCGGCTGTGACGCCCCATCAGCGGCGCCAGCGGCGCGCCGAGCGTGAACGGCTGGCGCATGTTGTAGTAGGCAAACGCGAACATCAGGCCGACCAAAGTGGCGAACGACAGCGGCAACACCGTGTTATGCAAATAGACGGTGGACAGCGCGAAGGTCGCCGCGGCCGGGGTTTCCGGCGTGATGCCCAAACTGATCGGCGGCGTGTGGAAGTGATACAACGGCTCGATGGGCCCCCACAACAGGATGCCGACACCGATGTTCACGCACACCACAATGGCAAACAGATTCCATTTTTTGAGAATCGGTTTGGCACCCGGTCCGCCGATCATCACGCGCCCGAATGGCGACGCGTACACCACGCAGCAAACCACCAGCATGATCAATGCCAGCAACGAGGCAAGCCAGCCAAACCCGGACAGCGCCGCATTGTAGGCATTCTCCAGCCTTTTGGCGAATTCGTCCGGGCTGACAAAGTTAAGGATGACCGCAGGCAACAGCAGCAGGCAGGGCGGCAGGATCACCAGGGGCTTGATCTTGAGCATCGGACCGGATTTCGTTAGGTTGGGGTGCCTCACGCCAGGTCCTGCACATAGCCGCGCCACCAGCCGTCGCGGCCCTCGCGCCAGGTGCGGTCGTCCTCGACGAGTCGCGCCGCCACGGCCGCGGCGCGGGCGCCAAGGCCCGGATCGGCCGCGGCTTGTTCGCGCCCGTTGCGCAGGATCGCCTGGACCTTTTGATGCGCCAGGTCATACCAATCCTCGTAGGACTTGGCACTGCGCCCGGTGTAGTCGGAATAATACATCGCCTCTTTCATGTGATCGAGGGTGTGGTCGTGGCCCATGTAGTTGGTGGACGGGTGGCCTTCCTGGCGGATGACGTCCAGTGCGAGGTGCTCCGCATCGATGGCGGTGGCGGCCTTGGCGGAGCGGATTTGGCTAGATAACTCATCGACCAGCACCAGGTGCTCGAGGCTGAGCATGAGCGTCGAGTCCAACAATCCGGTGTTGACCAGGTTGGCGCCGGCCATGATGCCCATCTGCAGGCCCCAGGCGGTTTCCACGGCGGCGCGCACGCCGGGGCGCCGCGCGCTGGAGTTGCCGAACTGGACGCGCGAGGGCAGGCCATAGAAATCCGCCAGTTGGACGACGCAGCCGTTGAACATGATCGACTCCAAGCTGCCGAGCGAGATGTCGGCGCTGCGCAGGTCCATCACGCCGGACACCGAGCCGTAGATGGCGCGGGTGCCGGGGGCGATCAGTTGTGTTAGAATGATGCCGCTCATGACCTCGGCGTTGTGTTGGGCCAGCGCGCCGGCCAGGGTCACCGGGCCGGTGCCGCCGAGCATGACTTCCGGTGAGAACATGACATAACATTTCGAGCCGTGAGTCTTGAGGCCCTGGACGATTTCCTCGACCTGGTCGGGATGATACTGGAGGGGGCTGATCGGGTTGCACCAGATCAGCGGCGTGTCCTTGGCCAGCAGGGTTGCGGTGGCTTGGGGGCCGTGGAGGATGGCATGGCGCAGCACCTCCATTTTTTCCAGCGGCTTGAGGGTCAGCGGGCTGTGAATGCGCGGATTGTCCTCCTGGCCGTGCATGATGTTGGAGTGGATCGCGTGCGGCCTGGTGGCGTTGCGCGCGCAACTGCCGATGCGCCGGCGCAGGTAGTCGAGGCAAACCTGGAGGTTCTGATAGTCGGGGAAGCTGGCGTTGGCCGCGCGCTGGCTGGCGTTGATCGTGCAGCAACAATCGTACTCGAGGCCGGGCAGGCTATCGAGCACCAGGAACTTGTCGTCGGCGTCGGATTCGGTTAGGCTGCGTTCGCCCTGGGCGTGGTCGTAAATGTAATACGGGTTGCCGATGACGCCGACGTGGGACTCGCCGCGGCGCAATCCTAACGACTCGGAGAAGCCGAGCTTGGTGACGCAGATTTGCAGGGAGTTGCGATCCGGCAGGCAGCGCAGGCACTCGGCGAAGAGCTGGCGCGGGATACGCACGCGGCCGGCATCGACGCGGCAGCCGTGGCTCTCGAAGATGGCGGCGGCCTCGGGGCTGTCGAGGAACCACACGCCCTGGTTTTCCAGAATTTCGAGGGTGGCTTCGTGGATTCGCCCGAGTTCGTCGGCATTCAATACGTGCATTTGCATGAGGGGTCGCGAGGTTGTCAGATAGAGCTGGGGGAAATTCGCCGGCTGCGGCACGCGGTCAAACAAGGCAGCCGCGGGGGCGACGTCAATCGAAATGTTCGACTTGCCGCTAAAGGCAATCGGCGACAGGTTGCGGCCATGCCCATTGTGCTTGCATCTGGTTCCCCGCGGCGTCGCGACCTGCTGACGCGGGCCGGGCTTGAGTTTGAAGTGGTGGTTTCCCCCGCCGAGGAAGTCCACGACCCGTCCATGCCGCCGGACCGCTTGTGCGAGGAAAACGCGATCCGCAAGGCCGCCGCGGTGGCGCGCAGTCACCCGCACGCCACGGTCATCGGCGCGGACACCCTGGTGTTCATCGATGCCGACGCGCTGGGCAAACCCGCCGATCTGGACGAGGCGCGGGCGATGTTGCGGCGCTTGTCGGGGCGCGCCCACACCGTCTGCACCGGGGTGTGCGTGATTTGGCCGGGCGGGGAAATCCGGGCGTTTCACGAGTTGAGTGAAGTGGTGTTCCGGGTGTTGGATGACGCGGCCATCGACGCCTATTTCCGGCTGGTCGATCCGCTCGACAAGGCCGGCGCATACGGCATCCAGGTCCACGGCGAACGCATCGTGGCAGAAATCCGCGGCAGCTTTGAAAACGTCATGGGCCTGCCCGTGGCCCGCCTGCTAGAGGTGCTCGCCGGCGCCCCCATGCGCCAGCCCTGTAACGGCGGTCTGTGACGGTTGCTAGCGCCTGCTGAAGCGCTTCTCTTTGGCTGCGACGCTCATAGAGCGCCGCTACAATCCTCCATGCGCAGCCCTGTAGCGGCGGTCTGTGACTACTTTTCCCCTGCGGGAAAAGTCGCTGGCGCGGGCTGAAGCGCAGCTCATCGGCTGCGACGCTCATAGAGCGCCGCTACAATCCTCCATGCGCAGCCCTGTAGCGGCGGTCTGTGACTACTTTTCCCCTGCGGGAAAAGTCGCTAGCGCAGGCTGAAGCGCTTCTCTTTGCTGCGACGCTCATAGAGCGCCGCTACAATCCTCCATGCGCGGCCCTGTAGCGGCGGTCTGTGACTACTTTTCCCCTGCGGGAAAAGTCGCTGGCGCGCGCTGAAGCGCAGCTCATCGGCTGCGACGCTCATAGAGCGCCGCTACAATCCTCCATGCGCGGCCCTGTAGCGGCGGTCTGTGACTACTTCTCCCCTGCGGGAAAAGGCGCTAGCGCAGGCTGAAGCGCTTCTCTTTGCTGCGACGCTCACAGAGCGCCGCTACATTTCTCCCCATGCGGGGATTCGCCGCGGACGCGTTATCCCATAAATCGGATTGCGGATCTGCCCGAATCGGTCAACAATCGGGCATGCCGCTGGCGCATCGTTACCCGCTCATTTTCAACCCCAAGGCGCGCAGCCAACGGGGGCGGCGGGCCTTGCGCTTTTTGGCCGAAAAGACCGGCTGCGTCGAGCTTTTTGCCACCACCCACGAGGACGAGGCACGGCAACTGGCCGCGCGTTTCGCCGGGGCGGGCGAGCCGGTGGTCATTGCCGCTGGCGGCGATGGCACGCTCAATGCGGTGGTGCGGGGGCTGGTCGGCTCCAACACCGCGCTGGCCGTCCTGCCCACCGGCACCATGAATGTCTTCGCGCGCGAGCTGGGCATCCCGTTCGACAGCCTGCCCAAGGCCTTCGCGGTGATCGAGCGCGGGTTTGTCAGGGAAATCGACCTGTTCGAGGCGAACAAAGTGCCCTTCCTGCAGATGGCCGGCGTCGGCTTCGATGCCAAGGTGATCGAGGCCACGAGCTGGACGGCCAAAAAAGCCCTGGGGCCGCTGGCCTATCTGCTGGCGGCGGTTAAGGTGCTCGGCGAGCACCCGCCGCAGATGGAGGTGATTTGCGCCGACGGCCGGCGCGAGACCGGGGTGGCGGTGCTGGCGGGCAATGGCACGCTGTACGGCGGGCCGTTCAAGTTTTTCCGCAAGGCGGACAACCAGGATTCGATGTTGGACGTGCTGGTGTACAAGGAAAAGGGATACCGACTGGTGCTGGATTTGTTGCGCGGGTGGGCGGCCGGTGGCCTGGATCTGGTGTCCTCGGCGAGCTATCTGCAAACCGCGGGTTTCGTGGTGCGGGCGGAGGGCGAGGTGCCGGTGGAAGTGGATGGCGAGTTGCTCGGTCGCTTCGGCGAGATTCATTTTGCCCAGGCCACCAGGCGGCTGCGGGTCATCGCGCCGGAGAAGCCGCTGCACCGGAGTGTGGGCGGGGCGCTCAAGAACCTGTTCACCTGGCCGCGCCGCGCCGAGGATCCGTTGGCAACCCGCATGCCATGAACGCCCAACCCAATCACAAGTTCCGCCATTGGCTCCAACGCCTGTGGCGCTCCGCGTTGGTGCTTGGCATCGGCGGCAGCGGGGTGGTCGCCTATGCCAACATCACGGCGATGTGGGCGTCGCGCGGACGCTTGTTCGATGAGGTGGAGGCCGTGCCAAAAACCCGCGTGGGGCTGGTGTTTGGCACCACCGACCGGATCAACGGCTTGGAAAACCTTTACTTCCGCTACCGCATCGATGCGGCGGAGAAGTTGTGGAAGGCCGGCAAGCTCGACACCCTCATCGTCTCCGGCGACAACTCTAGCAAGTACTACAACGAGCCGGGGAAAATGCGCCAGGCGCTTATCGATCGCGGCATCCCGGCCGAGCGCATCGTCTGCGACTTTGCCGGGCTGCGCACCTTCGATTCGGTGGTGCGTGCCAAGGAAATCTTCGGGCTCGATTCGATCGTGTTCATCAGCCAGCGGTTTCAAAACGAGCGCGCGATCTATCTGGCCCAAGCCAACGGCATGCACGCCATCGGCTTCAACGCCCGCAGCGTCGAAACCCACGCCGGCCTCAAGACCAAGCTGCGCGAAGTCGGCGCACGCGTCCTGATGTTCCTTGACGTCCACGTCCTCGGCACCCGCCCGCGCTTCCTCGGCGAGAAAATCCAGCTCCCCGGTTAGATGGCGGTCCGATGGTGGTTTGATGGAGCGCCGACTCCAGTGGCGTGTGGAGTCAGTAGAGTCCTCGGTGCGGTCGTCACTTCAGTTTGCGGCGCTCGTTGTGCGACTTTGCCCATACCGACCAAGTCCCTGCGGTTCGGTCCAACCTCCATTCCGTTCAAATCGGTCGAGTGCGCGCCGTGTTGCAATGACTCCACACGGCAGCGGATCTTTGCTGCGGGGATTTCCCAGCAGGCACCACCCGTCGCACTCAGCGTGTGCCGCCGGTATTCCACCACTCAGGCTGGTTGGCGGGCTTCCATTTGATGTTGCAACCGCTGCTCGGATAGGGACGGGCGGGGGCCGCCTCGCCGTTGAGCATGCGTCGCAACGCCTCGCGCAAATCGCCACCGTGAGCCGGCTTGCCACCGTGCGGACGGGTGGCATCGAACTGGCCTGTGTAGAACAACCTGCCCTCGCTATCAAACAGGAAGAAATCCGGCGTGCAAGCGGCACCGTAAGCTTTGGCCACCTCCTGGGTTGCGTCACACAGATAGGGGAAGGTCCAACCGTGCTCGGCGGCGAAGGACTTCATCAGTTGCGGCCCATCCTGCGGATAAAGCGCGACGTCGTTGGAGTTGATTGCCACGGTGCCCACGTCCATGGATTTGATGTCGCGGCTCAGGCTGCCGAGTGCATCGGCCACATGCACCACGTAGGGACAGTGATTGCATGCGAACACCACCAGCAAGCCGCGCCCGCCCGCTGCGTCGTCGCGTCGGACGAGCTTGCCGTCGGCATCGGGAAGCGAGAAATCCGGAGCGACATCCCCGGGGTGAAGCATGAATGTGGAAAGCACTTCAGCCATGTGGGAACCGTAGCACGATTTTCGCGCGCGCCAAAGGGATTTCGCCATGAAATTTCGTCCTTGGACCAATTGAAATTCACGTGCATCTTGCCGTCGCCATGCCCCACGGTTTGTCACCAGAGGAATTACTGCGCTACTCGCGCCACCTGCGCATTCCGGGGGTTGGGGTGGACGGACAACTGCGCCTGAAGCAGGCCTCGGTGTTGCTCATCGGCTGCGGCGGGCTGGGATCGCCCGCGGCACTTTACCTCGCCGCCGCCGGGGTGGGGCGGCTCGGCCTGGTGGATGCCGACATGGTGGAGGCGTCGAACTTGCAGCGGCAGATTTTGCACGGCGAGTCGTGGCTCGGCAAATCCAAGCTGGCGAGTGCCGTCGCGCGCTTGCGCGAGGTCAACCCGCATGTCGCGGTGGAGTGCCACCCGGTCCGCTTCACCCCGGACAATGCGCTGGCGATCGCCGGGGGCTATGACATCCTGCTGGACGGGTCGGACAATTTTGCAACGCGCTTTCTAACAAACGACGCGGCGTTTTTCCTGAAAAAGGCACTCGTCTATGGAGCGATCCATCGGTTCGAGGGGCAGGTGGCGGTGTTTGCGCCGCATCTGGACGGGCCGTGTTACCGCTGCCTTTTGCCTAACAGTCCGCCGGCGGGCGCGGTGCCATCATGCGCGGAGGCCGGCGTGCTGGGCGTGCTGCCGGGCATCATCGGCTCGTTGCAGGCGATGGAAGCGATCAAGTTGATTTTGCGGATTGGGAAAATTCCGCTAGGGCAACTCACCGTCTATGATGCCCTCAGCAGTGGGTTCCGCACGCTCACGTTGCGGCGCGACCCGGCTTGCCGGCTGTGCGGCGAGCAGCCGGAAATCCATCAGGTTGCCAATGCCGAGACGACCGCTTCCGACCTTTGTACCCACCCTTCAAACACCATGGAATCCATCACCGTCACCGAACTTCACGCCCTCCTGGCAGCAGATTACCAGGGCTTGCTCATTGATGTGCGCGAGTCTAACGAACACGCGCTCGCCAACATCCCGCAGGCCCGGCTCATGCCGCTGGCCACCCTGCCCGAGCACCTGGCCAGCCTGCCGCGCGATCGCGAGATTCTCATTCACTGCAAGGCCGGCGGGCGCTCGGCGAGGGCGGTGATGTTCTTGCTAGATAACGGGTTCACCCGCGTCAGGAATGTCACTGGCGGGATGGACGCGTGGCTGGAGCG
>TBL_comb47_HYPODRAFT_10008301_pt1 | contig 10651 bp, 7 predicted proteins | sample TroBogypolimnion_40_FD_10682 | JGI IMG/M metagenome (IMG submission 10682)
ACGATCGCGGCGAGTGCAATCTGGACGGGCAACGCGTCGATCTATGCGACCGCGGCGGGACTGAACCTGGTGAACAACGGCACGCTCACCAACTCCGCCGGCGGCAACTACGACTACGGGGCGAGTTACGCCAACTTTACCTTCACGAACAGCGGCACGGTCAGCGTGACCGGGGGTTCGCTGACCGTGGGCAGCGGCGCGAACGACGCCGTGATCAATAATTCGGGCGCGAGCTTCCTGGCCAACGGCGGATCTCTCTCGCTCGGCACGAACGGCAACACGATCACGAACGCCGGCACCCTGGAAGCGACCGGGAGCGGCAGCACGCTGACCTTGGGCGGCGGCACTTCGACCTGGACCAACACCGGCAACATCTGGGCGACGAACAACGGAGTCGTGAACCTCGCCGGCCTGTTCACGACCGCGAACCTGACCGCCGGCACGATCAACAGCGACACGGGTGGCTCGGTCCGCATCACCGGCACGCTAACAAACACGAGCGCAACGCTGGAGGCGCCGACCAGCGGCATCTACACCCTCTGGGGTGGCACGATCACGGGCGGCACGGTGGACAACACGGCGACCCCGGCGCTGACCTTCGGCTCGGGCGGCGGCACGCTGAACGGGGTCCTGATGAACGGCACCTTCGCGGCGCCATCGGGTGCGAGTTTTTACGCGCAGAACGGCACCGTCTTTGCGAACGGAACCACCACCTTCGGGAACAACTACCTCTATCTGAGTGGCACCGGGACGGCTTTGACGATCGCGGCGAGTGCAATCTGGACGGGCAACGCGTCGATCTATGCGACCGCGGCGGGACTGAACCTGGTGAACAACGGCACGCTCACCAACTCCGCCGGCGGCAACTACGACTACGGGGCGGGTTACGCCAACTTTACCTTCACGAACAGCGGCACGGTCAGCGTGACCGGGGGTTCGCTGACCGTGGGCAGCGGCGCGAACGATGCCGTGATCAATAATTCGGGCGCGAGCTTCTTGGCCAACGGCGGATCTCTCTCGCTTGGCGCGAACGGCAACACGATCACGAACGCCGGCACCCTGGAAGCGACCGGGAGCGGCAGCACGCTGACTTTGGGCGGCGGCACCTCGACCTGGACCAACACCGGCAACATCTGGGCGACGAACAACGGAGTCGTGAACCTCGCCGGCCTGTTCACGACCGCGAACCTGACCTCCGGCACGATCAACAGCGACACGGGCGGCGTCGTTAACCTCACGGGCACGCTCAACAACGCCGGGGCGACCTTGACGGTGCCGCAGACCGGAGTCTTTACCCTCAAGAGCGGCACCGTCACCGGCGGCACGGTGAGCAGCGGTGCGCTAACCTTCGGCACTTCGGCGGGCACCCTGAACGGGGTCACGATGAGCGGCAGCTTCACCGACCCGACGAGCGGGACCTTTTTCGCCCAGAACAACACCGTCTTCACCGGCGGCACGACGACGTTTGCGCCGAGCAGTGGCTACCTCTACCTGAACGGCACGGGCACGGCTCTGACGATCGGACCGACCGCCACCTTCACCGGCACGATCGCGATCTACGGCCAGGCGGCGGGCGTCACCCTGGTCAACCAGGGCGCGATCAACGCCACCGCCGGCAGTAGTTTCATTTACGGCAACGGCACCGGCCTCGCCTTCACGAACTCCGGCACGGTGACGGCGAACAGCGGCGCCACCCTCACCCTCGGGTACTACTCGACCGACTCGCTCACCAACTCCGGCACGATCACTGCCAACGGCGGCACCGTGAACTTGGGCAACGGCGCCATGAACTGGAGCAGCACGGGCGGCTTGGTGGCGACGGCCAACGGCATCCTCAACCTGGGCGGTACCTTCACGACCGCTAACTTGGGCGGCACGGTCGACAGCAACACCGGCGGCGTCGTTAACCTTACGGGCACGCTCAACAACACCGGGGCGACCCTGGCGGTGCCGCAGTCAGGGGTCTTCACGCTCAAGGGCGGTACGATCACCGGCGGCACGGTGAGCAGCGGTGCGCTAACCTTCGGCACTTCGGCGGGCACCCTGAACGGGGTCACGATGAGCGGCAGCTTCACCGATCCGACCAGCGGGACCTTTTTCGCCCAGAACAACACCGTCTTCACCGGCGGCACGACGACGTTTGCGCCGAGCAGCGGCTACCTCTACCTGAACGGCACGGGCACGGCTCTGACGATCGGACCGACCGCCACCTTCACCGGCACGATCGCGATCTACGGCCAGGCGGCGGGCGTCACCCTGGTCAACCAGGGCGCGTTCAACGCCACCGCCGGCAACAACTTCATCTATGGCAACGGCACCGGGCTCGCCTTCACGAACTCCGGCACGGTGACGGCGAACAGCGGCGTCACCCTCACCCTCGGCTACTACTCGAACGACTCGCTCACCAACTCCGGCACGATCACTGCCACAGGCCCGGGCACCAATATCTACCTGTCGAACATCAATAACCTCGGTACGCTCAACGCCCTGGTCAGTGCCATCTTGAATTTCCAGGGCTCCTCGAACACCACCGGCCAGCTCGGCAATGTCACCTTGGCCAGCGGTGCGGAGGCGCGGCTGATCGGCACGTTCGACAATACTAGTGCCACCCTCAACGCCCCAACGGGCGGGGTGTTCGAACTTTACGGCGGCACAATCAACAACGGCACCATCGCCAGCGGCGCCCTGTCGTTCACTAACTCCGGCGGCACCCTCAGTAATGTCAGCTACACCGGGGACTTCACGCTGCCCGCCAGCACGACCGCCACGTTCACCAACGGCACGACGTTCACCGGTGCCAATGGCACGCTCGGCAATTACTCCACGCTCAACTGGAACCAGGACGGCACGCTCGCCGGCAAAACCGTCACCTTCGGTTCCGCGGGTAACTACGCCAACTTCAACGTCGGCACCAACCACACCCTCACTCTCGCCAGCGACACCACCCTGGCCGGCACGGTCTACTTGTCCGGCAACAGCGGCGCCACGCTGGTCAACCTAGGCACCATCAACCAAACGTCCGGCAACGGCTACCTCTACGTTCCCACTTTCACCAACTCCGGCGTGCTCAATGCCCAGTCCGGCACGACCTCCATCAACGGCGCCCTGACCAACACCGCCGGCGGCACGCTCACCGGATCCGGCACGTTCAGCGGCAATGTCGCGGTCACCGGCGGCACCCTCGCCCCGGGCACTGCCCTCGGCAACCTGACGTTTGCCAACGGCACTTTTGCCATCAGCGGGCCGACCGGCCTCAACGTGGACCTGACCGGCACGACGTCCGACCAGCTCATCTTCCAAAACCCCACCGGTACCGTCGCCATCGGCTCCGGCCTGTTGTCGCTGAACCTCAACCTGCTGGGCGCGCCGACGTTGAATTCGACTTATGACCTGCTGCACATCTCATCCGGCGGCGCGGGCATCAGCGGCACCTTCGCGGGCCTGCCGTCAACAGGCGACACCCTCGTCGCGTACTACTCGTCCACGCCCTACACGTTTTCGGTCAATTATCAGGCCAACGACATCCTGCTCTTCTACGGCGTGCCCGAACCTTCCACGTGGGCGCTGCTGGGCGGCGGACTCGGCTTGCTCCTGTTCCGCCGCCGCCGCTTTCGCCGGTAGCTAAATCACAGTCAGGTCCGCCCGCGCTGCCGCGGTCAGGCGCGCCATGCAAACTTGCACACGGACTTGCGTTGGACCCTCGACGAGCAGGCGCAGTTTCGGCTCGGTCCCGGAGTAACGCACGAGCACGCGGCCTTCCGCCCCCAACTCGGCCTCCAACGCCGCGATCGTGGCCTTGACCATCGGCAGCGTCTCAACCGGCAGCTTCTCGCGCACGGTCAGGGCCGCCGTCAGCTGGGGAAATTTCTTCAGCTTCCGGCGGAGCACCGACAGCGGCTGACCCGTCGCCTGCAAGACCTCGATGACTTTCAGCGCCGCGACCAAGCCGTCGCCCGTCGGTGAAATCCCGCTGAAAATGATATGGCCGCTGGATTCTCCGCCCAGGGTAGCCTGCTTTTCCCGCATTCCCTCCATCACGTAGCGGTCCCCGACGGACGTACGGTGGACTTGCCCGCCGGCGGCCCGGACCGCCGCATCGACGCCCAGATTGCTCTGCACGGTCACCACCAGCGTTCGGTTCACCAGCGCGCCCTGCGCCAGCGCGTGCGTCGCGAGCAGGGTGAGAACCTCATCGCCGTCCAGCACCTCGCCGTGCTCGTCACACAACACGCAGCGGTCGCCATCGCCGTCGTGGGCCACGCCCAGACGCGCGCCCACCGCCTTCACGCGGGCGGCCATCAATTGCGGATGCTCGCTGCCCACGCCGGCGTTGATATTCTGTCCATCCGGGGCATTGCCGAGGCCAATGACCTCCGCGCCGAGCGCGCGGAACACCGCCGGGCTCGTGCCGCAGCTGGCGCCATTCGCGGTGTCGAGCACGATGCGCCACCCCGCCAGGGAGTTGGCCGGCAGCAGGCTTTTCGCCGCCTGGATGTAGGGCGCGCACGCGTCGTTCACCGCTAAATTCACCGTCACGCTGCGCAATTCATCCGGCAGCAATTGCTCAAGCCTGGCCTCCTCCGCGTCGGTCAGTTTCAGCCCGCCCGGTCCGAAGAATTTTATGCCATTGTCCGTGGCGGGATTATGCGAGGCGGTGACGACGACACCCAGCGCCGCGCCCCCGGCCTGCACGGCCCGCGCCACCGCCGGCGTCGGTGCAACACCCAACGAAATCGCCTCCGCCCCGCCACCCTGCAAGCCGCGCGCCACGGCCATCTCAAGCGAGGCACCGGACGCCCGCGTGTCGCGGCCGATCAGCACCTGGCCTTTCCTCCCCAGCCAAGCCGCCGCCGCAAAACCCAACCGCTCGGCAAAGACCTCGTTGATCACCGGGCCGCCGTAGGGTCCGCGCACTCCATCGGTGCCGAAATATTTCCGGTTCATCAGCGGTAGAATTCGCGCGTCGCCGCGATTTTGGCCGCCACCGCGCCGCCGACCAGTAACTCGCGCGCAATGGTCACGCCCTCGCGGACGTGTGTCACCCGCCCTGTGATCCAGAGTCCCAGCGCGGCGTTGAGGGCGATTGTGTCGGTTAGTCCCGCCGGTCCCTTGCCCGCCAGCACGGACTCGGTGAGGGCCAGGTTCGTCGCGAGGTCCCCGCCCAGCAGTTCGGAAAATGGAGCCGACGGCAGGCCGAAGTCCGCTGCGCACCACTCGGTGACGAGGTTCGCGAAGGTGCCTGTACCTCGCACGTGATTGACCGTGGCGGTGGTCAACTCGTCGGTCCCGCGGTCGGGTCCGATCACCCCGTGCAACACCAACCCCGCGGTGCCTCCCAGCGCGCCCAGCGCGCCGGCCATCTTTTCGACCAACGAGGCGTTTGCCACGCCAAGTAAAGCGTAGGCCGGCCGGCCGGGATTGATCAGCGGGGCGATGAGGTTGAAAATCGTCCGCTGCCCGCGCGCGGCCAGGCGCCGTCGCGGCAGCACCACGGACTTGAATCCCGGATGCCACGCAGGCGCGAAAAAGAAGGCATAACCCAACTGCGCGATCGCGCGCCGCAGCTGTTCGGGCGTCGCCTCGAGGTTGACCCCCAATGCCGCCAGCAGGTCGGCGCTGCCGCATTTTGACGTTACGCCGCGATTGCCGTGCTTCATCACGACCACGCCGGCACTGGCGAGCACCAGCGTGACGAGACTGGAAACATTAAATGCGCCCGCGTGATCGCCGCCCGTCCCGACCACATCGATCGCCTCGCTCGACCACTGCCCCACGCCCGGATCGATTGCGCGCAAGCGGAACGCCTCCGCAAAAGCCGCAATCTCTTCCGCCGTCTCGCCCTTCGTCGCCAGGGCCAGCAGGAACGCCTCCTTGGACTCGTCGCTCGCCTCCGCCGTGGCCAGTGCCGCCGCGGCGATAACCACCTCGTTCGCGGACAAGTCACGTCCCGCGGACAGATGTTGGGTGAGTGGCGTGAGCACGGGCATGAGGGCGGAGCGTTGCGTCCGCCGGGCGCGCCGCAAATAAAATTCCGCGCCCCGTGAACGAAACGCTCAGTAGCCGAGGCGCGCCAGCACGAGCAGGCCCGCCGCCGCCGCGAGGCAGTAATATCCGAAATACTGCCAGCGTCCGCCTTCCAGCCAGCGCGAGAGCCAGCGCAGGGCCAGCAAGCCAGCGAGGAAACTCGCGACGAGGCCGATCAGCCCCGGGGCCAGCAATTCTGCGGGATGCAGCGGCGTCGCCGCCCCGGCCTGCGACTTGGCCAGCCGCCAGGTCTCGGCGGCGATCGCGACCGGCGTGATCACCACCGCGAGCGCGAAGCTGAATTCCTCCGCCCGGCGCCGGCCCACGCCCGCCAAGAGGCCCACCGAGATCGTGGAGCCCGAGCGCGACAACCCGCGAAACGGGATGCAGACGCCCTGCGCCAGCCCGATCCAGATCGAGTCGCGCGGGGTAATTTCCCCGCGGCCGGTGTCCTGCCGCGACCGGGCGGCGGCGAACAGGATCAGCAGGCCGGCCGCCGCCAGTGCCGCGGCGACGAGCGGCAGCGATGCAAAGAGATGCTCGATCTCGGCCTTGCCTCCGCCGAGGACGATTTTTTCCAGAAAAACCTTCAGCAGCCCGCCCAGCGCCAGCGTGCACAGCGTCGCAAGACCCACCTGTTTCGCCGTGTCGACGAGCCGGGCCTGGCTGCTGAAAAATCCCGCCCGCCAGGCCGGCCAGAAATAAACCACCACGGCCACCATCGTGCCGGTATGCAGCATCACCAGCAGGAAGGTCATCGCCGGACTGGATGGGTCCAGACCCATGAGCTTCTCCGCCGCGATCACATGCGCTGAACTCGACACCGGAAGGAGTTCGGCGGCGCCTTGAATGATGCCGAGGAGGAGGATTTGGAGAAGGGAGGGATACATGGGGGCGCCGTGACGGAAACGGAGGTTTGACGCTTGTTCCGCCCCCGTCCAGCGTCCGTTGCATCCTCGCAGGCCGGATGCCTGTTTCACCCCCCGGATTATGACGCTTGACGCGTCAAAGCCCCGCTCTTTAATCCGACCCTTTCACACTTCAATCACGGGCTTTTAGGGCCCTGCCCACACCTCCAACTCCTTTCCTCCCATGGCAAATCCGAAACGCAAGCAATCCAAACGCCGCAGCGCCAACCGCCGCGCCGCCAACGCCTTTCAGGCTCCTGAGTTTGCCAAGGATCCCACCGATGGCAGTGCCTTCCGCCCCCACCGGGTGAACCCCAAGAACGGCATGTATCGCGGTCGTCAGATCCTCAACGTCGAGGTCTGAGTCCGCGTTCTCCCCTCCCCGCCATCCTCGCGATGGGCACTTCTTCCGGCGATACCGGGCGCATTGCGGTCGATGCCATGGGCGGCGACATGGGTCCCGCCGAGATTGTGGAGGCCGTCAAGCTCGCCCTCCGCCAGTATCCGGGCATCAATCCTGTCACCCTCGTCGGCGACGAGGCGGTGCTTCGCCCGCTCCTGCACGCGTCCGGCCTGAGCCGCCGGCACCACGTTGCCATCCATCACGCGTCGGAAGTCATCACGATGGATGACAAGCCGCTGATGGCCCTGAAGCGCAAGAAGGACTCCTCGATGGTCCGCGCCATCGAGCTCGTCCGCGACGGCCATGCCAGCGTGGTCGTAAGTTGCGGCAACACCGGCGCCCTGATGGCCGGCGGCACCCTCCGCCTGCGCACCATGGAGGGCATCGCCCGCCCCGCCCTCGCCGCCATCGTCCCCCGGGAAAACGGCCATTTCGTCCTCATCGACGCGGGCGCCAACCCCGAGGCCAAGCCCGAGCATCTCGTCCACAACGCCATCCTCGGCAGCCACTATTGCCGCGTCATGCTGGGCATCGCCTCCCCCCGCGTCGGCCTGATGAACATCGGCACCGAGGAGGGCAAGGGCAGCGCCCTGATCACGGAAACCAACGACCTGCTGCGCCGGATCGACGGCCTCATCAATTACGCCGGTCCCATCGAGGGTTTCCAGGTGTTTGCCGAGCATGTCGACGTTGTCGTCTGCGACGGCTTCGTCGGCAACATCATGATCAAGAGCTGGGAGTCCCTCGTGAAGTTCTTCTCCTCGATGCTGCGCGAGGAACTCCAGGCAAACCCCATGCGCGCCACCGGCGCCCTGCTCGCCAAGTCCGCCTTCAGCGCCCTCAAGGAACGCATCAACCCCGAGCGTTACGGCGGCGCGCCCCTGCTGGGCCTCAACGGCAACGTCCTCAAGGCCCACGGTTCCTCCAACCGCCACGCGATCAAGAGCGCGATCCACGCCGCCAGCCAGATCATCAAGGCCGACATGAACCACCGCATCGAGGCCGACATCGCCCTCGTGAACGAACGGCTCGCCCAGTAGACTCACGCCGTCTGACCCGCTCCACTTCTTTTCCATGGCCCACGTCTCCACCGTCATCCTCGGCACCGGATCCTATGCGCCCGAGCGCATCCTGACCAACGCCGAACTCGCCAAACTCGTCGACACGTCCGACGAATGGATTCGCAGCCGCAGTGGGATCCGCGAACGACACATTGCCGCCGAGGGCGAAGCCACGTCCGATCTCGCCGTCGCCGCCGCCAAGGCCGCGCTCGCCGACGCCAAGCTGGCTCCGGCCGACATTGACCTGCTCATCGTGGCCACGGTGACGCCTGACCTGACCATCCCGGCCGCCTCGTGCATCATCCAGCACAAGCTCGGGATCCGGACCAATGTCCCCTGCTTTGACCTGAACGCCGCCTGCTCGGGCTTCGTCTACGCCCTCGACACGGCCGCCGCGATGCTCACCTCCGGCCGCTATCGCCGCGCCCTTGTCATCGGCGCCGAGAAACTCTCGTCCATCACCGACTGGAAGGACCGCACCACCTGCGTGCTGTTCGGCGACGGCGCCGGCGCCGTGGTCCTGGGCGTAAGCCACGAGCCCGGCGTGGGCCTGATCGGCACCCGCCTCGGGGCCTACGGCGACAGCACCGACCTGCTTTGCGTGCCCAAGGGCGGCAGCAACTCCCCGCCCAGCGCCGAGTCCGTCGCCGCCGGCGACCATTTCCTCAAGATGAAGGGCAAGGAAGTCTTCAAGATCGCCGTCCGGGCCATGGAGGAGGCGGCGCGGGATATCTTGGAACATCATCACCTGCGTGCGGATCAGATTGGGCTCGTGATCCCCCATCAGGCCAATCTCCGCATTATCGAGGCCATCTCCCAATACCTCGAGGTCCCGATGGACCGCTTTTACGTCAACGTGGACCGCTATGGCAACACCTCCTCCGCCTCGATTCCCATCGCCCTCGATGAAGCCCGCCGCGCCGGCCGCATCAAACGGGGCGACTACACGCTGCTCGTGGCATTTGGGGCGGGCTTGACCTATGGTTCCGCGCTGATTCGCTGGTAAACTTCTCGCCCATGCTTCCTAAACTGCTCCGCCGCCTGGCCCCCGCGCTCCTGATCGCGGCCATCCTTTCCTGCCTGCCCGGGCGCCTCGCAGCCGATCTGGTTTGGTCCCGCCAAACGGGCTGGCGCGTCGAAGGCGGCGCCTTTGCCGGCATCGGCGGTCCCGAGGCCCGCAAGGCCGTCGACCTGATGAACAAGGGCCGCTTGGACGAGGAGCACAAGAGCTACGGCTCCGCCATCAGCAGCTACGAGAAGGTCGCCAAGAAATACCCGAACTCCGTCTACGCCCCCGAGGCGCTTTACCGCGTGGGCAACCTTCGCCTCCTACGGAAGCAATATTACGACGCCTTCGACGCCTACCAGCAGCTCGTCGGCCGCTACCCCAACACGAAGCGTTTCAACGAAATCATCGGCAAACAGTATCGCATCGCGAGCGACCTGCTCGATGGCAAGCGCGCCTACATGTGGGGCCTGTTTCCCGGCACGACCGGCCGCGCCAACGGCATCGGCTACTTCGAGGTCATCGTAAACAACGCGCCCTACAGCGACTACGCCCCGCTGTGCCTGATGAACATCGCCCGCGGTCACCAGATCCGGAAGGAAACGGACGAGGCGATCGACGCCCTGGACCGGCTCATCAACAGCTATCCGCAGAGCCTGCTCTCCCCCGACGCCTATTTCAAACTCGCGCAGATGCACGCCTCGCTGGTGCAGGGGCCGTATTATGACCAGGCCTCCACGCGCGAGGCCGTCACGTATTTCGAGGATTTCATGATCCTTTTCCCCAACGACGTGAATCTCGGCAAGGCCGCCAAGGGGCTGGACGACATGAAAAAGATGCTCGCGGTCAGCAAGATCAAGATGGGCGACTTCTATTTCTACAAGCGCGACAATTACCTCGCGGCCCGGGTGTTCTACAACGAAGCCATCACCGCCTATCCCGACTCGGAGCCTGCCCGCGAGGCCAAGGTGAAACTCGCGCAGGTTGAGGCGAAGGCCATGGGCAAGCCCGTCCCCGGCGCGCCGGCCAAGAAGAAGAAGCACTTCCTGTTCTTCTAAGGTGGCCCCGGGATTTGGGTTTGTCATTTCGGCCGAAGAGCCGATTGCTCGCTCCATTCGCATGACTTTCCGGCTGCCCGCCTTCCTCCTCGCCTGCCTGCTGCCGGGCCTCGCTGGCTGCTCCCATTACCAGCTCGGCACCGAGGGCAAACCGGGCTTCACCACGCTGTTTGTCGAGCCGGTGACGAACA
>TBL_comb47_HYPODRAFT_10008303_pt1 | contig 10647 bp, 6 predicted proteins | sample TroBogypolimnion_40_FD_10682 | JGI IMG/M metagenome (IMG submission 10682)
GACCTCTGCGCGGACTGCGGTTTCCGGTCCGGCCAGTTGCAGCAGGCTCTTGAGGACATCCTCCATCTCAACGTTGCGGTACGACGCATAACCGGCTGTCACATGATGATGCATGATGGAAATCATTTTTGTACGGTCAATGTTTGCGCTGAAAACCCCGGTGTTGAAGTCGCTCCAGAGCGCGCCGATATTTAACACGCAGTCGCAGTTTTCGACAAAATCCCGGACTTCCTGATTCATGATTCTGCCGTCATAAATACCGATATATTGCTTGAGCGATTCATCCAGCGTGGTTTTATCCATGAACATTGTCGCAAACGGCAGATTTGTCTTTTCAATCAGCCTGGTTGCCGTATCCTGCAGATTCAGGCGCCGGATCAGGTAGCCGGCCAGAATAACCGGTGATGCCGCTTTTGCTAATCGGACCAGAATTGCGGCAACGGCCTCCCGCAACGTCGCCTGGTCGCTTTGCGGAATGGTCAGAGCCCCGATCTCCTCCGGGCCGATGACCGCCAGATTGCCGTAATCCTGCGGAATGGCGAAATATACCGGACGGTGATGGTAGACCGCCGCTTCAAGCACCCGTTTGATTTCGGCAACGGCATTCTCCGGTGTCAGTGTCGCGGCGGCGCAAACCATATTGGCGGAAGCCTGTTTGAAGATTTCAAAATTACCGGTGCCGAATGTATGATGGACTATCCGCTTGTTCAGCATGGTTTTTGTCGGCGGTATGCCGACGATATGAATTACCGGCAGATGCTCGGCGTAAGCTCCGGCAACGCCGCAGAGGGCGGAAAGCTCCCCGACTCCGAAAGTCGTCGCCAGCGCGGCAAAACCGTTGATTCTGGCGTAACCGTCGGCGGCATAGGCGGCGTTGAGCTCGTTGCAGTTGCCGATCCAGCGCAGTTCCGGGTCATTGCAGACCGCGTCAGTCAGCGGAAATGAAAAATCCCCCGGCACTCCGAAGACGTCTTTAATGCCCAGCGGTTTGATGCTGTCAAGTAAATACTGCACAATGCTTCGATTCATTTTTCGTCTCCTTTCCGGAAAAAAACCATACCCTTCTGTTTCACCGTGTCGGCATGAATATAGCAGGCGTAATCCTGTTTGATGGAAGCGGCGTCAACGACGAAAACCGTGTCCGCCAAGGCGGCGCCGGCGGGAATGATGTCCGGCAGCAGATTGTGCGCGCTCGTGATGAAATGGCGGTTGAACAGGTTGCCGGTACTCATTATGTTCATGGACATATACATGATCTGCATTTCCACCAGATCGTTGAAAAAATGTGTTCCCAGTGAAATATCCGGACTGAGATTCTCGTGCATCATCGCCAGTTCGCACAGCACGGAGACATTCTTGATTTCATTGAAATTGACCGGAATGCCCAGCGACGGCATCGCCGTGCCCCAGCGGCCGGGGCCGATCAGCATGATATTGTCGTCATGGGTGAAATGGTTCGTGATCCCGCCGATCAGCCGGGCGACGGCGTAGCGGTCCTGGATGGACATTGAACTGTAGCGTTCCGGCTCGATATAAATGATTTTGCCGACCGGGTCGTATTTGCTCTGCCCCAGCAGCGGGTCGAATGTCCGGAGCAGGATATTCTCGTCCTGGATATTATGCGTGGCGGCCAGTTCTTTGCCGTTGCCGGTAAAATGAAACGGGCGGCATTGCAGGATGTTGATCCGGTATTCCTCCTCATTGACGAAGTTGGCCGAATATTCGATGTCCACCGGATGGCTGTAAGCCTCTTCCAGCGTTTTGAGGATTTCCCCCATGTCCTGAATAAATTCCGTGCAGGTGAGCAGTTTTTCAAAAGACAATATCCACGGGAAGACTTTTTTGACGTTCATCTGTTTCGCCCGCTCCAGCATCTCCTCGTCTTTTGAAGCGAAAAGCGTCAGCGCCGGAATATTTTCATTGCCGGCGATATCGCTGAATTTGACGGATTCCGGTTTGTTGGAGTTGAAACTCAGGATGTCCATGATTTTCTGGCTGTATTTCCCGATCTGGCCGGCGCCGGATTCCGGGCGCAGCAGCGGCTGGTTGATCGCCACGATCCGGGTATGGTCGCCCGCATGCTGCTCCACCGCCCGCGTGCCCAGGCCGAAGACCATGCGCAACACCCCTTTGGAGGGATCGATCTTCTTATTCCAGGCGAACGGATTGAATGAGTAGCCGACCCCGGCGATTTGCGGAAAATAGGAATGTTCGTGGAAGTTGCCGGATACGCGCTGAACCAGCAGCCCCATGCGTTCCTCTTTTTCCAGCAGCCCCTTGTGCAGCCGGTATGCCAGCGCGTTTTCGTTCATGGTGCTGGCATAAACGTTTCTGACCGCCTCGGCGAATGCCTCCATGCGCTCCTCCGGCGAGCCGCGGTTGACGCAGAAATAGCTCTCATACTTGCCGGAGAACGCATTGCCGTAGGCATCCTCCAGCAGGCTGCTGGAGCGCACGATAATCGGGCTCTGCCCGTAATAATTCAGCATCAGTTTGAACCGCTCTTCGACGTCTTTCGGGAAGTGCCCCTGCATGATCTTGCGTCTGAATTCGGCGGCGGCGGAAAAGTCGCCGGTCGAACGTTTGATCCGGCGCAGATCCCACCAGCAGTCGTTCTGGATGATGTAAGTGTAGAATACATCGGAACCGATGAAGAAAGAGTCGTGCGGTTCCAGCCTGGTCTCCCATTTGGAGTCGGCTTTTTTCATGATGGACTGGGCCAGCAGCATGCCGACGGATTTGCCCCCGATCAGGCCGGTGCCGATCATCCGTTTGGCGATGGCGATCAGGTCGCCCAGCTCAAAGTATTTGCAGCTTAATTTGAAAACTGATTCATCCTCCGTGATCATCATCCGGATGAGCTTCCGGCGCAACGCTTCGCGGTCAGCTTCCGGCGGCAGGCTGACGGTGCCGGACTGCAGCTGTTCATGCAGGCGCTTGGCGTTGATAATGATGTTGGTCCAGATCCCCGGACGGTCAATGGCGAAGTTCAGCCAGGGCTGTTCGATGCCGCCGAGAATCTTTGACACGACATAACTGCGGGTTTCAGGCATGAACACGCCGTCGCGGCGGATGTGCAGCATGTACAGCGTCGGCGAATAGCGGTTCTTGACCTTAATCGGCTGAATGTAAGTGTGTTCTTTGCCCGCGTAGATGTCAATCACCACCTGGGCGGTGTCATGGATGATGTCGGTGGCCAGCGGGCCGTGCATATTGCGGATGATGACAAAATACGCCACGGTATCAAGTTTGTACAGATGCGGACAGACCAGCATGAAGAAGCATCCCAGCATCCGGTCGCAGTTCCAGTCCGCCGCCAGGTCGGAAAGCGAATCGAAAACATAACAGCCCCCGGTTCCGTGTTCGTCAATAATATCCAGGATGCCGATCAAAAAGTTTTCAAACCCTTTTTCCGGTTCGGACTTATACTCATGCACTTTGACGTCTGCCGGAATCAGGGATTCATGCGGGGCGAAACGGAAATAGATGATTTTCTTCCCGTCAGCGGCGGCTTTCCGGACAAACGCGTTGACGAAGTACCGGTAGTTCTCAATGTGGTCAACCTGCCAGACACAATTATCGCCCTGGCGGATGCCGCCCAGAACATGGTCCAGCGATTCGTTTCCGGAACTGAATTGAAGATCCATATTATTACCCCGGAGCTTGCGGTTTATGAAAGATATTATAAGTTTGCCCGGTCTGCAAGTTTATTTTCAAAAAAACTGCCCACGGACTTGACGGACAAAACGGACGCCACGGACATTTTGGACAACCTGGCCCCTCATTTTGGACAGTCTTTAACCACAGAGACACAAAGACACAGAGAAATCCTTTTTCTTCGTTTTGGACACCCTCCACGCACATTTTGGACATTTTGGACACCCCGCGGGCATATGCGGTTTCGGACTGGGAAGACTGGGAGGTATTATCAGGTTCCCCGTCTTGCCCGGTTTTCCCAAATCCCATACATTCTGGACACCTGCCAAGCTCATTCTGGACACCCACCTGCATACTGTTTTGAAAACTTTTCTCGCTTGTCTAGCTTTTCTCGCTTTCCACTCCCGAAAAGCGGGCGTCCCCATTTTGGACACCTGCCAAGCTCATTTTGGACACCCCTCCTGCATACTGTCTTCATAACTTTTCTCGCTTTTCTCGCTTGTCTCGCTTTTCTCGCTTTTCATTTTCAATTTTCCACTTTCAATTTTCAATTGTTCCTCCATCCTTCCCATAACTCCCGGCGCTTGTCCTTTTATACATTAGGTAATTTGTCAACCGGAATGGTGTAGACGTGTTCAAAGACCCCCTTAATTTTTAAAACTCCGCATTCAATGCAAAAAACTGTCTTTCCGCAGAATTGTAAACAGGCCGATTTCGTATTATAGTAAAATGCCGGTTTGAAAGAAGAGGAATGATATAATAAAACCAATGTGCAGTAAGTGTACATTCATTTTGCGAGCAATTACAGATGCAGAAATCTGACACAGAAGATAAACAATTAGCAGATTCAACAGAGAACCCTGATTCGCAAGTACGGCCCTGGGTTCGGTTCTGGGCTAGAATGATAGATTACGGTATTTTCGGATTACTGGCAGGTGTTGTTGTGCAAATCTTTTATCCGACAATACTTGATTTCTCCAGCATAAATTTAACCTTATTGCTGTTGACGGCTTATGTCTTTTTTGAATCAATCATGCTTGCTTTTTGTGGCACTACGCCGGGGAAGGCGCTTTTAAGGATAAAACTGTGGACGGAGGATGGAACGAAAATTAATTATTCCGGAGCGATAATCCGGTCAGTCCGTGTCTGGTGGCGTGGTGAATCCCTGGGTATTCCGCTGGTTTCGCTTATAACTAATATTCTTGCATATAATAGTCTAAAAAAGAACGGAAGAACCGCTTGGGATCGGGATGGGAAGTTGATTGTTCAGCACCAAACCATTGGTCGGTGGAGAATCTCTGCGGCTGTTATTATATTGACAGTACTATATTTGTATGGCGTAATACAATTTTGCCTGCCGTTGCTTTCCGGAAATTCAACATTTAAAATATTTTGCATCAAAAATGCCGCAGAATATGGAAATGCGAAAGCACAGTATGAACTAGGCGAATGCTATTATAGCGGAGGCGCAAAAGATGAAGACGAAGCTTTTAAAAAGTGGTGGAAGTCCGCTGAACAGCCGTGGCATTTTCCGATACAGAATAATCTATGGGTTGGTTATGAAAGATATGCCGGAATAACAAAAGACAATGTTGAAGCTGTAAAATGGTATCGCAAAGCGGCAGAACAAGGCTATGCCAAGGCAGAGTATATGCTTGGTATTTGTTATGCAAACAGTTATGGAGTGGACGGAAACCGTGAAGAAGCGAAAGGATGGTGGCGTAAAGCAGCGGAACAAGGACTGACAGAAGCTCAGTATTCTCTTGGCGCTAGCTATTATCGCGGTAAAGGTAACTCAGAAAACTGGGTTGAACAAGCAAAATGGTATCGCAAGGCTGCTGAGCAGGGGCATATAGAAGCGCAGTATTGTTTAGGATTTTGTTATTTAAAAGGTGACGGCGTGGCAAAAGATAAAGCCGAAGCTGCAAAATGGTGGCGCAAAGCTGCGGAACAGGGACATTCGGAAGCTCAGAGTTTGTTAGGGCATTGTTATACAACTGCATGGGGGGTGGAGAGGAATGAGGTCGAAGCCGCGAAATGGTATCGCCTCGCAGTGAAAAACGGATCAGAAAGTGCTCCGGTTAGGCTTGGAGAATTAAATAGTTATATTGAACGTAGCAAAGCTGCGGAAACAGGCGACGCGAAAGCGCTGTACGGGTTAGGCTGTTGTTATGATTGTGGTTCCGGTATTTGGTCCGATCATGCTGAGGCTTTAAAGTTTTGGAGAAAGGCAGCAGAAAAAGGGTATGCAGAAGCACAGTATAGGCTGGGGGAATGTTATGACAATGGTTATCCCGGATTGACAAAAGACAAAACCGAAGCCGTAAAATGGTGGCGTAAAGCCGCTGATCAGGAATATGCATACGCAGAGCGCGAACTTGCCCGCTGTTATGCTTCCGGCGAAGGAGTTGCGAAAGATGAAGCAGAAGCCGCAAGATGGCGACTTAAAGCCGCCGCCCACAAAGAACCGGAACAGCATTGATTAATTTTTATTTCAAGGAAAAGAAATACATGACAGGATTATTTACGCTTATTATTGCCATCCTCACAGTAGAAAGCAGCTATATACAAAACCTGGAGCGTCCGGCAGGAAAAGTCCCGGATACGGTTCAATTTTGGATTACTCCGGAAGTGCAATGGCGAATAAAGACATATTCGATTGATCATGACATTCACACATATAAGTTGCAGAACAAAAAAGATGGTAATCCAATTAGTGATGACTTTGCAATTAATAATATCAAAAAAGGTTATGAAGATATTATTGCTTCATTGATAGTTCTAAAATTCCATGATCCAAAAGATAAGGAAGAAGTACAGCGCGTCCTTGCGGAACATAAGCTTACGGGAACTCTTGAAATCGGTGCGAATGGGATAGTTTTCTACAATCCTGATAATAAGAAATATCATTCGCAGTCAACCCCAGAATAAACATTGAATTATGACCTTGAAGTAAACTCCATTGGCAAGATTGAAAAAACTGCTGGAACGGTTATACTTAATCATCTCTGGGAACGACTGTTTAACCGCAGAGAAATATTAAACAAAGACAATAAGAACGGAAAGTATTGATGATACATCAGACCCTGGAAAAACATTTCGGATTTAATGAGTTCAAGGCCGGGCAGAAGGAAGTCATCAACCGTATCGTCAGCGGACAGTCGGCTGCGGCGATCTTCCCCACCGGCTCCGGCAAATCACTCTGTTATCAACTGCCTGCGCTGCATCTGCCGCACCTTACCCTGGTCGTGTCGCCGCTGCTGGCGCTGATGCAGGACCAGCTTCTGTTTCTGTCGGCCAAAGGCATCGCCGCCGCCCGGATTGATTCCTCGCTCAGCCGCGACGAGGAACGGGAGGTCATGGAAAAAGTCAGATCGGGATATTACAAAATCCTGCTGATCGCGGTTGAACGTTTCAAAAACGAGCGTTTCCGCAAATTTCTCAGCGGAGTGCCTATTTCGCTGATGGTCATTGACGAAGCGCATTGCATCTCCGAATGGGGGCATAATTTCCGTCCGGACTATCTGAAACTGCCGGTTTACCAGCGCGAATTCAATGTCGCGCAGGTTTTACTGCTGACCGCGACCGCGACTCCGGCGGTAATCACTGATATGTGCGCCAAATTCAATCTGCACCGCGACTCGGTGATCGTTACCGGATTCTACCGCAGCAATCTGAGGCTATGGGTGAAGCCGGTGGGCGATGACAAGGACAACGTATTGTACGAACTGCTGAAAGACGCGCCGGAACAGCCGGCGATTGTCTATGTGACCTTGCAGAAGACCGCCGAAACCGTGGCGGAATTACTTAACGGGAAAGGGGTGAACGCCATCGCCTATCATGCCGGGATGAAACATGAAGACCGCGAACGCATTCAGGACTCATTCATGGACGGCCAGGTCAACTGCATCGTCGCGACTATCGCGTTCGGCATGGGCATTGATAAACGCGACATCCGGCGGGTCATCCACTACGATCTGCCCAAATCAATAGAAAATTACAGCCAGGAGATCGGAAGGGCGGGGCGCGACGGGCTGAATTCCGACTGTTATGTGCTGGCTAATCTGGATAATATCAACGTGCTGGAAAATTTCATTTACGGCGACACCCCGGAAGCGGACAATATCCGGTATGTGCTGAAAGCCATTCCCGGCGGCGGCACGAACTGGGAGCTTAAGCTCACCAGCCTGTCCAATGCGTCGAACATCCGCATTCTCACGCTTAAAACCCTGCTGGTGTATCTGGAAATGAAAGGCATCATCAAGCCGCTCTACTCCTATTTTTCCGACTACCGCTACAGCAATATTATTCCGGACGAGGAGATTGCCGCCAAGTTCAACGGCGAACGCCGCCGTTTTACCGAGGCGCTGTTTGCCGGGGTGCAGAAGAGCCGGGTCTGGTCAACAGTGAACTTTGATTCCATCAAAGAGGGCTGCGGCGGGGACCGCGAACGGGTTACGACCGCGCTGGAGTATTTTGACCAGAAAGGCTATATCAAACTGGAAGCGAAAGAAATGACGGAAGTTTTTGAAGTCACTTCGCCGCGTTTTGACATTGAGAAACTGACCGGGGAACTGGATCTGCTGTTCCGGCGGAAAGAGCTGGCGGAAGTCGAACGGATTGAAAAGATGGTGCGCGTGTTTGCCGGGAATGTCTGTCTGAGCTATGCGCTGGCGACCTATTTCGGCGAAGAGTTGAACTGGAAAAAATGCAATCACTGCTCGGTCTGTCTTGAAGGCAAAGCGGACATTAAAAGCAGTATTTCGCTCAAACCGCTGTCCGGGTACAATTTTGAAGAACTTACCGGCCCGTTTGCGGCAAAGCTGTCCGTGCCCGCCACTGCTGACCTGATCACCCGTTTCCTCTGCGGCATCACCGTGCCGCTGATTTCCAAAATCAAAGCCAAGCAGCTGGCCGGATTCGGCACACTGGAAAAATACCGCTACGCCGATGTCCGCGCCTGGGTGCAAAGCTTTATTTAACCGGGGCTCTGAACGCTATTTTTTTCCCGCACCAAGCCGCAAAGACACAAAGGGGAATTTAACAGGGATTTACAGGATAGACAGGATGATTTTATTAAAATATTTCGTCTATACAATAAATATTTTTAATTCTACAAGTTATTTTTGATATAGACTAAATATTTCATGTATTAGCGGTGTCTTCGCTGTCTTCGACAGCATTCAGCCAATCCGGAAGATAAAGACGGCGCACTCCCTCGTAATCGTTTCCCATCTCGCGGTCCAGAGTCAGCAACAGCTTGGGATAGTTATCCTTAACTGCCAGCAGCGCCGCGCACTCACGCTCAACCGTCGTTCTGGACGGCAGCAGATATGCGACCTGGATGTATGTCTTCATGCCGTCACGCTCTGCCACAAAATCAATTTCAAGCTCTCCAATCCGGCCGACAGAGACACGGTAACCTCTCCGGAGAAGCTCTATACATACCACATTTTCCAGCATCCCGCCGATATCATCCGCCCGATAACCGATTGCGGCGGTGCGCAGGCCCAAATCCGCCACAAAATGTTTCTCGTTAACCTCCAGATGACGCCGTCCTTTGATATCGTACAGTAAAAGACGGTGAGTCAGATGCGCATCCGCAAACCACCGCATATAGTTCAGGATGGTGTCCACTCCGACGGATAGTTTCTGGCTTTTCAGAAAAGCATTAATCCGGCTGGCGTTTGTGAGATTGCCTATGTTGTCAAAAATATAGCGGCCGACCTGTTCGAGCAGGACATAGTTCCGCACCTGATGCCGCCGCACAATGTCTTTCAGCATAATCGAGTCGTAAACACCTGCGACAAACGGACGGAATGTAGAATCAGACAACTGCCCCAGTTCGTGCAGTCCGGGCAGTCCGCCGTAGTACAAAAATTGTTTGAACGCCTCCGGTGTCTCCGTTTTCTGCAATTCGTTGAAAGTCAGAAACTCGGAAAATGACAGCGGGAACATCCGGATTTCGACGAATCTTCCAGCCAGCAGCGTCGCAAGTTCGCCGGAAAGGAGACTGGCATTTGAACCGGTAATTACCACGTCAATATCGTGCCGTCCGGACCAGTCCGCAACGATTTTTTCCCATTCCTCTATCTCCTGAATTTCGTCAACAAAAACATAGCAGATCCCGCCAGCGTTCTGCTGTGCCGCTTTGACATGCGCAGCTAGATCGTGATAGGTGCGTATTGCGTCAAATTCATACGATTCCTTGTCAATATAAACGATTTGCCCGCGGTTTACGCCATCTGCCATTAACTTGTCGATCAACAACCGGACCAGACAGCTTTTGCCGGAGCGTCGCATTCCTGTGATAACCTTTACCACTGGCTTACCCAAAAAAGGAGTAATTTTTCGTATGTAAAGATTTCTTTTATACAAGATATACCTCTGCAAATGTATAATTATTTTTGATATACAAGAAATATAGCACAATGTATCGGCACTTGCAACAATATGATTTTCAGAAGACCATCATTTCTTCCGATTCTATTCCTTTTCGTGTCTCCTTGTGAAATATTCTACAGGATTCTATTTTCTCGCACCAAGCCGCAAAGGCACTAAGATAAGACATTTATTTGGATTTGAGAATCATAATCTTGATTCAAAATCAGAAATGAAGCATAAAAATCCTGTCCATCCTGTCCATCCCTGTTAAATCCTCTTTGCGCCTTCGTGCCTTTGTGCGAAATATTCTTCCGGCTTTTCCCGCTCCCGGCCGCAAATAAAAAAAGCGGGAAAAAACTTGTTCAGTTCTTTCCCGCTGTATATCTATACTCTGCACGGCTGAAAATTCAACTATAGATGAATAGGATTGTGGATTGGATTTTTTCGATCCGACTGACAGGCGATATGAATATCGCCGGAAGGAGGAGCGGAAAAATACAACCGCAAGACATTCACCGCAAGGCGGTTGCGATCTTTTGAGTTTGGATTCGCACTCTTCGAGGTTTTCGATACCCCGGTATCGGCAGCCTCTCAGAATACGAACCA
>TBL_comb47_HYPODRAFT_10008305_pt1 | contig 10646 bp, 11 predicted proteins | sample TroBogypolimnion_40_FD_10682 | JGI IMG/M metagenome (IMG submission 10682)
TAGGAACACATTTTTGTAACAGAGTAACTCAGAATTCCCAACCGGTTGTTACTATGATATAAAGACATATTATCTTTATATTCATTATATTTAATATTTATGAATAATTCAAAGAACAGTTCGAGCCTCCAATAGCATCCATCAATTCTTTCGTATGACCTAATGACCGTGTGCCATCAGCATATACATATTCTCCTACGAATCGACACATCAATTCATATTTTATAGGGAAATCTCGACAATGATCTTCATATTTATGAAATGATGCATGTATGACCGAATCATTCACAATATATGGGTATATACATTCACGCAAAAAATCTTGGTCATAATTTCTCGGACCCGACTGATAAATCGTGTCCATTTTTTGTTTCCAACTTGGAATTTCGGGTATTTTTCGTGTGCCAAACATACCGCCCAATATATGATACACATGATGGGGGTGGTCACGCATAATATGAAAGGTTTTGCCCGATTCCAGCCAATCTTTCACCGCCAATTGTTCTCGTAATAAAAATTCTGTATCTGTATCACGAGACATCATAATTTCGACATCGGGGTCATCTATTGCTTCAAATCGCCACATCATGGGTTTGCATGTACTAAGGTCGCCTTCTTTGAAAATAATTTGCACATTCTTCATAATATTCAAATTATCAACCACATATTTGGGAACAGTTTCTTTATGTATGTAGAATCTACAAATAAAATCGGGAAACATTTCTAGAGCTTGTCGAGCACAGCGAATGGCACCGTGAGTGTAAGTTAAATCATCTTTCCATAAACTGAAACTAATCACGCGCATAATTTACTATATATTGTATAATAATATTATTATCATATTATCATATTATTATATTTTTTACTACAACAAACATAACACATTTTTGGAAGAAAGTGGAGAACCTGGAAATACCATATTATATAAATAATAGGCAGTAGGGTTCTCAAACACCGGTGAAAAACTTCGATTCCATTCCGATAAAATACTTTCATTGTGTCCTATGTTCTCTATTATAATCATTTGAAATCGTTTCTGTTTGAATAACTCTGTCCTTCGTTCTCCGTAATTATTACGTTTTATTCCGGGTATTTTACCCTCCATAAAACGTCCTTTCTTCATGATATCTTTCAATGCATGTTTCAGACCATTGGTAAACAAATCTGTGGAAGAACTATTATTGATACTGGCAATCAGTTGCAGTGTATTGCCGTTCTCAATGTCTTCATAATTGGTGAAGGCGTCTTTGATAAAATACATTCCGTGCACATGTTCTCCTTGTTTCAAACAATACACATAGAGAACATGATTTTGTATCATTGATATCAAATTGCTTATATGCACTATACCGATGAATGTAAATATTTGCGAATGTTCTCGTATATTTTTTAAAAAATCAAACAAAATATCTTGGTTCTCATTGTAGATATGGAGAACCACAAAATGCGGCGGTAATTTCACAATAGAAATATTTCGTAGATAATAAGTATAAGATGTATATTGAGTTAATGGAACTATCCCTTCACACATATTTGTCTCTTTTTTAAAAAGAGAAGTGAGAACATCCGGATGTTTGATGCGTTGATTGTATTCGTGTGTTTGTAATAGATTTCTAGATATTTTGTATTTTGTATGTTCTCGATGTGTGCATATAAAATCCCAGAAGAATGCATTCATATCTATATGTTCTCCTTGATAATAAAGAGTAATCGGACGAGAACAACAAAGTGCTATAGGTACCTGTATCATGGTAACCGTGCTAAGATTGTTCTCATTCGTTGTCGGATTCTTATCCAATATGTAGCGATTTTCATGATAAAATGATACTAATGGTGTGCGGTCGAGCCCTACCATACACGCATTCCATTGTTTTTGTGTGATAGTATAGAGAACTCTCTCACTCGGAACATAATAACATTGCAATAGGTTGATACAGGTTTGTTGCTGTTCTAATGTTAGTTCGGGAAATTCCGAGGTTCTCACATTCTCGAATTTATAAAACTTGGTTTTCAGTGGCGGTCCCTTTTGTATGGTAAACGGTGTTCTTGTATAATATCGCCAAAAATCATAGGTATGAAATACCGGTTGCGCGTTCCAAAAGGGATATCGCAATTTAATATAGAAAAATATTAACAGAATAATACAAATAAAAATAAGGTAAGGAGAACCTGGTGGTAATTCGATATCCATAAATGGAACATATAGGTGACTAAATGCCACATAAACATGATGGAATATTTCAATAAATAATATGCTGATACCACGAAAGAGATTACGAAGGCCACGATAAATGATGGTATGAAAAAAATCAGAAAAGTATCGCTGAATAATAGCTTCTGCATTCATAATATATCTAATTTATAGTATGAATTTTATGTGATATGGAGAACGCTTATGTATCGAATTCATGTGGATTGTATTGTAATTTGCGAACCGTTCTTGTAACATTCATAAATATTCACTTTCGTTGGCTTAATTTTCACCAGTTTGCACCTAAATGCAAACAAATAAGTATGTTGTTATTTAACAGATGTAAGTCTCCGTGTAAAAATTCTATTGTATCATAAGCTATAGCTAATGATATCACGGACTGTATCAATATATTTTTTAGAATAATAACGTTTTCAGAATTCCATATAAAATTTTCAATAGAACCCTTTTGTATATAAGGCATAACAATAACTTTTTTTAAGTTTTTTTCTGTATGTTCTGTTTGGCATATTTTAGAATCTATTTTTGTTGCCGAGTCTGTTGCCTTTATTGGTATATTATCTTCATTCGTAGTATCATAACACGAAAATAAACAGATATATTTTATAAACCCAAGTAATTTATGATTGAATAATTCTTGTCCTATATTGAATTCCCTTTCGGCGCTTTTACTTGAGCGCATGATTTTGACTACATTCTTTGTCGGATTTCCTTCGGAAATCCTAGACAAAGAATCTAGAAAACGTTTCGAACCGCATAGCGGTTCTGTACGTTTTACTACAATATGTTTATTTTTCTTACTAATACTATCATCCGTAATAACAGCCTTTACAATAGCTACATGATTTATGTTACGGATAAGAGTATTCAATTGTACCGAATCCACGTTTTCCGAATATTTCGAACAATCGATATAATATTTCGTTCCTGCACCGCGTTGAGATATGCGTTTTTTTTGAAGGTGTTTTACTACTACCATCTATGTATAATACATAAATATATCTTTACATAGCTCGTTCAAAGATGTACAAATTTTCATGTTTTTTGTTTTGTATGTCATTCGTTTCCGAATCGACTTTGTCGATTCTAGGAAACGAATCTAGAAAACGTTTCGAATCACGAAGTGATTCTGTACGTTTTACTCCGATTTTTCCTTGTAAAATAAACCCATAATACGCCGCCATCGATAAAATATCTTTGGTTTCCTCCATATATAGTGTTTGTTCTTGTTGACGTATGTTAGACGTTGCTTTGTCGGTAAATGTTTCCGTGAAAACCGCTTTGTTCTCAGTCGGACTAATCTGATACGAATGTTTATATAAGAAATTATCAAAATTGATTACGGCATCGTTGGCCGTTTCTTCGAAAAATATTTGCGGTGCACCAAAAATGGGGTGTGTCGTTGGTGCCGCCTTGTAAAATTTATCTCGTTCAACCAAATGTACTATCAAGTATCCTCCTGGTTTCATCCAAGAATAGCAATTTTTGAAAAACATATGTTTTTTTTCAATATGATATATCGTAAAATGCAAACATAATATATGGGTAAATATTCCTTTATCGTAACACATCGGGTCAGTCACATCTCCCTGTTTTATTATGGCATCGGGGTATTTTTTATCTGAATAATTTATCATTGCATCCGATTTATCCACACCATAAGCATCATATCCTAATGTTTGTAATGTATCGACTAGATTACCACTTCCACAGCCAATGTCCAAAAACATGCTGTCGTCGGTGGTTGCTTGGGTCGTTTGTATGATTTTCTTTAATTCATAAGCGGTGCGCGATTCCGTTTTATTGACGGTATCATAGACTTCTGAATAAAAAGAATCATAAATTTGGTCATCGTATTTGACTAAAAAACGTTCTTTCTGATTCATTTGTATTTGGTCTGAATTGGCTGCGCCAAACCCTTCGGCCATATTAGAGAACGACGGTGCCGTTTTTTTCACGATAAATATGATAAGAGATATAATACAAAACAATATTAGAAGTTTATACCATATTTTATACATTTTTATACTATACTATAAGTATAAAAATGTTTATGCCGTGCTTCGTAATTGCGTTCTGGTGTGATTGAAAAACGAACTCTTACCAATGTCACTTCCTTCTAAATTCGCAGGGATTGCGGTTTGAAAGATGGGTCGGTCGAACAAATCAGGAAACGGTTGGACGGATGGTTTCGATACCACCGTAACATTATATAAATCACTCTTGGATGAGGGGATATAAGTCCCTTGAAATGCCGTGTCGCGCTGCAAAGACACTGTTTGGTTTCTCAATGCGGTTTCCGTATCAATGTTAACAATGTATCCAAATGGCGGGGCATTTTGTGTGGCAGGATTAAAATTGAAACCAACATTATGATTTACAACGGGAATAATACGTTCATTGCCTGAAGTTCGGCGATTGATAATCGGAAATTGCGAGTATTTGGTGGGAATGGGGCGGGGGTCGAAATTCGGCGCTAAAGTCATATCAGGAATATTGCGTGACATAATGCGTTCATTAAGTTCGTCGACACGTTCATTCTGACCGTATAAAATTCCTTCTTGAACTCCGTACAATGGTTGATTATATTCTTGTAAATTCATTGTTATAATAGTCAGATATAAATTTTTTTTATTAAATTATTATTATTATTATATAAAGATTTTGGTTATTTGTAACAGTATATGTCCGTAAAAATTGTTGTAGCAAAATATAATGAAAACGTTGAATGGACCAAACATATAAATCATCCTGTTGTCATTTATGATAAATCTGATAATCCAATTCCGGGTAGCATACATCTCAAAAACGTTGGTAGAGAAGGTGAAACATTTTTGAGACATATTGTCGAAAATTATGATAATCTGGATGATATCACAGTATTTTTACAAGGTAATCCTTTTGAACATCTTAATTATTTGGTAGGTTGGAGAACAATATTAACCGATGAAGAAAAACAAAAAGTGATACATAAAATCAATTATGATATTACTCCAAATAGCATTTTTTCTACTTTTTATCAAGTATTACATAATGTGCCAAATGGAACAAATGGCGCACATTGCACCAAAGATTGTATGAAATATTTCAATGAAAATTATCAATATTTTACTGTTTCCATGGGTGCTCAATATATAGTTCCTAAACAAAATATTTTATCAAGACCATTACATGTGTGGAAAAAAATGCATCAAGATATATATAACGATGTTTTAAATGGATATTCTATGGAGATATTGTGGCATTTTGCTTATACAGGAAAATTTAATAATATTGTGGGAAATCACGATCAAGTTAAAAAAATACACGTTAACAATAATATATTAAATAATGATTCATTATGTGTATTTCCGCAGCAAATCATCCATTTTTAGAGCAACGAATCTAGGTTTTGCTTTCTGTGAGGAGCCTGATCAGAAAATCTTCGATTTTCAAGCGGCTCTGCAAAACCTTCATATATTTACGAAAAAAGAATATGTAAATATTTTCATCAAATATTGTATATGAATAAAAAATATATTTCAATGAACCCTCGAATTGATGGGTTTGGTGCGCAATATCTAAACATTATATATTTTATTCTATATGCATATCATCATAATTTAGAATATGCCCATGAAAATATTAAAAATATGGAGCATAATTATAACAATGATGATAATTTTATAAAAAATATGAACGAATTTATGAACATAGAAAATAACTATATGGATAAATCGAAAATAAATCATGACGATATTATTAACATACAACAAAGTGAAATATATCGTGATATTCAAGAAAATATTGACGTTTATTTATCGGATAATCCTGCATTAAATAAAATAAAAAAATGTTTCTGGTCTAATAAAAATAAAAATCATTATAATAATGATAAATTTAATGTTGCTGTACATATACGAAGACACAACATCCATGATAGTCGTATAGATGGCACAAATACGAGCGATGAATATTATTTATCTGTTATTACACATATTCGTGAAAAATATAATACTAAAAATATTCAATTTCATATTTATTCACAGGGTAATATCGAAAATTTTAATCAATATATATTTGACGATACTGTATTTCATATTAACGAAGAATTACGAAGCACATTTGTAGGTTTTGTTTCTGCTGACATTTTAGTATTATCTAGGAGTAGTTTCAGTTATATTGCTGCATTTTTAAGCGATGGAGAAATATATTATATTGAACATTTGTCTAAACCTATAAAAAATTGGATAAAATGTATATGAAACATGTCATTCGTTGCCGGATTCCATTCAGTAAGATGATTGCAACACCGGTTTTGTTTCGGTTCATTTTTTTCGCAAAACAGTCTGATATTCATCCATAATTAAAGTAAATCCATTTTGTAAAAAATAAGGTATAGATAAATACCCTTTTCCACGTTCTATGGTTTCGCCAAATTCATATGGCACAGAGCTTCTTATATCATCAATCAATATAATGCCATTTTTGTTTATCAAATCGCGTTCTACTATTATTTTCGCTTCACGTAGGTGTAATTGTGCAGTTGGAATAATAGGTGTCATATCGCCAGTATCCAAATATAACAAATCTATCTTTTTATTTGTGGTGGTTAAAAATTCTTCCGATGACGAAACAATATAATCAATATTATTGGCATTTGAATTCATTATTTTACAACGATTGATATGACATGACATCAAATCCACCGTAGTTAAATTAAAACCTTCAATATGGTCTAAACAAGTAGACGCAGTTTTGGTAAAACACCCAGCTGACCAATCCCATTTTTCGGGATTTTCTGGTTCCCAAAATACCGGGTTGTCCAAATTACAACCTTCAAATCTGCCATCGACAAAACTGCGTGTTGTGCCTAATTCAACTGTTGTTTTCATATTATTTTTTTCAAATTCTTCAAAACAGTATCTAAATGTATGATATCTTGACAATGGAATTCTACCAAAATATTTTATATATGTGTCATCGCTCGTGTAATATGAAACAGCTTTATCTAATAAATCTTTGTATTTACTATCTAATTTTTGAATAGATAACATGCGAATATAACAAATATTAGTTGACATCTTTATGTTCATTATATTTTACAATTATATCTTTCCATCTCGACAACATATCATCGTGATGTTTTTGTGCAAATTCTAAGATAGTTTTGGTTTTTGCCACATAATCGGTCGTTTTGACCTTTTCTTGCAAATCTTCCCAAGAATCAAAATAAACCAATATATCTCGATGTTCATCGCAATACCACTCAGAAAATTTGAGTAATCCAGGATTATGAGGATTGAATGGTGACTGAAACCACCAATTACCTGTCTTAAATAATTCTATCAAAAAACTGAGTGATGGTATAAATGTTACCAAACCAAGTTGAATACGTTCGAAAAAAACAAGAGTGGACCATGCGTAAGGTATATATATACCTCCTTTATACTGGATTAATTCAGAAATATGATTAAACCGTTCACATCGATTTTGTATTCCAAGTTCGGTTATTTTTTTTGACAAATTCATTAATTTGGTTTCGTTATGATAGGTTGGAATGTAAAATATGTTATTATTATCATTATCTGTTATCCCCTGATAGGTTTGATATATACATTTTGACATCAAGTTTATTCCGATGGGTTTTATGACAAAATCGCCGAAATTTACTCGTCGAATATGATTTGAATAAATATTTTCTATCGAAGTATATCCAAAAATAAATACATTTTTACGATTGGGTATGTCTCGTAATAATTCATAAAATTCTTTATCTTGTTCTTCATTTTGCATGGCATAATCAAATCGATTACATACCCAAATAATCAAGAGTTTTGACCAATTGTTTTGTAAAAAAGGTCGACATGTTGGACATGTATCGGATGTAATTATTCCATCAAATGTATCAAAATAATCTTTGTGTTTGTTCCAGCATTTTTGTGCACGGTCATGTGTTATCTTATATAATTCACCGTCCTTAGTTTCGCCGTCATCAAAATACATTGTTTGTATTTCATGTCCAAGAGTTGTAAATACATATTCTATATCCAATTGACACCCTTTATGAAACGTTATATGAAGTATTTTCATTGTATATTTATTCACTTAGAGTTGTTTCCATATAAAAATAAATATATAATATTTATTATATGTTTATCAAAAAAATCGTTATTTGGGGTCATAAATTACATTCACATACACATAGTTATATTCATAATGGATTTTATATTGCATTCAAGCATCTTGGATATGATACCTATTGGTACGATGATAATGATGATGTATCCGCGATTGATTTTAGTTGTTCACTTTTCATTACCGAACATCAAGTAAATAAAAAAATACCTTGTCGTAATGATTGTATATATATTAGTCATTATGTTGATCCTGAAGATTATCCTGGAGTACCCAAAGAAAATATCATCATTTTAAAAAATTCACCGCGTGATTTTAATGAATGCGATAAAAACAAAGGATACGTTTATCAAAATCTTAATTACGGAATTCCTCACGAATATTTTTCTATTTGTGACGGATATAAATGCTTATATATGTATTGGGCAACCGATTTATTACCTGAGGAAATTGACAAGAATATAGAAAATTTACCAAACTCTTCAGGTGACCGTAGGTCACCGACAGAGTTAGTAGTTGGAGGCGTAAACGCCCCCTTACCAAATTTACAAATTTCTTATAAAATTAATTTCATTGGTTCTATGACATCTGTATGGAAACAACTATATTTTATTTGCAATTCATATAAAATACCTTTTTATAATTATGGTGCGACATTCAATGTGAATTCTCATGCAAATAAATCCATACAAGAAAATATTCAATTAATTCAGTCGTCATTAATATCCCCCGCATTGCAAGATGAACATCAAATAAAACTCAAATATATTCCTTGTAGAATTTTTAAAAACATTAGTTATGGAAAAATGGGAATGACCAATAATGAATTTGTTTATGAATTATTTGATAAAAAAATACTTTTTCATAAAGATATCCATGAACTTTTTAAAATGGGGTTGCAATTTGAGAAACGTCTTGATAATAATATTATTGTGAAGCCACTTATGGAATATGTCAGAGATAATCATACATATTTGAATAGAATTCATACCATAAAACAGTTTTTGGACGAATATACTTCGTTTTCATTAGGTTATTCGTAATGAAAATATGAAGCGTTGTCGTATATTTTTCGTTCCATCAGACATAACTACTTCGAACTTCGTTCTACGGAGTTAGGAAGTTTTCCTTCACTCACTTCGTTCGTTACAGAAAACATTACAATTTCCGCAACAAATCCTCCACTTTTAAATGATTTCCTTGAGAATTGAATGCCGAAGTATTGTGTATTCTATGTTTTACAAGAACATCATCCACGTTATAAAAACGTTTATGTTGTTTCCATAATTTGAGCCATAAATCATAATCTTCAATGCCATTTTCTTCCCAAAAACATAATTCTATACGGACGAGCGAGCTACTGTTTATCACGGGATTCACCCGTCTAAAATCATAATAAGTTATTTCTCCTACCGGTATTTCCGGGATTATCCCTTCCATGTCGCCAAAATAAACACATTTCGTCCCTATTACATCAAATGTATACATATAAGGCACTTGTGAAGCCAATTTATTATTGTGCCAAATATCATCTACGTCCAATATGGCCACATAATCACCCTTACAATATTGTATCATTCGATTCAGAGTAGTCGATTTACCATTTATGTCGTAAAAATCAAATACACGAATATTTTGTTCGGGATAATGAGATACAGTTAATTGTATCTCTAAAAATATCGCGGAATTTTCGGGGTGTCCATTTACGGCTATTATGAGTTCCCAATCCTTGTATGTTTGCTCTATGACAGATTTAAATGATTCTTGAAAAAATTCGAATCCATTGTAAATAGGAATTAAAATGCTTATCATAATTTTATGTATCAGTTATTAGTTATTGGTATTCGTTATATAATCTATATATTCTTTCTTTTTTTGAATAATTTTTGTATTATATTTGTGAATTTGTGATATTTGGTTGTCATGTATACGATACATCAAGAGCATTTCGGGTAAATTATAAACACATTCATATTTTTTCAATACACGTAGCTCCAAATCTAAATCTTCAAAAGGTAATTTCAAATCCTTATTGTAATTACCTACTTCTAGAATAGCCCATTTTCGAAAACATAATGTTGGATGATTCAATATCCATTCCGATTTTTGCAATTTATATTCTTCCCATGTTAGTTTGTCAGGATGATTTGTTTCTGAAATCTTCTTTTTATTTTGTGTAGTAAAACGTGCAGAACCGCCTCGCGGTTCGGTCGGAGGGCCTGAAAGGCCCTCAACCTTGCATCGCCTGAAAGGCGATGCTGAGGAGCGTTTTCTAGATTCGTTTCCTAGAATCGGCAAAGCCGATTCGGAAACGAAT
>TBL_comb47_HYPODRAFT_10008306_pt1 | contig 10646 bp, 4 predicted proteins | sample TroBogypolimnion_40_FD_10682 | JGI IMG/M metagenome (IMG submission 10682)
GTCACTTCGTTTTATCTCATCCTGCAGGAAATACAGCGCCCGGCGGACGCCCTCCGTGTCGGCGGCGGAGATCGTGCATGAATCTGCCCGCGTCTCTATGCGGTAACTCTCAAACGGTTTTCCCAGCTCGCGCTTTTCAACGGTGATTTTGAACGGTCCGCTATCAGGAATTCCGGCAGCTTGCTCGAAAGCGTGGAAATCGGCTATCGCGGTGTCAAGAAATTTTCCCTCATCGGGGAAACGGAAATCCAAGGTCACTCCTTGCCCGAGTGGCGCTTCATTTTTTTTCTTTTTGCTCCGCCCCCATGTTAACGCTTCATGCCTGGAAGCCTTAAGCTCATCCACAAACAGCCAGTTTTCAGGCTGTTCCGGTTCCTGAGTGACAATCATCTTTTTCTGTATCCTATTTACATTTTTGCGATTTTGGCTGTGATAAGCGCGGTTCTTGTTATCTTTCAACAGCCAATACCGTTTGGACGTTGGTTCCGATGATTGCGCCGGTTCGCGCAATTCATCAATTAACTTACATTCATTTTCCGGTGATTGCGAAGGTTCAGCAACCAAAATATCCTTTTCATATTCCATTTATTTTACCTTTTTTACATAATGTTGCGACGTACTTTATTTGTATCTAATTTAATTCGGATATTGTCAACAATTTCTTTAAAATAACTATGTCAAGCAATGCTTGTCCGTACCAGCCAGCCGGACAGGCATTTAAATTTACGCTATTCCATGGCGTTGATGACAGATAGTTTTTCTGTTTTGCCATTCATATTCATTTGTGCTAAATTTTCTCTTGCTAAACGTTTACCAGACCTTATTTTCCTAAAAGCTCAGGAAGCATTCTTCCCCTTTCTACAAAATAAGCAAATGTTTCATAGTCTACTTGAGGTGGAATCGAGTGATCTGAATGCAGTATATATCCACCTCCGCCACCGAGTACAGGAAGTATTTTTTCTTTTAACTCCTGTTCGACTTTATTTTTATCATTTGATAACAGAACTCGCACATCAATATTTCCACAGAAACTGATTTGCTGACCGAATTTCTTGAAAAGTCGCGGCATATCCATTCCTGCCTTCACTTCCATCGCCTGCAAACAATCCATTCCTGCTTCTATAAGTCCGGGCATCAGCGGTTCTATGAAACCGCATGAGTGAACGATCACCTTCAATCCTTTGCCATGTAAATATCCAAAGAGTTTTTTGTGTCCCGGCATAAGTAATTCTTTGTACATTTGCGGCGACATAAATGGATTATTTTTATAGCCGAGATCTTCTGATAGCCAGGCCGCGTCCGGTAACCCTTCCTCGGAGAAAAGTTCTTCCAAATGGTTTATAGTCAAATTTACATACGTCTCAACCATGTCTTTTATCCAATCCGGATCCAATGCCATCCCCATAAGCAGATTTTCATGTCCGCAAACCGGATGCATTTGCTCGAAAGGCGCAAGGCCGGCAACAGTATGAAACAACTGCCTTTCAGATGCTTTTTCCCTTTCATTGCGATATTCTTCAAAAGGAATTCTTTTCCGATCAAGACCTGATAGGCGAGGTTTAATCTTTTCTTCCCAATCCTGCCGGTCTTTTACTGAAAAATTGACATACTCACGCGGTCCAGGCGTTTTTTTGAACATTCTTTTTGTCGCGCCGTTGCCATCCTTAAACAGGATAAACTCTTCGTCTTCATTAATAATTTCATCCTTATATTCCACATCTGCAATTGAGCTGATTCTCGATCCTCCGAACAGATCGAAATTAAAATGCTCATCGATTTTTTCATCAGGCTTAAGGTGTCCTTCGTCTGTCCAGCGTTTTATCGTTTCACCCCACAACGCCTCACAAAACGGTAATTGTTGCACGGATTTTCTTTCTAAAGCTCTGAAAACAAGTTCTTTGCCAGTCATTTATTGTGTTTTCCATTTTGATTTTTCATCTTATAAAATATATGGCGCATCCTGTCGTGCGTTAATCAATAGTCTCTGCTTTACTTTGAACCCCACATAACCGTAGTTGCCGGTTACCGAAACTGTTACGCCGGCAGCAGGGACAATCTGGTCGGCGAAGGTCACAGAGGGCGTCTTCTCCACCACCGTGATCGTCTTGCCGATCAGTTCGGCGGGGAGGTTCAGCAACCGAAATATCCTTTTTATATTCCATTTATTTTGCCTTGTTTAAATAATGATGTTGCGTATTTTATTTGTATACGGCTAATGCAAAAGCCGCCTGAAATTACGGCTGTTATTTTGTTTTGTTTCGGATTTAAAATCTTTCTCTGCTTTATTCCTTGTTTTGATAAAGCAGACTTATTTCGTCTGCGGTTAATCCTCTCTTATAAACACGTACATTGCCAATAATTCCGTTAAAATAAAGTGCAGGACTGCCATATCTGCCGATGAATAAATCTCCATTATCGGTCATCAATGAACTGGCAACTGATGTTGATGCATCCTGAATGCCGTTTATATATAGTTTCAGGCTTCTATCCGCTCCAAAGACACCGGCGATATGGTACCACTGACCTGTTTGCAATGTTGTATTTCCAAAAAGCCATACTTGAGTTGTATCACTTTTTCTTACGCTTACAACTGCTTTGCCATTATATATGCCCAAATACGGTACGCCTTTAGATATAATCATATTGTAATTATTGGCGGTGAAATTATTCCCCTTGATCCATGCGGAGAATGTAAATCCTTCTGTTCCGGTAATATTAATGCTGCTGCTGTTTGATATTTCCGCATAGTCATTAACTCCGTCAAAGTAAAGCGCATTGTCTTTCTTATCGAGCGTGGTATTACCATGCCAGGTTGCGCCGGATATGGTCGCCTGCCGGGAACTGTCAAAGTCATCGTATGCGGTGGTTCCGGTCCCTTCACTTAGCGGCAAACTATATGCAATTATCGCGCTGTCCTTTAACTTCCTGATTGCCTTATCCGTGCAGCCTTTCCGGCATATTTGCACATCATCTATTATACCGCTGAAATAGTATAAGCTATACCCGGCGTACTTGCCAATGGTAAGTGGATTCGTATTGCTGTCCGGATTTAAAAATGGACCTGCCGTAGAGCCATTCTGCCGGCCGTTGATAAATACTTTCATATTTCCTTCACGATCGTAACTGCCGGCAATGTGATACCATGTATTAACGGTCAATGTGGTGGAACTGTAGCACCAGTGCGATGCCCCGTCTTTAGTAAGAATTTTAAACATTACACCTCCGTTGTACAGAGAAAGGTAATGACTGTTCCCATGTGTAAGCACCATATTATAATTATTCGGTGTTATAGAACTTGGTTTAACCCATGCTGAAAATGTCACCCCATCATCTGAAACCGCAAATAAATTATTGCTTGGGATACTGATGTAACTGGCGCTGCCGTCAAAACTAAGTGCATGAGTACTCTGCCCGTCTGCCCCGTTCGCCCAGGACGTATTTGAAGTTGTTCCGGTAATGTCTGCATATGGGGCGGCGGCGGCAACCGAAGTTCCAGTTCCCTCATCCAACTTGAAATCAAGTAAAGACGGTATTTCAAGTACTGCAACACATTCCGCACCGACAGTCAATGCTGCCTGGCCGTTCGTCCAAGTCACGTTGTTTCCGGAGATCAGTTCTTTGCCGGTTATGCTTATTGCCGCTGGCAAATAAGTGACCGTAACGTTTTTTGAATTGGCGGTCGGATTAAATACGGTAATATATTCCGCGCCGAAACGTTCAAGGAATACGTCGCTGTCGTTGACTGTCGCCTGCCTGACCGGTTCCCATCCTGCCTGGCTGAGTTTCCTGATTACCGGAATATATTTTTGAAATAAATTCCGGTCAGTCATGTTTGCGGGGGTGGTGTTGGGATTGGCCGTTTCGAAAAAAGTGGAATTAGCAAAGTATGTCAGTCCGGTGGGATTGCCGCCATCGGTCAGTCCAAATGACGGCATAACCCCAAAAGCGCAACTCCGGGCAAAGTATTTTTGCGTTCTCGTATTGGTCATCCAGTTGGAGCCGGTACCCATACTGTGTTCATAAGGATTTTGCAGGAAAACCACCGGTTTGCGTCCGGCTTTCATTCTGTATTCCAGCATGGCGGCTTCCGCGGGCGGACTCCAGGTATTGTTCGCAGTGTCCCATACCTGTTCGCCGCCTTGAACATTCAGTTTACACCCGGCAAAAGGCGGCGGAGTGCCATTCGCCTGCACGATCCGCAGCCGATTGTCGCCGGTTATCAGATTATCCATGCCTTGCTGTACGCCGTTAAAATATTCCCAGATCATCATTTCAAGACCGATGCCGACAACGCCGTTTATATCGTGAACCAACGGGGTTGTCATATGGCTGAAATGTGACGAATCATAGTCTATCGGAGTTTTTTCGGCACATAAGGACAAATAGCAATCAGTTATATTATCGCACATAATGCCGTCCCAGGTATTCGGCGCAGTCAATAGCGCTTGCAAGCTTGAATTTCCCCATTGGTCGTAATAAGCGTTCCGTTCGCTTGGGGCACTTGCCGCGTATATGTTCGGCCTTATTCCCGGCGCAGGATTGCATTGAAAACGGAGATAATTAGACGACCAGCCTGCGGTCGTGGCATATCTGTAATTGCCGGCGCTGTCTTTGCCTGCTGAATTGACAATTGCGATGGCCGCAGGGTCGCCTGAATTATATAAAGTATTAATTTTCTGCACAACATCAGCGTAAGCAGGAGACGGCCATCCCGGCAAATCAGCGCCATATACCCTTAATTCCCAGGGTGCAACATAAATTGTGCTTAAAAGATTGTTGGCGTCATCATATGCTATTGCTCCAGTCGCCGGTTGCTGATCGAATTTAAAACCGAAATCGTTTATATTAGTGATAGAATTGTCGGAAAGATCCTTCAGGTACCACCAGATTCCGTGTTCTCCTCCTTGCTCGACAATCCGGTCATTAAAAGCAGCAGGATAAAGTTTGTAAAAGTCGTGAATCGCCTGACGCATGCCGGAGGCGGGATTAAACGTCCAGGTAACAAACTTTACGGTTGCGTTATCTTTGGCGCTGCCCGATGCGGTGAAACCTAAATCGAATACGATAAAAAATTCTTGATCATACGGGCTGTAACGTACACGAAAGTGACAAGGGTAATCCGGATCAACCGCGATTGCATAACCAGTTGTATCACCGATAACGCATCCCAAAAGAAATTTTGAACTTGATTTATAATTACCTCTTGGACTGTCCTCATTTGAATATTCGACAACCGGCGATTCCGCAGGAGTTAGTGTTCTCAGGTCTGCATTGCACCATTTCAAATTACTATCGGTTAATGGTAGCCGGTAGGCTAATCCGCCGGCGCGTACAGCACCGCTGGTATTGGTTATTGTCGCGGTATGAGTGGTAAAGCCGTTATTCAGACTGCTGGTTGCCGCAAGACCCCAATTTTCGCCAGTCTGTCCATTTGCGATTTCATACCAGGGTTCGGTTGTTCCAAATCCACGGATCAGATAGCCTTCGCTGGTTGCAATTGGATTAGTAAAGGTGGAACCATCGAAAAATCCGCAATCTGTTGAAGTTTGTTCCTGCAACGTAATATTTCTAAACCAGGCAGTTCCGGAACGATTATATAGCATTACAATTACGTTCAAGCTTTTAATTGCTTTCTTAGGGGAAAAAATCAGTTCTTTGGTCTCCCAGGAGGAGCTTTCTGTAAAGGGGACATAATTATATTGCTCTATGGAATTATCAGAATATGTAACATCAATTCTTAAGGAATAGTAAAGCCCTGGGGCAGAAACAGATACTCCCTGCGAATAACTATCACCAGCTATGCGGATTATTTTGGGTGTATTTTGATTTAAAGTGAAAATGTTATAGGCTATGCATTGATGCTGGTCATCCGGGCTGGTCAGTTTTATCGAGCTTCCGTCTAATGAAGCGCCATAACCCAAAGTCCATTGAGAAGGCGGCGGAAGAAGATTATTTCCATAAGTTACAGTTACCGGCTGTTTGCCTACTGTCAATTGTGCATTTGCCACATTTGCGCAAACAACAATGAACATGAAACAAAGACCAGTGACTTTTACAAAGAAACTAATTGCTGATTTCATTTTAACCCCCTTTGTTTTTGGGTACAAGTTTAGTTCCATAAAGTTACTTTTTTTGAAAATATTTTTCTTTTTTTCAAACCATCACTCTTCTGTCTCTTGATGATTTTTATGCATCTCGCTTTTCATAGTAACTCTTGACTTATTAGAACCTTTTATTTGAGTTTATTTACATTTTTTACTGCAAAATCGTAAAAGCGATTCACGCCTTCACAACCAGTAATGCCAACATAATATTCTTCTTGAAGTGAACTATCAACATACCCCATGATATTACCATCAACTTTAACTGAAAGCTCTTTCCCTATTTTGGTTACTTCAAGCTTGTACATATTATTTTTCGTTAGTTTGAATTTCCAGAAAGCCGTCTTCTCCCACAATGACTTGCCGTCAACCGTATGAAGCCGCCAGATGTTCACGCCTTCATCCCATATAACGATCTCAATATGTTCATCAAATACTTTACTGCCATCAACGGCATCCCCTAATTTTGAAACAATCACAATGGCAGGCGCCATACGATCCGCAAAGGCCGTTGTGGACGATATCGTCATGTCGCCTTTGAACTTTTTCTTATATACCATGCTTGTATGGTTTCCGTTGTTTTCAATACAATCACTATTCTGGAGCCATTCACTGCGTCCGGCCATATCCCGTCTTTTAACAAAAATCCAATCAGACGGATCCCAGGCGTTTTTATTAAATGAACTTGACATTTGATCTATCTCGCCCGCGGATAAAAGAGCAGAGGCAGATTCCAGTGTTATCATCATGAAAATAATTACCTTCAGAAATTTATTTGGTTTTATAGCTAACATCACTTTCTCCTTGTTCACTTTCATTTGTACTCGACTTTTTTGAACTAAAATTTTACGGTTTTTGCCGTTTTCTAAATTACTATACCCATTGTGTGCGTTATCTTAAATTTTGCTTATAAGGGAATCCTGTGCTCCGCTTACTCGACATATTTCTGTTTGAAAGTCATGATGTTTTGTTATCGTTATAAATTTAATAGTACTGGTTAATCCGAAAACGTTAATTCCGGGAAATTACTATCATCTCATAATCTTTGTTATTGACTTTGACCGACTTAAGGCAGCCATCCTGAATGATAATATTTTTTCCTGAGACAAGGCTTTTAGCTTTTACATTGCCCGTTAATTCCAATTTTGACAGATCGATTTTGATATCTCCCGCGGCGTCTTTGTCGCTGACATTTGCAATCCCAAGCAATATCTTGTCTTGATTCTTATAAACGGATATCTTAATACCATCTGAGGCGCCAGTTACTATATCTTGATTGTTCCAATATGGATAAAAGGTACTTTCCACGATGCCGAATTCATCAAGATGTTTAAAGTAATCTGTAATTTCTTTACTGTCAGCAAGTGTATTCATTATGTTTATATCATGAATAAGGAGCATTGCCATAAGACTTCTTGTACTCTTGGCATAAACATCTTTCATTCCCTCAATTTTTTGGGCATTTTGAAAAAACGCGCGATCAAGCTGGGGGAGGAAAACAGGGATTCCGCCTATCTGCCTGCACGTAAACTGTGTTCTCCATACATCAAGCGGGATGGTGTCAATATAGTCATATTTTTTCCTTGCCAGATAACCGCCAAGGTGTTCCCCGTCAATAAGGACATCAAAAAATGATTCGCAAGGTATTCCTCTCGTGCATGAAATATGCCCGGTTATCATATTGTCTTTATTAAGCCCTTTGACCATTTTATATACGCGTTTATAAAAATCTCTTGCCGCAAAAATAGGATATGTACTGCGTTCTTTTCCATCTTTCACATATAGACAACCTTGTTTAGGATTATTTGAACTGGCGACAATGGCCCCGTCGTAATAAATACCGTTAAGCTCAGGAACGTTTTTCAATAGGTTATAAAAGTTATAGATCCAATAATTGTTATATGTTTTTGAGGCGTAACTTAGATAGGTAAATGGAAACTCCTGCGTATTGCTTTTCCAATCCAGAGGATATTTTCGTGGATGTCCATCTGATTTTTCACGAGCCCATTCCTCCAGGTAATAGCGTATTTCAGGCGAATCGCCATCCCCTATCTGTGGAAACGAATATGGTGCGATAAATTTGAACCCCAGCTTTTTAGCTGCATTTAACTCCCCGCTCAGCTTGTTGTAATCGTACTTTAAGCCCCAATATATATTACTGTTAGGGCGGCGTCCGGCCCAGCCTATTACAATTGAAGATGCCCCTTTATAATCATTGAATGACCCATAGCGTATTTTCCTCCAGTCAGCCGGCCTGGGCCTTACAGGTGTTGCCTCGATGCCGAAAGTAAATTCGAAAGGTTTTGATAACTCAAAAGGTTTGTCTGCATAGTTTATGCGCAATACTGTTTGTTCGCCTTTTCTTACTATTTCAATCTCCGCATCATTTTTTGCATTTTTCCAATCCTTATCATTTTCCGCGAACCATACTAACCCCTTATCTTCATCGCCAAGCCATACAAAGGGAGTAAATCCGCTTTTCCAATAATCTCCAAGTTTGCCGATTCTTGTTTCCCAATCACCACAATATCCTACTCCAAGGTCTTCGCCGCGCGAGGCATAAAGATATTTTGCTATTTCAGATTTAATGGGGATTTCCAGTACCATAGAATCTATTTTTTCAGGCTTAGTGGAAGATAAGTTCCCGTCAACTCGAATCATGCCATCAAATTCCACCGTGATTTTGCATACCAACTTTATGTCCCCGGCATTGGATTCCGAAATGATTATGCCTTTGTCATCGCCCTTTTCAGTATAGCGCTGTATTGTATTTTTCAACTGTAAGGTTTTGCCGTTTTGGCCGAGATTAAAGTTCACAGGCGTCCGGAGCAAATCAACTCCGGCATTTTTTACCTGGTTCAAAAATGGTTCATTCTTAAAATTATATTCTCTGTTCCAGCAGTTAATCCTGAAGTCGTCACTGTAGTTTAACGGAGACCATGGCGGCGGAACTGTGTTATCCTCGCCGATTGTACATTTGACCCCTTCAGAATTTTCCATTTTCATAAAGGAACATTCTTTTGATGAAATGCATTTATTGTCTTTAGCAACCAGGGAGACTTTTATCTTTAACTCCATCATATCCGGAAGGGAATCTAGCGGGATGTTTATCTGTGCGGATTTAGCATCTCTGTCATAATCTTTTACTAATTCCTTGAATACAGGCTTCCCTTCTTTACTGCTGATTTCAACCGATATACTTTTATCTGCGGTAAATGCGCTTGGAACATATTTCTTTATATCCAGAATTAACTTGTTCTCTGCCCGGTTGACAATATAATCAAGGTCAAAAATGTTATTGTTTATAAGGAAAGGAATGCTTCTGCAAAATAAAATACTGTTATCCTGATTTAATGCTTTTATTTTAAAAACGGCGATCACCGGTTCATTGCTTATTGCAAGAATTTTATCTGTTTTAATTTCAAAACTTTCTTTGCTATTTTTGTCATCTTTCTGTTCGACAATTTTTCCAGCTTCTATAATATCTATTTTTGTATTTATAAGATTATTGACGGGATTATTTTTTATTGCAAATTCAGAAAATACTTCGCCGATATCAAGATTCTCGCCCAGACGCAACGAGGCAGCCGCTGATTTGTCTTTAAGAACAACACTGGCATAAGTATCGACGTTATCAAGAGTCCCGGCAATGGTATCCGTGAATTTTTCCTTTACAGAAACATCAAAGGCATCCATGGGCGGTTTTATATAATTTCTGGCAATATTAAGTCTTAGCGTTTGCTCCTCGTTAAAACTGTCCAAGGTTAAATATTTCAAAGGAATACTCATCTCAAAACGCCATTTATTGTCTGCTATTTTGGAGGCAAAATTTGTTTCTGTTTGGCCTGCTGTTTGTTTATTATTTACTGTTTCAATAAATTTCCCTTTGGAGTTTACAACTATGCGATATGAGGAGTTGTCTCTACCTGACGCAACGAATTCAATGGTGTCATCCAGTAGAACGGCAGCATCATTGTTTTGTGCTTCCGCTTTGAGTTTGCCGTTCCATGTATCTGTTATTGTTGCAAAATATAATCTATCTTTGTCATGAGTGATATACAGCCGGGTTTTTCTATTTGAAAGAATCTGTTGTTTGTTGACAAATCCGTCGAACTTTTCAGCGTCGGCCCACTCGACTTCAGATAAATCACCGTCAATAACAGGATGCTTTGAACTGGCCGGAACTGTAATTGTTAAAGACTGGGAAGAGGCATCAGTTTTAATCATGCCTGAAATATAATTTCCCATTATTTCTTCAGAAGACAATGCAATATTGTAAATCATTACATCATCGATGATTCCATTAAAATAATTGCCGTACACAGGCCACAGGCCTATCGTCAGATCGTCATTGTTTTTATAAGGTTTCCAATCCGCGGGCAGCATCTTTTTGGCGACTTCAACCCCATCAAGGTAAATATAGGCGGAGTTTGTTTCCTTGCTGAAGACTAGTGCGGCATGATGGAACTTGCCGTCGTCAACATTACCTCCGGAACGCATTTCCAGGCCAGATTTCCCATCTCCAAGTCTAGCCCATAGGCTTTT
>TBL_comb47_HYPODRAFT_10008307_pt1 | contig 10646 bp, 12 predicted proteins | sample TroBogypolimnion_40_FD_10682 | JGI IMG/M metagenome (IMG submission 10682)
GTATAGTACACTTGTAGTTGGCGATGGTATGTCTTTAAGTTGGTAGCATAAATATATTAACTTAATTTTGAAAAACCCTGTTAACTATGAAGAAGTTGACAGGGTTTCTTTTTTAAGGAAATTTGGGATGAATTATGGTGATAGCCGGATCTGTAAAATCCTAGCAGGTTGGTTCGAGTCCAACACATCCCACAAATGATACGTTAGTGTAGTTGGTTACCACATTTGACTTTCACTCAAAAGATCATGGGTTCGAATCCCATACGTATTACAGATGTAAGAAATAAAATTGAAAGTTAGATTTAATTTTTAATATATAATATAAAATAAATCTAACTTTTATGGAAAAATCAGAGTGGCAATATATAAATATTTGGTCAAAAAAAATAAGAGCAATAAATTTACTTGGTGGTAAATGTGAAATCTGTGATAATAACAATATATTTCATCTATGTTTTCATCATATTTGTGGGGAAGAGAAGGAAAATTGTATTAATAATTTAAGATGTCATAGATGGTCAACCATAGTTAAAGAAGTTAAAAAATGTCATTTATTATGTAATAATTGTCATAAAAATTTACATCACCAGGAAGATGTTAAAAATGATAAAACTTATAGAATAAATAAGTTAATTTATCTTGAATATAAAGGTGTTAAATGTGAAAGATGTTGTTACAATGAAAATCCAGCATCATTACATTTTCATCATAAAAAATCTGAAAATAAATCTTTTGATATAAGTGAAATATCAAAAAGATTTAAATCTATAAATGATTTAGATGAATATATTAAAAATGAATTAGATAAGTGTGAAATTTTATGCGGAAATTGTCATATTGTAGAACATATAGATATTGTAAAATTTGAAAAATTAAAAGAACAAATATATTTAAATGTTTTTAATTTTAAAGAGATTCAACCAAAGATAGATAGAAATAAAGTTAAAGAGTTATATGAAAATGGTATGAAACAAAAGGATATTGCTAATTTTTTAAATGCTGGCAAAGGTACAATATCAGACATAATTAAAGAATTAGGAATAAAAAAAGGATAATTATCAAAATTCTACATTCGACTAGTGGCTTAAATAAAATCTCTCACGGGTTCGAATCACGTTGCAGGCACTTATTCTTCTATAAATTCCCACTTCTAAACCTTTTATAAAAATTTCCTATAATTATATGATTAAAAAGTGGCAAATTTTTTTAGAATCTCAACAAAATGTTGAATTACCTTTAAAGAAGTACACATCTTTAATTAGAACGAAGATATTAAATAATTTAGATGAGAGTGATAATTTAATTAAGTTTAACTTTGATTCTACTGAAATAGAGTTAACTATAAATTGGATAAAAAATTTAAATAATAGTATAGAGGCACAGACTGATATTTTATCTGCTTTACAATGTGAATTTAGATCATTTAATATTTATGTAAAAATTGAAAATAATATAATAGATTATGATTATTTAATATCAACTATTCAACATGAATTAAAACATGTATATGATATATTGTATGATGAATCGGAAGATAATACTTTTTTAAAAGTATCACCAATTAATAAACTTAAAAAAGAGTTTAAAAATGTAGATTTTTTTTATGAGTTTATACACTTAGTATATGAATGTTTAAAACATGAATTAGATGCAAGAAATCTATCAATATATGATAGATTTAGGTGGTTGGGTATATATGATAAAAGTATAATTGAAAGTGAATTTAAAAAAACATATACATATAAATCATTGATTAGATTGGGTAATTTTAATTATGTTAATTTTATTTCAAAGTTTAATAAGAATATGTTGATTAAAATGACTAATAGGTTTATTGAGTTATATGGTGGATTTTCTAAATTGAAAAATCATGATGACTTGATTAAATTTTATAAATTCTGGGAAAACGAATTTAAAGATAATTCAGAGATATATTTAAAAAAGGCGGATGACATCATTGATGAGTTGATTAAAGATGTAAGACCGTATATGGAAAATTTAAATACAAAGCATATTTCATTTAAATCAGAATGTGAGTTTAAAAAAATATTTATAGAAAAATTAAAAAATTATGAAAATAAAACATTGTAGACAAACTATTTCAATAGAAAGTACTGAATCAGTTGATTTAAATCCTGAAGATTTTAGAGATCTATCAAAACCATATACTGGTAATTCAGAGGATGAATTTAAAGATTATATCTTTATAAATTATGAACATTTGGATCCTTATTTACTTGATGAGTTACCCGAAAAAGTAAGTAATGATTTGTTTGCATTATTTGATTTTCCAGAATGGATTACCGAAGAATCAAACGATGGGGTTCATTGGTTGGGAAATTCTTTGTAATAATGAATAATTATTTATATATTTGTTGTTATGACAAAATTTGAGCAATTCTTAATTGATAATGGATATATTAAATTCATAATAAATACCAAAACGTGGAAATACGAAATTCCAAAATATCATACTATTTCTACAATGTCTAATATTGACCATCGATATATTCATAACGATGACCCATTATTGAAGAAAATACAAAATGATGAAATAATTGGGAAAGGAATTACATTTGATGATAGACGTGGTGAGATAAGATTTGGACTACATGAACATAAAAAACCACCTACATTAATATATCCAAGACCAAAAATGGAGGTTAATAGGGATGGTATTGTAACTAGAAATTATATAACAGGAGATGGTATTTTTGGAGATTTAGATGATAATATGAATGTTGTTCTACAACAAATTGATCATGTTGAAATTTTAAAATCAATGTATGATGGAACAATAATTAAAATAAATATTTAATATATACACTGATGAAGAAAATAAAAAATGTATTAATAGTTGATGATGATAATTCATCTAGAGAATTGCTAATATTCATTTGTGAAAATTATTCGGATGATATTAAGGCATGTGGTAATGGATATGATGCAATTGAATTGTGTAAAAAAACAAATTATGATTTAATTTTTATGGATATAGGATTGCCTATAGTTAATGGATATAAATCTATTAAAGAAATAAGAAAATTTGATAAAAATTCGATCATTATAGCTCAAACTGGATTTGATTCATTGGAAATTGAACGATTATCACTTGAAGCTGGGTGTAATTATTACATTTGTAAACCAATACATGTTGATGGATTAATAAAAAAATTAGATAAAATAAGTTTGTAATATTTGGTAGATTAAAAAACTTTTCTTATATTTGTAATTCGGTAGGTGGATCTATTAGATACAAATTACCGAATTGTGAGTAACTGTAGATTTCAAGAAAAAACGCGCATTTTCATTTCCTTGAAAAGGACTGAGTGACGTATTAATTTATTTGATATGGTTTTCACACCGGGTTCGATTCCCGAGTTACCTACAATTTTATTTTTTATTCGTATTGGTTATAAGGCGACGGTTTTATGAATCAGTGTAATTTCGGCCGGAATTATATTAATAAAAAATAAATGGTTGGACTGTGGCTTAAATTGGTTAAAGCGCCTGGCGTTGAGCTGGGAAATGTGGGTTCGAGCCCCATCAGCCTAGCTCTAAAATTATAAATATGAAAAAAACAGGAGTAATCGACAAATATGGTTATGTTTATTGTGAAGAAGATGATAAAATATATAACTTGCCATATAGAGGTACTGATAAAGATGGTTATCCAGAAGTTTTAATTGATGCAACTTGTTGGTGGTTATGGGTCTTTTGTCAGACAATCTGTACAAGATTTCATAGGCATGACAGTTGAATTTCAGATTAATTTTATTGGTGGTGAAGGATTTAATTATGAAATTTTAAAAAAATAAAAAATAAACAATTGATAGTACACTTTAGTGTGTAGTTGTTAAAATAACTATTAGAGTAATTACTAATGTATGCGAAATAACGATTCAATCCTGATAGCAATTTCAATTGTTTTTTATTTAAAATTAAAAAATAACAAAAGGGACAAAACAAACTTAATATATACAATATAATAATTATGAAAAAGTTAAATAAAATAGCAGCAATAGGGAATATAGGAGGCGCAGGAGCGTTGTGGCTGTGTTATGTTTAACTTGGAGTAGTAAATAACTATAAGTATAAATAAAAACCCAGTCACTTAAAAATGACTGGGTTTTTTGTTTTTTAAATAAATAGTAGTGTATCCACTCTGTCTTATACACAGTTGAAATGGTAATGGTTCCATGAGGGTTCAAGTCCCTCCTCTACTACAGATAAATAAAAAGCGAGATTCTCCTAGTGGTCGATGGAACTGGATTGCCAATTCAGTCAGATTAAAAGTTCACAACGTGGGTTCGAATCCCACATCTCGCTCTAAAAATGTCGATAACGCATAAATGGTGGTGCTCCTGACTTCCACTCAGGTATAGAGCCGGTTCGATTCCGGTTATCGACTCAAATTGGGGGCGCATGTTCCAAGGCTGGCGAAGAACACTTGCAATGTTTTTGGTGGATTTCGATTATCCACGTCTCCACATACTCAATTCATTTTGTAATAATCTCCACATATTTTCATAGAAAAGAAATTAAAACATATATTGATATTGATGAACTAGAAAAAATATATTTAAACATAAAAATAATATAAATAAAAATGAAAGAATACGGCATGGACGCATAGAGACTCGGTATGAAAGATTACTGAGAAGAAATGAAGAACTTGGTGGTACAAAACACCAGAGAAAAATAAAAAAATACTCAAATGGATTCAATGAGAAATTTGAGTTTTTTCTAAAATCCTATAGATGTGGATTACTAACATTCTGTGGAAGTGAAGTAATTGTTGAGAAGGGTGAGTATGATGGTAAATTAAGTTTTAGGATGTTTGAGGACGGTCAATTTAAAAATAAAATACTACAATCAAAACATCAAAATATATTAAGAAGTGTTATAATAGGTAAAAAGTCGTGGGGACTCTTTTTAAATGAATGGACAAATTCCATTTGTGAATGGTGTTTTACTGAAGAGGAAATTCTATCACAGTTTACCGAAAATGGAATAAAAATACCAGAATCATTCTTACTCGATTTTAGAAATACATTGGAAAGAAAAAAATTAATAAGGAATAAAAAATATTTAGAAAATATTCGTATATTTGAAGTATGAGAATATGGTCAATACATCCAAAATATTTAGATGCTAAAGGTTTAGTAGCTTTATGGCGTGAAACATTATTAGCTAAAAATGTTTTATATGGTTTAACTAAAGGATATAAAAATCATCCACAATTAAATAGATTTAAAGAAACTAATGATCCTATGGGATATATTAATAAATATTTAATATCTGTTTATAACGAGGCGTTATCAAGAAGATATAAATTTGATAAGTCTAAAATAGATTGGGATTGTAAATTAATTAAAAATTTACCTGTCACAATAGGTCAGGTAAATTATGAAAAAGAACATTTAACTAAAAAGCTAGAGATTAGAGATAAAATAAAATATTTAGAACTGATAGAAGTATCTAATTTAGAATTACACCCTTTATTTAAAATTATTGAGGGTGATGTTGAAAAATGGGAAATTATAAAATGAAACTTTAAATAATAAATATATATAAATCAAACTATCATTTTTCTTTGTCAAAAGGTGAATAAAAAATTTCAAAGAAATTTGAAAAAAAAAGAAAAATGTAGTATGAAGTACAAAAATGATCAACTAGGGAACCGTATGAAAGCATACGAATCCCAAACCTGTGGAATTAAACTAATTCCAAGAATTCCTGTAATCGCCAGATTAGATGGAAAAGGATTTTCTAAATTCACAAAAGGTCTTAAAAGACCTTACGATGAAAGACTTTCTAACCTTATGGTAGAAACAACCAAGTATCTCGTTAAAGAAACCAATGCAAATTGTGGGTACTCACAAAGTGATGAGATAACACTTATGTGGTATACTGATAAGATTGAATCTTCAATTTATTTTGATGGTAGACTTTTTAAAATGTTGACTGACCTTTCAGCAATGGCCTCAGTATTTTTTAATAGAGAGCTTCCGAAATATTTACCTGAAAAGGCACATTTGATGCCTAGATTTGATTGTAGAGTTTATAATGTTCCCACATTGGATGAAGCTGTTAATAGTTTTCTATGGAGAGAAAATGATGCTACTAAAAATTCCATCAGTATGGCAGCTCAATCTGTTTACTCACACAATGAACTAGAAAATAAAAACGGATCTGATAAACAAGAAATGCTTTTTCAAAAAGGCATTAATTGGAATGATTATCCTTCTTTTTTCAAAAGAGGGACATATGTTCAGAGAAAAAGACTTTTAACAGCTTTTACAACTGAGGAAATTGAAAAACTTCCGGCCAAACACAATGCTCGGAAAGATCCCAATTATCTAATTGAAAGATGGATTGTTGATAGAGTTGAACTCACACCACTTTCACAGATTACAAATAGAATTGATGTTATTGTTTGGGGAAAAGATCCAGAATAATATATAAATAATGAAAATTAAATCATTTGATGAATTATTTACTAATATAAAAGAAGCGCTCGATAGTCCAATTAAAGTCAATTGGATTAAAACTAAAATGGATTGGATTGGATCATTCAATACTGATAAAAATACTTACAGTATAATTATATCTAAACAAGATTATGATATTTGGAAGTTTAAATATTTTTTAGAAAAAGAGGGAAAACTTTCTATAAAAATGACAAAATTCGATTATGATGTTTTTAAAGTGATTTCCACAGTGTATAAATCAGCATTTGATTTTATTGAAGAGGTTAATCCAAATGGACTAATTTTTGGAGCAGATAATGATTCTCCAACTCGTGTTAAATTTTATTCAAAATTTTCAAATGATTGTGTTGAAAAATATAATTATAAATTATATGAATCTTCTTTCGGAAATGAAAAAGTAAATCCCACACTATTTGTTCTATATTACGAATTAACAAATAAAGAATTATATAATATAATTAAAAAGATTACAGAAGAAGAATTTGGAATTTAAAATAAATATTTAGACATTCAATAAAAAACCAGCAAAATTGCTGGTTTTTTATTTTTATAACAAATCTATTTTTATACATATAAAACATGTTTAAAAAAAGTTAGAGAAAAATTAAAACATTCCATTCTTTGACTATATAAACACAAATGTCTTTTTATATAAGACTTAAAAAATAAAAATTATGGATGCAGTTAGACAAACAAATATCAAAATTTAAAATTAATACAAAGTTCGTAGATGAATTCAGTAAAGAAATATATGAACAAACTTACAAGTATGGGTCAGAAGATATAAATGGAACCCAACTTAGAGTAGCTAAAGATTTAGCTTCAATAGAAAAAGATCCCGATTTTTGGACTCAAGAATTTTTATGGGCGTTGGAAGATTTCAAATTTATGCCAGGTGGAAGAATAACTTCAAATGCTGGTACTGGATTAAAAGGAACCACACTTCTCAATTGTTTCGTTGATGGTTTTGTGGGGGAGGATCAAGATTCTATGGAAGGCATTCTCGATGCGTTAAGAAGGCAAGCATTGATATTAAAATCAGAAGGTGGATATGGATTTTGCGCTGATGTAATGAGACCAAGAGGAGCTTTCATTAGAGGAATTGGGAATGAATCACCAGGAGCCGTCAGGATGTTAGATATGTGGGATACACAATCTAGTGTTATTACTGAAGGTAGTGGTAAAAAAAGCAAAAATGAAAAGGGTAAAGTAAAAATTAGAAAAGGAGCTCAGATGGTCACCATGTCATGCTTCCACCCCGATATTGAAGAGTTTATAACAGCTAAACAAACTTCTGGTCGATTAACAAAGTTTAATATGTCAGTTCTTATAACCGATGATTTTATGGACTCTGTTAAGAACAATAAACCATGGAATTTAGAATTTCCTGATTATGATGCACATTCCGTTGAATATAAGAAGAATTGGGATGGTAACATTAAAAAGTGGAAGGCTTTAGGATATTCAACTCATGTTTATAAAACATATGAAAATGCTAATGAGTTGTGGGATATCATAATGAACTCGACTTATAATCGTAATGAGCCAGGGGTACTTTTTGTTGATACTATTAATAGATTGAATAATTTAAGATATTGTGAATTTATTAACGCAACTAACCCATGTTTAACTGGGGATACAATAATTAAAACTAACAGAGATGATATGCGAATGGATGAAGTAATTGATATTTATAAATCTGGAAAATCTATTAAAGTATTATCATATGATGAAGAAAATAAAAAATATGAATATTCCGAAGTAGAATGGGGTAATTTAACAAAAAAAGATGCTGAAATAATTGAATTAGAAATTGAAGATGGATCTAAAATACGATTAACACCAGATCATAAAGTTTTTACAGAAAATAGAGGATATATAAATGCTTCTGAATTAACAGAAAATGATATATTACTAAGTTATGAATAATTTAAAAAAATTCGAAAGCTTTGGTAATATAGATAAAGATATTATCGACTTTTTATCTGACTTTCAATCTGGTAAATTTAAAAGAATGATTACTAAGAAGTATGGTGGTGATATACCTAATAAAACCTTCACATCTAATAATACACATGATGTTAATTTAATAAAAAATGATACTAGGTATATTACTACATATAATTTTATTAAAAATCTATATGATGAGGGACATGGACTAAAATCTATTATAAAAGACAATAGTCTGCCTATAACAACACCCGTTCTTAGAAAATTAATGATTGATATTATGAATATTAATTTAAGAAATTATTCAGATATAACAGATGTTTTGAGAGTTAAAAGATCAAATAAAGTTAAATTGGAACATGATAAAGGAATTGGATGGTTCTCTGATTCTGTAGTTAGAAAACAAAATAGAGGAATTCAGGGGTATTACTTTAACAAATCTAGAAATAAATATGTTTGGCTTAGAAGCACCTATGAATATATCTATGCTATGTGGTTAGATCATAATAAAAAAATATGGGATATCGAATTTAAATCATATAGATTAGATGATGATACTTTATATAAACCAGATTTTTTCATTTTCGATGATAATGAAAAACTTATAAAGATAGTTGAAGTGAAGGGATATTGGGAAAATAGATCTTATAAATTTCACAAATTACAAAAACAATTAGAGAATGATGGTATAGAATGTGAGATAATAAATGGTGATAAAATATTATCATACACAAATGACCAATTAAAAAATATAACTAAAATATGGAAGAATACACTATTAAAAGAATTAAAATAAAAAAAATAACACATTTAAACAATAAGGAAGATGTTTATGATATAAATGTTAATAAAAATCACAATTTCTTTGCTAATGGTATTTTAGTACACAATTGCGGCGAACAGCCACTATCAATCGGATCGGTTTGTTTGTTAGGATCTATAAATTTAACACAATTTATAACACCAGAATTAGATAATTGGGACTATCCAAAGTTGAAGAAATTAATTCCAATAGTAGTTAGATTTATGGATAATGTTAATGATATTGCCAATGCTCCATTACAATCACAAAGAGAATCATTAAGAGATAAAAGAAGAATAGGACTTGGTTTAATGGGATATGGTTCATCTTTAATGATGATGAAGATTAGATATGGATCTAAAAAAGCATTACAATTAACTGAAGAATTAATGAAATTTTTATCAAATGAATCCTATCAAGCTTCGTCTTTATTATCATCTGTAAAAGGATCTTTTCCATTATTTGATAAAGAAAAATACTTAGATGGTGAATTTGTTAAACAAGCATTATCAGAAGAAACGATTGGTATGATAAAACAAAATGGATTAAGGAATTCACACTTATTAACCATAGCCCCTACCGGAAATAGTTCGATATTCGCTAATAATGTATCAGGTGGTTTAGAACCATTGTTTATGCCAAAATATGTTAGAACTTCTATTATGCCTTATACACCAGAGGGATTGGAAAGGCCTAAAAATATTGATTGGGAAAATAAAAAATATGAATCAACTACCAATTGGACATGGATTAAAGAGGGCGATGAGAGTTTACTAAAAACAGATTTTGATGGTTATGTGTGGAAATTTGATAAATCAAGAGGATTATTAAGAGAAACCGTTGTTATGGATTATGCTGTTAGATTTTTGGAATCTAAAAGTGAATGGGATCCGAAAGCAGATTGGGCAGCAACCACAACCGAACTTGATATACATGAGCATATAGACACAATGGCTATTATGGCTAAGTATATAGATAGCTCAATATCGAAAACTATTAATATCCCGAATGAATATCAATTTGAAGATTTTAAACATCTTTATATGGATATGTACAATACCGGTACTATTAAAGGTGGTACAACTTATAGAGCTGGTACAATGACATCGGTTCTTTCCGATTCATCAACTAAAGAAGATTCTATTAAGATTGTTAAAACGAACGCTTCTAAGAGACCAAGAGTATTGCCATGTGATATTAATCATTTGACAGTATCTGGTGATAAATGGATTGTAATTGTAGGATTACTAGATAAAGACCCATATGAGATATTTGCTTTTAAAAAGAAATCAATAAATTTATCAGATAGGATAAAAGAAGGCAAATTAATTAAGATTAAAAGTGGAAGATATGACCTAGAGTTAGATGGATTTACATTAGAGAATATTAAAGAACATTTT
>TBL_comb47_HYPODRAFT_10008309_pt1 | contig 10644 bp, 6 predicted proteins | sample TroBogypolimnion_40_FD_10682 | JGI IMG/M metagenome (IMG submission 10682)
TGTTACCGATACAATATAAGCTTGTTGAGGCAATGTTCCACCCGATTGAACAAGAACGTATGATCCTAAATCTAATGTTGAAGCATTAGCATCATAGATAACGTTGTTACCGGAATTCCAAGTACAATTGTTTCTTGTTTGTGATTTTGGTTGTCTAATTCCAATTCCACTAATTCCAACTGTACTTCCAGAAAATTCTGATGCATCGTAAATGGGATAAAAATCAGAAGTAAAAATATAAGAATTGCTAGAGCCAAAATTTTTTGTTCCAGTTGCTGGTATAGCATTTGTGTTGTTGTATTCCAAAATAATTTGCTTACCATTATGAGAGTAATTATAAACTTCAGCTGGGTAAGGAAAGTTTGGCAAATTAGTAACCATATTATAATAAATTGAATTAATTGTTGAAGAAGTAGTAATTGTATTACTTCCAGTAGTAGTTATAATATTTTGATAATTAGGTTCTGTTGAAGTATTAGACGCAAAAGTAGAAATATTAGAAATTAAACTACTTCCAGGAACATTTGCTGGCAATAATTCATAATTTACTAATTGATTATTTGATGCTGGCGTAACGCTTAAAGGACCTCCATATGCTGTAAGCAATTGNAAAGGACGATAAACGTTCATAGAAGTTGGAGANCCACTATAANTTGTTGATAAGATTGCTTTACTTCCAGGTATAACAGAAACAATTGTAGTCCCAGCAGTAANACCTGTTCCACTAACATTGGCCCCAATATCACCCATAGTTGCATTAGCATCATTGATTTGATATTGGCTGATAGTTGTACTAGGTGGTATANNTACCGATGTTCCACCAGTAAGAATAATGCAATTTTGGAATAAAGTTGCTGGATTAGAAGTAACATATGAATATTCATACCATATTTGATAAGTAGTTCCGCTTACTGTTACGGTAAATGTGGCTGGGCCAGCAGCAAAGTTGTTATTAGTAGAATTTAAAATAACATTAGAATATCCAGTACTGGTAACAGTTTGGGATATAATAGAAGAAGTAGTGCTAAATACAGAAGAAGAAGATACAGCATCTGTTCTGCTAAATGGACCTAAAGCTATTCCTTCTGGATAAATGCCAACCCATGGTTGAGTTACAGGTTGTTGAGAAAATGAATAAAAATAATCTCCAGTTGGAGGGTTAGAAATTTTGTCTCCAAGNAACCATTTATTTTGATTTGTGGAGTTTATTAAACCACCACTTCCAGGCACTGGGGTTGTATTTGATGAATTAATTACTCCATCTTCAATTACTGTTTTAGCATTAACACCATCAATTACAACGTCTACATAATTAGTATAAATAGATGGTGCTTTACCAGTAAAAGTTGTCGGAACGTTTCTAGAAACTTGATCAACATATGAATATGTAAAATTTAATATGTTGCCAGGATACAACCATGAATAATTATTTCCGTTAACAATTCTTGCAGTAACTTGAGTAGGATAAATTACTGTATTGTCATATGTATAATCAATTGAAGGAGATGCTACTTGAGTGCTCCCTGAAGCAGTATATGTGCTTTCAATTGATTCATATCCCTGTGGGTAAAAATATTGTGATTCAGATATAGAGCTTGTAATAGATTCTAATAATTGACCAGTTTTTTGAAAAATTAGTTGAGAAGAACTATAAGCTGCGCTTTCTGCGTTTGTAAAATATAAAGGCATTGTTGTCGGTTGTGCATACAAAAAATTAATGGCAGCTGTTTGTGCGACTGTTCCAGTTAAACCATTGCCTGGTAACCAAGTTCCGCTTGGACTTGTTCCGCTTAATGGCGCAAAGTTAAAAGTCAAAAGCGTTGTTACATAATTGGCATCTACTGGAATATATGAATAATAATAATTTCCTAATGCATCAATACTTGTGCCATAGCTTTTTGCATAAAAATCTACGATATATTTATATCCACCACTAACTGTTGATCTAGATACTGAGCATTGAATTCCGTAATAGCTTAATAATGTATTCAAAACAGTTCTAAGGCCAGATGCAGCAACTACTTTGGGGGTTCCAAGCGTTGCTGTTCCTGTTGTGCTATTGGCAACAGTAAAAGTAGTTGCAGAAGGGACAGAATAAATTGTAAATGTTCCGTTATAGTTAGTTGGTGTTGTAATCCCAGAAATTGTTACTGTTTGGCCAACAGAAAAACCATGCGTTGTTGTACCAGTGGTGTATTGAACGTATCCTGCACTAGGTGTACTTGGCGTAACTGCGGTAATAGTAAACGTATTGGCAGCAGCATTAGACCCTGTATTATATGGTAAAAAAATTGGAGATAATACGGAAGGAGATGAAATTGAAAATGAACCACTAGTAGCACTTATATTAAGCGTTGCAGAGTTATAAAAACCATTTAATGTAACAATTTGGCTAGGATCTACAGAAGGAGAATATGTATATAATTGAGTAATATCATTTTGTATTGATTGAAGCGTGTTTGTACCATTATAATTTGTAGTAGCAGGAGCTCCTGAAGTATTATTAGGAACGCTAAAATTTATTGATGTTAATGATGATGTTGGAGATAGTGTTCCAACTGCACCCGATCCTTGCACAAGATTAATTGTTGTTGTTCCATCATTATTGGCAATAGGCATTGCACTTATAGTAGCTGCGTTAGCTGCAGTAATATATCCAGTAGAAGTTGCAGTTGTTCCATTTATTGCACCAGCAGCACTTTGACCAGATGGAATGGTTACAGTGGTTGTAGCACCAGCGCCTGTACCATTAACATTTGGCCATTCTCCTGGTATGGTAACTTGTGGTTGTAAACCAAATGCATTTGCGGAAGTAACATTAGAAGAGTTAGGTAATCTAGTTATTGTAGAGTTTGTAAAAGAAGTTGTTGTAATGCTAGCTGTAGTTGCAACTGCTATGGTTAGACTAGTGCCACCTGTATAATACCCAGAACTTGAAGTGTTTGTTACAGCAGTAATAGTTCCAGAAGTGTTATATGTATTATTAACTGAAGAACCAGTAGTTTCTGTAATGCCTTCAATAATTACAAAATCACCAACAATAAATGGGTTACTATACAATGGAGTAGTATAGGTAAAATTATAAATAAGTTGCGTCCCAGAAGACCCAGCTCCACTTGCTGCTGTAACAGTGGCTATTGTATTTGCATTGTTTAATGCGTTACCAGAAAGTGGAGTTGTCCCAGGTGATAAAGAAACTCCTGTTTTTTGATTATTAGAAAGAATTGTTTGAATTTGAATTGTTTCTGTATTTTGAGTTTGTGGTCCAAGAACATGCGCTCTTGTTGTATCTGGGTTATTAAAGGCAAGAGCTAAAAATTGATCTTGCGTACCAGCAAGGTTTTTAAATACTGTATTTTGCCAACGTTGAATTAACTGTGCATCTGTTTCAGCATCAGTACCGCCAGTTAAAATTGAATTAGTTACACTAGTAACTAAAGGTATTTGTGTAGAAAGATAAGTAACTAATCCAGCTGCTAAATTATTAGCAGATCCTGCGTTAATTGCTTGAATTGGAATTGTTACAGAAGATTGGCCTTGTAAAATAGTTGCAGGAGCAGTTGTTTGGTAATAAATAGCTTGCGATCCAGTAGCGTTTGCAGAAGCATAAATTTGTGTGCCCGAAACAATTTGTACATTGGCAGTTGCTCCGCCAGTTGGTGAAAAATAAGCTCCAACATTACTTGGAAAAAGATTAGTTGCACTTAAACTAAGTGAATTTTGTGGTAAAGGAGGAGTAAACGTTAATTGAAAACCACCAATTAAATTTGTTCCACTAACATTAACTGCTATATTAGAAGGGACTATTGCTGCAAGGTTAGATTGAATTGTAGAAGNCGAATCGTTATAATTAATTGTGTTTGACGTAGTTGCAGTTGGCGTATAAGTAAAAGTATATGTTCCGCTATTAGGAGCAGTGATACATCCAAGAGTACCTGTAGCTATACCAGATGATGCTGTGGAGAACGTTGCTGTCCCAGTGGCTCTTTTTCCTAAATTTCTATAAATTCCAAATATTGAACAAAAATTATCTAAATCTGCACCAGTTTTTGTAGTAATATCAAAACTATAATTTTGTAAAGTGTTATTGTTTGCAGCTGTAGCAATTTCATTGGCTACTGCTTCTAATATTTTATATTCAGCAGTACCAACGCCAATATCCCAAGTTGGATCTTGGGCATTTAACGATGCTATAAGCCTGTTTAATATTGTTGATGTGCTAGCCACTTTAACTTACCACAATTCCGTTTTCGCTAATAAGAATATTTAAATCCGTTTGTACATTTGCTAATGTTAGTATAGAAATATTTGCTGTTATTGTAAAGGTATTTGCAGTAACATCAATTGCTAATATTTTTTCTATAATTTCAGATTTGTTCCAATAATTTAAAACACTAATAGTTTGAGCTTTTTGAAGTTGCAAAACTTGATTTTGTTGGTATAAACCAAGAATTCTAAACAATTCTGCTTTAACATTTGCTTGAGTAATACCTGTATTTGCATTACCAATAAAAGATGTTAAAATTGAGCCAAAATTGGGAGTTGTATAGCCTGGACCATGCAAAGGAGATCCATAAAGAGGTTCTTGAAGCCATAAAGTAAGCCCTTGAATAAGTTTATCAGAGCCAGTTACAAAATCAAGAGAACCAGAATTTAGGGATATATCTCCACCATCAACCTTAATTGCTCTCACACTACTTCCTCGTTTTCAATAGAATAATACATTTATGGGCTCTAACTACTAGGTCCTAAATAGGCTAAACTAATGAACGTATAGCCTACACTTGGATAAACATCAGAACCTATTGCTTGAACAGTTGAAGAACTTAATTGGAATTCCGGTAGCATAATGCATCCTGAATTTAATGGCATTGTCATATTAATAGATTCAGAAACACCTGTATAAATACTGCTATTTGCAGACCACCCAGAGCTATACGTTGCAGCATAATTATTTCCAGCAGTACCAGAAACTAATTGTAAAGATGTTTTAATTCCACAAGAATTACTAGAAGCCAGTAAATAAGCTTGATAATTTATTGCGTATATTCCTGTTTGGTTAATTTGAAAAGCCCAATAACCACTATAAGAAGTAGAAGTGGGTGCAGGAGAAACGGTAGTGTTGCCACTAACAACTGCATTGCCTTTTGTTGTCCAAGTGCAGCTAGTTGTAGGAAAACCTTGAACGCCACTGCCATAAGGATTTAATGCGAGATTGGAACTTATATAACCGTACATATATGGTGGAGCAATTTGGCTAAATGTAGTTTGGCCATTTCCGTAAACAACATTTATAGTGTTATTTGATCCTCCTTGCAAAGAACCTAAAAATGAAGCCCATTTATATGGATTTTCAGCTATACCAATCCAATACGCAGATGGAGCTAACCATATTGCTCCATTAATAGATGCGGAATCTATTTGTCCATTAAAATTTGGATAAACTAATAACCAATTGGACGAATTATTATCAATATAAATTATTTGCCCATTTTCAGGAACAGGTAATTGAACGCCTTCGCCCGATCCAGTATTGGTAGTAGCAGTTGCACCTGTTATTACGTTTATTTGATTTGCAGGAAGAGGAGTAGCAGTAGATTGCGAGTTACCAGATGCAGTAATATATCCAGTAGTGTTAGAGATTGGAGTATAACCGCTACCACTGACATATAAACTTAATGTCCAAAGACTAGTTTTTTTATCAACCCACCAAGTTTGTCCTTGTTGAATTTCGTTTAAAGAAACACCAGCTGGAAGATAATCTAAACAAATATTATATTCAGAACCATGTGGATCATATCCTTTAACAAACATCATCTGGCTTGATTGCTCAAGATAAGGATTTGTAGTTAGAGTTATTTTTCTAGATACATTGTTTTCATGAGGTTTAAGAGCTGGAGTCATCATTGAACCCCATATAAATCATTGATCCACCTGCAGATGGAGCTGTTAATACCATGTTAGTAGTAAAACCACTATTCATATCACCTTGATGGCTTACGCTTTGAACATAACATTCTAGCATAGCTCCATTAATAATTATTTCTTGAAATTGCAATCTCATTCCTGGCATTATTTCTGGCATAAAAGTAAAACCAGCATTTGTAGAAAATTGAGCTGCCCACATTTGCATAAAAATCATAAGTGCATATGTAAATTCAACAGTTTGGCTTCTAAGCAAAGGTTGTTGTGTCACGTATGGCCTCATTCCATACGTTTGCATAAATTTGTCAGAATTAAAATTAACATTAGCAGCATTTTTGCCAAGCAAGATGTTCATTACGTTTTCTGTTTGAATTGATATAATTCCAGTAGTAGAAAGCCAGTCAGTAGGAGTAATTGCTTGTCCTATTCCGGTAGTATCGCCAGCTACAGCAACATGTGTTGTTAATGCATCATCATTATGATATAAAGTAAGATCTGTAATTTCTACGTTATATATTTTTACAGGAGGTATGTTACCATATAAACCAAAATAATCTGGAAACCAGGCAACAAATGTTCCATCACCCAATGACATAAATTCTCTAAAAGATGCAGCGCATAATTGTTGAACAGAATTTAAAACTGGTTCATCAAAAATAAAACCTCTTGGCGAACCATAAGTCATTTGAGCTACTGGGTTAAATTGTGGAAGAATAAACATTGTGTTGAAAGAATCAATTGTGCTGGTTTTTGCACCAGAACTAGAATTACTAGAATCTTGATTGCTAGTTCCAGAAGTGTTAGGGCCAGATGCAATTGCATCTATCCCTAATGTTGGGCGAGTTAATCCAGTAATTCCGCCTTGATTAGTTTGATAATTATCCATAGGGCCTTCAAAAATATTAGACCCTGTTTGAGGAGCTTGAATAACTTTTCCACCTGCTCCAGTAAGGTCTTTTGGTGAAACTGTGCACATAATAACGTGTTCGTCACCACCTTGGCCATAAAAAATTAAATCTCCTGGTTGTGGAAGGGTATTTTTTGGTGGGAGTTGTGGTCCTTGAGATAATTGACTTCCACTATAATGTGGCAAAGTGATCCCAGCTTGTGCATATGCCCACATAGTTAATCCAGAACAGTCAAATCCACTCCCTGGGCTTTCAGCACCCCAGACATAAGGGACGCCGATTTGAGATCTAGCAGCAGCAATAACTTTATTTACAGTTTCATTAAAAGATGGAGTTGATTGATTTGGCACTGACAATGTTGGTACATTTCCAGGAGTTGCTGGGGGTACCCCTGTTCCCCATACCGAATTTGTTCCCTGTTTCTTAGCATTAGCAATAGCATTTTTTGTAATATCCCAAGAAGAATCTTTTTGAAAAGCATTTAAAATATCAGTAAATTGAGCAATTAATTTTGCAGTTTCAGTAGCGCCAATTGACAAATCTTGAAAATTTGTACCTGGGCCAATATTCAAAGGGTTATTTACTCCGCCAGATGCTCCAGAAGAATCAGAAGAACCAATCCACCATTTGTCATGGTTTTCTTCACTCCACATCCATGCTGTAAAATTGTTTACATTATTTTGAGTTATTGGGCAATTTAATTCTGTTAAAATAGTGCTTGCCCAAGAATAATTGGTAAACGTGCCACCATTTAGGTCAGTACCAGTTCCTCCTTTGTCAGCAGTAGAAGAAGTAGTACCAAGTGAATCAACTGCCGTAGCTAATTGAGAAATCAAAGTATTGTCTAAAGTTTGAGAGACACCTTTAAATTCAGTTCCCACTGCTTCAAGAAATGGATGAGGTATTTCTTGAATTTTAATTTGATCGGTGTTCCAACCAACAACTTGTTCAAGTAAATTTTGCATACCTTGGGCAGCTCCACCATCAGAAAATTGTCCTTGGTTATTAAGTTTGCTCATCATACCTGGCAATATAGCTCTTAATGTAGGTACGGATGAATCCCAAAAAGTATTTTGTAATCTTTTTAAAGTACATTCTGCTTCAATATCAACAGAATTTGGCATGATAGCTATGATAGGAGCAACTGTAACATATCCAGAAAAAACTTGAAATGTTTTTTCTAATTTTGTCAAGTTCACAACAATTCTATCCATTGTTTGGATAACAGGTTGTGAATTTGTGCCACCAATTGTATATTTTCTTTTTGTATTGTTAAGTTTAATTTGAAATTTACTAACAGCATTTATTACACGATCTACTTGAAAAGAGACAATATCTGGCGATACGTCAATAACGCCATTATTTGTGGCAATAAGCACTTGAATTTGAGGGTTGTATATAACCTGAGATTGGTTATATAAGCTTTGATCAGCCACGTACTCCTCCAGTAGAATATGTAGCGTGTACTGCAACTAATTTATTTGGGCTGCTTAAAACACTAGCTATACTAGCAGATTGTGTAGCATACCAATGTTCTCCATAATATTGCAATGAATTAGGATTTACTAAATTATCATTTAAAGCAATAGCAAAACTTTCACTTAAATAATCAGGCAAAAGAATATTCATTCTATATGTTCTAACAAAAATATCTTGAAATCTAACAAATTGTTTTTCTACATTTTCTATCCATCCTTGAAATGTTAAATTATTAGCTGGATATACTAAGGTCATAGGCGTTTCGTCGCCATTAGCAAGCATTAAATAATGTTTTCTAATATTTTCCTGTAATTGATCCATTGCATCCCAATGTTGCAAAGACCAAATTGCTGTAAAAGCAAGAAAATTTTCTAATCTTCTAATTGGTCTGTGAGCCATTCCACGTTTAATTTGGTTATCATCAAATTGAGTATCTGTTTGAGTATTTATTGATTGTAACCAAATTTCCGTTGTGATTGGTCCAGATGTGCTGTTTGTTGTTAAGGTTGCGTTCCCAGCCATTGAGAAACACCCCCAGTCAATTTAGTATTTTGAACTGAAGATATAACAATGCCATATTTTGTTAAAGCAAAACCATTTGCTTGATATATTTCTTCATCAGGAACTAAATTTGCTTGTGCAACTTTTAAACTATTTGCTCTAGGTAATCTCATTGTGTTGGGTTGCTTTCTGAATTATTAAGGATATCTTTAAGGGCGTTTGCAGGATCAGTATTAACATTTTGAGTTCCACCAGGAAGACCAGAAAAGTCTTTGCTCCAACCTATCGTAGCTGACAAAACATTAAGAGCATCAGTCATTTGTCCATTTGTGACGGAAGCAAAATCTTCATCAACTTCAAATTGAATACGATAAGGGTATGTTACAGATTGATAATCCCAACCAAGTTCCATTGATCTTGCAAAAACTTGTGGTACCCAATCTGGCCTAGAACTAATAACTAAAGGAGATGAAACTTCATTTTTTACTTGATATGCTTGGGTGTCTTTAAATGAAGAATAAAGATTTAAAAGATTTTGTCTGCTACCTGCGTCACCAGTCCAACTTACAGTATTTATTTTGATAGAAAGAATTTGAGTAACCCTTCCACCAATAGTATTAAATGAAGCTTTGTTCAAAGAATACGACCAATCAATAGAATTAGGCAAATATGGAAATGGCACCCCATTAAAATATGCTATATTTATAGAATCTGCCATCTATTCCTCATTAACGATGTGGAGTAGGAGAATTAGGTCCTAAACTATTAGAGTTAGATAAACCCATACTTGTTTCTACTTGATTTATTTTATGTCTGGCAACTTTACCAAGATCTCCCTTAAGATAAACTTCAACAACGTGTTTTTGTTCTTTGGCATATTGGTGTTCCCCAGAAATTCTATTCATTACATTTTGTGCAAAATGCTCTGGATGAAGAACATCTTTAGCTATTCCAAGCACATGATCAAAGAACCCTCCACCGCCACCACCATTTTGTTTATTAGGATCTGCCTTAGCAATATTTTTGGCCATTCCAGCTTGATTATTTAACATTTGATTAGCAAAAGTAACAGCTTGTTTTTCACTCATATTCATACCCATAGAAGCAAACGTGGCTTGAAGTTGCATAGCGTCTCCACCAATTTGTTTCATAGAAGATCCTGCATGCAAACCAAGACCTTCTAGTAAAGGAGTAAATGCTTTGTTTTCAGCAGCAAGGTATTGTGCTCCGCCTGTTCCTCCTTTAAGACTTTTTTGCCAGTTATACATTTGAGTAACTGGAATTCCTAAAGCATTGGCCATTAAAGCTTGACCCATCATACTTCCACTAAATTGAGAAAGTTGACCTTGGATTGGAGATAATATTTGCCCAGCTCCTCCGCTAAATTCGCTTGCTTGCATTGAAGCTGCTGCTGCTAAAGCATTACCAGTAAGGCCATTGCCACCAAAAGTACTTAAATTTTGATTAAATAATTGAACTTGTTGTTTAAATGGCATGCTATTGTCAGCAGCGCTTTGTCCAACAGCTTGTAATGCAGCGCTTAATTGATCACCACTAGCACCTCCCACAACTGAACCATTTTGAAACATTTGTTGTGATTCTTGTGGGCTGATTCCGTAACGTTCATAAGCGCCTGAAGCAAATCCACGATATTGATTTAACCAATTACTACCAAATTGGTAACCACTGCCCAAACCAGTAGATTCAATTGCTTGTGAAACTCCAGAAGGCAACAATGGATTTAAAAATGAACCTAAAAATGATTGGACCTGCATTCCATATCCACCAACGGGACTCGGTGTACCAGTCAGTGAACCATAAGCTTGGCCAG
>TBL_comb47_HYPODRAFT_10008311_pt1 | contig 10643 bp, 29 predicted proteins | sample TroBogypolimnion_40_FD_10682 | JGI IMG/M metagenome (IMG submission 10682)
ATCAGCATCATAATCTGGTTGATAAGAAAAATTTGCCCCAACGTCTAATTGGCTACTATAAAAAGTATAATTCATTTTAATATAAAATATTTTTTTATTTTTTTAAAGAAATTATCATTTTCTTTTTGAGAAGATATGGCAAAAATTTCTACACATTTTATTTCATTATTTGGCTGCGCAGTGCAAAAATCATTCCTATCTTTAACTTTGATTAAAAAATATTTATTTTCAAACCAATACATATTAGTAATAATATCATTTTTAATAAAATTATTATATAAACTTAATATTAAACCATCAATAGATCGATTAACTCTAATTTTATCTGGATGAATATGAGAATATAATCTTAATCCAGAAGCATCTGTTAGAGCATAATAAGTATTATTCATTTTAAAGTTTTAAATTTATTAACATTATTTAAAAATGATTCATTCATTTCATCAGAACATTTTTCAACAATTGAAAAAATATCTAAACTATTAGAAGCACGTTTTACTATAAATAATTTTTGCCAAGAGTTTATATAATCTAATTTGGCTATTTTATATATTAATAATTTTAAATCAACATCAATTCTGTCATCATACAAACGCCAACAAGATCCTATTCGCTTCGCTGACTCGTCGTGCAGAAAAGCATAATAATTATTTTGATTCATGCTAATGATGATAATTTTTTAAGTTTATTTTTAAAGTTATAACAATCTTCTTCATTAAGAATTTTTATAATTAAAAAACTACCAGGAATAGATTCATTTTGTTTTATTTTAACAACTCTGAAAAATTTTTCAGCATATTTGTTAAAATATTTGTCATTAATTATAAATTCTACTAATTCATTTATATTTTCAAACAACCTGTTATGCGGAAGATATAAAAAACTTCCAATCTTTAATGCTTGGTGACAATAAAAATAATACTCTTTCATTTTAATAGCAAAGCTTTTCGTAATTTAGATTTAAAAATTAAATTATCTTCAAATGAAGTGCATTCTTTTATTTTATAAGAATATATGACCTCTAATTTAATTGCTTTAAATAAAGAAAATTCATTTATAGGATAAGTATCCTTCATATGATTGGAAACATTGACTAATAATTGATTAATTGAATCGCCAGCAAACCAGTCATTCATAATAACACATGTATTTATTGAAAATGAACTGTAAGTAAATATAAATGATAATTTTTCTTTCATTTTAATGAAATTAATTTTTTTATTTGTTTTATAAATTTAACATTAAAATCATCATCAAATTTTTCAATTAATCTATATTGAATTTCTCCATCATATTCTGCTTTAAATACTTTATAAAATCCAGAAAATAATGAGATAATATGTGGACGATAATTAATAACATTATTAATTAAATCATTTAAAGTTTTACCAACTTGATATTTAGGTAAATTATAACCATCATCAACACGAGAACCGTGCCATGCTAAAACATAATAAATATTATTATTCATTTTAATAAAGCTAACTTTAGAATTTCATTCTTTACTAGTTCAGTTTCTTTTTTATTGAAAATTTCAACAATTTCAAACATATGCATTTCAATATAAATCATAGAATGCAAATGATAGTTCTTCATATAGTGAATATAATAATTGTTAGGCTGATCTATAGCTATAAGATTTTTTACAATATGTTTGGCTAATTCATATTTTGATGAATGATAATATTTATTACTAGTAAATTTTACTGGCTGACCAACAGTTTTCATTGTTAGTAACGCGTAGTAAATCATTTTAAAGAACTTAGTTTCATAAGCTTGAGCTTTATTTCACTTAACTCTTTATCATTAAATTGTCTTAAAAATTTAAATTGATTACAATCTTTTGGATTTAACATGCATTCTTGTACAAAAAGATTGTCATATCCAAATCTTAAATAATTATTTGAAGGATCCAAAGAGTAATCTATTATTTTAATAATAAGTTCATCAATAGATGAGGCATGAAATAATGAATTTACTTTATATTCAAGTACGAAATTCATATTTCCATCAGGGTTATTATAAAAACAATAATTCATTTAAGATTAATAATTTTCATTATATACTTATTAAAGTAATCATGTATCTCATCATCACATTTATATTTAATATAAACATAATAATCATTTTTAATAATTAATTTAGTTCCTACAAATATTGAACATGATTTAAACCAACATTCTAGGTTGTTATGGTTTATAGAAAGTATATTTTTGGCTAATTTTTCTTTTGATTTTGAAATAAAATTATCATGATCGCTAACTATATAATTAGTATTAGTTAGCTCTGACCAGCCATATATATAATACTCATCTTCTTCTAAATTATTCATTATTTAATAATATTAATTTGTTTAATTTTGAGTTAAAATGATTTGCAGAATCATTAGATGGTTTACCAATTACTTTTATATAATAAGAATTACTTGAATTATCAAATAATATTTGAATTAAAAATAAAGAATTATTTTTCATATATAAATCATAATAAGCTATTTTTTTAATTAAAATATTTAAATCTACATCAATATATCTTTTTGATAACCAAAATATTGCTGATTGTTTAGTATTATAAATGTCATAATTCATATATGCAAAAGATCTAGACATTAAAACAACCATAGCCAGAATCAAAATCGTCTAGCGACTTTGAAACTGGCCTTGAAATAATATTCATTATTAACTCAGTAATTCATATTGTTTTATTAATTTTTGAATTTTTAATTCAGAGTCAAAATCATTATATGATACGTTAAACGCTATATAAATCCAACCAGATCCATGAAATTTATATATTGCAATTTCATTGCAGCGTCTAACCACATTATAGTTACCTAATAGAAAAGCCACCAAAAGGCTATTGGATTAAGAAATGATATGGTAAAATGTAATTAGCACCCCTGGAGCGACTCGAACGCCCATCGATCCAATTACGGTTCTCGGAGGTAGAAACTCCGTCCGGTACAGGGGCAAATTATATTAATTTGTAAAATTATAGTAAAAAATACATTGTTATAAGTTGTTTGGAGAATGAGATGGGTTTAAACACTGTTGAGAAGAATTGTTTATTTTGCGGAAAGTTATTTATTACATTATAAAGATCGTAACAGATTAAACGACGACGCTTCTAATTTAGAAGTATTATGCCATAATTGCCACGCTATTGAACATATAGAGAATTAATTGGTGGAGGTGAGGGGAATCCAACCCCTGTGAGATCCGTGCAAAGGATCCATAATCGCATTATATGACACCCCCGTAATTACTTATGTCTTCGATTCTTTTTTCTAGATTTTCTAGCTGCCTTAGCTTTGCTTCTATCAACATCAGAATGATCGCGTTCAATAGCTCGTGATCCTAATTGATAAAAAGTCATTGGTAAGGTAATTATATTATTATGTTTACATTTGGCCATTGAAATAATATTCCAAATATTTAGTAGACGTAGATCGGGTCGAACGATCGTATGGCGGAACCAAAATCCACTGCCTTTCCACTTGGCTATACGTCTATCTCAGTATATATCACAACATATTGTGGTTCGTGCTGGAATCGAACCAGCCTCGTATTCGCAGTGTATAAGACTACCGGCACTACCTTGCGCCTCACGAACCAATGGAAGAACAATATTTTTTATATTGAGGGTTTCTTTTTATTTCTTGGTTAAATAACCGAAGCTCTTTGCTTACAATAATTCCACATTGTGGACAATTTGATTCTACCGTCTTCATGAAATTAATTTTATTTTGGTGGGTCTAGAGGGAGTTGAACCCTCCCGCAAGCTTTATAAGAACTCGCACGTCTACCGGACTATTTAGACCCTTATTATCTCACTGCTTAGTTACTGCGTCGCTCTCTCATGCACACAATATAAGCACGCTCGGGCCGCTGTCAACACCCGAAATTTTAAGCACCATTAGCTGAACAATATTTACGTTAGTGATAAAAATTTTTAATCTAACAGTTTAATTTTTTGAATAGATTTAATTACAGAGTCATGGTATTTTGGTAAATGAAGATGTATGTCTGCAATTGAATCTTTCAATTGCCTATTCTCCTCTTTATAAAATTGATATATTACCATTAAAAGTATAGATGTAATGTTTTTTATTTGTATTTTATATGGTAAATTTTTATATTTATCTTTATAAAAATCATGTATTGACACTAATACTTTAGGATAAGTATTTTGATTGCCAATGTATTTTACTATTGTAAATTCAGTGTCAAATATTTCTATGAATATTTCAAACTTATTTAAGACTTCTTTTCTTAAATCATTACGATCAATAAATTTTATAAACATTTTATTTTAATATTTTATATTTTTCAAGTAAATAGCAAAGATCATTATAATATTTACATAGTGATTCGGTAGATTTTATACTACTATTATAAGCATCATTATATAATAATGGTCCAAGCGCATAACTAAATCTAGTTGTCATTAATATATATAGCATTCTTACAACATTAAGATTTCTTCTTTCATATTCTTTTACAATTGCTTCTATAACTTTTATATATGTAAAATCTTCTGGAATGACTATTGTTTCAAAATCAGTATCATATATTTTTGTTATATACATTTCCCCATTTTCAATATCTTCAAATCTAATAAACATTATTACTCCAACAATAATATCTTTTTATTTTGTATTAAAAATTCATTAAACCAAGGTATTTTATTTTTAGCAAATATTATATGATGACCTATTTTTTGATTATGTAAATAAACTATAGATAATAATAGCTGCGTTTTTATATCTAAATTTTTAGATGAGTAAATTTCTATTATAGATAATAATAAAGCAACGCCAGCAGAAAAAGCATCTATATAATACGTATAAGTAAAATCAGTATCATATATAGTTATACTATAAATATCAGGACAATCAGGATCAGGATTAGTGTTAGCATTTGAATAATTACAATTTATATCTTCACGATCAATATATTCCCATTTAAATGATTTAAACATATTATTTTAAAGTTGAGTATTTTTTAATATCATCATAATAAATTCTTAAAATAGGATTACGCTTCATATCATTTAAAAATAAATCAAATGTATAAAATTCAGTTTCTTCAGTAAAAATCTGAAATAGTATTAAATTTTTAATTACATTTAAATTTTTATTTCTATATATCTTTTCAACGTAACATGCTAAATCAATGGTTCTTGTAACGGAAATATAGTTATGAAATATTATAGGATCGAAATCAGAATCATATACAGTTAATATTTTACACTGAAGATCTTCAATAAAAGATTTAAACATATTAAGCCAATGTTAAATATTTAATTATATTTTCTCTATATTTTATAGGAAAATAAGTAATAACATGTTTTGTAGAAGTTAGCCATATATTTGACAATGCCAAACTAGCTAATGCTAGATTTTTTTCTATATTTTTATCATTGCTATAAGTTTCAAAAATAAACTCAGTAACATGTATTTTACTTATAATTAAAAAATAAATAGACGATTCTTTGATAAAATCAGAATCATGTATTACTATTACTGTACCTTTATTATAAATTTCTGATACAATTGTTTCTAACTTTATAAACATATTATATTAAACTCATATATTTTATTACATCATTATAATACTTCTTTAAAACAATGCTGGTTTTTATACATTCTAAAGATAATTCAGTATCAGTATTATATTTATAAATATTTTTTGATTTTTGATAAATTAATAGCAATGCTAAATTTTTAGCAACATTTTTGTTTTTTATTTCATATAAACTTACAAATCCTTCTAAAATATTAATTCTTGCAGTAGATTTCAATCTTATTAATTGATTAAAATCTGAATCATTAATAATTATTGAATAAACAAAATTATCTTGAGTGTATATAATATCTTTAAACATGTTATTTTAACAATAAATATTTGCTCACAGCATTTCTATAATAAGCATTTTCTATTTTATTTAGAATATAGCCAGCAGAGAATCTTTCTTCATTAATAAGATAAAGTGCTAATAATGTTAAATTAGAAATTACATTTTTATTTCTAGATTCATAAATATGAATAAAAGATCTTATAATATATATTGATACATCACAAGTTATACATTCTTTTTGAGTAAAATCAGAGTCAATAATAATAATTATAGCTTCGTATTCATCTCTAGCTGTATAATCTATATCGTATTTAATAAACATTATAATAAGCTTATATATTTTAAAACTTCTTGTTTATATGGTTTTAATTTTTCATTATTTAGTTTAAATGATAAATAGTTGTATGAATAATTATATTGTTTTTGTATTTCAATTAATGCTAAAGCTAAATTCTTAGCTACATGTTTAGGGTTATTTTTTTCGTAAAATTCAAGAATTGCCAATAATATTCTATATGTTGTTGTTCCAGTAGTAGGCATTTGATTATTTCCCAATTCTGAATCAACTATTGTAAGAATAGTGGTATTACTTATAAAACTGTATTTAAATGTTATAAACATTATTTAATCAAATTGTATTTTGAAATAACTTGTTTTTCAAAATCTTGAAACCAAGGAATTGATTTACATAAAATTGGATAGGCTACTATTCCGGAATAGTTGATTTCATATAAAAATAAAACAACATTCCCAGTAGCATTACCATATATATTATGATAACATTCAATAACTGAATTTAAAGCACAAATCCATACTGATTGTTGAATATTATCACTGTTTATCATTTTTAATAAACCGAATTCATCATCTTGAATATTTATCTCTATATGTTTTAGATATGGATAATATGTAAAAGTTTTATAACTCATTAAATTAGTACTTCATATTTGCTAATTAATTCATCAAACCACGGAATAGTTATTCTCATATGAGTCTTAATCATAGTTGAATACGCATTAGTATTAGCGATTAAATCGCTATAGTATATAATTATTTGAGGTATTGGATTTTGATTTATATTTGAATAGTATTCAATGATAGTGGTAATCGCTGCGGCTTCAGAAGATTTTGCAATTACTCTGGCAGTAAAAAAAATATCTTCATCATTAATATTTTTATCTTGAATTTGAACTTCATATTCAGAATGAATAACAACATTTGGCTTAAGTCGTTTTACATCGCTAATTACAAATAATACTTTTACAGATTTTAACAATTATTTTACCAAGGTTGCGGATTATTATGATAGGGACCAATTTCTAATGGATTATATTTATCAGCATCTCCGCTTACAATATAAGAGAATAACTGACAATAAAGGTGAGCAGGAATATACATCATTCCCAATACATTTGCTTGTTTTACATGCGCCATTTCATGTTTTTCAAAATATGAACAGTTGGATTCATCACAATTTAAAGCAACAACATGTCCAAAAGTTCTTCCATGTACGCCATGTCCATTAGCAAACAAAGAATTATGTAAAATAATTACAGGCGTATTATCTTGAATTTTGATTTCGGTTCTTGACGACGGATTTAAAACATTAATAATAGTTGCAATAGTTCCAACATTATAAATGATTACCATTAATAAAACCAAGGACACTACACTGCCATTAATTAATACCTTTCTCATATCCCACCTCCAACTACAGCAGGGTTATGTTAATATACTTTGATATTGTTTTATAATATCAAAGACATTATCTATGAGAATAGTCTAAAGACATTTCCTCACAATATTAATATAATCACTGTAAAAGAGGCTGCAACTATTATTAATTACTGAGCAAGGCGTCGTCAATATTGCCGTTATAAAAGTATTTTATATTTCTTTAAATAATCTATATTGTAGAAATAAAACAAAGGATCTTTTCCAAGAATACCTTCTGTTCTATTTTCATGTATTGTTGTTGTAATTTCATTCTTACTAGAATTAACTACAAGTGACCAATAAACGCCATTAAACATTATAGTTTCAGCTATAATATATTTTGAAAGCTCTACGTCATAATATTCATCGCGAGGATGTTTTTCATTTACAGAGGAATCGCAGTAACAATATATAGAATATAAATAATATTCTATTATAAGTTTTTTATTACATATTTTGCAAAATTTAGGAATAAACATTAAATTAAAGATTTATATTTATCTATCATATGATGAATATATTGAAGCTCTATTCCACTAATAATTTCTTTTATTATAAAATATAATATACCATTTACATTTGATTTTATTAAACATTTTGTAGGAATGTATTTTTCACCAAATAAATTATTAGTAATAACATGTTTAACGTAAAGATTTATATCTGTAATATCGGCGTACTGATCTCCTACAACATATGTTGTATTTAGCATTAATGTTGGAGACGCTGAACAACAAGCTATATAAATATATGTTTCCATATTTAGAATTCTGATATTTTAAATTGACTATTTTTATCTGTACATATTATATAGTTTTTATTATCAAACTTGAAAGTTATTACAACAACATATGGATGACAAAGTTTTCTTAACTTTTCAGCCGTAGCTTGACGTTCAGCATATTGTTTGTCTAACACATCATTTGATGCTGATATTATTTTATACAAAATAAATATTGTTACTATAAATATTAATAATGGTATTGTTAATTTTCTAAGCTGCTCAGTAAATTCTGTGTTCATATTATTTATTTAAAAGAATAATTCCAATAATTGCAAAGATTGCTCCTAAAAATTGGATATTATTAATTTTTTCTCCAAGAATAATGAAAGTTAAAAAATATCCTAGCGCATAAATGACATCAAACAAAACTCCAATCATTGCTAATGATGAATTTGTTTTTTTTATCATCAAAGTCCATATAATTCCAGGAAATATGGATGCCAATACTACATATGCATAAGATATGTTGTTTAATTTAGCTTGTTTTGAAACAATTGCACCTATAATAGCAGAACAAAGTATTAAAATATATAATATAGTATATTTAATCATACTTAATTGCTATTTATTCTTATAATATATTTGTAAGGTGCGGCCTGTTAGGCTATTGTGATAATAGATAATTATAGAAAACAATAAGCCAACAAAGTTTTGTTGGCTTATTGTTTAATAATCATTTATTATTCTTTAGAAGTCTCTACTTTTAATTTTTCCTCATCTTTGATTTTCTTTTTAGCCATTCCTTCATGAACTTTTTGTTTAAATGATGGAAGTTTTCCTAAATCACGTAATTTTTTCTTTGATCTTGAGCACATATTCATTCTCCTTATGTTAATAACAATGCACGTTTTAATAATTTAACAAATAGCAGTTGATCTTCTTTAGAAACAAAGCTTACTGCAACACACTTTTCATTAGTTTGATCATATTCTACATATACTACATTGTATCCAGTCGTAAAAGCATCACTTCTTTCTCCAAGAATTAGTATAAATTCATTTACTAAATCTTTTATAGATTTGCTTGTTGGCTTATCTCTATCAAAACAATAAGCTGTATAAGGTAATTGGTGATGATCTTTTAGCAAAGATAAATATAGTTGTTGATTCATATTAATATGAAATTCTTTTTAATTTTATTTTCAATATAAGCAAAATCTTGAGGTGATATTTTTTCTAACACCTTGATAACTGTTGACTTTTTCATAAGAAGACATTTATAAAAATTGCAATATTGAAGCTGTGATACTTCTGTTATTAAATTTTCCATTACATATAATGAAAAATTATCCAAAGTATTGCATTGCTTTTCTAATACATCGGCAGAGAAACTGTCTAATATATAGTTACTATGTATTACAAAATCAATATCAGTATGAGTATAAACAATCATATTAAACTCAGCAATTTAATTGCTTTGACATTCATTTTATTTTGAAGGCGTTTTTTATATTCATCTGAAATTTCAGGATTTATAAAAATAAGTTTAGTGACTTGTTTAATTATTTTTTTATAAATTTCGCATTCAACATCTTGAATGGATAGATCTATTTTAATTTTAACAGTAATAGAACTATAGTTAGTTTTTGTTACATTATATAGTAATATAATACTTGATTTAGAATCAAGCAACATACTTGGCTGAAAGTCTTTTCTTAATTTACTTATAAATTCTGGAGATTGTTTCATTTTAAGAATGCTATATTGCATTTATTTTAATAACATTAATTTCCGCATAGACTTAATTACTTTAGAATGAATATTAAAAATTTTCATAAAATATGAGGTAATTCAATTTCTAAATCATATGCTACGCAGCCCAAATAACATTGTGAAATGCTTTGCAAATGATGAAAAGAATTTATAGATCCTTCAAATCTTCCACAATGTGTGTCTGAATATTGTATTGCAAATTCACTATAATAGTAACTCATTACGTATCCGCCATCACGAAAATCGCCATATATATGATGATTTTTATTTTTTGTATCATCATATGACATTTCAAAATTAATATCTTTATAATAATCTAAAGATGGTTTTTTAGAATATTCATAATTATCATCACTATAGTTTTCAAAACTAGATGAATTATTTATTACAGATTGTAAGTCTACAATATCATTTTTATCAATCATATATTCTTCATCTTGAATTTTTCTAAATAACCTTCTTATGTGAAGAGAATTTTTAGTAGATATAAATATATAATCAATAGATTGATTTGTCATGACCCATACTTTTTTACCTTCTGATGGTATAAAAAAAGCAGTACCATCTGCATC
>TBL_comb47_HYPODRAFT_10008312_pt1 | contig 10641 bp, 9 predicted proteins | sample TroBogypolimnion_40_FD_10682 | JGI IMG/M metagenome (IMG submission 10682)
CACCTTGAGGCCCGCTCCTTCCAAAGCCAGTCGGGCACCCTGGCCCATGCCGCGGCTGAGCGCCACCTGGCAGTCCCCCAGGGTACGGGCGAAGGCGGAGTGGTCATGGTGGTGGTGGGCACCTGCCACATGGGAATGGTCCTGGATGATGGCCTGCGGCGCGGCCTGCTGGTTCGCCCGGAATTCCAGGTGGCGGATCTGGCCCTCGACCACCTCCACGATGAGGAAGCCCTTGCTGTGGCCGAAGTGGGCTGAGATGGACACCTCGTCCATGGTGGGAATGGCGATCTTCATGACTGGTTCCGATCAGAAAAGCTCCGTGGCAACAGCGCCACGGAGCCATTGAAGGACACCCTCTCGGGCCTAGGACTGCTCTTCGAAAGACTCGTCGTCGTGCAGGTCTTCCCAACCCAGCAGCATGGCCTTCAGGTTGGTCATGGGCGTGTGCCCAGTGGTGGTGAGGTACACATGGCCGATGAGGAAGGCCACCAGGGCGAAGGCACCCAGGACGTGAATGACCGCGATGAACCAGAGTGAGGTCGGAGACCAGTGCATGGCATGTTGCAGGTTCGGGTAGAAGAAGTAGAGGGCCCCGGTGGTGATCTGCACGGGGATGATGAGCACCTTGAAGCCCAGGTAGGCCAGGCGCTGCAGGGGATTCAGCTTGGCCATGCGGTGCTTCTTCACCGGGTGAGGAGCCCCCTGGAAGATGCCCGTCAGGTAGAAACGCACCATCTCCTGGAGGAACTTGCGGGTGGGGATGTACTGGCGCCATTCCCCGGTTGTGACATGCCAGAAGATGGCGAAGACGATGAGGGTGATCAAGGCCAGGGCCAGGTAGTTGTGGAGGGTGACAGCCCGGGCGAAGCCGAAGATATGGGGCCCCACCCCCCGGATCTCAAAGCCCGTGAGCATCATGGTGAGGATCAGCAGGGCCTGGGCCCAGTGCCAGGAGCGTTCAAACAGTTCATAGAGGACGACGCGTCGCATGGGGGCTCCTACTTCCGGCCCTGGAGGCCGCGGATGATGCCGTGGGTGAGCACGCCAAGGAGGGTGAGGAGGATCATGCCGAAGCCGAGCATATCAATGCCCATGCCCCGATCCCGTCCCAGGAGGTAGAAGCCGCCGACCTGTTCCAGACGGCCCTTCTTCGCGTGGCACTCGGTGCAGGCCAGGGCCTGCTCCTTGGGGGCGACCATGTGGGTGATGGGCCACAGCATGGTGGTGCGGACGTAGTCGAACTTGCCGCTGTAGGGCAGGTCTGCCGTTTCCATGCCCTTCTGGACGGCGACATCCATCTTCCAGTCACCCCAGTAGGCGCCGCTGCCCGCAGGGCCATCCGTGAAGGGCGCCACGAAGGTGTTGTTCACGGGATCGAAGGGCTGGGTGGCCTCGTGGAACTTGAAGGGCCAGATCTTGGCCTTGGGATCGGCGTAGGATCCCTCGGCGGGGTTCAGCACGAGGGGTCGGGCGGCAGGTAGCTTGTCCGTCAGGCGGAGGAAGTCGAGGTTGCCGTTGTACCAGACGTAGGTGGGCTTGACGTTCCGCTCCCAGACCATCTTGCCGCGCATGCTGGTGTAGGTGGGCCAGCCGTTGGCGCCCTTCTCTTCGTAGGGACGGCCATCCTTCAGGCGACCCGAGGTGGCCCAGTCCCAGAAGGTGTTGGTGGGCCGCTCGCCGCGGGCGAAGGCCGGGATGTGGCAAGTCTGGCAGGCGATCTTCTGGTAGTGGCGGTTCAGGACATAGGACTGGTGGGGCGCCACGGTGTGACAGGCCGGGCAGGCCATGCGGGAGATGCTTTCGCCCGCGAACTTGGGCTCGTCCCGGCGATCGGCCGGAATGACGTAGTTGGGGCCACCGACTTTGTGCTCGCTGGTTGTGTGGCAATCGACACAGTCCATGCCCGCACCCTGCCTGGACATGTGGACGTCTTCAGTCCGAGGAGCCTTCAGGATCGTGTCGTCCAGATCGCCGTGCTTGGTGGCGTTGGCGCCGCCGCCGAAGAAATGGCAGGCTCCACAGTTCTTGTTGGTGGGGGTACCCACTTTCTGGGCGATCTCGGCCAGGGGAACGGCCGGATTGGGCATCCCCGCCCGTTCCTTCTCGTAGTCCCCCGTGGTGTCGTGGCAGACCAGGCAGTCCACGTTCTCCTGCTTGGTGAAGTCGAAGGTCTTGTCTTTGAAGCCGTAGCCCGCGTGGCAGCGGGTGCAGCCTTCAGTGTTGCCGCCCACGATGGTGAGGCAGTAGTTGTTCACGAGGGCCGTGGACTTGCCGTAGCCGTTCTTCCCATCCTTGGCGGCGTTCCAGGTCCAGTGGGAGGTGGCCATCATCTGCTCAGCGGCCTTGGTGTGGCAGGTGAGGCAGGCCCGGGTCACCGCAGGACCATCGCCATCCTTGAAGGGCCCCTTCAGGGCGGTGAACTTGTTGTGATCCGCCGTCTGGGAGCGCGTCCTGGCAGCGTGGGAGGCCGTGAAGGATCCGTGGCCGGCGGGATTGGGCCCAACCGCTTCCTGGGCGCCAACTGACAATGGGATCAGGACCAGCAGGCCAGCAAGGACGCGGAGGAAGCCCCTCATCCTGGGCGGGGATGGTCTTCGGGGAGGGTGAGGCATGAAAGCTCCTGAACACAGAGAGGCCTGACGGCTGCAGAAATGAGCAACGCCCGGAGGCCGAAAGCCCCCGGGCGCTGCAGGTCTAGAACTTCACTTCGATGGAGGCGTAGAAGTTCTTCACGGTGGCGGGGTAGCCGTACTGGAGGGTGGGGTTCTTGGCCAGGTCATTGGCCGCTTCCCAGGTGCCGGACATGGGTGAAGGCCCGATCTGCCAACCGCTCATGGCGGAGGTGTAGCTGTAGTCGATGTAGCCGAGGCGCAGGGCCGCATTCTTGGCGAAGCGCCAGTGGATGTAGGCTTCCCACACGTCGCCGCGGGCCCCGAGCTTGTCGGTGTATTCACCGGTAGCGGGGGTGTAGGTCCACCAGCGGGGTGACCCGTGGTTGAACTCCAGGCCCACGCCGAAGGTGGAGGTGGGGTCGTAGCGCACGCCTACGTAGGTGGCCGAGGCGGTCTGGCTGTTGTTGGGATCGCCCATGAGGCCACCGAAGCCGGTCACCTGCATGGTCTTGCCACCCAGGGCCGAGGGCATGGTCCAGTAGGCGCCGTACTGCGAGACCTGGCCATTGGGATGGCTCTTGAGGTAGCCGGCGCTCACGAAGTAGGTGAAGGTGTCGCCGATCTTGTGCTTCCAGGTGGCGGTCAGCTGGTCCAAGTCGCCGAGGTTGGCCGTGGCCGTGACGTACTGGGTGGAGGGCGTCATGCCGGGGATGGGGAAATTGACCGTGCTTCCATAGGGGATGTCGGTCATGTTGCCCATGCGGTTGAAGCCCAGGTAGAAGTTCGCGCTGTGCACCGATTCGCCGAGTTGGAAGAGCAGGGGCATGTCGAACATGACGCCCAGCACCGTGGTGTCCTTCAGGGACCCGAAGCTGCCGACCACCGGGCTGATGACCGAGGGGTTCGTGCCGTTGAAGCCCGTGAAGTTCATGCCCACGATGGTTGAGTTGTTCTTGACTGCGCCGCCGCCGCCGAAGCCGCTCTCATAGCCCACGCCATAGCAGAAGCCCAGCAGGGTGCCTTCGGGCAGGCCGAGCTTCTCGAGTTCGAACTTCCAGCCGATGCCGTCGATGCTGGCGTTCACGGCCAGGGCCTGGGGCGTCGCGTTGCGCTCGCTGCCTTCGCGCACTTCAAACGGCGGGCCATCGGAGGTGTTCTGGCGGCCGATGGAGAGGATGCTGAAGGCCGAGGGGAAGTGGTAGACCAGGCTGGCCCGCTCGACCAGCAGCGCGTCCGTGGCCGGAGTCTGGCCCGCCGTGAAGGAGGTGCTGATGGTATTGGGCGTGCCATTGAAGGTGGGCACGTCCGCCCCGCCATGGACCTTGTACATCACGAGCCGGCCCATGATCTTGGCGTTCTCGTTGATGGACATGCCCATGTTCAGGCGGAGCCGGGTGGACCACTGGACAGAGTTCGTCAGATCCTGAGAGGCCATGGGTTGGGTCATGGGCATGAAGGGGTAGCTGTTCGGATTCGCGGGATTGAATCCGCCGAGGGTATAGCCCGGGTTGTTCGCGAAGCCCATGAACTGGTTGTAGGGCTTGAAGTGCTCCTGAGTGCTGTCGAAGCGGGTGCGGAGATCACCGCCCCAGGAGATGTTGTTGCCGGCGACCTTGGTCTCCACCTTGACCAGGCGGTTGTCGACTTCCTGGACGGCGGCGGTCTTTTCTTCGAGGGCCTGCAGCTGCGTCTTCAGCTGCTTGATCTGCTTCTGCAGGTCCTCGTTGGACTGGGCACTCAGAGCCAGTGGCGCCAGCATGGCGACCAGGGCGAAGGTGATGCGGGAATTCATCGGATGTCTCCTTGGGTGAATCGAACCGGGGGATTCGGGGAAGGTCGCTCAACCGCCGCAGGTCATGGGCTGGGGGGAGTCCGAGGCGTGGGCCGTCAGGAAGGTCTGGATGTCGTTCATCTGCTCAGGCTTCCCCACCTTGGTCAGGGGCTCGCTGCCCTTCTTGTGCTTGCCGGCTGCGAAGTAGGTCTTCCACTGGGCCTGGGTCTTGATGAGGGGTGTGACTTCACCACCGGCCTGGCCAGCCACATGGCAGGACTTACAGGACTTCTTGAAGAAGTACTTCCCCTTGGTGTCACTTCCTTCGGCAGCCAGGGGCGCCGCGAGCAGGGCGAGGAGGGCGAGGAGGGGCAGGGCGGTCCGCATGGGCTGGTCCTTTTTTGAGGGGATGGACAGGGCGAAGCCATCCCGGTGAGGGGGGAATTTTCTGGCTACCGGAAACCCAGTGGCTCCATGCAGAGTCAGGCTGGGGGCGAAGTCACGATTGATGATGATTAGGTGATAAACAAGGTCAAGTCGTACGTGACTATGATCACCAATAATTAAATAACCAGACAGTAATTTAAAATGTATCTAATTCCTGGCACGGTTCTGGGGTCATGCCACTCAGGTGGAAGGTGCACCACCCGGAGAAAAATCCACACCCGGACATGGGCCAAAAGACCCTCGAACGCCGGTAAGCGTTTGGGGAGCTCCGCGACTTTCTGGCTGCCACCGAACCTCTGGGTGTGGCGGTGGCAGCCAGGCTCAGTGCCAAACCTAGGTTGTTCCAGCGCCCTCGCCCTAAGCTTGATTACGCTGCTCTGATCGCCGAGGATGGCTCCATGGATGAAGCTCGCCCCCTGCCCAGCCCCGAACAGGACGCCGCTCTGGCCCCCATCATCAAGGTGGACTTGAAACGCCAGGTGCTGGTCTGTACCGCGAAAAGCTGCGCGGCCAACGGCTCCGAGGCCGTGCTGGAGGCCTTCCGCGCGCAGCTCACGGCGGAACAGCTGCTTTTCTTCAAGGGCAACACCTCCGGTGAGATCCACTGCAGCCACTGCGGCTCCGTGGGTTTCTGCGCCATCGGCCCCGCTGTGCTGGTCTACCCCGATGGCATCTGGTACGCCCACGTCACTGTTGCCGACGTCCCCGAGATCATCGAGTCCCACCTCAAGGGCGGCGTGCCCGTCGAGCGGCTCGTCCGCAAGCGGCTGGGTTGAGGAAACACCAACAGCCGTAGAGAGCGCAGGAAAATGCAACGCTAACCGCAGAGAACGCTGAGAACGCAGAGCGCGCATAGGGTTTCAAGATTTTTTGCATTCTCTGCATTCTCTGCGTTCTCTGCGGTGAAACATGCGTTGGGTGTTGTCCTACAGACTGGAGTTCAGCGTCCAGCCTCGAATTCGCTCCGCTCTTCGGGGGTATCCACATCAGCCCACTCGGGGCCCTCTTGCGGCAGGGCGAGGTGGGGAAGGGCCTGGACCAGCCTCAGCAGGGAGGCGCCGGTGCTTTGGGCCAGGGCCGGCCGCAGGGCCTGGGGCAGCCAGCCGCCGAGGGGCTGCAGATGCCCTTCCTGGAGGGCCAGCACCCAGTGGGATGCGGCGGGATCCGCGGCTTCGCAGGCCCGGGTCCAGGCCTCCAGGCGCTCGGGGGTCCAGCGCACCTGATCGCAGGCCACCACCCACCAGCGCTCCACACTGAGCTGAGCAGCAGGCATCAGGATCTTCGCCCAGTGGCGCAGGGCCAGGGCCGGTCCTTGGCGGGGATCATCCAGCCGGGCCAGGACGGGGTGGTCTGACAAGGCTTCGCCTAGTATCTGGATCGGGCCCTCCGGATGGAGTGTCTGGAAGACCCGTACCAGGTGCCCGCCCCAGGTGCCGCCTTCGGGATGGGGGAGGTCCTGCTTGGCGATCCCCATGCGGCGACTGCCCCCGCCGCTGAGCAGCAGGAGTCCGGCCCTCACCCGCCCACCTGCCAGGGGGCCCAGGGCAGGCCGGATTGGCCCAGGGGTAGGGCGGGACACTCCACCTTCTGAGTCAGGGCCTGGCGCACCAGGCGCACCAGCTCCTCATGGGTGGCGTGGTGGCGCAGGGGCCCCAGCAGGTCCACGGGCTCGTTGCCGAAGATGCAGGCCTTCAGCAGGCCCCGGCTGCTGAGGCGTACCCGGTGGCAGCGGTCGCAGACCGGCGTGCTGAGGGTGGCGATGATCCCCACCAGGGCGGCGCTGCCCGGGATCCTGAAGAGTCGCGCGGGGCCTTCCTCGGGGCCCAGCGAGGGCTCCGGCTCCAGGGTCTGGCCCAGGCCCTCCTGCAGAGTCTGGAAGATCTCCGCCGCCGCCATGAACCGGCCGCCGCGCCAACCATTGGCCAGGTGTGGCTGGGCAGTGGCCCCCTGGTGCAGGGTGCTGCACGTGTGGGGCATGTACTCGATGAAGCGGATCTGGACACCCTCCCGCTGGGCCAGACGGGCCAGGGGCAGGATCTGATCCTCGTTGGCCCCCCGGAGCACCACGGCGTTCAGCTTGGTCTCCAGCCCCACGGCCCGGGCCGCGTCCAGGCCAGCCAGGGCCCGGCTCAGCCCGTCCCGGCCCGACAGGCGCCGGAAGCTCTCACGGTCCGCCGCGTCCAGGCGGAGGTTGATGCCGGCCAGGCCCGCGTCGCGCAGGCCCCGGGCGCGCCGGGCCAGGAGGAGGCCATTGGTGCTGAGGTGAACCCGGCCCTCCACCTCGTGGCTGAGGCCCGCGATGAGGGGCTCCAGGTCCCGGCGGAGCAGCGGCTCGCCCCCGGTGAGCCGCACCTTCCGGGCGCCCAGGCTGGTGAAGACCTGCGCCAGGCGCAGGACTTCCTGCCGGGTCATGGGCGAACTGACGCTCTTGAGCGAGTCCGGGGCCGGTGAGTAGGCGCTGACCAGGTTGCAGCGGGCCGTGACGGACAGGCGGAGGTAGGTGATGTCCCGACCCAGACCGTCCCGGAGGCACTCCTTCACCCGGAGCATGCGGGGCAGCAGGTGCTTCTCGGGCAGTGGGAAGAGGGCGGACACGGAGGCTCCGGGAGCCTTAAGAATGCAGGTACCCGCGGGCCCCGGGCAGGGCATCGTGCTACAGGTCACAGGGGTTGTGATCGCCATGAGACCATGGGGGCATGCTCGTGGACGCGCATTGCCATCTCACCGGTTCCTACCTGGCTCCCGACCAGGTGGCCCAGACCCTGGAGCGGGCGCGGCGGGAAGGCGTCACAGGCTTCATCGCCGTGGGTACCGACCTGGAAGATTCCCGGACTGTGTTGGCTCTGGCCCGCAGTACACCCGGGGTCCAGGCTAGCCTGGGGGTCCACCCCCACGAGGCCAAGACCTGGTCCCCGGCCGTGGAGGCGGACCTGGCGGCCCTGTTGGCGGACCCGGCCGTGCGCTTCGTGGGGGAGACGGGCTTGGACTGGCACTATGACCTGAGCCCCCGGGCGGAGCAGGAGGCGGCCTTCCGGGCCCAGATTCGCCTGGCCCGGCTCGCGCACAAGCCCCTCATGATCCATACCCGCTCCGCCCCGGAGGACACCCTCCGGCTCCTGGAAGAGGAGGGCGCCGCCGAGGTCCGGGGCATCATCCACTGCTTCAGTGAGGACCGGGCTTTCGCCCGCCGGGCCCTGGATCTGGGCTTCTTCCTCAGCTTCTCGGGCATCGCCACCTTCAAGAAGGCCGAGGCCGTGCGGGATGTGGCGGCCTGGGCCCCGGAGGACCGCATCCTCGTAGAAACGGATGCCCCCTTCCTGGCCCCCGTGCCCTTCCGGGGCAAGCCCAACGAGCCTGGCTACGTGCGCTTCACGGCCGAGGCCGTCGCGGAGTTGCGGGGCATCTCCTCGCTGCGCCTGGCCGAATGCACCACCCGCAACCTGGAGGCCCTGTGCGGCTGGGCACCCTCCTCCTGAGCTGGTCGCTGCTGGCGCTCCCCCTGGCCGCCGAGGGCCACCCGCGGCTCCCCTGGGAGCTGCAGCCCCCCCTCGACTGGCAGCCGGTGCCCGGAAACCTCTCCCTGGCGGACGCAGCCGACCCCAACCTTGTCCCAAGCAAGGGTCCCGCCACCGTGCGCCTCAGCAGCGATGGCACCTTCCAGGTCCGGGATCCCCGGGGCCTGATCCGGCTTCAGGCGGCCCTGCCGGGGCGCCCCCTGCGGGCCTGGCGGGATGGCGGTGTGCCCATGGCCGCCCCCAGTGGCGACTGGTCCTTCCCCGAGGACACACCGCTCCGACAGGGCCTGGGCGCCCTGGGCTGGTGTGCCGAGGACTTCCGTCCCTTCCTGCGCGGCTTGCTCTGGGTGATCGAGGATGGGGAGGCCCACCTCACGGTGTTGCATCCCGCCACGGGCCGGGTCGTCTACCTGCCCCTGCCTCCCGGCCGGGACCTCCAGCTCCGCTTCCTGCGGGATCGCCTGGAGGTGCTGGCGGGCGACGTGGAGAAGGGGGCGCCCCGCCGCTGGAACCTGCCCTGGATCGGCCTGCTGCCTCGCTTGGCGGCCCTGGGGCCCAAGCCTGGCCCGGCTCACACGGGCACGGCTCTGGCGCCTTTCCCCAAGGACTGAGCGGCCCTATTCAACCCTGGCACGACCCTGGCAGTCCCTAGTCTGGGAACCGATTCCTTAGGATCCGGCATCCCTCCCGCGGAGCACCCATGAACGCGATTTCCAAGTCCTCACGTCTCGCCGCCTTGTTGTTGCCCGCGGCGCTGGTCATGGCCCAGAATCCGCCCCCGCCCTCCTACAACCCGCCGCCACCGCCTAACTCCGCGCCCTTCCTGGATGACGAGGACTACCAGGGCGAGGCCCCCGAACGCTACGCCATGGTCCGGGCCCTGGAGGGCGACGTCCAGATCACCAAGGGCGACCTCACGGAGGCCCTCACTCGGGGCACGCCCATCGCCGAGGGCGATGTCGTGGAAAGTCGCGGCCGTGGTGTTCTGCAACTGGGTGATGGCACGCGCGTGGCCTTCGGCGGGGATACCCGCTTCACGGTGGCCGCCCTCTTCACGGATCAGAAGGGCGAAAAGCAGGTGCTCCTGCGCCTGGACCATGGGCGCCTGCGGGTGCTCCTGGGCGGGCAGGGGGAGGCGCGCTTCCGTGTGGACACGCCCTCGGGCTCTGTCACCTGCTCGGGCAAAGGGGCTTTTGCCATGGAGGCTCAGCGGGACCGCCTGGTGCGCATCAAGGTGCTCAGCGGCCGGGTCTCCTTCGCGAACGAGCGGGACGAGGCCCGCATCAACGCCGGCGAGCGCCTGACGGTGCACAGTCCCCAGGACACCCTGGATCGTGTGCGCAGCTTCAACACCTATGACAGTGACGCCTTCGACACCTGGAGCGAGGGCGCCATGACCCTGCGCAGGGGCCAGAGCTGGGACCGTGTGCCCGCGGAGATCCGCTACTACGCGGACGATCTCGATGCCAACGGACACTGGGTCCAGACCGAGGAGTTCGGCTGGGTGTGGCAGCCCAATGGCGTGGCCGAGGATTGGCGCCCCTACTACCAGGGCCGCTGGGCCCCCTACGCTGGCGGCATGACCTGGATTTCCGATGAACCTTGGGCCTACGTGGCCTACCACCATGGCCGCTGGCACTGGGGCGCGGGCCTGGGCTGGTGCTGGATTCCCGGCGTCTACTACAGTCCCGCCTGGGTGGCCTGGAACCACACGCCCGGGTACGCCGGCTGGGCCCCCCTGGGCTTCCACAACACCCCCTGCCACTGGGGCTATGGCGCCTGGAACGGTGGCTACGCCTGGAACGTGGTGGCCATCGGCAACCTGAACGCCTGGAATGTCCGCACTCAGATCCGTGTGGACGTGAATGTCTTCCACACCTTCAATGGCGACCGGGGCGATCGTGGCCGGGATCTGCGGGCCCCCTGGCAGCGCAGTCCTCTGGTGGTGACCCGCGCCGAGTTCCACAACCCCGCCCAGATCCAAGGCGTCTTCCAGCGCGATGTGAACAGGGAGCGCCTGCGCGTCTACGAGCATCAGGCCCAGGTCAACACTGGCCGAGTCATCTACCACGAGCCCCGGCCCAGCGCTCCCGCGGGCGGCGGCGCGGACCCGCGACTGCGAGCCCCCTTCGAGAACCGCGGTCCCGCCAATGGCGGAGCGCGGCCGACCGATCCCCGGCAGCGGCCCATGGACCCGAGGCCCAACCCTGTGGACCGGATCCCAGAGCCCTCCCCGCGCCAGCGGCCCGTGGATCCCCGGCCCAACCCTGTGGACCGGATGCCAGAGCCCTCACCG
>TBL_comb47_HYPODRAFT_10008313_pt1 | contig 10641 bp, 12 predicted proteins | sample TroBogypolimnion_40_FD_10682 | JGI IMG/M metagenome (IMG submission 10682)
ATAGGCCCCATAAGACCCATTCTCTTCCGACAGCCAGACCGGGCAGTCGCCCGATTTTGGACAGCCTCTGAGCATATTTTGGACACTCCTGCCTAATCCCATTCTTCTCATTCTTCTCATTATTCTCATTATTCCCATTATTCCCATCGGCCTTTGCCGATAGATCGCACATTTCCGAGTTTTAGAGTGCCGTTGAACATAATGTTTTTCGTTTTTTCAAACAACTCCGAGTGTTTAGAGTGTTCTTCTGCGGAACGGTTTTTACCACGGAGGGCACAGAGGACACGGAGGGAAAACAGGTGTCAGCAAATTACTGCGATGTCCGCAGGAATTTGCTGACTGCTATGTCTTTTCTCAGTCCATCATCTCAGTGTTCTCTGTGAACTCGGTGGTAAATCTGTTTTAATTGTTCCCTACTTTTCATTCCCGAGTTTTAGAGTGTCGTTGAGCAGAACTGTTTTTACCCGCTTTCCTGACGGCTGGTTAAGAAGCTTCTTAATAAAATATCCCGCGGCCGCGGGATTATTTTGGACATCCTGGACAGTGCTTGAGCAGGAAAATGTTGAATACTGTCCAACATCTCCGAGACTTTGGAGACCTCCTGAGCACAACGCTTTTCAATGGTTCACAAGATTTTCAAACAACTGCTCGACCACATCATTTTTAACCACGGAGGGCACGGAGGACACGGAGGGAAAACAGGTGTCAGTGAATTACTGCGATGTCCGCAGTAATTCACTGACTGCTCTGTCTTTTCTCAGTCCATCATCTCAGTGTTCTCGGTGAACTCTGTGGTTAACCGTTTTTCATGGTTCTCCATTTCCAATTTCCGAGTTTTAGAGAGCCATTGAACACAACCGTTTTTAATTTTCAACTGCCCATTCCTGGACACACTCCGAGACTTTGGATAGCTGTTGAACGGACCCGTTTTTACCACGGAGAACAGAAATACACTTCACCATGAAGAGCATGAAGGTAATGAAGATAGATTTTTTTAAACTTCAATTTCTTCACGTCTTTCATGGTAAAATGGTTTTCCGGTTCTCATTCAACACAATCCTTTTCTTCCACGAATTGTTCGAATGGACACGAAGAAAAACAAATTCGTGACAATCAGTGCAATTAGTGGATAAAAATTCCCCCATTTTCAACGTTCAACTTTCAATTAATCCATGGTTCCCCATTTTCAATTTTCAATTTTCAATTTTCAATTTTCAATTGTCCCTTTACCTATAGCAATTTTGTCAACGGAAACTATGGCAATGGATTCAAATAACGCGATAAAACGCATTTTTGAAACTCATGCTTTTGGCGGGAAAATCTTAAAAACGGGTCGTTAAGATTGGTTCACGCGGAGGCGCGGTGACGCGGAGTAAAACAGAGGAAACCGTTTTTTAATTTGGTTCCACCAAATTAAAAAAATATTCTTTTCTTCTCTACCTCCATTGTCCCCACTCTCCGCGTTCCCCGCGCCTCCGCGTGAGACATTCCCTGCTTTCCCGGCCCGGCGCTAAAAAACAATTGCTTCTGAATAAAGGCGTAGTCTTTATCCCTTCTGGAAAAGTCGCCGAAGAATGCATAATCCGGCTGTAATCCAGTTATCGGTTCACGCGGAGGCGCGGTGACGCGGAGGGGGTATGGTTATTTACAATTCGATGTAAGCCTTCCTTCAATGTTTCTCCCCCGAAATTAATCAGCAAACCTACTTCAAGATCAAGCAGCCTTAAATAAGTCAGAAGTTGTTTTGAATGAACTGCCGCTAATTTTTCTACGGATTTTAATTCAATGACAACTTTGTTTTCAACCAGCAAATCTACGCGGAATCCTTCATTGAAAGCAATTCCTTCATACTCAAAATCAACGCCCCGTTGTCTCTCAACTCTTAAGCCCTCTTTTTCAATCAGCTTGAAAAGAACAGCTTCATAAACTGACTCCAGCAATCCCGGACCGAGTTTTTTATGAATTTCCATCGCCTTGTTGATTATGATACCTGTTACGTCATCTATTTCCATATATTACCTCGATAATATTGTTTCACGCGGAGGCGCGGTGACGCGGAGTAAAACAGAGGAAACCGGTTTTTAATTTGGTTCCGCCAAATTAAAAAATCTTCCCCACTCCGCGCTCCCCGCGCCTCCGCGTGAGACATTCCCCTGCTTTCAGACCTTTTTCAACGCTTCCCGGATTTGGGATTCAATCGTTCCCTGGGGAACAAAAAATGGCTTCTCGGTGATTTCCAGAACACATTCGTTGCCGTTCACCACGTAATTCCCTTTGACCGCTCCCAGCACGGTTTTAACCACAATACTGCCGTTTTCAGTATCCCCGCTAAAACTGCCGCCATCCTGTTGTACCCAGTCCCGGATTTTACTTACCAGATTTTCAACATCCTGCTTGATCGAAACATTCATTTTAAATGACATGATAGTCTCCGAATTTAAAAACAATGAATTGCCCCGACGCAAGCATCGAGGCATCAAATACAAAAACAGCGCAGTCAGAAAATTTACCCAATAAAGAATGAAACATTATTAATCCATCTTGGATAATCTATGGGCAATTTCCCATCCTGTGGCTTCAGTCATGGCAATACCCATTGCCGGACCAGCAATCCAGCCAAAGACTGGGATAAGCTTAACGACCGACTTTGTGACCCTTCCGAGCATCTGTTTTTTTATTTGGGCGATTACGAGATTCTTTGCAAGGTCAACAGTGATGTTTTGGCCAAACACTGCACCTAGTGCCATAGTCATAGTGGTTAGTGTCGCTATGTCAGATGCCACATCAACTCCTGGTACAGGAATTGCATTGCCTGCTCCAGATGCGGCCGCATGTCCATGTATAATTGCATGGCATTTACTTTTTTGATCATCTGTCATTTCATTTCACCTCAACGTTTGATTTTTTAAATTATATATAATTTCAAGGTAGTTTGTATTAGTTATCCATAACCTTTTTGACGAGATGCTTTCCAACCGCATTGCTAGGCGTAAGCTTATGTAGATAACCCGTATAGACATTCTGTTTACGATTCGCACTCAGCATCTACGATCTTTTTGTTCTCGGCAAGCCATCTTTCCTGAAAAGCTCTCCGAGCCGCCCAGCCAACTTCTTTGATATACCAGCCGTTGACCGAACCTCCAATTGCAGCACCAATGAACGGAATAGCTGCTAAAGCTTTTCTTTTAGTTATATTGATGCCCAACTGTTTGGCCAAATTTTTGATAGCGATAATAGCAGCTTCTTTACTAAGCAGGAATTCAGAAGTTTTCTCAGCCATCTTCTTCCATGTAATATGTATTAGAGTGTTCTGCATTTCTCTCAACACGGCTAATGCACTCACTTTTTCACCAATATTGTTCGCTCCGGCGGCGGCCATAATACCGAGAACAAACTTTTTATCCAGTTCGCTGGTAGATTCATAACCGTAGCACACTCCTATTTTGTGAATTGTTCGTAATGCCAGAGTGATTATTGCAGGCACATCTGCGGCCGTTCCTGGCAATCCGAAGAAACCAGTGCCAGCGCCTTCGACTACTGCAATTCCTATTGCCCAGTTGTGTACCTCATCGGCCAGCTTGTCAGAAAGTTCTAAGTCCTTTGTTCTAAGCTCAGAAATAGTTTTTACCCCACCATCGCGAATGATATCATCTGTATCTGTCAGCCATTGCGCCATAAAATTTGAAAAATCCAGTGCACCACGAATAGCCGCTTCTGGCACTAACTTATTGACCAACCAACCAAGCGGCTCTAGCGCAAGTCCAAAAGTTTGACTGACTACTCCCGGTTCCTCTTTTTTCCATGTTGCAATCGCCTCTGCCTGATTTCTTTCATACTTTGTCACAATTGTCTTCTTTTTGTTTGCCATACTACCCTCCTTGTTTTTAGTTTGCTTTAAGCAACTTTTTTATAATGTCTTGGTTATAAATAAACTTGACTCTGCAACAATTCATAATTATTATTGATGAATGCATGGGTTTACCACCGCTTTTAGTTTACTGTTACATTTCGGGCATTTTGAAGGCAATCTAATTTTATCCAGAAAACGCGGAAGCATAGATATTGGCACAAAGACATTATCCGACCAGCCGCATTGTTTGCATGTCACCTTGTAAAACGTTCCAGTTTTAATCGGCATATATTTTATCCTTCAAGACTCAAATTTACGGTAATTTGTGCCAGCGTTTATAAGCAGGGCAGGCGTTAAGAAAACCTGACATTAGAACATTGCCTTTGGCCTGGCAAATACCCTGTTTGGGCAGATGCAGGACCGCATAGAGTTGATTGTTCACAAAATGAAGCTCACGCCCGTTCTCCCAATACTCGCAAGTTGCGCAAATCTGCTCCTTAAAACGCCTCTCCATCATCATTTTTACACCGCTGACGCTATAAAATTTTTCGGACTGTTTTCACAAGGAACTAACGAAATAAAACTCCAATACTATAAATAAAATGCGTCTATTTGCGTTTACAAACTATTATTAGCCTTATTTATTGCAAATCTTCCGGCTCTTGCACGGGATGCGAAATAAAACAGGGAACCCATTTTTTGATTTGGCAAAAAAATGACTTGAAGCGTCTATGTTAACGCTTCAAGTTCTACAACTCAATAGTCTGAAAGCCTTACCTGATGCCGTCAAACTCTCGCAAAATACTAACTGAGTTGCTCTTCCTCATTCCCCTCCTGCGTTGCGGCAGCGTTGTCTTGAACAGCAGTATCTTCCTCGCTGTTATCAAGCGGTTGACTGTCGCTTGCCGCATTGCAATACTGATAGATTTTATATCCTACTACGCCAGCCACGATTAAAAGCCCGATTTTCCAGAAATTCATTTCAACTACTCCTTTTTTAACTGGTTTTAACATTGGCAAATTACTTTTTGCTTTCTGTTTTCTTATAAGCGGTTACAACGCCATCTACAATGACATAATTCCCGATTACTAATGCAACAGCGACGAACACGACGCCAACTATCATTAATGCTTTCATTTTCCATTCTCCCAAACTATTATTTTTTATCTTTATATCTATGAATTGTACATTTTGAGTCCGTCGTGGATGATTATTTGCAACCCAGTATTATTTCATTCATGTTTTATCAGGTGGACAGTCTTCGTTGCTGAATCTGCTTTTATTGACAAATTCCATGCGATGCGGAAAGAATGTCAGATCAACCAGGCCAGTTTGACCGTTCCTGTTTTTTTCCACTATCAGCAGGGCATCAACCCCGTTTCTCATATCTTCTCTGCTCAGCGATTTAGTTTTAGTTTCATCACGGTCACGGTGCAGAAACGCAACAATGTCAGCATCTTGCTCGATAGCGCCGGATTCGCGCAGATGACTTAGTTTCGGTCTGGCGGATGCTCCTGCGGTTTTTTCCACTTCGCGGTTCAACTGCGCTAGGACAAGAATCGGAATCGAAAGGTCTTTGGCAAGTTGTTTTATGCCGCTGGAGATTTCAGCAACTTCCTGCTGGCGGTTTTCTGTTTTATTGTCAGAATGCATCAATTGCAGATAATCAACTACAATAAGTTCAATATTCTCCGTCATCTTCAGGCGACGTGCTTTGGCTCGCAATTCAGAGATTGTCAGGCCGCCGGTCGGGTCAATAAAGACCTTAGTTTTTCTTAATAGATCAACTGCAGGCGTCAATCTGGTGAGTTCCGCCCGCTTGAATGATCCGTCGAAAAATGCGGTTTCAGAGATATTAGCTTCTGTGCAAAGCAGCCGCCTGGTAATTTGTTCGGCGGTCATTTCCAGACTAAAAAACGCCACGGCCCGTGGCCTGCTGCCCCGCACTGCCACATTGCGGATTAAATTCAGCGCCATGGATGTTTTCCCGATGGAAGGGCGTGCTGCCAGCACAAACATTTCACCGGGTTTAAGTCCAATCACCAGTTTATCCAGGTCAGGATATCCTGTCGGAATACCGATCTCTACTTCATTTTTAAGTACTTTTTCAATGTACTTGAAGGTATCAATAATACTTTTGCTGAGTTCTACTATATCAGATTTGGTGTTTTTGTTACGGACATCATAGATTTTAGTCTCTATTTCATCCACCAATTTCTTGACATCGGATTTGACGTTGTAACATTTCAGCATTGATTCGGAACAGACGTTGATCATGTTCCGTAGAATCGAAAATTCATGGACAATATCGCACCACGTTTCGATATTAACAGTAGTAGAGATCGAACCATAAAGTTCCGCGAGGAACACTTCGCCCCCTATGTCTTCGAGTTTGCCCAGTTTGGACAGTTGATGTGCAATAGAAATGAGATCAATACTCATCTCTGTTTTGTTATAAATCGCCTTGATCGCTTTGAATATCTCACGGTGGATATGTGAATAGAATACATTCTCATTTTGTAGAAGTTCCAATACGATGTCCACACACGGGCGTGGTTCCCTGAGCATTGCCGCGATTACCGCTCTTTCAGCTTCCAGATTATGGGGCTGCGGGCGGTCTACATCCATCACTTCGGGAATTCTTCTGTTGTTCATATTTTCCTGTGGGCCATTTCTCATTTTAAAAACAAACTCCTGCTTTAGCTATGAATGGCGACTCCACACATACCGCATAGATTATGTATAATTTCCAAATCCATAAATTAATTACCAATTCCTAGTCGTTTCCGGCTTCCTTGTAAGCAGTTACAATGCCGTTGACAATGACATAATTGCCAACAATCAGCGTGACAGCCACGAACACGACGCCAACTATCATTAACGCTTTCATTTTAATCTCCCGAGTTATGGTTTAACATTGCAGGCTGTTACCTGCTTTATATCTATATTCTACATTAGAGGGCCTGCCATTTTGTGTCGTGGCATATCTGTTGCTAATGCTTACCCTCAGAATCAGTAGCAATCGTTATTTCTATATCGGGATTTTCTTCGGCATATTTCTTTGTTGCGCGTTTGCGTAATATTGATATTAAATAAAGGATGATTCCAGCGACAATAACCGCCAATCCTGTTTTATAAAATGAAAATAATATTAAGAATATGCCGATGACGATATAAAAAATTACTGCATATCCTCTCTCTTTTTTCTCTCTTTTCTCATTTGACTTAATGCTTTCCATGATTTACTATTCCTTATTTGCTTTGCAAGGTACTGCCTGCTTTATGTATATTATCATAGCCCGAGCCCATTGCCATTTTGTGTCGTGGCTATTTCATGCCATTCATGTTAAAACATCTGTTTATTTCTGCATTTTTATCTGTTCCATATGGCGACTTCCTGTTCGCGCCTGGTTACCAGCCAGGAATTTGGAGACCTGCTGCCTGGCAAAAATGCAGCTTTGCGCAGTTCTCCGGCAATATCGCCGTAATCTCTTTTTTGATTAAGCAATCGTAGAATGTTGCCGTTCGTGAATTCCGGAATGGAGGTGCTGTAAATATAAGAGATAAGCGCGTCTTTCTGATGCCGGGTCAGCGGGACTTCAACGACCGTGTCCAGATAATTGTCGATAATCCTGATGTTGCGCAGCAAACGCCAGTTGGCCATATTTTCCGTAATGGCATTTTTGTTTACAGGGTTGGACAAATCATAGTCGCGGTCGCCGTAGCCGATCATGCGGACGCCGTTGCGGACATACCAGGCGGCGTGAAAGCCTTCAACCCGCCTCAAAAACATATAAATGTCCTGATATTGCGCGGGAACGGTAATCTGACGCGGTTCAATATCCCATAATTCAAATGCCGACAACGTCACATTGACCGCCAGTAATGTCATTATCATCATCGTTTTCATAGATGCCTCCAGCGTTGCGTAAAATCCGGTTATCTTCTGACCATGCATAACTGCATTGCTCCATTGATTAAACTGGCATATCTTCTTTTACTGCTGAAAAGAATCCGCAGCGGGGTTAACGGGATTCGAAACATTACGATCAATTTCAGTCTCGAACCGCGCATCGCCACTTCCAGCGTAATAACCGATACCGCCCGCCCGGCAAGCCTGGCGGCCAGCCGCATGGACGGTTTATCAACATACTTGTCCATAATCCACGCTGCAAAAATAATTATCGGAAGCGTAATCAACACCATACTGAAAAACGCGACATCTCGTTGCAGATATTGGTTAAGTATGGCATCAACGGTTTCTGAGATTGTTTTCATAATCAGGAAGTGAATCGCGTAAAAACTATATGATATGTTGCCGAGGAAGTTGACCGGTTTGCATTCAAGAATTGACCGGATGAAGGCAGTATCCAGCATAACCGCGACAAATATCGCGATAGCGGCAATCATGCGAAAGCCGTCTTCAATACACGCGGACATTACTGCATCACTGCCTCCGGCATGAATCATAGTACCCGCGACGATACCGGCAATCAGCATTGGCGTTGATAACAGATTCCGGTATTTAACTAAAGCCGCCGCATGGAAGTTTTTATGAAGATCAGCGATAAGCATTCCGATTATAAACGCACAATAGAAATTGTGGATATTCAGAATAATTAAACCGCTGAAAATCATTAACCTGAAATACTTCGGCAGCGCGCCGCAGCAAAACACTGTGCCAAAAACCAGCATAGAGCCCCATACTTCCCAGGCGATAGTCCACAATGGCGGGTTGTATTTAAACCCGGCCTCAAATGGAGACACGAAGAAATCAACGGTGAACTGGCCCCAGTCTTTAGTAAATTGAGAAAGCGGCACTCCATAAACTATCATGTCAACCAGCAGTCCAAGAATGACAGTTACCCAAACCACGCCAAGCAATCGGAACGGTCGTTTGATAATCGCTTCGATTACCGGCCATTTCATGTTATCAACTCCAAGGAACCGCCGGCTCAAAACAAACCCGCTCAATATAAAGAACAGGCAAACGGCCAGTCTGGAGGCATGCTCAAATCGTGCAAATACGCCGCCGATTTGCCAATACATCGTAATAAAATGAAAAATTGCCACGGTTAGCGCGGCTAATCCGCGCAATGAATCCAGATAAGTCAAATGTTTTGTATTCATGTTATTTCTTTATTGTTGATTTTGTTTAGTATCATGATAACTTTTTTATATTTTCCTGATCTCTCTTTCCATGCTGTTGGCATATTTAGCAATTTAAAATATGGCAGGGCAATGCCTGATTTATGTTCATATTTTACATTTACAGGATTGCCATTTTATGTCGTGGCTGAGATTGTATTTAGCGTTGAAAGTGATATTTTTAATAAAAACGGAGGGAATATGCCGGTTAATAAAAAACAATTGCTGAGGATGATTAAATTCATTGCCGAGCTGAAACAGAACCGTTATCCGAACAGCATTACGTTCGCCGAAAAACTAAGACAGACGGATATAAATGAGAATCTGAATATCAGTTGCGCGGCGCGGACGGTTCAGCGCGACATTGAGGTCTTGAAGAGCGAGTTTAATGCTCCGTTGAAGTTTGATGTGGAACACAACGGCTATGCTTTATCCAACAAATACTGGGAATTCAACTGTCCGCCGCTATGTGAAGAATTGATGACTTCATCTCTGCTCGGGGCCCGGCTGGCGGAAGATATGATGCCGCAGCCGCTGAAAGGTTCGATCCGGGATGCCGTGGACATGCAACTGGCCAACAGCAATTCGGAATTCCTGGACAGGGCATTTATCGAATCGCTGATTATCGCTTCCGGAATCAATGTTGAGATTGAGCCGGATATTTTCAAAACCGTGCTCGACGGCTGGAGACTGCGCCATGCCGTCAAAATCGCCTATCAGACGCCGGACGGCAGCCATTCCGAACACCAGTTTGACGCGCATGTCATTTCCTTTCACAAAGGCATCTGGTATGTCAAAGGCCGGATAGAGGGCGATACGGTCAAAATCTTTGCCGTTCACCGGATTAAATCGGCGGAATTGACCGGGTTGAAATTTGAAATAGACAAGAGCATAGTGGAAGACGTCCGCCGCAACGGACTGTTCAATTACCCGAAGATCAGCGGGATTGCGCTGCGCTGCGACGCCAGCATTGCCTTTTATCTGCAAGAGCAGCAGAAAGCCAAGAAATTCAAGGTTACGCCGCAAACGGACGGCAGTTTAATCATCGTTTTGCAGCCCGCCACGGAATTTGACGCCATGCGCTGGATTCTGGCCGAAGCCGGAAGAATCAAGGTTTTGGAGCCGGCATGGCTGCGGGAAAAAGTCGTTGCCGCCGGCAAGAAAATAATCGAGGCAAATACCGCCGCGACATAAAATGTCGTCCCTCCCGCGCTATAATGTTTCAGTCAATGTAAAGGTATTTGTTTTTAACCTTTCTTGATGATTGCGCAGCAATCTTTGGAGTGCGGCGATCCTGCGCCGCTTTAGATTTGGTATGACGCCACAAAAATTTTACCGATACTGAGATACGAAAGTTCTACAGCAGAACCAAAGCGGCGCAGGGTCGCCGCAGTCCAAAGTCAGGCCAAAGCGCCTGACAAAGATACAGAAGAAAAGAATTGATTGGAATCTGAAAAAGAAAAAGGATTTTTCTGTGCCTTTGCCACGCCTATGGCGGGTAAATGTCTCTGTAGTTAAGTTACTTGAGAGTACCGAGTTCGTGAAGTTATCCATCATGTGCGTAACTATTTGCGGCAACATGAGAGGAACCGTATTTTTTCTTGAGCAATTCATAGCCAGACCAGAAAAGACGCATGGCAAT
>TBL_comb47_HYPODRAFT_10008315_pt1 | contig 10639 bp, 19 predicted proteins | sample TroBogypolimnion_40_FD_10682 | JGI IMG/M metagenome (IMG submission 10682)
TGATTCATTCTCAGTTTGATTATCGTCAGACTCATCATCGTCTGATTCACTATCCTCTTTATGTTGATTATCATCTTCTGATTCATTCTCAGTTTGATTATCGTCAGACTCATCATCGTCTGACGATTCATGTCAGAGTTCGTGACCCTTATTGTGAGTAGATGCATAACAATCATTTGCATAGTGACTTGCTCGGCCACAACGGTAACATTTGCCTTTCATCTGCTTTATTTCGTCATCAATTTTTTGACATCTGCGTTCATGAAGAACTGCATGATACTGAACCTTAAATTCTTTATCACACATTCCACATACCCACACATATTCTTCCTCTTCTTCTTCCTCTTCTTCTTCAGCTTCATCCGTACATTCACGTACAAAGTGTCCTACTTTTCCACATTTAAAACATGCATCTGAAGTTCCTCGTATTTCTCTCTGAAGAAATTCGCGTGTTGTTTCACTTAAGTTTACCTGACAATAAGGACCACCGCGGACATTATCAACTCCGTGCTTTTTCATAAATTCCTTTGTTAAATTTGCTTCATCGTGTTCAGATGCAACATCGTGTGTTTCAAGTATTTTGACTACACGATGCTGTTTTGTCCATGCAGCTCCATTGCCTTTCTTATGTGCAGCAATACGTGATTCAAGATCACGCGTCTTACCAACATAGTACTTATCATTCTCAAGTTTCAGTACGTAAAGCTTCTCCATCTTTTAGTTAAAAAAAGTTTAATATCTTTACGTTCCGTTTTTACAACTAATCACGTGCGTAACAACAGTCGCACTTCTTAGTCTTATACAGCCAAGCCAATTGAAGTGGACGAACAATCATCTTTACATACATTTCATCTAGAGCTGCATCTCTCATTGGAGACTTATTTTGTCCCTTCATAGCAGTTTCGATTACGAACTTGATAGCTGGATCCATATTATTTACTCATTAAAAAAATAGAATCTTTACGTTTCCGTTTTTACTTGTTCCTACAGTCCATACATACAGCCCAGGTTTTATCCTTGAACTCTTTCTTACAGTCCCAACAGGTTCTCATATAGACCCTCTTTACTTCCTCTTTGAGGTCATTCACAAGCTGTTCAGTAATCGGACCCATGAGCATGATTGTTATGGGTTTATCGCCACCTGACTTGTCCCTGAAGGACAACCACGTCTTTCCGCGCTGAAACCACACATCGCCTTCGTCCACATAAACAGGGTCGAAGTAGTGTTTGTAGTGCTCAATGAACTCGCAGATTACCTTGTCTGGAGACACTTCGTCATCACCGTCGTGGAGGTCTGAGTATCTGAAGATTGCAATTTCAAACATTTTTTAATTGTAAAAAATAGAATCTTTACGTTTCCGTTTTTAGAAGATTACGGACTGCCCACTTGGGAGCACGTTGTTTTCTTATTAGTGCTAGTCTTCTAAGTTGTTTATCGTTTTGAATTCGAACTCGTCGCTTTCTTGCTATTTCTCGGCGACGTTCTATCAACTTGCGTAACAATTTAAATCCACCACCTATAGCAGCTACACACCCAATAGATATAACAACAATCACTGCAGTATCTAACATCTTTTAATTTAAAAAGACTATTCCATTAAAGTTTCCGTTTTAAACATAATGTTGTGGCCTCCGAAATATTACAAGGGGCTTTCTAACAAGAATAAAACATTACGTCGTTCCGAGATAGTCAATAGATCGAAACTATCTTGGAAAACTGCAAAAGCATATCGTCCGTTCAAAACTGATAAAGGTGTAAANACTCGCAAGTCATCTTACACTGAAAAATTTCACAAGAAACATCCAAATGCAAAAAGCTTACCTGAAATCGCAAAAGCGAGTGGTGTTTCACTTTCTACACTAAGAACTGTTTATAATCGCGGAATGGCGGCTTGGAGAACCGGACATCGTCCAGGTGCATCAGAGCACGCTTGGGGAATGGCACGAGTTCATTCTTACGTAGTTCATGGAAAAACATGGCATACAACTGATTCTGATTTACATTAAACTTTAAATCGATGAATGTAGATGTAAATACCTTTTTCAATATATAATTCTGTTTTACCACTTGGATTCTCTGGAACATCGACTTCGCATGCACGACCATATCCGCCTTTTTCAGCAAATACAGCGTCCGTCTCAATCGTTTCACGATGACGAATCTTTACAGTCGCAACTGCTTGTTCGTATGACGTAAATAGAATGTCATAAGGTTCGCCATCATCAATCACGAGATAATAGTACATTTTACAGTTAAATTTAATAGAAACTAGATTCCGTTTTTCATAGTTTGCGAACAAACAAGCCATATACTAGAAAAACTGTTAAATATATGCATTGCCGCATGCCATCCGGTAGCAACATGATAATCTGGATGCCAAACAAATAACTTATATTTTTCACCAACATAATACAGAACAATACCACCACCTGCTAACATGCTATACGGTATTAGACTATATGGCAACCCTCTCGTCATGACATAAGTGCCATATACAACAGTTGAGTTTGCAAATATTTTATCAAGGATGAGAATAAATGGAAATCTTGGTTTTGTAGCATGATAAATAATTGAGCATGAAAAACACGAAAGAGTAATAAATGTACCAAAATATTGTTCTCGCATCAACAATGGAATAGCTGGTAAAGCTAAAAATAAACTTGATACAACTAGGTAAGGATTAGGTTCCATAATAATTAAAAATAGTTATTAATATTTAAACTGTTACGGAAAATTAAGTGTGTACTTAGGGTTACCATATCCGGTATGAATTTGGCAAATTTTAAATCCCAATCTCTTCAAATACATCATCTGTTTAGAGCTTAGCTCGTCAATTCGAAATTAAAAAACCTATGATACCCAATGCACCTCCTGTAGTAGAATCCATTATCTACATGGTAGAGAGGTTTTGCGCCTCAGAAACCGACTCAACGGATTCCGTAAGAGGAACTGTACTCAGTGCCTTTTCAATTTCCATCATAGAACCTTTAACACGTAACATGTCTTTCTCACATTCAGCCCACTTGCCCCAACCATACCTAATCATCTGATTATGCTGGTTGTGGTAGTAGAACGTGAGATATGGGCGTCCATAACAATCTGTTGACATGCTCACATTTGCCAAACTCGGCACGTGAATTACTGTCTGACCAATTCGAACAAATCGTGTCATTTTATTGAAAGTTAAAAAATAAATCTGCATTTTATCCGTTTTACATTTATCGGTTGAACAATAGAATGTAGATGCAGATGATCAGAACCGCCGTTATAGATAACAGGACGTTGAGTGGTCCGAACTTCTCGAACACTGCAAGTGTTATCAAACATGCCAGAGCGTACAGAACGATCGTCATTTTGCCATTTATGCTCTTCAAATCAAAGTTAAAAATTAAATCCATTTTACAAGGTTTTAACCAGTGATGGCACGGCAGCAGCTGTCTAGCATGGCCATTGCGACCATCACGACTACAAAGCCAAATATGGCCATTGCAGTTACGGATGGCCCTAGCACAAGCACACAGAACAGCAGGAACATCAACCAAACCTCTCTAGGGTTCTGACCGGGCACCATTTTTTATCACTTTTTTTGCTGTTTCACTGAAAGTTAAAAATTAATTCCGTTTTTACTGATTTTTGATCTTGAGCGCTCGTCCCAGAATCTTAGTCGAAAGTACAAGATCCTTTTCAATTTTTTCAATGATAGGCTCGAGAATTCTAATCTCAACTTGCTTTGCGATTTTCTCAAAACTATTTTTTATATGAATATCTTCTGCTGTGTCAATAAACTTATAGATAGACTCCAAATTCTTATCGTCAGCTCTAATTTCTAAATAACAAGGGCCGCTACAAAATATAGAATGATGTCCCTTGCGAATACAACACTCATACCCAAACGTTAGCTGGGTAGGACTGCCTTTGCATTCCTTCTTCTCATAAACAATCTGTCCATCCAATGGCGCAGTACAGAAACCACAACGTTCAGACATTTTTTATGATCCTACAGTAAAAAAACGTTAAATTCCGTTTTTACTATTAATTCATTAGTAATCCCCCTCGAAACGAGCTTGGAAGCTTGGGCTGTATAATTGCATTCACAAACTCTAAGTACTCCAACACAACACTGTAAGGAACATGCATTCTGTACGGTGAATCCGGGTTGACGAACTTATTCACAATGTCAAAGTAGTGGTCACACAGCTCAGGCAGGCTCCAATCATTCATAGGGTGGCTCATTTTTTCTGCTGTTTCAGTTAAAAAATATTTTTAAGTTCGTTTTTACATCTTTTCAAACTCAGTTGAAAGGTTGCGAAGAACATCTGGATGCGCACTAATATAATCACGCGACCACTTCGGTGCTGACTTAAAAGGAGCTCGATTTTTATATTCGTCGATCACCTTCTTATCCATATCAGGAGTTCGCTCAATTACCTCCTTAGGAGGTACTGAAGGCGAAAACACTGTCGGCGCATGGCACGAACAGTATGTATCAATTCCCATTCTGGCAAGATGATACATCTCGTCCATTGTCCGGTTAAATGACTCCTTCGTATGGATACACTTCATAGCGTGACCAATACGATCAACTTCATTGCACATAAACGTACTAAACCCGTTGGGTCCAATTGAATTCTGATACTTTAGCCAGTCCCAAAGATCGAGACCATCGATTGCATTTTGAGCATCCTGGAGTAGCTTGTTATCCAACTCTCCAAACCCAAGTGCACTGTAATTGAGAGGCATTTTTTTCGATAAAAAAGAATCATAATTTTAAATCCGTTTTCTTAATGTTCATAGAATAGCGCCCCATCTTCAAATGTGAAGAGATTGTTAATCTTGTTAATATCCTTCTTGTAGATCGTCACGCAATACGCGTGTTCGCGAATCACAACTGACGTATGCCAACCTTGAGACAGCTTATATCCGAAGTCTTTCCGATACTCAAATTGCTTTGCTGTATCCTTAATCTCTTGTAGAAGCTCAGGAGCTAGAAACACATAATTATTGTGATCCACTACATTCTTCCAAGTGTCCGGTGGAAATTGGTCTCTACCATTCCCAACCAGGAAATGCTCAGGCACTCCGCCATAATCGTCATATTCCGTACAGGGTGTAATGAGTCCAAGATTCTTATCCCAGAACCACAGCCCTTCGTTGCGATAACCGCTACCTAGCCAATGGAATCCATATCCATGTGTTGGCGTAAACAGATTTGCATCAATTACTTTCTGAATCCAAATCTTTTGATCATCTTGCATCATGTTACGCCAATCTGGCATTTTCTGTTCCGACAGAGTCTTCCTGAGAAGCGCAATATCGGCTCTCAGCTCATGAAACTCGGTATAGTCGTTATTCTCATCATAATTGTCGTTAGTCTCCTCGTACATCTTTGCGAGACGATCTGTAAGCTTTTTAATCTTAGCATCATTCTCACCAGTAACGATCTGCTCTAGCATCTCCTTAGTGATGACGTTTTGCTTGCCGTACGACATTTTTTTGAAATACAATTAAAAATACATTTGTAATCCGTTTTACTTAATAATCGTAATACGTTTGAGTATTCTCATCAAACTTGGTCTGGTGACCAAAGTTTCCAGCATTACCCATCTCATACGTTAAAGTTTGAGGAGTAAATGAACCAAGAGCCCAGTGCTTATCCCATTCAGGACGCATGAGCGCAATATCGCTTCCACTTGTTGCACGTGGAATCATGATTTGAGATACTGCATTCTTATGATATACAATATCATGAACACAGACCCATCCCTCCTTAAGAAGAAGATTAATCTTGTCGTCTAGATCCTTCAGAACACTGTACTGCGTCGAACCATGCTTCATGGTTTCAGTAACTATAGTGAACGTCATTTTTTTGGTACTAAATATAAAAAATAAATTTAAATTCGTTTTTCTACTTTGTCAAATTCTCCTTTCGTTCAAGTAGTATCTTAAACCAATGACTATAATGATGCATCTGTCTAGCAAGACCGTAACCGACTGCCTTTGGGTTCTTTAGAGCCATAGCCAAACACATGGAACATGCATCTTCATGACTAATTTGACATGTACCACATGATTCAGTTGGCTTTATAAACTGACAAAGGTAACCAAATGCATTGAACTCTTCTCCGACTTCTTCCTCAAGTGTGCGAGGAGGAATGCGGATTCGTAATTGAGAAACAGCCATTTTTTGTAGTTAATTTGATATATGAAAAAAAAATCCGTTTTTTCAACTATTAGAATATACAAAATACAATGTTGCAAAATAGATTCCAATCATAATGAGAACTACATACATGTCACGTGAGACTTCCTCACGCCGACTAGGTGTCATGTTATCATCAATAGGATAATACTTACCGTGATCAAATGCGTCCATCGTTTAATAGTCTACTTAAAACATACTTTAAATTCGTTTTACACAAATAGTCGAAGATGATGTCTTACATGTCTACGTTGTAGCGTTCCCGTCTTATACATATTAATAAGGTTTGTATCATACAGTTTGGTTTTTAGTGTATGGCAATTAGAACACAATACTTGAAGATTATATTTTTTGTTAATACGCTGGATTGCTTGAGGAAGAATATGATCTATCTCGAGAACTTCTTTGTATGTGTTACTGCAAGGAAACTGAGGGATATTACCAGCACATTTATGATTATACTTATTCAAAACATCTCGTCTGATCATGTTTTGAATATGAGGTCTAACAGGAATTCTCGGAGGATTACGAAACACATGCATAATCTTGGAAATACGACTCATTATTGAAATCAATGAATAAATCGCTGAATGGATTCATTTTTGATAAAAACGGATTTTGGACGTTTATGAAAAAATAATACAAACTAAAATGAACGGAACTATTGATCACAACATTACTGAACGTAGTGTACAAGATATTATTGCGCTCAAGGAGAACAGTCGTATTGCAACTCCAGCACATCAGCGAAATGCTAATGTTTGGACATTTGAAAAGCAGTCAAAGTTTATTGATTCAATCAAACATGGACTACCATTTCCAATGATCTTGCTATATGAGGATCCAATGGGAGTTCTATATATTGAAGATGGTCTACAACGACTAACTGCACTTGTTAATTTCAAAAATGACAAGTTTTCAGACTTTATTGAGAAGAACAAGCCGGAAGGTAAGAAGTTTAGCGAATGGAGTGAACTAGAGAAGGATCGATTCCTTCGCTACAAGGTTCCAATCTTGATGTACCGAAATGCTTCAATGAAGCAGCGTATTGAGATCTTCGACCGCTTTCAGAATGGTTCACCTCTAAAAACTGGTGAGCGTATTCATTCATTGAGCTCAACTCCACTTGTGGAGTTTACAATTCGAATGCTAAATCCGATTGATGGAGAACTTTATCAGCGAGCACTTGCTGTTTGGGGACCTCTGAAGTGGAACACGCCCGATAACCCGATGGAAGACAAGCGTTACGAGTCTCTTCTAACCATGGTTGCGCTAGTAAATGGCGCTGCACATGGTTTTGGTTACTGTCCAAACGGTGGTGTGAGCAAGAAATACGATGATCTGCGAGTAAATCTCGCAACTGAGATTCCTATTGCTGAAACACTCCGCGTACTGAACAAGATCTTCTCAATTTATGAAGATGCTGCAGAACGCCACCCGTTAGCAGGAAGCGATAACAAAAAGATGCAGAAGTATCAGGCAAATATTGGAAACTTTACAGGACCCATTCTATGGACTCTAAAAGTACAACCAAATAACTGGCTAGCTCTACATGACAACTGGGTTCAGTACATCGTAAACGTTCGTGAGAACATCGATGATAAAGACTTTATCAAGAATACGATTCTAAACAACCTTTCGACAGCAAGAAGCTGGAATGTAAAGCGTTGGTGTAAGTCGTACAACAATGTGTTTCACATTGCTGACGAAGAAGAGTATGTAGAGGAAGATGATTCTGATTAAAAACGAATAAGTTATATTTCATTTTTTATTCATGTAATTGTATGACGGATGATATACCGCCAGAAGATATTGATAAGTTTCTTGGTAAATCACCACGAACAAAGAATGACGAAACAAACAAACTACGTGAAAAAATAATTTCTAGGATTTTCAGTTGTCTTGAAGAGAATTTTAGTCACCCAACATACGGAAAAATGTGGAATCTTGTTCGAGACCAATTTAGTCCTTATATAAAAAAACTTTCTAAAGGAACAGTCTATACTTCATTTAAGTTAAAACACAAAGGCGGTCGTGGACATAATCATGATTTCGATATATTATATTACAATGAAGATACATGTGTTTTAACTATACCATTTGAATTCAAGTACGGCGCTTCATCTATTAATAAACTACCACAGTTCCTTTCACTGCAAGCAAAACATGAAATATTTGAATATACATATGTTGTATTCTATTACACGAAATATCTTAATGAATACATGAAAACTGATCCAGATATTACTGTACATATTCCATCGCTTGAAGACTATCTAAAATATGTTACATCTACAACACCCAATGTTCACCCATTCTTTGCTCAATTAGCAGAACGTGAAAACTATTATAAAAAAGAAAAGAATACAGTTGTAAATAATTCTATTCGTGAATATCTTTCATTATATGGTCATACAATAAATCTAGATGAACTTTATAATAAAATAGCCAAAACACAGAAAAATAAAATGTATTTGCTTTGGTTCAAAAATGAACTCCATTTCGATGAACTAGTTGTAGATAATAATATGATAGTTGGTTCAATAAAAAATGGTAATGTTCTACAAGTCAAATCTGGCAATACAACGTATAATCTTCTGTTGCGTTGGCGTAATCATAAGGGAATTTTGAATCCTGCATGGCAAATTAGTCTGACTCGATCCAAATAGGTAGAACAGTTTCAATTTCAGTCTTTGATAAAGCTCCATTTCCAACAAAGTATTTAATAAACTCTGTTGTGTTCGGATTATCAAATGACTTACTAACTGTTTCAATATGATTTTTTGCTTCAACAGTTGTAGGATAAATTACATTGATATGGTTTTCACCATGAAATGCAACTCCTTCTTCAATAACGGCATATGAGAATTTGTATAAATTGCCATATCCTCTTGAAACAAGAATGGCTGGGCCAATCATTGGATCATGTTTGAAACCCTGAATATACTGCTTTTTATTCTCATTCAAATTGTTCAGAATAATTTTTTTATCAACTATGTTTGTCGTGTAGATAATAAGATCACCTTCGTCAGCAAGTTTATCTTTTTCTTGGTTCCAAACAACATCGCCTGTTTTTACTGCAAATCCCAAAGACTGTAAAGTTGTTGTTGTTTTAGTCATTTGTTTCAATTCTTTATAGAATGGAGTAATGTATACATTTGTATTCTTTTTGAAAATGTACGGTTTGCGAACTGACACACAATTTTTAATGACAAGAAGAATTGTTCTTTGAGTAGTATCGTAATATGAAACATTTAGTTCTTCAAGATGTACTATTGTAGTGTTTGTTGCAATATATTTACGACACGGTTCATAATATCCACTATTATATAGCGAAGTTGGAAGTACAAATGCAAGAATACCATTTTCATTCAAATGTTCAGTCAAACACTTGTATAGAAAGAGAATGTATATATTTCCTCGTCCAATCATACAGTTCGGATTCTTAATATTTACAGAAAAGTACGGTGGATTCCCAATAATTAAATCAACAGGATCAGCGTGATAGTCTAGAAAATCCATATTGAACAATGTGTCAGTTTGTTTAGCTGAATTAAACATATCCGTATTCTTTTCGACTCCAAAGACAGTTGCTTCTGGATATATTTTGTAAGCATCTTCTAAGAATTCACCTGATCCAAAAGACGGTTCAAGAATAGTCTTTGGTAGAATATTCTTTGACCGAATACAATCAAATAGTCTATCTCTTGCCTTTTTTGGAGTAAAGAATATACCATTTTTTTGTCTTACCGATTTTGATAAAGACGCATTAAACTCTAACGATTTAGAACTAAATTGTTCCATATGATTGCAATATAGTTTAACAAGTGCTTTATTCGTTTTTTATTTGATAAAAACCAAAAAGCGTTCGCAGCTTTCATTGGGTTCTTTTATACAGGTCTGCTCCTGTTTACCCGGGTCTTACCCGAGCTTTTTTTCTTTTTTTTCTTTTTTCTTTTGTATTTTTTTCCTCTAAGAGGTGTACAACAGCTTCAACAGCTTAGCGTCAAGCACACTGATCTCGTTTGTCAATCGCTCGAGCTTCTTCTCGAGCTTTGCGCGCCTGGCCTTAGCCTTCTTCCGAATCTCGGTCTCGTTTGTCAGCCCAACCAGTTCGATGAGTTGGCTAATGACGTCAATTCTGCGCATAAACCAGTCGAACTTCTTCGCCCCATTCGTCAGACACACTTCTGGGTCTACAAATGGGTGAACTTCGCTCTGAGCTTCAAGGTATTCTTTCTCCAAAGATTCCTTGCGGCTCTCGGCGTCCTCAATTTCTTGCCTCAGATTTTCGATCTGTTTCTCCTTGGTCAGCGGCTCCTTTTTTACGAAGGCGTTCGCTATGCCCTGTCCGATCCTGCCTGTCTTCACGACAGGCGGGTGGGTCGGCGGTCGCCCCAACATCTTCGCCGGCGCGGTTGGTTTTTTTCTTACTCTCT
>TBL_comb47_HYPODRAFT_10008316_pt1 | contig 10639 bp, 9 predicted proteins | sample TroBogypolimnion_40_FD_10682 | JGI IMG/M metagenome (IMG submission 10682)
CCGTCACGGTGACGGTTTGCAGTCTCATCACACTCGTTTTGCATCGCCGGCAAATTCCGTTCGTCGCTCAATGGTTCCAACCTAAAAACGCATGAATACAAAATCCACAAACGAAGACAGCGAATTGATTCAGTCCGTCATAGAGATCTTGCGCCAAGGCGAAACTTTGCTCGCGGAAATTAGCGATGAGAGCTACACACTCAAGGTGCCACTGGCCTTCAATGCCACCATCGGGGGGCACTACCGCCACTGCCTGGATCATTTCCACACCTTGTTCGAATCGGCGACGACCGGCGACTTGAATTACGATCATCGCGAACGCGGCACGCTTGTTGAGAACGACCGTTTTGCCGCGCTGAACGCGACGCGCGAATTACGCGAGGCTTACGAAAAATTGGATGTGGTGTTTATTCCCAGACTGCTCCAGGTGACTTGCAAAACCAGTTACTCGACCAGCGGTTCGCAAGTTTCGCTGTCCACGGTCGGACGGGAAATCATGTATGCCGTTGCCCACGCGGTGCATCACTACGCGCTCATCGGGGTCATGGGCGGAATCTTGGGATTGCCGCTGCCAATAGGTTTGGGTGTCGCGCCCTCCACGCTCAAGCATCAGGCGCAAACCACCAAGACGGCGGCATGATTCCTATGACCGAAGTATTACCATTATCATCAGGTGCCGTTGCGGAATGGCTGCCGCTTTGGAAAGCGGCGGGCTTTTTCTTCGCAACTTTTGTGCTAGAAGATGTGGCGGCCGTCGGGGCCGGGCTTTTGCTGGCCGCCGGACAAATCTCTTGGCCAGCAGCGTTTACAGCGTGCTTTCTGGGAATATGGCTGGGCGACGCCGGGCTCTACGCGCTGGCTCGTTTCGCCGGGCGTGGCTGGTTTGAACGTTCTTCCCTTCGAAAATTCTCTGCGAAGGTCGCGCACAGTGAGAAGTGGTTCGCCGAGCGTGGGACGCCTATTTTGATTTTCAGCCGCTTCGTTCCGGGGGCTAGGTTGCCGACCTATCTCGCCGCCGGATTTTTGCGTGTGCCGGTTTCACGATTCCTTTTGATTACGGGTCTCGCGGCATTCGTGTGGACGTTCATTATTTTGTTCCTGGCCCAAACCTTCGGCACCCAGATCACTAGATGGTTGGGCAATTACAAATCCGCCGGCCTGTGGCTGCTCATTGTTGGATCAGTTTTACTCGTCTCGCTGCAATTACTCCGCCGTGCATTTCTGAATTTTGATTCCCGCAAATTCACCGCGCGGGTCGGGCGTTGGCGACACTGGGAATTCTGGCCAGCCTGGATGTTCTATCCGCCTGTGGCGATTTACTATCTCTGGCTCGCCATCAAGTATCGTGGCGCGATGCTCCCGACAGCTGCCAATCCCGGGATTTTCTCCGGCGGCATGGTGGGCGAATCCAAGATGGCGACGTTGCGTGATCTCATGGCTCGCAGTCCGGAATTTACGGCTGATGCAGAATTAATCCTTGGTGCGACGTTGGAAGATCGGTTGGCGTCGCTTCAAGATATTTGTGCCCGGCGGAACATTAGCTATCCATTGATCCTGAAACCTGACCTCGGCCAACGGGGCGCAGGCATCAAACTGATTCGCAATGAAGCACAGGCGTTGTCATATTTGCGCCAGACCTGCGCGGCGCTCGTGGTTCAGCGCTTCGCCGAAGGACCCCATGAGGCCGGCATTTTTTATTATCGTTTTCCTGATGAATCACGCGGGCACATCTTTGCCATAACGGAGAAAATCTTTCCGTGTATCACCGGGGATGGGAAATGCACCGTGGGGGAGCTTGTCTGGCGTGACGCACGCGCGCGATTCATGGCCGCGAAATACCTTGATCGGCTTCATGGTCGGCAAAATGAGGTGTTGCCAGCGGGCGAGACGCTCAAGTTGGTCGAAGCCGGCAACCATGCTCAGGGCTGCATCTTTCGCGATGGCATGCACCTGTGCACACCTGCGTTGGCGGAGCGCATTGACATCATTTCTCAAAAGGTCGATGGCTTCTTCATCGGGCGCTACGACATGCGTTATGCAAATGAACATGATTTGCGTGCAGGAAGGAATTTCCAGATCATCGAATTAAACGGCGCGGCGTCCGAAGCCACGAGTATTTATGACGCTCGGAATTCACTCTGGTCGGCTTATCGGACGTTGTTTCGGCAATGGGATCTGGTGTTCGCCATCGGTGCCGAAAATCGCAAGCGCGGCTACGCTACGACGAAACTCCCGCTACTCTGGCGCGAATGGCGCAGCTACTCTTTGCTCGCGGCGACGTATCCCGCCGCCGATTGAATCATGTGCACCGTAAGCTTTATAGTCCGCAAAGATAGTTATGCTCTCGCAATGAACCGCGACGAGAAATTGGCTCGTATCGCCGGTATCCCGCCTTCGACCAAGATCATTGGTGGACGCATCGTCCTTGCTCCCTCCGAACCGGGCGGCGGAACTTGGATTGCCCTAAACGACGGCGGCGCAACCTTGGCGCTGATCAATTGGTATTCCATCACGGCGCGAGTGAGCGAGGGAATCGTTAGTCGAGGCATGGTTGTGAATGCGACAAGCGCCGCCGCGACCCCAAAGGTTGCGGAGACCGCCCTGGTTAGATTGCCTCTCAAGAAAATTAATCCCTTCCGGCTCATCGGCGTTTTCCCAGCCAAAAAAGAAATTGTCGAATGGCTATGGGATTTGAGGAAACTGGCTCCAAGAAATCACCCTTGGCAAGCGCAGCAATGGATCTCATCAGGCTTCGATGAGCCAACTGCGCAGCGGGTCCGCAGTCAAACCTTTCAGCGGGCCTTGCAACAGCGGTCGGCCGGGAGCTTGACCTGGCTGAGACGTTTGCATCGCTCTCATTCGCCAGAAACCGGGCCATTCTCAACGTGCATGCATCGTGCCGACGCAGCGACAGTCAGTTATACCGAGGTAGTCATTTCTCCGGGCAAGGCTTTCATGAGATATCATGCCGGACCGCCTTGTAATGGTGGCGGTTATCCCGGATGCCCACTGGGTTCCTATAAAATCAAAATTCCACGCAACCGGCCGGTTGAATTGTGAACACGCCGCAGTTGTGCGCACCTGCAAAGCGGGCTCAAGATGTTTTGCACGCGGCTTGTTTGCGGCGGCGGATTAAGTCATAGTTTTCCCGCGAGCCATCGCTTTTATTTTGAAAATTCTTGTTGCCATCACCGGAGCCACCGGCGCGCTTTACGCGCAGCGGCTGCTTGATAATCTAAACCCGCAGGAGCACGAAATCCACGTGGTGCTGAGCAATTACGCCCAGCAGGTCATTGCCGTGGAACTGCCGGACGGCTTGCGGCTGCCGCCGGGCGTTGCGGTCCACAACCTCAAAAGCATGAATGCCCCCTTCGCCAGCGGTTCAAACCCGCCGGACGTCATGGTCGTGATCCCCTGCACCATGGGCACGATGGGCCGGATCGCGCACGGTTACAGCGAGGATGTGTTGCTCCGCGCGGCGGACGTGACGCTGAAGGAAAAGAAAAAGCTGATTTTGGTGCCGCGCGAAACCCCGTTCAGCCTGATCCACATTAAAAACATGGAACTGCTCATCCTCGCCGGCGCGATCATCATGCCCGCGAATCCGAGTTTTTACTCCGGGGCCGACTCCGTGGTGCAGGTCGTGGACACGGTGGTCGCCCGCGTGCTGGACCACATCGGCGTGGCGAACCAGCTGGCGCCGCGCTGGGCGGAGGAAAGGGAATGAACCGTTTCAGGATAAAAGTTTCAAGTTGCAAGTTTGTCATTACGATGTCCAACTTTCCACCTTCAACTTTCAACCTGTAACAGCTGCTTCAAAAATGTTTTCCGTCATCCAAAGGTGGGGCAGCTTCGTCCGCTTTTCGCACACCGTCTTCGCTTTGCCGTTCGCGCTGGCGGCGATGGTCGTGGCGGCGCGGGACAATCGCGGCTGGCCGGGCGGGCGCACGTTCGGACTGATCCTGGCGGCGATGGTCTGCGCGCGGACCTGCGCGATGGCGTTCAACCGCATCGTGGACCGCAAGTTTGACGCGCTCAATCCACGCACGGCCAACCGCCATTTGCCAAGCGGACAAATCTCCCTGGTGAGCGCCCTGGCGTTGTGCGTCTTATCGGCCGCGGGTTTGCTGGCGGCCAGTTGGCTTTTGAATCCGCTTTGCTTTTACCTGTCGCCGCTGGCGCTGGTGCTGGTTTGTTTTTATTCGCTCACCAAGCGGTTCACGGATTACACCCACGTCTTCCTCGGCATTGCGCTCGCGCTCGCGCCCATCGGGGCGTGGCTGGCGGTGAAGGGCGCGCAGGTTTCCGGCTGGGAAATCCTGCAGATGACCACACTCGCCCTGTCCGTCGTGTTGTGGCTGGGGGGTTTCGACATCATTTACGCGCTGCAGGATTACGAGTTCGACAAGTCGCACGGGCTGCGTTCGCTGGTCGTAGCGTGGGGGCCGAAGAACGCGCTGGGCGCGGCGTTCCTCGCGCACATGGTCATGTGCGGCCTGCTGCTGCTGTTCGGCCTGCTCTGCCATTTCCGCATCGCGTATCTCCTCGGCTGGGCGATCATCGTCGGCTGCCTAATCATGGAGCACTGGATTGCGCGGCGGCGCAGTCTGAACTGGATCAACCTCGCCTTCTTCCGGCTGAACGCGCTCGTCGGCGCGGTGTTTCTTGTCGTAGTGGTGGCGGAAGTGGTTTTTCAAGGCGGGTTCAAGCTGCATTAAGCGCGCCGCAGACTGTCTCGGCTCGATGGGGATTCGCCCCAAACGCCGAAGGCTCTGCCGAATTCCAGAGTGGCGGAGGATTGCTTCGTCGAGGTGCTTCTCCAAAGTTGTGCTGGAATTTCCGGTGCCGTTCCGCAAACTTCGCCCGTGCAATCGCCAGACTTTCGTTCGGCCATCGTGGATTACATCCGGGAGCAGGCCCGGCCGGTGGACAAGTTCAGCCACCAGCCGCGGCTCTACGAATTAACGCGCGTCCTCGGCGTCGGCCAGAGTTATGATGACGACGTGGTTTTCGCCGCCGCCTGGTTGCACGACCTCGGCGTGTTCGTCGGCCATCGGCCCGAGGAACCGGAGGCGCTGGCGAACTGGGATTTCCTTGGTTACGTCATGAAACAGACACCGGCGATTCTCACGCGTCTGGGGTTTCCCGCCGGAAAAATTCCCACCGTGGTGGAAGCCATCCGCACCCATCAGCCGAAGGACAGCCCCACGACCATCGAAGGCATCCTGCTCCGGGATGCGGACATTCTCGAGCAATTGGGCGCGGTGACGGTGCTGCGCACGGTCTGCAAGATCGGCCGCGACACGCGCTTCAAAACGTTTCCCGAGGCGCTGCGGGTGTTGCGGAAAAATGCGGACACGCTGCCGGGCCAGTTGAAACTTCCGCGTTCACGGGAACTCGCCGCGTCGCGGGTGCCGGTGCTGGAGCAATTTCTGGCGGCGGCACAGGCGGAAGGCTGCGCGACGATGGAATGACTCTGGTTTCAGCACTCCAAAGACCTGAAGACAACTAAACTTCAATCAATTTTGAACTGAGACTCTTCACCCCGGCGGCAAAAAAGTTTTTACGCCGCCTTCGCGTCCTGCTTCCGGCTGACAATCGGCTGGATCTCGCCGCGCACCACCTGCCGCGTGATTTTGACGTGGACGATGTCGCTGTAATCCGGCGCGTCGAACATCACGTCGAGCATCAGCTTCTCGATCAGCCCGCGCAAAGCCCGCGCGCCCGTGCCTTTTTTCAGCGCCTGCGCCGCCAGCTCACGCCGTGCGTCGGGCGTGAATTCCAGCTCCACGCCTTCCATCGCCATGAGTTTGGCGAATTGTTTCGTCAGCGCGTTCTTCGGTTCGGTGAGGACGGAAATCATCTGGTCCTCGGTCAATTCCGCGAGCGTCGTGACGATCGGCAGGCGCCCGACGAATTCGGGAATGAAACCGGCGCTCAATAAATCCTCCGGCTCGATGTGCTGCAAAATCTCATCGCGGTGGCCGTGGGCTGCTTTGTGCGTTTCATGCGCCGCGCTGAAACCCATCGCGTGCCGGCCCAGCCGTTTTTGAATGACTTTCTCCAGGCCCACGAACGCCCCGCCGCAGATGAACAGGATGTCCGTCGTGTCCACGCGGATGTATTCCTGCTGCGGATGCTTGCGACCGCCCTGCGGTGGCACATTGCAGACCGTGCCCTCGAGGATTTTCAGCAACGCCTGCTGCACCCCTTCGCCGGAAACGTCGCGCGTGATGGACGCGTTCTCGGCCCGGCGCGCGATCTTGTCAATCTCGTCAATGTAAACAATGCCGCGCTGCGCCCGTTTCACGTCGTAATCGGAATTTTGCAGGAGCCGCAGAATGATGTTCTCCACGTCCTCGCCGACATAGCCGGCCTCGGTCAACGTCGTCGCATCGGCAATCGCAAACGGCACGTCGAGAATTTTCGCCAGCGTGCGCGCCAGCAGGGTTTTGCCCGAACCCGTCGGCCCGATCATCAGGATGTTGCTCTTTTCGATCTCGACTCCGGCGTGCGGATCAACGGGCTCCGACTTCGCAGCGCCATCATGTTCCTTCGCCGGTTCGGTTTTGATGCGCTTGTAGTGATTGTGAACGGCCACGGCCAGAGTCTTCTTCGCCTGGTCCTGCCCAATGCAATACAGGTCAAGCTGGCGCTTGATTTCCGCCGGTTTTGGCACGGTGAACTTCGGCTGCTTTTTCTGCGTCACCACCGCCAATTCGCGGTCGAGGACGTTTTTGCAAAGGATGATGCAGTTGTCGCAGATATAAACGCCCGGACCCGAGATGAGCTTGCGAACTTCCGCGTGCGACTTGCCGCAGAAACTGCACATCGTCAGGTTGGTCGGGCGGGCCATGAGAATTAAACGATCACCGACGTTTTTTCCGCGCCGGGAATTTCCTTCCGCGATTGCACGACATGATCCACGAGCCCGTAATTTTTTGCTTCCTCGGCCGTCATGAAATTATCGCGGTCGCAATCCTTCTCCACCTGTGCCACCGGCTTGCCCGTGTGCTTCGACAAAATGGCGTTCAACGTCTGCTTGAGTTTGAGCATGTGTTTCACGCGGATTTCCACATCGCTCGCCTGGCCTTCCGCGCCGCCGAGCACCTGATGGATCATGATGTTGGAATTCGGCAGCGCGAACCGCTTGCCCTTCGTGCCGGCGCACAACAGCACCGCGCCCATGCTCGCCGCCTGCCCGACGCAGTAGGTGTTCACGTCGCAGGTCATGTATTGGATCGTGTCGTAAATTGCCAGCCCCGCCGTGACACTGCCGCCGGGCGAATTGATGTAGAGATGAATGTCCTTCTTGGGGTCACTCATCTGGAGAAACAAGAGCTGCGCGATGATGATGTTCGCCACCGTGTCATCCACCGGAGTGCCCAGAAAAAGAATGCGATCCACGAGCAGGCGGGAATAAATATCCCAGCTCCGCTCCCCGCGACCCGTCTGCTCTACCACAATCGGAACGTAATAATTTTGCATCCGAAATAACTACTTCATTTTGACGCCAAGTAAAGTCGGGAAAGGATTTTTAACCGCGGTTCAACATCGCAGCCTCCGAATGAAATGGTTGAGTGGATTGCCGGCTGGAAGCGTCTGCCGCCGGTTCAACCGCCGCCCGACAATCCATTGATCCAGAATCGCATTCATCCATTTCATCCGTGTCCATTCGTGTTGAAAATGCTTTTTTCTTCGTCCCTTTCTTCCCAGTGTTTGAAAACTCGCTTGGCAGTGGTGGTTCGTTCTGTTTAATTGGCCGGGCTTGATGAGAAAAATTCCCGCCATCGCCGCGCTCGCCTTTCTGTTTACGATTTTTCCCCTGGCCGCCTGGTCGCAGGACCAGCCGTCGTGGGAAGTGTGGGCGCTTCATCAAATCATTCCCGAATCGCCGGAAGGCAAGATTGAATTCGACATGGTCGGCAACACGGCGCGCGGCACCAACGGCATCTGCATCCGCTACGGCACCACGGTGCTGACGGCGGACAGCGCCTCGGTGGACCGCGAGACGGGCGAAGCCGTGGCCGACGGCCATGTGCGCATCGAGCAGGGCGACCAGCTCTGGGTCGGCGACCACATCCGCTACAATTTCAAAACGCACCAGATGGAGAGCGAGCAGTTTCGCACCGGCAAGACGCCGGTGTTCGCAACCGGTCGGCAGTTGGAGGGGGACATCACCAACCAGACCTACATCGCCCGGCATGCGCTGGCGACCAGCGACGATGTGAAAAATCCCGCGAGCTACATTCGCGCCAGCCACATCAAGATAATTCCCAACCATTACATCGAGATGTGGCATGCGGTGCTGTTCGTGGAGCGGGTGCCGGTGTTTTATTTTCCGTATTACCGGCGCAACATCGGACCGCACGCCAACAACTGGAATTTCACCGCCGGCGACCGGACGGCTTACGGGCCGTTCATCCTGAACGCCTACACTTGGTGGCTGAACGATGCGGTGGACGGCAAATTCCACCTGGACTACCGCGAGAAACGCGGCATCGGCCTGGGGCCGGACGTGAATCTGAACCTCGGCCAGTGGGGCACCGCGACGTTCAAGTATTATTACACGCACGATCACGACCAAAACGCCGGCACCAACGGCCTGCCGGACTTCGGCCCCATCCCGCAAAACCGCCAGCGCGTTTATTTGGGCTGGCAGGCGACCCCCGCCACGAACCTGAACCTCAAGGCGATGGTGAATTACCAGAGTGACGCGTATCTGGAACACGATTTTTTCGAGGGTGAATACCTGAACAATCCCCAGCCGAACACCTTCTTCGAGCAGAACAAATACTGGGACAACTGGAGCCTCGACGCGCTCACCACGCCGGAGCTGAACAATTTCTTCAACCAGGTCGAACGCCTGCCCGACGTGCGCCTCACCGGGTTCCGCCAGCAGGTGCTGGACACGCCGGTCTATTACGACAGCCAGAGCTCGGTCGGCTATTACAAGATGTTTTATGCGCAGACCAACGGCGTGACGCCGTTCGCCAATTATTCCGCCGCGCGCGTCGACACCTATCACCAACTGCTCCTGCCCTGGGTGTTTTTTAACTGGCTGAACGTCACCCCGCGCGTCGGTGGACGCCTGACGTATTACAGCGATGAATCCGGGCCGGGCGGCACCAATGCGGAAGCCTGGCGCGGCGTGTTCAACACCGGCATCGGCACGTCGTTCAAGGCCTCGCAACTCTGGCCGGGCGCAAAGAGTTCGTTCTGGGATGTGGACGGATTGCGCCACGTCGTCGAGCCGTCAGCGAACTACGTGTTCGTGCCGAGCCCCAGCAAGGCGCCCGCGCAACTGCCGCAGTTCGATTCCGCGCTGCCCAGCCTGGGCCTGCTGCCGGTGCAGTTCCCCGACTACAACAACATCGATTCCGTGGACAGCGAGAATGTGATCCGCCTCGGCCTGCACAATTCGCTGCAGACCAAACGCGACGGGCACATTGATAACTTTGTGGACTGGAATCTCACGATTGACTGGCGGCTCGACCCCAGCGGCACGCCGAACAATCTCGACGAGCCCTTCAGCTCGCAGCAGAAATTCAGCGACCTCTACTCCGAGTTCAAATTCAAGCCGCGCTCGTGGGTCACGTTCGAATCCCAGTCGCGCTACGACGTGAATAACAGCGACATCAATTTCGCGTATGACCAGCTCACGTTCATGCCCAACGAACGCTGGAGCTGGGGCGTCGGCTACTGGTATTTGCGGCAGGGCATTGACGGCTTCGCGCAGGGCAACGATTACCTCACCACGACGGCGTTCTACCGGCTGGACGACAACTGGGGCGTGCGCGCGACGGAAAACTTCAACATTGAGGACAGCCGCTTGCAGCAGCAGTTTTACACGCTTTACCGCGACATGCGGAGCTGGACCGCCGCGCTGACGTTCCGCGTGTTGGACAACAGCACCGGCCCGACCGATTACACCGTCGCCTTCACCTTCTCGCTCAAAGCCTCGCCCAGCAGCCACGTCGGCGAGGACACCGTGGATCCGTATCACCTCATCGGGGAGTAATATTCAATCAGCCTTCACCGGCAGCGACAGGCTGAACACCGAGCTTTGGCCCGGCTCGCTTTGCACCGAGATGGTGCCGCGATGTTCCTGCAGGATGCGATGGGAGATCGCCAGCCCCAGGCCGGTGCCGTTCCGCTTGGTCGTGAAAAAGGGCACAAACAGGTGTTCCAGGTTTTCGGGCTTGATGCCCACGCCCGTATCTTCGATCTGAATCTGCAAAACCCGCGCGCCGTTTTCGCCGTCCGCCAGTTCGGTGGTGACCGTCAACGTGCCGTTCGGCCCCATCGCTTCGACCGCATTGAGGAGCAGATTCATGAACACCTGCTGCAACTGCGCGTCGTCGCCCCGCACCGCGTCGGTGCCGGCGTGGTAATGTTTTTTGAGCGCGATCAATTTGACGCTGATCTGCGGCTGCAACAGGCGCAACGAATGATCCAGCACCTCGTGGACGCGCACGGTCGAGAAGGCCGCATGGTTGGGCGCGGCGATCCGCAGCATCTGCGTGGCAATGGCGTTGATGCGCTTCAATTCGTGCCGGACGACTTCGCCCAGTTCCGCATCCTGGTTTTTTTCCAGCAGCAGATCCACGAAGGTCTGGATGGCGACCATGCCGTTCTT
>TBL_comb47_HYPODRAFT_10008318_pt1 | contig 10638 bp, 8 predicted proteins | sample TroBogypolimnion_40_FD_10682 | JGI IMG/M metagenome (IMG submission 10682)
TATTGTAAATGACGGATCCACTGACAACACGGACGAGATTATCTGCAAATTCCTTAAAAAGGGAAAGATTGTCTACATCAATCAACGCAACACCGGCCAAGCCATCGCTACCAATAATGGAATAATGAAAGCGTCCGGTGAACTTATCGCTTTCCTGGACGCGGATGATCTTTGGGAAGCCACCAAGCTTGAAAAACAGGTCAGTTTGTTTATCCGCGACTCGATTGGTGTCGTCTACAGTCGAATCAAGTTCATGAATGAGGAAGGTTTGCCGCTCAAAATGACACTTACCGGAAACTATTACGCTCCCCGGTCCGGATACGTCACCGATGGGCTTCTTTTTGAAAACTTCATTCCCTACTCGTCAGCAGTGGTCCGCAAAGAATGTTTCGACAAGTTCGGGATGTTTAATCCAGAGTACAAAAATGGGCTTGACTGGGATCTTTGGTTACGAATATCCAAAGAGTACGAATTTGCATTTGTCGATGAATACCTGCTGTCATACAGGATTGGTCATCCTGGACAATTGACGTCAAATGTGGAGCGGAGTGTTCAGTGTTCCGATCTCATTTTTGATCGATTTATTGAAAACAACCCTGGGGTAGTGCACAAGAGTGTGATCAGAAAAGCTATGGCGTATTCTTTTTGCAGGCGCGGCAACCAATTGCGCAAGATCGATCGAAAACGCTCAGCCGTATTTTATTTGAGTGCACTTGAGAAGAACCCAGTTGAGATTGGAGCATACGTGGGGTTGATAAAAAATATCCTTAATATTTAACTCTAGGTGACAGCCATGCAATGGGCGGATTATACTTTCACGGTGTCCTCAGATCTGTTCAGGTACGGTGGCGGAACTGATCTTCCCGTATTCTTGAGAAGTTTAGCGCGTATTCCCGGTTTCAGATATACATTCCTTATGCGCACAGTAAAGTACCTGAAAATCAAGGGGGGGGTCCTGTTACCTTTATTTGCGTTCTTTCGCTTCTTGCTTAACCATTATCAATTCAAGTACGGAATCAGTATTCCCTATAATACCGAGATTGGTCCAGGGCTTTATATCGGGCATTTCGGAGGGATCACCATTAATTGCGAGGCGAGAATTGGCGAAAACTGCAACATAAACCAAGGTGTGATCATTGGGATCACCTTCGGGGGGAAATATCCAGGCACACCAGTTGTCGGTCGCAATGTCTATATAGGCCCAGGCGCTTTTATCATAGGTGGTATTGAAATTGGAAACAATGTCGCTATTGGAGCCAATACGGTGGTAAACATGCCAATTCCTGATAATGCTGTTGTTGTTGGGCCTTCCGGAGAAGTCGTTTCTTATAAGGGATCATCCTCTTACGTAATAAATACCGATTATTAAATCGGTGATGACATGAGCCTCAAAACACAAAACTGGATAGTTTAAATGGTGTTCATCAAATTTTGGAGCCCCTTTTTTTGAAGGGAACAATAAGCAAATCAGCTTGTCGGGCATGAAAATTCTGCATGTCATAGATAGTGGCGGTCTCTATGGTGCCGAATCAATGCTGCTGCATTTAATGACCGAGCAGTTGCACATGGGATTGCAGCCGGTATTGGCAAGTATTGGTCTCCCCTCTGACCATGAAAAACCTATCGAGGCTGAGGCAAAGCTGCGCGGTTTGAAAGTATTCCCATTCCATATGCGCCCCGGCCCAAACATAGCCGGTGCCGTATCCATTCTCCGCTTCGCTAATAAGGAGAATGTTGATGTGCTTCACAGTCACGGCTATAAGGGCAATATCCTTTTAGGACTACTGCCACAGATGTTGCGTCGCTTGCCATTGATATCAACAGTGCACGGTTGGACCTCAGTAGGAGATTTTAGCCGTATGCGTCTTTATGAGTGGCTTGATAGCGTGAGTTTACGGTTTGTGGATCGAGTGGTTCTGGTCAATGAAACCATGCGGACGCACCCTCAGTTAGCGGGTCTCTCCTGCGAGAAATTGGACGTTATCGAGAATGGTATACCCATTGCCTTCAGTGAAAATGCATGGATAGAGCGAACCGAAATCCATGACTTTACGGGAACACGAACCACCTTTGGGGCAATCGGCCGACTTTCTCCGGAAAAAGGGTTTGATATCCTTCTCGAGGCCTTTGCTGAAGTTGTAGCCGCAGCTAATGACGTGCAACTGGTGATTCTTGGTGAAGGCGAGCAGCGGCTTTTGCTTGAAAGGAAGGTAAAGGACCTGGGGCTGGAAAACCGGGTGTTGTTGCCGGGGTTTGTTGCGGATGCCAAAAACTATCTACCGCTGTTTGGTGCGTTTGTTATGTCTTCATTGACCGAGGGGTTACCCATGGTGCTGCTGGAGGCGATGGCGGCAGGCACCCCCATTGTGGCCACCCGTGTTGGCGGAATCCCACAAGTGCTTGGAGATGGGTTGGGGGGAGCACTCGTCAACCCCGGGGATAGAGATTCTCTTAAGATGGCCATGGTTTCAATCCTCAGGGATACGCAACTCACGAAAGAGAAGTCGGCATGGGCGGCCAAGCGTGTTCGGGAAAGCTATAGCAGCCGGGCTATGGCTGCTAAATACTGGCAAATATACTTGAAGCTGACGAATAATAAAGTTTGACAATAAGAGACTTGATGGGCAGCGGAATACTTTACCTGATTGATAAATTGGCGATTGGAGGAACAGAAGGGCAGTTGCACGCTTTAGTGCAAGGACTTGATCCAGAGAGGTTTCAGTCGCACTTGGGCACACTCCATAGTTCCGATTCTGATGTGAGTTTTCCGGAAATTCCTCGATTGTCTTTGTCATTCAAGGCGCTACATCATCCTTCCACTCTACGTTGCATCTGGCGATTGAGCGCCTATGTGCGACGTCACCGCATCCACATTATTCAGACTTTTTTTCAAGATCCAACAGCTCTTGGAGCACTTTCGCGACCATTTCATTCAGCGCGCTTGGTGGCTAGTTTTCGTGATCTAGGCTTCTGGCGCAACCCCAGAGAGTCGTTTAAGATGCATTTGTCCTATCCTGCTTTCAGTGGGTTTATCGCCAACTCCAAGGCGGTCAAGGGAAATTTTGCCGCAGTTGACAATGTTCCTGCTGAAAAAATTCAGGTTATCCACAACGGCATTAATTTGAAGGAAATACCGATGCCGATGATCGAAACGCTGTCAGGGGAAAAAAGAACGCCACTGATTGGAATTGTGGCCAATCTCAATCGCCCAGTGAAGCGTGTCGATGATTTTATTCGAACGGCAGCCTTGGTAAGGAGATCTTGTCCGGAAGCACGGTTCGTTATAGTGGGAGACGGCGAACTTCGCCAGGGACTTGAAAACTTAAGCCATTCTCTTGAGTTAACAAATGTTGTGAAGTTTGCGGGTAGATTAAAGCGCCCGGTTGAGCTTATTAAAAATTTTACCATTGGCGTGAATACCTCGGAAACAGAAGGGTTCAGCAATGCCATTCTCGAATATATGGCCTGCGGCATTCCCGTTGTAGCCACCGCGAACGGTGGAAATTTGGAGTTGGTGTGCGAGAGGGTAAACGGCTTTCTGGTCCCAGTTGGGGCTGTGGATTTGATGGCGGAGAGAATTGTGACTCTCTTGCAAGACGAAGGGTTGCGACAAACAATCCGGACTGCAAATCTACAACTAGTCCGGTCAAGTTTTTCTCTGGAGCAGATGGTAACTGCTCATGAGGCGTACTATGATCGGCTGTTGGGCACCGAGCGGTAGTGGGTTCTTTGTTCTCAGCTATTAAATTTGTGAGGGTGTTATTGTGGCAATGAATTTGATGCATTGGCTCCGTCGAAAATTTTTTCATCCGCTTTTCGGGCTATTCACCCATAGTCCCAAGATAGCATACTGGATGGAGTTGGAGAGAACTCAGCATTTCCCTGAAGCACAGTTGAGAGCAATCCAATGGCAACGAACTCAGGAGCTCCTAATTTTTGCCTGGAAGAATAATGAATTTTACCGGAATCGTTTTGAAAAAGCGGGGGTGCATCCCACAGATTTTAAAACCCCAGAGGATTTGCGGCGCTTTCCCATTCTAACCAAGGCTGATATCCGAAATAACACCTTGGAGTTGATCAGTCGTGGTTTTGATAGAACTACCTTGCAGTTTGCCAAAACAGGAGGCTCAACCGGTAAGGCTTTGGAATTGTATTTTACGGAAGAATGCAGTGAATTGCGCAATGCCTGCGCGCTTCGACACGATCGCTGGACAGGTTGGGAGGTGGGGGAGCCCATCGCAGCTTGCTGGGGCAATCCCCAATTGCCTACGACGTGGAAGGAAAAGCTAAAGCATTGGTTGTTGCAACCGATGATTTATCTCGATACCATGAGCGTGAGTAGCCTCTCTGTCGAGGCTTTTATAAAGGAGTGGCGACAGGTTCAGCCGACGTTGCTTTATGGTCATGCACATTCGATTTTTGTGTTGGCACAGTTTCTGAAAGAGTTGGGTGTTACGGATCTCCGGCCCAAGGGTATTCTATCGACCTCAATGATGTTGATTCCATCGGAGCGAGTTTTGATTGAAGAGGTGTTTGATCGCAAGGTCATCAACCGTTACGGCTGCGAAGAGGTGAGCCTCATCGGTTGTGAATGTGAGCGTCATGAGGGAATGCACTTGAACATTGAGCACCTTTTTATTGAATTCCTCAAAGAGGATGACACACCAGCTAGCCCAGGGGAACCTGGACGCATTATCGTAACTGACCTGATGAACTTTGCCATGCCGTTAATCCGCTACCAGGTGGAAGATGTAGGCGTGCCGTCTGACCGGAAATGTTCTTGTGGACGTGGAATGCCGTTGATGGAAAGTGTAACGGGGCGAGAGGCGGATTTTCTTGTTCGCAGAGACGGGTCACGAGTTGCCGGTGTTTCGCTCATTGAAAATACACTGACCCGGTTTCCAGGCCTTGATCAGATGCAGATTATCCAACATCAAATTGATCAGTTCGAAATTGCTATTGTTCGGGGAAAGGGTTTTGGTGAGGCAACCATTTCTGCACTGAAAGACTATTTTCACCAACAGTTCGGGCCTGATATCAATTTTCACATTAGATACGTTGATATATTGCACCCTGAAAAAAATGGGAAATTTCGATTTTCTATTTGCATGCTCAAGTGATCGCATTTTGAAACATTCACTTACTGCAATTGATCGTAACGAACCAAACAAATTGTTCGTCTATCTCACCTGCCTGTATATTCTGACTTGGTATCTGCAACTCGACAACAGGGTTGAGTTTTTGGCTACGATTCGTTTCGAATTTATTCTTGGTATTTTTTTGTCTGTCAGTGCCTTGATTTCCTACTTTTCATCACCAATAAAAAACTCCCCCTTGCTTACACCCGCCATCTTTTATTTTTTTATTTTGACCTGTTACACATTTTTTTCCTATGATTTTACTTATTCGTGGCCCATATATTTTAACCGGGTGGTGAAGTTTTCCATGCTTGCTGTTTTTTTATCCGTATTCATTCGGACACCTTGGGCTTTGAAGATGGTGGTGGCGGCATTTCTCCTGGCAATGCTCAAGCTGGGGCAAGAAGGTTTTGTGGGATGGGTGACTGGAAATCTTGTTTGGGAAAACCAAGGGATTATGCGGTTACACGGGAGCGTCCCAATATATGAACACCCAAATTCATTTAGTGGTATGGCAGTGGGCTGTCTTCCTTTCATCTTTTATCTGTATCCATCAGTCTCCAAGCTGTGGAAAGGCTTCTTGCTGCTTCTGCTCATGTTTTGTACGATTATCATCGTCTTTACGGGGTCGAGAACTGGATATGTCGCGACCGTTGGACTTGGCATGTTCTTTTTTATCAAAAGTCAGGGGGGGGGGCGTTGGCGGTATTTAGTTATGATGATCCTTGTTGTTGCTGCGGCTGTTGTATTTGCCCCGTCCGATTACAAAGATCGCTTTCAATCCATTTTTACGCTCCAGGAAAAAGAAGGTTCATCTACTGAAGCACGCCTTGAAATTCTGAGCGATGCGGTTAGCGTCTACCTCGCTAAACCCTTCGGTGTCGGGGTTGGCGCCTTCCCCCTTGTGCGTCAGGAGATGTTCGGGCGCCGCCAAGATACTCACAACCTGTATCTCGAGTTGATAACCAATATCGGGCCATTAGGATTGGTAACTTTTTTTGTTTTGGTTTACCGTATTTCACGGGTTAATTGGGAGATTCAAAAACAACTTCAGGTATTGCAGCTTGCCAATAAGCAACTTTTATTGGCGATGTCAAAATCAATAGAAACATTTATATATGCGCGATTATTTTTAGGTTTATTTGGAATGGACACTTATGAGATTTACTGGTGGTTTGCAGTTGGACTGACGAATTCTTTATTTAATATTATTAATAAAAGAGAAATATAAAGATATGTGTGGAATAGTCGGGAAATATTTTTTCAATAAAAATAAATTTAACAGTAAAGATTTAAATAAAATGATGGATGCTATATCTCACCGAGGGCCAGACTCATCAGGGAGATATGAAAACGACATGGTTGCTCTTGGATTCCAGAGATTAAGTATTATTGACACATCTTATGGTCATCAACCTTTATATAATGAAAATAAAAATATTGTACTTTTGGCAAATGGTGAAATTTATAATTACAAAAATTTTATTCCACAGCTTGAGTCCAAAGGTCACAGATTCTCGACTGGAAGTGATTGTGAAGTAATTATTCACTTGTATGAAGAGTATGGTATCGATTTCGTAAGTAAACTTAATGGAATGTTTGCATTTTGCCTCTATGATATTTTGAACCAAAAAATGTTCATTGCGAGAGACAGGGTTGGGATAAAACCTCTGTATTATCACTTAAACCAAGATGCTATTATTTTCAGTTCTGAGATAAAAGGAATTTTGGCCTCTGAGGATGTTGTAACCGATGAGGCAAAAGACTCATTAGGAGAGTATCTCTGCTTTAGGTATCTGGCAAATTTCAGAACCTTCTTTGCCACGATCAACGCACTTGAACCAGGAACATATGTTGAAATTACGCAGAAAGGGTGCAAGCTTGTAAAATTTTGGGATGTTTCGAGATATATCCTGAACTATGAATATAACGTAGATCTTGTTGAAACAATCGACGCCGCTTTGACATCCTCTGTGGAGCGGCAAATGATGACTGATGTTCCCCTAGGGACACAATTGAGCGGTGGTGTTGATTCGAGCCTGGTAAGTAACTTGGCGAGCAGATACTCTCCGGGCTTGAAGACTTTTACCGTCAGTTTTTTCGAAAGCGCTTACGACGAATCTTCATATGCACGATTGCTGGCCAATTCAACTGGACTTGAGTATCACCAGATTCAGGTAGACGGGAAGACCTTCGCCGATAACTTACCAAAGGTAATCTGGTATCACGACGAGCCGCTTTGTCATGCCAATTCTGTACACATGTACCTATTATGCAAGTACGCTCGGCAATATGTAAAGGTTCTTCTTACGGGCGAAGGTGCCGACGAACTCTTCGCCGGTTACCCTCGTTATATGATTTGCAGATTCGGCGAGGCCTACAACAAGTTAAACCCAAATCTGGCCTTGATGGTGAAGTCAATCTTGCAAGGGATTTCCTTAAGAAAAATTAAAAAAATCGCAGATAATATGGGGCTCGCCCCCCGTAACCTAGTCATGTGGAATTCAAGTTTCGCGACTAAAGAGAAAGTTTCCTGGTTGATGGACACAGATGAGTTATCCCTTGCTTCACGGACAGCCTTCGTCGACAATGTTTGGGATGAGAAATTGAGTCTTTTTGACAACCTTCTCCTTTATGAGCAGAAATCCTACCTTCAGCCGATACTCATGCGGCAGGATAAGATGAGTATGGCGGCCTCCGTTGAATCACGAGTTCCTCTTCTTGATAACGAGATGCTGGATTTGGCCAATTCAATCCCTTATCAATACAAAATTCGACATCTCACACCAAAACAAATATTTAAAAAGGTTGCGGAAAGGCACATATCTCGAAAGATTGTATACAAAAAGAAGGTCGGCTTTGGTGTACCCGTCGACGAATGGCTCCGAGATCGAGATGGTTTGGGTAGATATCTCGATTTACTCCTTGATACCTCCCGTCATATCAACAGCATCTGCAGGCCGAGGCTCGAGCGATTGATTTCGGAACATTTGAGCCAGCGGTATAACCATGGTGATGTTTTGTGGCCCTTGATTAACTATGCAATCTGGAAAGAGCAGTTTTTCAATTGAGGCATTAAGGGGGGGAATGAAAAAAGCTATCTGGATTACCTGGGAGCATCAGCTACGCAACAGATCGATGGCGGCCATGCTTGGGGTGGGGCTACATGTTATTTCGCATGGTGGCGGAAGGTTGCGACGGTATTTGCACTGCGCATACGAGACAATTGCCACAATCCTCAGGGAAAAACCCGATGTGGTATTCGCTCAGAATCCTTCAATTGTTCTGAATTATCTGCTTTTGCTAACAAGAATTCGATTTCGATATACATTTGTCACTGATGCCCACTTCGGGGGCGTTATTGCCTATAACGGCAACTTTTTTTTCCAGAAAGCACTTGATCTTTGCAACAGATCGGCAGATCTGGTCATAGTTACCAACCGGGAACACTTAGCCCGTGTGAAATCCATCGGAGGAAGTGCCTTGATATGCGAGGACCCTTTGCCGGACTTAGCCAAATATAATTCCGGCGGTGACTCTTCATATAAGGCAGTCTTCTTTATCTGTTCCTTTGATATTGATGAGCCTTACAATTCGACTTTCGCGGCGGCAAAGATTCTTGCTTTAGAAAATTTCAAGTTTTACGTCTCAGGCAATTACACTAAAGCAGCCATTAATCCGGCAGATTACCCTGAAGTAAATTTTATGGGATTTGTACCGGAGCACCAGTTTTATGAAAGACTTTTCCAGTCGGATATTGTTCTTGATCTAACAGAACACGAAAATTGTCTTGTGTGTGGGGCTTACGAGGCTATGGCAGCCGAAAAACCGCTGGTCACGTCAGACAAAATCTGCTTGAAGGAGTACTTTGACCAGGGGTCTATATTCACCCAACACGATAGCGAAAGCATCGCTGAAGCGGTAAAGACGGCGTACCAGGAGCGTTCCCGGCTCAAAGAGGAAATTCGGAGTTGGAAAGAGCGAGCTGTAAGGATGCAAAGTGAACGTAAAACCATGCTCCAATCAACATTGGAAATGAACTGATGATTCAGGGAACTACTATAAATCCTATTAAATGTATTTTTGTTGGCGATCTTGCATTGGGGGATCATCCCAAATCCGTTGGGTTCGGTTTCTATTCCAGATACTGTGACGGTATTCCTCGGGAGAAGGCACAAACGCTCTTCCCTGAAGCGCACCAACACGACATACTGTTCGGCAATCTGGAATTCACTCTTGGAAGCAATAAAATAACAGGCAGAGCCCTCGAAGGGCTCAACTGCAGGGGTATTGCGGGATACGCTGATTTTCTTGACGAAGCAGGCTTCAATGTCGTCAATATCGCAAATAATCATATATATCAGCATGGGATTGATGCCTTCAATGAAACGCTGGAGATACTTTCCAGCAAAGGACTTGGCATTGTAGGGCTGAAAAGTGGGGCCAACTGTTCGAATGTGGTCAGGATTGGCGACCGCTCTGTATGTTTCCTTGGTTGTTCTGCGCGACCCCGGCAAGGGTTTACGGGAGAACCTCCTTATAAGGAATTTAATGAAAAGAAATTTTGCGAAGAAATTGCAGAAGCACACAGGAAATATTCACTCGTGTGTATATCCCTGCATTGGGGCGATGAATTCATTGAAATTCCCAGTGATGAAGAAAAACGAATTGCACGAAGAATGATTGATTCGGGGGCAAGTGTTGTTGTTGGTCACCACCCCCATGTTATGCGTGAAGTTGAAGAATACAATGGTGGCCTGATCGCTTACAGTCTGGGTAATTTCATCTGCGATATGACTTGGAATGAAAAAACACGGAACACTGGTTACCTTTACGTGGAGTTCAACGACCGCACGGTCTCAAGGTGGGAGATGGTCCAAGGAAGAATAGACGACACTTTTTTCCCTGAATTTACAGGTATAGCACCTGATCAATCCACCACGTATAACGACCTCTACTTCAGGCTACAGGCCAGTTCCTATAGTCAACTAGCGCAGCATGAGCTACGTCGCCACCAGTTGCTGACAGTGTTGCATATGCTTCGTAACTGTTGGAAGTATAGAGCTGGTGTATGGTGGTCCATGTTGGGTGGTGCCATCAAGAGCCGCCTTACTATAATTCGTCGGCCATGAAAAATTCTCAACATTTTGAAATAGCTGGATAAAATTTAAAAAACATATCACTATAAATTGCAGGATATTGCACTTCTACCCTTCAATTTCTGGTGATTTTCGATGCAGCCGAAGAAGCAGATTTCCAGTCCTCAACTGGACATGTTCCGTAACCGCCTGGAGAGCATTCTCAACCACCGGCATGAGTTGTACCGGCTGAGCGGGTTGATTGACTGGGAGGTGTTCGAGGTCGAATTTGGCAAACTGTACTCGGAAGAAGGCCGGCTGGGCATGCCAATTCGCCTGATGGTTGGTCTGACCTATCTGAGTCACGCGTTTAACATATCGGACGAAGAAACGGTGCGGCGCTGGGTAGAGAATCCCTATCA